>Ga0163217_1004517_pt1 | contig 12423 bp, 7 predicted proteins | sample SynspAceP_FD_185933 | JGI IMG/M metagenome (GOLD analysis project Ga0163217, IMG submission 185933) | Saline lake microbial communities from Ace Lake in Antarctica - Synechococcus sp. Ace-P (PacBio error correction) | ecosystem: Environmental > Aquatic > Non-marine Saline and Alkaline > Saline ... | reverse complement strand
ATATTTAAACTATCCTCCCTTATCCTAATTTCAAATTAACTTTTACTTTTGTATTTTTCTTAGATCCCCCTAACAGTTTAAATCAAAATCTCAATTACATGATTTTTTTCTCCCTTTTTTATTTATTTTTATCTTAATCTCTATATTACCCCCCTAAAATTCCTTTCACCTTACATCATCGAATATCTATATCCAACTCTATTCTTTTACAGAAATCATTTTTTTATTTAAACCTTTCCTTTTTCTAAAATTTAGTACTCTTTCGGATTTCTTTTTTTAAAAAGAATTCTTCTCGGATCATCAATTCATTCAGTATCTCTCTATAATTTCTTCAACAGATCCCAATCTAATCCAACTCCCACCATATTCAGACACTACTATCTCCATATGAACTTCCTTTTCTGAAATCTTAAAAATTATCCACTTTCTTATTCTTATTTTACAAAAAACTCTTTCATCATTTCTTCCAATTTTCAATCTCACCTTTCGATAAATTAATAATTTTTATTTAAATTTATGGCCATAATATTATCTATTTTTCTCTCATAAACATATTCTGTAATATTCACTTTTACTTATTCATCCAATCAATCATTTAATTTCTATCTCCACAATCTATCCCATATAATCCATCTCTGCTTGCATTACTTCTTCACTTCATTTTTTCCCAAAGTTTACTATTCCCCTTATTAATATCTTTTTTCTCTTTTAATTTATTCTTCTTTATATTTCTAGCTATTTACTCATTACAAAAGGATAATATTGCCTTTTATCTCACTTTCTTTTTTCCCAAATTACTAATGCCATCATGAAATATAATTTCTTGAAATATTTAAAAAAAACGTTAATAGCAACCATGGCCGAGGCGAAGCTGAGATTCCGCCATATGACTGAATCGACTGATTTCATTATCTTTCTTACTTTTTTCACCACGAACCCTCCTTAACCAATATCAAATAGGGCACATTACTTTAACCGCGCCAAAGGTAGATTACATTACTATTCTGCCGTATATTAAGGACCTGCAGCGAGGACATGCATTGAGAGTCAACAGTACCTTCATTTAGATCGGATTATTCATTAGTAAAATGCTTACTTAGAATAACATTTTTGTTTCATTTTAGACGACTAATTCGATTACTGTTATTTCTCCAGCTTGGTCTATATTAATCTTCCAATTCCTCCAGTCCTCAATGTTTAGATATAAACAAAAAGAAACCAACCTACGATCCTTATACTAACTCAGAACCAAACTCAAGATACATAAAAAAATCAAGCATTTAAAAAGTCGATGACTTATTATTGCCTTTCTATTCTGAAAATAAAGACTCTATGATCTCCATTAATAAACCCAATTTTTTATCAAAATTAAAAAAATCCCTAAACAAATTCAGTACATTATATTAAAATTTAAATCGTCATCTCCTTGATCTTCTCCATCACTGGTGAAGGCGCTTGTCGTTGCAATCCGCACTCTCTGTTATTTCTCACTATCTGTTACGTTTCTACTATGGTCGCATTTCTTACTACCTTATTTGTGACCTCCGATGCATTGTCTAGAAAAACTAATTTATTCAATTGCTTACTTTTCTTTTCCTTGCACCGCTCGTCCTCCTTTCCATTTATCTGACTTTATTTCCCCTCACATATATTTCTTCCCGCCTTAAGAATTTATTTGGCCAGGCATTTTTCCTTCTCAGAAAGTTCCCAGATGCACTAGGCACTGTCGCGGTTGTTTTTTCTCGTGTACTCTTGCTTCCACTATTCCTATCCAGTATATTTTTCGTTTATTGCCAACTTATAGTATGCCTTACCAGATTATCCCTTACTGAGTATCTTGATCTTTGGATGTCTTCAGCCAACAGTTAGCCTACAATTATACTTTATTTACTCCTCGCGATATAGTTACTGATTATTTTTGATGCAAAAAATTAACTTGGATTCGAAGATAGACATGCTGCGCGCCCACTAACTTCAAAAATTAAACAGTTAAGTTGTTATTAGTCCATCTCGATATATTTCTGTCCTTTTTTAATTCTTTTGCTACGCAGATAAACCCTACATTTTCACACGCAGTCTTTCAAATTTATATTTTTGTCTCGCGTACTTTACGTCGTATCAAAAACATCCCACAATGGAGTCCAGGATTTCATACAGGCAATACTCCATTTTTTTGGGAAATCTGCTGAGTGATATCAGTAAATAGTCTTCCACTTTTGGAGCTGTGCAATTTATACTTCCTTTAAAATTTTAAGCACCATCCCACTATCTCTCACATCCGTTATTCGCAGAACCCAACTTTCTCCCTGCATTTCATTACATATTAATTGTATTCCTCTCCTTAGACTTTGTTTATGGTCTGTAGACTTCATTCTTTAAACGAGATCCCTTTCAATCTAAAAACATAGACATTGTGACGGCAGTCGCGGTACATCTTATGTTTCGAACATATCTTGCTACAAAATGTCGCACATCATCTATTGAATTTCTTTGCGCGCTCTTCTTTCTGGCTGTGTCTGATAAATGTCTGATTATCTATTCTCTATTCAAATATTCTTTTCCCTTTCCCTTCATATCGCCGTGTCTATCGCAAAACGCCGCGGGCCATCACCTCAGTGAGCCAGACAGTCTCCCATCACCACCGACAGCAATTACTCACTAATGTTCAAAACTTGAAATGTCCTCCCATTTATAGTCGCACCTACCCCTTTTAATATCACTGCTCTCGTTCAGGTACCTAGATTACCTCGAAGGGTCAAGACCGAACTCTTTTTGTCAGCAAAAAGATTTACTTTCTCCCTGCATAACGTGACCCAATCCGTTGCAAAAGTCTCAAACTTCTTCCCTGCGCAGATACAATACGGTCACTAAGATAACGTTCCGTAAATTTCATTTAATAATAATTCCCCCCCATTGACCACCTATGTCTCTTTTAAAATGAATCTCTTAATTCCAAATTTTATACTATCTTATTATTCTCAAATGAATTCTCTTTTTTATTAGTCTTTATACCACTTAATTATTATAATGAAATATCTGATAATCCGTATATTAGTTTCATATCTTAATATAAATATATAACTACGAAACCAGAGAACTTCTCAAGGTGTGTTAATTTTTTAATTTTACATATTCAGTTTCAACGCGTTTCGGCTGTCCAAAACACTAGAATAGTTTTTTCCTTATTTCAAATTTCTAAATAAATTTCAATTTGACTAAAGCATGAAATCACGCAATATTTCATACAAAAACCTGGATCCAAAAGATTTATGTAACAATACATTTGCTTTTTCCAATATTAAGTGAGTCCATTCATACTTGACAATTCTATTTTATATTGTTTCACGCTTCAATCGATGAAGAAAAAGTAGATTAAAAATACGCCACTAAACATATCTTCAACAAAAGTGACTGTTCTGATCGTAATCGCACTTGATCGATCTACATCCGCGCGTACTTAGCCTCTAATGTTAAGTTCAGATCTTAAAGAATCAAAAGCACACAGAACAGATAAATAAGATCTTGCATCGGATCTAACCTTACTAGATAGTTTCAGATGTCTTGAAAAAATCTCACAGCTCATATTGTAATAGGGATCTTTTCAATCTAATTTTTATTTCTCTACCTAATTTACTGTAAAGGATATGGTCTCTTACACAATTTGCTCAATATAAGTCTACATCACGAGCCAAGCCTCTGACCCCTATGCAATGTTAATCTGCTCCTCTTTCACCCAAAGAATTTTGATGTGTTAATCTAATGATTTCCAACATAAATTCCTCATTAAATAGTTCAATCTCTTTCTCTCAGGCACGTAGGACAGTTACAATGAGATTTACGAATTTATATAGTTTATCTCAGGCATATTTTGAATGTTATTTTCAGCTGTAATATCGCCAGCCAAGAATAGCCTTAAAAACTAACGCTTTTTATTAATGCCTTCGATTTGGCGTTGTCGCATACCTGATAATCCTTTAACCTAATATCACACTCGAAATTAGACCTATATACAGTGTACTAAAAAGCCCACCCAAAAGTATATTTGTAAAAGCAAAAATAGCGCGGATTACCTATTTGTTCGTCGTCCAATCGCCATTCAATATATTAGCTGATTTAGTATTAAAGTCTTCAAGGAACAACTACCAATTGATAGTAGTATTGCCCATATTAATCCCTATCCATCAATCGTCCAGATATAAAGAAATGCCACTGTTCATCTGTAGACAATCTAGGCAGTATCATCCCAATAATCTCAACATTACTTTCTTAAGCTATTTTAACCAATGCCAAGATAATCAAGCAGGAATGCCGAGGCCTTTTAATAAATGCCAAGATTACCGCTCGATAAAAATCCTAAATCTATCTGCCAAAGCTACCTCCTTAGATAATGGTAAATTAGATATACCACACACTAAGCCAAATGGCTATATCTTTCAGTAAGACCAAAAAAAAAACATAAATCGCGGTCCCTAACTTCACAACTAATTAGAAGACACTAAACAAAAAGCGATACGCGTAAGATATAGAGTACTACTATAAATATGCCCATTATATAGGCTAACTTGTTTCATTACAATTAGACATAAAAACTTTGTACCGAAAGTAATATGTCTAATCGATTCTCGCTTCCAAAACAAGAGCCCGATAGCCCTCCTTCATGATAAAATACTGATTGTACTCCCCAACAATTGTACAACCCATGTTTTATTGACGTTAAGTATTTTACCTCGCGGGGTCAAAGAAATCGTCAATTTCTTAAGACTGCGCCTCTTTATTTAAGCTTTAATGCTTGATGAACTTGACTTCTCCGGTCACTCGTCAAACATATCCAGATGTCACTTTGACTATTCAACAATACTAGAGTCACAAGACCAGACAATTAACAGCATTATCAATTTTCTCTAAAAACAACCTTGATAGCATATCTATGAAAAACTTCGATCCCATCAAATAAAGACCATCAAAGAATACTTTCATATCACTCAAAGTGCCTGGATATGCTACTAAGACCCCCGTTTTCCTTTTACTGGTCTCTACGCCTTTCTAACCTCTTGTCTACCTTTTTCATTCGTGCAACTAGTCAAGAAATCAATCCGATTGAATAGAAGTGCCTTCTTAACGACTCAACATCCATCAAAGCCTCAACTTCTGATAACATGCGAGACCATTAGCTTCAATGTTCCATCTCGCTTTAACTTAAATTATAAACCTTCTTAAACTGTCGTCACCCATTATTAATATTGGACATTCGTAAAATATTTATTTACGACAAGAATACGCACATCCAAATTCACGGAATTTATTTAATCGCGTTCCGCCACTCCATGAAAACCTTCTGCAATTAAGTCATGGCACCATGACTTAATTTAAGAATCCGCTTACCAAATAGAGAATCCTACCTCACACTAGTAAGCCGTAAAAACGAAAAAATTTGTCAATCTTTAACAACTTTTTAAACCGGAAATTTTCGTAATAAGAATCATTATCAAAATACTTTACATTACATTTCAGCGCCTCCCTCATTAACTGATATCACGTTCATCATCGATCGTTCATACACGACAGCCTTCATTTCATCACCTCTTGATGATCTAACTAACAATCCAACCGAGGAAATTTACAATTAACCAGAACATCATTAGACAACTTGCCTCTTAAAATAATTTCTCAACAACTACGCCTCCTGATATATGTTTTAATCATCGTTCTTTCATTTATCACATAAAAACTCCAAAAAAATCATATTCAACTATTTAATCATAAATAATGTTTCTTACAATCAATTCATACTTTTTTCATTTTGTTATCAATTTCTGTATTCAAATCCACCTACAAATCTATAAGTCCTGTATTAATGTTATACCCAATTAAAAACCGCCCTATCTAGCATAGCAGCAGTCCCGTTTCAAATCCACAGGCTACCCACTAAGTTGTCTTATAACTGTTTAAAAATATTCTTTTTCGGGGGCATATGTTGCTACTATTCAAGAACTTACAGAAAGTCCCAAATCGTTCTGTCATTCCCTATCTTGCACGCATACTTCACACTTCATATAGCCACTAATAGTTTTTCAATTTTTATTACAAATTTAAACTTATCAAAATTCTCCTACCGTTTACATACAATTCCTGATATGAATCGCTGCTAATATAAATCAATAATATAAAAGCCGATTAAGCCTTTACTAAGTCTCAGTTGTTTGCCGTTAATTTCTGCGGTCACGTATCCATTTCCCATCGTAGTAATAACTCCTAGTAGTCTTCACAAAAAAAAAAACGCATACCGCGCCTATCACTGACATTGCTTGAATTAATCGAATAAATTACCATATACCAATAAACATATTCCCCACAGTCTATTTATTGAATCCCTCCTAATTATACTTATATTAGAAGCCATTCTTATATAGCTTTTTTCCACTTTATAGTCCATTCATTTTTACCCCCATTTCCTCAATCTACATTAAACAATCGTTCTAAATAAATACATTTCAAATCACCAAGGATTTTCAATTTTTTCCAACCCAAACTATCCAATGATCCTTTTAATTATTATTCAAATCGGGCTTTTCTACTACAGTGTAATATATTCAATCTTCCGGTATCTGACTCCACCACATACTCCATGCAAACTCTATCACTATATTTCTTCCTCTACAAAAAACCACATTAGACACTCTTTGAAATCCGCTTTCTCGTCAAAGTGTATTTGCGTCCATTTCGCTTTTTTCAAAATCATCAGTCCTCCTTTTCTTTGTGCGTAATCGGGATCGAGGAGTTGCGACAACATCTAAATTATATATGTGTCTATCGGATCACAGGAGGAAACATGTTCCCAAACAGTGAGATCCTACCACTTCCACAGATATTCTTGATAAACTCTCCGCACGGATCAAGTCGTGATTACACACCCGAAAGATCCTTTACTCTTTTAACTTTTTTTGTGCAGTACAATCTATCCAGAAAAACAATGGTAAGAAATTAGAGACCAAGCCGTATACGAAAAACCGGCCCAAATAAGTCCACTAAACATTGATCTGTCAATACCATACAAAATCCGATCACACTACCCAACTAATGGCTCAGACTCCAATCGAAATAATGCACTGTAAAAGCTTCGACCATCAAATTCACTACAGGAAGTCTTTCCAACTGGTCACCATTTTCTCGACTGGCTTTTTATTTATTTCGTAACCTTATTTTTAAATTTATGCTAGTCAATTACTCGCGCCCTTGGAGAAGATCAGTAAACTGAACAGCCGGAAGTCCGTGTGCATAGTAAACCTAACCCGATTTAGACCACCTGAATAAGATTCATTTAATCTCCTGATGTATTTCCTGTGATGTAAGCACATCGCTATCGTATGTCGTAGATGTCATCTCGAGTCTCCGCTCTCGCTCTATCGTCGTGTATCTACGACAACCAGAACTGCACCAGATGAGCCGCCTGTGCAGGCTAAACAAGAAGGCAGCGTCACGGAGAGCCGCGACACGAATGATGTACGCGTGGAGAGTCCCAGCAGATCAGCAACTTCACCACGCTTATCAGTAGTTGCTCTTTGACTGCCGACGGATCCTCTACTTTCTTCTCCATCCCACCATCAACCAGCTTTTACATCCATCTGTTCCCCTCCTTACACTCTAACTCTCTCCTCCGGTACAGGCCGGCGTACGCCAGTGATTATCTTCACTTTTACCTTCTATTTAATATAAAGTCTGAAATCAATAAAGCACATATGTATTTTCGCACATTAATCTTAAAAAAGAAATAATCTACTTTCTTCTACCTCAATTCTATCTATCACAAAATTTTCCTTCTTTGAATCTTAAAATGTTACTCTTCTTCTCTAAAGTTTTAAAAACCGCAACTTCCTCAATTGGCAATGACTTTGAATCTTTCCCCAAACTTCAGCCAGTAAACCGCACTTTTGTTTAATTCTTATCTTTTACCGATCAACATTTGACTTCTTCAAATGTCTAAATTAGTTTCGTTAATTTTATTTTTGGGGCCTTTAAATTTTCTCGATTATGCGGACGCTAAATCTTCTTGATCTACTCTTTAGAGTTATTTCAATCAGTTACCTGAATCGCTTGTGTAATCTCAGTAGTGTTTCCTATGCGCTCTTTTACAAAAGATATAGTATTTCTATACTGACGTTTTGTCGCGCATATTGTCGCTAAGTCTGTCATGGCTGCACTCTACAGATTTAATCTCTCTTCAAATATTGAAATTTCATTTTGCCTACGTTGTGTAAACCATTTATCTTTTTACTTAATCAATATCTAATTATCTCGCATTTTCGGAATGGCTATTAACCTTATCATTCTATTCCTTTCTTTATTTCCAATAATCAAAAAATCTTCATTGTCGGATAACCTGGTAATGGAGTCCCTCAACGAAGATTCATAGCCGCGTTCTCTGGGCGTAGCGCTAATCTGGACGATCGTACATATATAGGCCTTTTCTTACCCAAATTCCAATTCCTATGCTGTCAATGTATTAGAGTGTGGTCGTGATATCTATCATTGGGTTATATTTCTCCTCATTAACTGATCCACAATTCGTCCTTCTTAATAAACGATCCAATAAAATGGATTTTCCTTACTTAGCTTCATTTTTGTCTTCACTTTCCACAAATTTTTAATGACTAAATAAAAGGTTCTTATCACTTTCGCTTTTGGATTGTTAAAATACAACGGATTTTCCCGAAACGTATTTTTTTCATTCTTTATGTAATTCTGTCAAATTCTATCTTTTCTAATATAAATCTTCCTCTTCACCTCTAAACATAACTTAGATCTTTTACGCGCTTCAAATAATGTCAAGCTGATCCATCTTCGATCTTCTATAACAAATTAAATACATTTATTTTACTAATAAAAACTTTTTTTATCAAATATCCTTCAGTTACCTTTTATAATTACTTGCCAACAATCTCTATTCAACTTTCTGCTCGTTTGCCTTATTTTTTCCATTCTAAAATTCCAAACTCATGTAAAATGACATAAAAATAACAATAATATTCTACTTGTAGAATGACCAGACGCAAGGTATACTTCACCTCGACAGTTGCCCTGAGGTATATAATACCCAAAACCATTCGCACAATGATTGAAAAATTCGATAATAATTTTGCCCAAATTCATAACCATTTAATTACTATGTTTATATTAATCGTTTTTTTACAGATTTTCTTATCATTGGAATTCTTTTCTCATAAATTCTTCTACTCTACTCCCTCAATTCTGTACACCTGATTTTAAATTGATTTAAATTTAAAACATTTAAATCTCTAATCATAATATCCCTCCCGTTCACATACAACTTTCAAAAAAAAACCTTCAACATCAATTATAAATTAATTCCACAATTCTTTATGTTCTATCAATTCCATATTTCTTATTTCTTTTTCTCTTTTTTAATCTTCCTGTTTGAAGATAAATAAAAACAATCAAAGTCCCTCAAAATTAATTGATTAATTATTTTTTCTTTAAGATATAGTTTTGAACAATTAAAATTCACCTATAAATTCAAATAATCACATCATTTCTTTCATCATTCCCAAATCTAATCTTCTAATTTTCTGCTGTTTTTTCCCCATTTGTATCAATTAAATAATATTTTCTTCTTAGATTTTTTCTTTCTTCCTTGTCTTTATATCAAACTCATTTTCATTCCACACTTTATCATTACCACCCAAATAATCTGACACCCCTAGTTTCTCTACATCAATTAACTTCTTCTTTTTTTTGACCTTCTATCATCTGCCTTTCCAAAAACCATTACTTGTACTTAACTTTACCTCACTTCATTTTGACTTTCGTACCTTACTTTACCATTAAATTATCATTTTCAACATATTTCAATTATCAATAATTTAGCTTCTTTGCTTCAGCTCAATTTTTCTTATCAAAATACTTATCCTTTTCACATCTAATCGCAAAATTCATTTTTCATTTATTCAAATTCACATATTAATCTTTAACCATTCAGCCTCATTACCCTTCGATCTCATAAATCGCCTTTATTACTCTATCTTCTATTTTTTGTAATTCTTTCCTTAATTTTCTTGATCATACTTCTTCAAATTTCCATAATATTATCTTATATAGATTCAAATATTACCACATTAAAATCTATTTTTTAAGATTACTTTTTCATTTATTCTTATTTAATTGTTGTTTAATTATTCTTTTTTCTTTATAAATTTTAAATATCCCAATTAAATATAAATCTTCTCAATTTTTTCCTATTAATTATTCCAATATCCTTCTGTATTCTTCCTTTTTCTAATTAGCCAAAAACATTTCTGTCCCATCAACAGTTTTTCATTTCTAAATTTATAATTACATTTGCTTTTTTATAAATCCATCTTTATAAACTCTATTATTTTAAACTCTTTTTTTCATCATTTCACTTATCACATTTTCATTGTTTGAAAGTAATAACCGTCATTTTAACGTAATTAACTCCATTAATATTTATCTATTTTACAAATTTTCTTGATAACCACCAAATATTTTCTATCAAACTTTGCTGACTTCAGTTTTTAGTTTTTAATCTCCTTTCTTCCTATCACAACTTATATCAATATTCGCATATCCTACTTGTTCTTCTATCTCTTTAATAAAATGTTTCAATCCTTTGTCATATCCCGTAAACCACCATTTGCTAGCCAGTATTATTATCCTAAATCACCTTCAAAATACCAACTATCATATTACTTATAATCTCTTCTCTAATGTTAATCCATCTTTAAATATGTTTAAATTAAATCATCCTAATTTAAATTTTTCAGCACCCGAATTTCCACAGTAATTATTAAACTTCCTCTTTTCAAATACAATTGTACCCCTTATCTTTAATTTATTCAATTAGACTTTTTTCTTCCATCTTCTTTCATATACCACTTTTTCCACCTCTCAATCCTCCTCTAAAAACCATTATCTTTATTTATAGTAAAATCATTCAAATATCTTCTCATCTTCAAATTCCCTAATCCATCCTTTCTCTACTATTTTGCTTTAATATTGTTATTTCATAAAATTCTCCACTCCAATTTTCTTAAACCGTATCAAAAATCCTTTATTTTCATCCTTTAATTATAATTCATTTCCCCAAATCATCATCTATTCTAATTCACTTTATCCAGTTTTTTAATAGAATACCTAAAACCTTCCCAATCCTTTTTCATTTTCTCCAATTTCTGAACATAGATCTTAATCATTTCTTTTTATTCCACCAAAAACCTGCCGTTTTCTGTTCCAGTAACTTTCCAACATCATCTCCTGTATTTCAGTTCCATTACTTTCATAACCATTCTCCTTTTTTTCTTTTTTTTGTTTCTGCAACTTCCACATCCCAATCGTTTTTTACTCGCTTCCAATCAATTTCTTCTTTTATCAACTTTATAATCAATTTAAATATTTTCACTTTTCCGTAATTGGCTTTTTTTTCATTTTTCGTACGTTTTTTTAATACCCTCCAACGTAACATATACTTCAAGTCTGCCTTTTACTACTATATAGACAAATCTTTTTTTTTTATAGTCCAAATCATTTTTTTTTAAAATCGGCCTTCATATTCTTCTTAATATCCACCATTACTTAAAAAAAACTTGCCTGTTTTTTATAATTCTTTTAATCTTCCGTTATTTACATTACCAGCTTGTTTTCATTATTCTCTACCTACTCTTGCATCTCTATATAGATTTCCCACTTTCATCATCTCCTCTCTACAAATAAACTGACCTTGTCATTTCAAACCTTATGTACCTCTGTTAAGTCGCCTAATTCTTCCATTTATATCGCCCGATCTCGCTCTTTTTCTAGTACATATCCAACTTTTTAAACCACTGTATTCCACGTTATCTTTTATCTTCCATACACCATCAAATATTAGTCACTAATATCATTTCGTTATTCTTCTCACAATGGTCTTTATCTTTTAATTTCAATTCATTTTCTATATTTACTTTCATTCCTTTTTTTTACTAAAAATATTAAATACAAATAATTTTAATTTCTTTTTCTCATGCTTTAATATATATGCTTTCAACTTTTTCATTCTCGTAGCACCTCTAGCTGCCTTTATAAAATATTAAACTAATTTCAAATCCTTTTCATCAATCACCTTTCCTTCTATTCTCATTTTTCCAAAACTGTTTCGCTTATCATTTATTAAGTATGAAAAATAAATGCCTTTTTCATTTCGGATTCTTATTTAAATCAAAAGTTCTTAACAGAAATTTTAAAAATTAAACTTTTATTTAATTTACTTACTTAATTTAAAAATATTCCTTATTTATTCACATGGTTATTTTAAAATTATTTCAACCTTATTTATCCTGTTCATTTAGAATCACTATTTAATTTACGAATTTGCACCTTTTGACACTAACCCTTTCTGTCCGAAACGCTTGT
>Ga0163217_1056917_pt1 | contig 12425 bp, 8 predicted proteins | sample SynspAceP_FD_185933 | JGI IMG/M metagenome (GOLD analysis project Ga0163217, IMG submission 185933) | Saline lake microbial communities from Ace Lake in Antarctica - Synechococcus sp. Ace-P (PacBio error correction) | ecosystem: Environmental > Aquatic > Non-marine Saline and Alkaline > Saline ... | reverse complement strand
CAATTGGTAAGACAACAGAATACAATAATAAAGGTGCCGTTCGTTATCCGCGTGATAGAACGCACCTTCGCTATTATCCACAACAAAGTGGTAACTGTACTATTGACGGTCCCTTATTTGAGGGAGAGATCATCGGACAAACTCTCCGTCAAAGGTTGGCTTTTCAACCGCAAGTCCCCGGTGAATCGCGTGGCCAGCAAGATATTATGTTTTGCCTATTCCCCAATTATCCACATCATTGGCTGCCAAGCGACTATGTGCAAATAAACGAAGAGTGGCCAGGCTGACCCTGGAGCAAATCACGCAGGCGAGCCGATTACCCGAACTTTTACCTTAACGGCTATCAGGTGTGGTAGAAGAGCTTACCTACTATCAATGGCACCTATCCAATAACGTCAAGGACTATCCTGATCAGGCTGAAAACGCCAACGGTAGAAAAGGACAAAACCCTTATCGCACAGCGCAGGCAGTCTGTGCCATTATTCCAAGTGAGCCTGGTTCAACTAGGTATTGCCTGAAATAAAGCGTCCTTGGTTTAACGGTCTTACCAAAAAAACCGAATATACAAGCTTACCGGCAAAAAAACATTGACATATTACCCTCGGTAAAACCCAAAGCGCTTCCCGATACCAGCTAGTTAAACTGAGGTAAGCACCGAAAGTGGTGACCAAATTATAAGCCAGTAAATCCTCAGACATCAACAATCATGATTAGTGAGCCAGACCGCACTTGGCAGCTTGTTAGTGCCGTTTATTGGCTATAATGCGCTAGTAAAACCTGGCATTGTGATTTGGCAGGCGAAAATTTCGTTCCCAAAAAGTGTTTAGTACGCCAGCAGGTTAAGCAACCAGAGCACTCTATGAATGCGCAGTGAGCTCACTTGACAAAGCATGAGCCAAGCTGATAAAAATCTGTAGCTATTTTGTTACCCCATTTTTTAGCCAATCATACTCGGACAATCACATTTGACTTTGTCTCAGCACTACAAAAATTAGGCGCCAACAATAATCAAATTGAAGTTATCTCATGTTGGCAGCGCAATACGGTCAAGCGCAAAACGCAGATTGGAATGTGGAAGCACTAAAGCAACATTACGACCTTATTTGAAAGGTGCTTCAGCTAAGTCAGACACAAGGCAAGCAAAGCATTGAAACCCCTCTACCCTAGGCATAAGTACATCACCTTGCAGTTAAACCATGAGTATAGATAGTCGATTTACTGCAAGGTCTCTGATATCCGCGTTCAGGAAAAGAAAATATCTAAATCAAACTAGGCTGGTTGTTAGATTCGCGCATACTACCTTAAGATTAATAAATCGATGTGCTTCAATATTGCTGAAGATTAGTAGTTATCGCTTAATTTGAGCGGCTTACGTGGATAAATTATGTTTTCGGCGAAAGCAAAGAAACCTCCTCGGTCTCTAGTGACATGGGCAAATTAAACAAAAACGCGAGGAAGCACTGTATTGGGTCTCACACAACGTATTTTCGCTAGCATTAACTGTTAGTAAAAGATAAAGCGTAGCTGAAAGATATTGTTCAGAGACATTTTGCGCCGCATGGAAATCCCCTTGACTCACTTAAGACGAAAAGGCCGCCAAAAATCATGGCTGATAACGATTTACGCAGAGAAAATTGCCCGTCGCTTTGAACGAAAACAAATTCGATTTAGTCGATATTGACATGTGAGTGTTGCGATGATGAGGCAGTTAAGCAATGAAGTTGAAATCGAGCACAGGAGGAGTTAAGAGCCATTATGGCCTCAATAAAGTGGGGAAGGAAATAAGAGAGCCTTTAATGTTGCAAATCTGTTTGGTTATACTGGCGACGAAATTTGCCGAGCAACTTAATTTAAATAAAAAATACGGGTTATGACACGATTATTTAGAGCACGAAATCAAGTTAAAGAGCCTTAGATAAAGCAAAATGATGAAGAGGCGCAAAAATGGATAGTCTAGAATTTCGTCGTGCAGCTTTAGCGGATCCCAGTACCCTTGATAAAAGTTTACTCGACCGCTGCCAGCTAACGATGCTAAAAAAACAAGAATTTTTGAAGATGTCAGCAAATTAAATAGCAAGATGACACATGCCAGTAAAATTGCCGTTCCGACGGATTTAGCCATCGTTTATTGTTACGCAATCGTGAAAAATTCACCGAACAATCGGAAAACGAACCCAATATTATTCAATTAGCCTTGGCGGCTCGGATTGCCTTTGCTTCGATCAGCTGTGACCAATTGGGCAATATACGTGGTGTGAGTTTATCTTGAACATGGAATAGCCCATGTTATTACATGAAGTGATTATGCTTAGCGGCCAGTGAAGATATTAACACTGTCACATAGTTTATGCAAAGCTAGCCCGGTTGTTGGTGAGATGACTGCGCATACAGGTTCGTAATTTACTATGCAAAATTTTGTGATTTTGACAAGATAAAAAGCTTACATTAGCTCATTGCAGGAACTCAGTAAGTGTTAGGTCTTATTGTGCCCATTGATGAAAGGGTAGTGACTATAATGCTGTTGATGGTAAATGGAATAGTCAAGTTTTGATTTAAGTTAAAGCGAGTTTAGTGTGTCAGTGACGTACCCTCTGATGTGATTAAATGAAAGTAAAGCTAGCCAGAGCATCAAATTTTCGGGGGGGGGGGGCTAGGGGGGCCTTTTATCCAAACCCCCCCCCTTTAAAGGGGGGGGGGGGGGCCCCCCTTGGGAATTGATTTTATTTGAAAAAAAGGAAATTATGCCTGCTTAAGTGGGCATACCCATAATATAGGGTTTAATTACCTCCCATAACTCATATAATATGTCAATGCCTCCATCATCATATGAATCTCCTTGTGCAAAAGAATCCAAATTTTGATAAAAAGGAACTTGTGTTTCAATGGGCCAGAATAACTTGATTTTGGCTTGTTCAATGCCCGTAATATCTTGCAACATAGTGCGCATAATTAATGTACCGATGCCTTTTCGCGCCATGCTTGACAAAACACGGACACGTCAATTTTAAATCGAGCTTGAAGGTAAAACTGACGATACCGCGCATAAGCCTCATCAAGCTCTGCATCCATTCTGTTGAGAAGACCAGCACAAATAATGCATGCTTCTTGGTCCAAACCATCCAAATCCGTATAGATACTCTGTGTTCCACTATAAAAACATCCTGACGTGAACTTAGCCACTAAATAAAACTGCTGAACAAGTCTGGCCTGCAAATCTGATAGCTTGCATATAATGTGTTGATGTGTTTAGCGCCATTTTCATTTGCTACTCCCCATGGCAAAAGAGCCGTTCAAGGCATGTTACTCGTATTTAATCACTGTACAAACGGCCAAACAATAGAGCTATTAATAATCTTATAATTTTTGTGCCTTAACATGTAGGTCGGCGGCCTGTGTAACCGAATAGATTATGCTTGTGCAAAACATCGGCCCCTCGTTCAAACATTCATCCGCTAGATTCAAGGCGTTAGGGGCCTGAAGTAATAGTCAGAGGTAAGATATACTTCTTATTCATTTAAAATCGCTTGACAATAAAAGTGAATTGAAATATCAATTCATTCCAAGATTTTGCGCATCTAGTGTTACAATGTTAGGTCAAGTGTATTGGGTAAACGTCGAGCTAAGACTGTCCAAGGTAACATATATGAGTTTCAGTATAATTTTAGTTTGATTTCTACTGAAAACCTCACCCATTCAAACTAACAAAACGTTAGTCCAAAGGAGTTTTAAATTTGAGTTTTTTATGCGGCCGCCAGCCAATATTGAATAAAGACAAAACTCTTTTTGCTTATGAGTTGTTATTTCGCCAAAGTCTTAGAGAACTTTTCCCCAAATTAATGACAATCAAGCTACAGCCAACTATGAGGGCCTGCAAATTTAATCTGGGCTGAAACCTTAACCCAAGGTACCCTAGGCCTATTAACTTTACTCATGACACCTTATAGATGGTTATCCTTTATTATTGCCCAAAGAACAATCGTGGTAAAATTTTAAAACCGCAACACCTGCGTAAAAAAATTGCTTAAAGCCTGCATAGATTAAAGAAAAGGCTATATACTGGCTTTAGATGATTATGAACCATTATCTCTATGGCGGCACTTTTTTCCTTATATTGAGATCATCAAAAATCGATTATTCCTGTCTTCTCATGAACAAATAAAACAAATTACTAGATGAGTCAGACCTTATCCAATATAAAACTTTCTAGCCGAAAAAATAAAACTTATAGTGAATTTCAACATGCTTTAGCAATAGGTTGTGATTATTTTTCAAGGCCTATATTTTCAGTTAAACCTGTAAGTGAGTTAAATCAATGCATTTCAACCGTCGCAAACTCTTCGGTTGTTAACTTTAAAATGGCAGAGTCAGTAATAAGCGAGCCGACATTGAAAGATATCAGCCACTTTGAAGGTGATGTTGAACTATCATTTAAACTATTACGTTAGCCCAGTCCCCGTTTTCAAGGCGTGTAGGAAAATAGCAGTTCATTAGCAAGCCATTTATTTGCATGGGAATAAAACTAAAGCGTTTTTTATTTCACTCCTTTGCACCTGCCCCAATTTATCAGGGAAAAACCCCAAGCATTAACGGTTATGCCCTAGCCAGAGCGGCTTTGTGAGCAAATGTAAGATGAAACAAACCACCACTGAAGCCTCATCGGCCCTTTCTTATTGGCTTGCTTTCTTTGTGCTCCGACGCCATGGTTTGATACCAATATCGTAGAATTAATGGGCAAAAACTTCCATTGCACAAAATAAGATGCCTAATTCAGCCGCCAAGGCGAATAGCCAACTATCTTAAATTATCTGATTTCTTGAAGCGCCGATTGGCAAGCTTGCTGATGCATTTTGCCATCAATCAGTTATGCCATGGAGCCGTCTTAGATTGTTTTTCAACAGGACTGCAGTGGGCATTCAGAAAGAATCAAAAATGCTGTGAAAAATTAGATTAAAACTAGCTAGTCGAACAATGTGGTAATCAAAAGCCCAAAACTGCTTCTTCATATTATCAGAAATTAGTTATTATAAGATATAGCATAAATCGTCTACTTAATTTCACGACTTTCATGTTATGTTTCTATACATCGAATTTATTGATATATATCCTAATCCAGCGTGAGAGACATTATTGCCACCGCCATACCCAATGTAAACCATTTAAACAACGGAGCTGAAGTAATTCATATTTTTCGTGAAGTTGCTGCTGAGTCGACAATCGTGATGCTGTATTCCGTTGGAAAAGATTCATCCGTACTGCTGCATTTGGCGCGTAAGGCCTTTGTCCTGGTTAAATCCTTTCCATTATTTTACATGTAAGATACTACAGGAATTCCGTGAAATCATTGCATTCAGGATAACCATTGCAGATAAACATGACTTAGATTTATTAGTCCATATCAAACCAAGACGGTTGGATATGAATATTCGTCCTTTCACTCATGCAGTGCTAAACATACGGATATATGAAAACCGCCAGTTTAAAACAGCATTAAATAAAGTATAAATTTGATGCTGCCTTTGTGCGTGCTCGCCGCGACGAAGAAAAAAAGTTCACGAGCAAAGAGAAGAGTGTATTCATTCGGGATGCAAACCATCGCTGGATCCTAAAAATCAGGCGCCTGAATTATGGAATATCTATAATTCGAGCAATAATTCAGGTCCCTGCACATCTGAAATTTTATTCGTAGTGGATATTCCCAATGTCCTAACTCTGGACATACTGTTTCCCTAGTACTTTGGCAAATGACATCATCACCTCTGAAAATATATTAGCCAGAATCTCGCATCGTTGTGTACCTCGCTAAACCTCGTCCTGTTGTCTGAGCTTATGGTACCTGATCATGGTTGATGATGTCGTTATGCCGATGCGCCTGTGAAGTGCCAGAAATGCGTTCGGTTCGTTTTAGAACCTTATGGTTGTTGACCCCTTACCGGTGCAGTTGAATCGACAAGCAGCGACCCTGCCTGAAGTCTATCCAGGAAATGTGCTAACCAAAACCTCGAGCGCCAAGGGCGTGTCATAGATAATGACTCTGCCGTTCAATGGCAGAAAAAGAAATGGAGGTTATTTCTTGCAACCAAAATATTGTTGCATTTCAACACGAAGTAGATAAAACACGCCGGCACAAAAGCAAAAAAGCAACACGCTTTGTTATTTAGGCCTAACCGTCTATTGGCTCTGGCAAGTCAACCATGTGCCAAATTTACTTGAAAAAAATTAGCTGAATTCCAATAAAACATACCTATTTATTAATGGGGCGATTAATTGTTCGTCATGCCTTTGGTGGTGATTTGGCGTTTAGTGATAAAGACAGAGTTGAGAATATTCGGCGAATTAGAAGTAGCGAGGCCTGTTTGTTGATGCTGGTTTGATTGTTATTACCGCCTTCATTTCTCACCTTTTCCAACGCGATAGAAGATTATTGCCGCAATTTGCTTAGCGGACATGGAATTTATCGAAGTGTTCATACACACCCAATTGAAGAATGTGAAAAGCGCGATCCTAAGGGTTTGTACCAAAAAGGCCCGCAGGCGATATTTAAAGGACTTTACTGGTATTAGCTCACCTTACGAGGCACCAGAAAACCCTGAGGTTATTTAGGAATTCACTGGTCAAAGTGCTGAAGAATCTGCCGATCAATTATTAATTTATGTTAGAAAAAGGATTTCGAGTATGTTGAATGAGAATTATAGACGGATGTTGCCATTAACCATGCCCGCTGGTGACAAGATCATGGAAATATATCAACGTGATTTTGTATTCTGAAAAATCGATCAAAGTCCGCTGACGGAAGCAGACCTTGCCGCACAATCATTTATTGTTCCGGTCTAAAGCGGTGTCTGATTTACCTATTTGTCTGAGAATCAGCCAAATCCCATGGTCTAGCGCAACCATGGCCAAGAATATTGTAGTGACCCCTCGACACGGTACTAAAGAATTCATCAACGAAAACGTGAATTTCACGGTCAATATTGCGCTAATTAAAAATGCGCCAAGCCATTTGTTTTGGTGTTGTCTTATGCGCCCGTAACGCAAACAAACCTATGTGGCGTGTTGTTGGTCAAGGCGCTATAAATTTAAGCAACAATACTGTTACCGAGATTCTGTTAAAGGCTCATACTAAAAATGATAAATGGCTTATTGTAGAAGTCGCTCACATCAGAGGCCTGAAATCAGCAGTTTTTAGACGAAATCTAGCGGTGAAAACTGAACTCATGGCAATGGGTAGCTCATTAAGTTGTGCTTAGTAGCAGAGGGGCCAAGCGCCTTATATCCGCATTAGGGCCAACGGTACTGAATGATACGGTGCAGCCCGAAGCCTTGTGGAAGCAGCAGGCGGCGAAGCGTGACTATCGTTGAATGATTCAGTGCGCATTGCAAAAGATGCCTCCTCCCTTGCGTTATAATTCAAAAAGAATCCGTTTTAAAAACCCTTATTTTTTAGTAGCTTATTGAATTATTGAATTAGCGAAAACACCTTATTCAATCCGACATTTTGGTTATTTAGAGCAGCATGAAAAGAAAGACATGTGCGTTTTTTAACTTGTGCCAGTGATGATGCAAAAAGCACCCTGATTGGTCGTCTGTTACATGATTCAAAATGATGTTTGAAGATCGAATTAGCGGCTATACTAAGACAGTAAAAAAGTGAAACACAGGTGATATGATAAAGTTGATTAGCCTTGTTGTTGACGGTTTGCAATTGGAAAGAAGAGCAAGCATACACATAGATGTTGGCTTACCCGTTATTTTCGACAGATTAAACGGTAAGTTCATTATGCTGGATATCCCCAGACACGGAGCAGTATACCCGCAATTATTGGTAACTGGTCGTCCAAACTGCGACTTAGCTATTATTCTTGTAGATGCCCGTGCTGGAGTTAAACCAAACCTCTCACTCCTTTTGGTGTCTTTGTTAGTATTAACATGTTTATTGTCGCGTCAATAAAAAATAAAAAAATGGACTGATGGAATATAGGAAGCTGTTTATGAAAAAAAAAGCTGATATTTGGAGTTTCTAAGCAACTAACCGATAACCTTATATCAGTTTATTGCACTTTCCGCTTTAGACGGAGTGACAAACGTGCGTTAATGTCAGTACCAATTACACCTTGTATAAAGGTGACCGCTTATGACCATGTTAGAGAAATTTAAAGTTTCCCAGACTATAATTTAGACAGAAACTTCGCTTTCCTGTGCAGTATGTCAACCGCCCTAACCTTAATTCAGACGTTTTTGCAAGCACCAGTGTGTCAGGCCAAATTCAGTGGGTGATAAGATCACCGCCCTTGCCATCTGGTAAACAGTCTACGGATTAAATCAATTTCAAGTTATGAGGGAGAACAAAACAGAGCGTACATACGCCATACCACGACTTTAACTCTGACGTGGATGAGATGACTATTTCCCGCGGCGATATGATAGTTAAATCAGATAAACCCATGCAAAGTAATGCTTATGTCACTAATCTAGTGTGGATGGCAGAAAACCAATGATGCCCAATAAGCAATATGGTTTTTTAAATTCGCCACTAATATTGTGCCGCGTAGTGTGAGACTGACATGAGTATCAAATTGATGTCAATTCTCGGAGCACCAAACCTGCTTATTAGACTCAACCTGAATGGAAATTGCGGTTGGCTCGATTAAATTGATCAAACGTTAGCATGTTGACCCTTACCAACCAAAAAAATCGTACTACGGTTGCTTTATCATTATTGACCGCATTAACAAGAACAGTGGGTGCGGTGTATATCATAGATGTGTAAAGATAGCATAAGAGCACTGATTAAGAAGCACTCTGAATTGAATTAAGAGTTAATGCCTTGGTTAGAAAACATTTTTCCAATTGGAATGCCCACTTGACATTAGCAAGTTAGTCTAGATTTCGGGGGCTCCTATGACTTCAATCAATACTGGAATTGCCTTTTTGCCAGTACTATTCTGGCGTTATTGACGATAAGCGCCTTCTTCTATTCTTCGCGTTTCAATGTTGGTATTGATGGTTGTCAACAATTAAGTCTAAATCAGGATATTAATAACATGAACAAATCAAGGTTTAATCACACTGACATGTTATTATTGGTCAGTATGCAGTTGATAAAACCTCATTAATCAAACGTTTTAGGCCGCACTTTAATCACTGCGATTATACTAAAAAGCTATTGGCGTATTGGTTAACCTGTTGTCTCATTCCGCTTTTATTAAATAATACCGCTGTGGTTGCAAGTTTTAATTGGCCGGTAAAACAAAACCAACATCATCACCGTGCTAAAATTACTTATCCCCTTGTCTTACATCGCTATTTGGGAGGAACCGTCACACTTATGTACTCCACTAATCTAATAGTACGACATTTTTTAATGAGCATGGCATGAAGCGTTTTCAAATTTGGACTTTACCCTCTATGGTATTGCTGGCTTAAGTTGTGTGTTTTTCTATTTTCGATTATTTCATGTGGCTACCCGGACATTGAAAACAATGGGAGTAATTATTAACCACACGTTATTGAAGCTAAAGTACCACACAGATCTGAACTTGTTGGTAAAAAGTGTAGAGCAAAATCATTTGCGCAACTTACTGAAACTGTCTTAGTTGAGATTATTCGGGATAGAAATCTTATTTCTCCAGTTTCACCAACCTGATATCAAGCTAACGACAAATTATTCTCAGGAAACGTACAAACAAATGTTCGGTACCTAAGTCACATAAAGGCTTAGTTGTTGTTTGCAGAATCTGATGGTCTGTAAGATAATTTAACCGAATTGATTATCTCAAATAGGGCGCAAATTATCGTTTAAGCTTAAAAAGCATTTGGTTTTAGGGCATATTTGACGCGCAGTGGTCGCTATCGCCGAGATGGAGGGGGACCCTATCTGGTAAATTAGGTGAGATAAATTGCAAGCAGGTGGACTTCTATTGTTAGCCACCGGGCTTGATTTAATAAAAGACATAAATTGCAAAGAACTTTTTTATCCTATTTGAGAAAAAAATGCCCGCCAAGTCTCGACTTACTGCAAGGAGCGCATCACTTTAGGCGGATTTATCGCGGTAGGTTGGCCTTGCATGCTAGCTCTATATTGCCACTGCAACGGGTTTAGTTGTTTTTTCTTGCCCTATTAATTGTTCAGGTGTAACTAACAAATGAGCTTAAAAACAATTTACGCTGAATCTAATCTTAGTCATTGTAGGCGCCATTAAGCCTCGCTTCGGTTAGGAGGGAATACAGGGGCCATTGCTCCACTTACGCGAGGTATTGGCACCTGCCATGACGAGGTTAGTTCCTTTTGCGAGGCTTTAGTGGTGATATATTACTTACGCTAATTTTGACCGAGCGGTACCAACAATGCCGCAGCGGCCTTAATGTTTCCCTTCTGCCATGGCTTAGCTCAAGTTCTCAACGTCGACATTATGCCTTTTGCAATTAGCGGTGGCCTTTGCCGCAAGCGCTAGCTTTATTTCGCCCCTTATGCTACAAACTAACTTACCGCTTGAGCTGCAGTTAGATTATAAGTTTAGCACTTTGTAAAATGGGTTTGCCGTCCTCAGTGTGTTATTCAACATCGTACTTGTATTATTAAAGTCACTTATCCCTTGTAAGGCTCACCCTTAGTAACCTACTGAGGTGAACCTTTAGCTGACCACTCGCTATTGTGCTAAGGACATAAGCCTATGACGGTATATGGGGTAGATTGACTGTTAGCGTTTAAGGAGTCTAGTACGGAGATTCATGCTTCGACTTCTGTTGTATTTAAGTCACGCACTGCCTTACTTTAAGTCCAGCTTAATCTGACCGACTTAATACGGGCTGTGCGTTTTTTAACTTTACAACTCGATAACCAAGATATTTCACACATACGTCGAACTGTTCTATTTATCCCTTGTTAAACGATATAAAGACCATCTTGCTCCGCATCGTGACCTCACAGGTTGAATGTATTCAAAATTGGAAGTCCGCCGCCATTTTCTGAAATAAAAAACCTCAGTTCAAAAGGACATTAACCGAACAAAATATTCCTTATCATGAGCGTTTCGCCCGCAGGATTCTTGTAACAATTCATCACCATCACGGTTAAAAAATTAAACCTTCGAGGCTTATCAGTACGGCCAATAGAAAATATACGTTCTGGTGACCAAATTGCATCAATGATATTACCCACACATGGCGCTCAGTTGTGCAGGTAATACCACTGAGCTTATGATAAGCCAATATAGACACGATCTGACTGTGCTGCACTGGCGGAACCACCAGCACGCCCTTGACCCTAACTTCGTCATCCTGCAAGCACCTTAGTGCCCAAGCGCAGAGAAATACCATTAATCGTCACTGTTCCGCTTCAATTAATTTATCCGCTTCACGGCGCCGAACAAAAAGCCGGAAATCGCTAATTGAATTTATTTAAGCATTGCTTCCATCGAACTTCATTATGTAAAAAGTTAAAAAGTTAAGCCGCTATTTCTTGTCTGCATTGACATTGTCTGCGCCGTTTCTATTTATTGGGGTGAAATAACCTTCAACCCCACGGCTGAGCAAATGCGTCTCTTGCGCATGACAGGTCCTATTTAAAATCCATTGTGTGCAACAATTCATTTAGGATGCAGCATGAGTACCATCTTGAAGTTTTCTTGCAGCCTCAATTGCATTTGCACTGCTTGCGTTTACAGCAACATTTCAGAACGTTGGTGGACGGCTCGCTGTTTAACGATCTCCAGCATTACAGTGAGTTCTTGGCCGACTCGCGGATATTTTTGTTCCTTGGGCTACTGAAAATTGCTGCCAAACTATTATGGCAGTCACTACTCTGTGATTGGCAGAGTTCAAATATGTTTTCCATTGTGCTTAATACTTTTAAAAATAAGCGCGATAGTGTCTTTGTGTTTGCATCACATCAAGTGGTGCAAATGCCTTCCACTACTTGCTTTCTAAAGCCTCAAGTGCGCTCAAAAACCCTGAGCGCTCTTATGTGGCAAAATCCAATTAATTGCTCAAACCAATAGCCGGTTTTTAATTCAACGCTTGCTCAAATTCAGCTTTACTAAAACTCGCTTGTTTTTTTCAAACCGCAAAAAAAAACTTTGCATAACTATTAAAAGTTTTGTTGTTTTAATATTTTTCTTACTTGGTGAGGGGAATTTGTGTTATGTATTTTGTTGTTTCCATTAAGTTTTTCATTTTTTTACCGCTTAGGCCCCCCCCAAAAATTTTAAACAACCTTAAATTTTTTTTCCCCCACACCCACTTTTTTTCTTGGGAAGGTTTGGGCCCCCCCCCACAGTTTTCCAAAAAGCGTCGGGGCCCCTTTTTTTTAACCTTGCCATTTGAAAGCCGGGATTTGTTTTCCAATTTTTCTTTTTACTTTGCAAGAGCCTTTATTTTGATTGATTGCTTCTTCAATAGAGTTCAGTCTCAAAGTTGCATCTCTCTCT
>Ga0163217_1037374_pt1 | contig 12425 bp, 6 predicted proteins | sample SynspAceP_FD_185933 | JGI IMG/M metagenome (GOLD analysis project Ga0163217, IMG submission 185933) | Saline lake microbial communities from Ace Lake in Antarctica - Synechococcus sp. Ace-P (PacBio error correction) | ecosystem: Environmental > Aquatic > Non-marine Saline and Alkaline > Saline ... | reverse complement strand
TACTAAACGAATGTCGGTTTGTATCTATTCCCCATACCAAAATGCAATTGGTCGCTACGAGTAATTACAAGTTTTAACTCGTCTAAAGTCCCCTTGGTATGTACTGCGGAAATCTACGTGCCTAATCCAGCATTGATAAGCCGCATACGGAAAAACCATCCGTCGTAGTGTGTTGGCGACGTTTTTCTTCGGCTGGTCTTTTTGTTGGGTTCACCGTAAACAATACTGGCCGCCTTGAGTGTCGTTCAGTAGTTTTTCAATACCGAGCTTCTTACATTGGCTTGGGTCGGAATCAGGTCATGGTCTAAATGAGAACGATAAACCTTTTGGCACTATGTGTTCAGGACATGAATCGCAAATTTTTGCGACCATGTCTCGTGTGAACTCGTCGAGTTGCGTTGGCGGTTAGCTAGGTAGAACTATGGGATCGCGAGTTCTTGTTGATTTAAGAGAGGCAGTTTTAAATAATCAGGTCTAAAGTTATGCCCCACTCCAGAAATACAATGAGGCTTCGTCCACGACCAACATGGGAAAATGGAAATTACGTTTTGATTAAAAAACGTCGAAAACGTTCGTTTTTAAACGTATCTACCGAAATTCATTAGGATCCTTGATGGTCCATTGAACGCCAGTCATCACCGCTTGGGCCTCTTCTTTGCTCTGGGCTCGAGTCAAACCTTGCTTGCCCGCTATACCTTTGGATCGCAAAAAGTCTAATTGGTCGTTGCATTTAAAGCGATGAGTGGCGAAATTACCAGTGTTAAATTTGGCAGTTGTTGTGGCTGTGAATTGATAACATAAAGACTTACCAGACCCTTGTTGGAAACAGCAAGCGCAGAATGTGTCCGCAAAAGCTGTTTCTATGGTTTGTTTTGATCCTTCGCGAAAATCGTTCTCAAAGCCGGAATAGGGAACTGCAGTGCGGTTTTCCAGTAGTATCATCGAGAAAGACAAGCTCCATTCTGTTTCACCGTTTTTTTCGTATCTCGTTTAGGTGGCTTTATCCAATAATCTTACTTACCCAAAACCAAGGTGCTAAGCCTTTATTAAAGCTAGGATTGCTCCTAATATAGTACCTGTCAACGGCACTCTAATTTGTCATTATAGACGGAAGTGAGGCTCGAGAATAGTGCGAATTAAAAGCTCAGAATAGTGATATTTGAAGCTCGTTCTCTGTTAATGAGAGTGAAAATAGTCTGAATTTTTAGTTTGAAATAAGATACAACGCACTGAATAACAGTGTGTGCATGTACACTAGCACGCGGGCGCGCTCTCTCTAAGCGTGCTGTATATATATATATAGTACTCGCTTCGTTGGCCATATGGTGTCGTATGAGACGCTCTACGATTAGATGATCTCGTATTCTCGTCATTCCTAGAGTGCTTCATGAGTACTCGCTCTGATTCTCATATGTGAGTCTTTCGCGCGTCAGGGTATTGCTGTACTCTCTCGCTCTCTTGTGATTGGAGTGGCTGATTGAGGTTGATTGCCTCTCTCTCACGATAAGACGTAACCGAAGACTCAGTTGTCGTTTTAATTTATCTGCCAAGTGTTATGTAGTTGTCGGGCGCGATCGGCCATTCATGTTGGTTAGACATTTTAAAAATAGTCGTAGTTACTCAACTTGTTCATTTTGGCTAGTGTCGCGAGTTAAAAGCGGGAAGGAGCCTTGATAGCCGTTTTCAGCGGTAGACCAATCTAATCTAGACTGCGTGCTGATTGAGAAAGAATAAGCGCGCGTTCGAAGAGCTGGTGTCTTCTAGTACGCTAATTCAATTGCCGCCTGAGCGGCATTCAAATAAGATTATCGAGACTTTCTTGAGGCATCGCAAGCAAGTCAATAAAGCGAGATAAAAAATAAGCGGCTTAAGTTGATTGTTGTTTGCTTCTATTTTTTATGGCGTTTGCAACGACCAGCGCCTAGTTTTAGTTCGCATAAAGCAATACCAAAGTGTGCCCAGGGCTAAATTTTTATTTTTGAATTAATAAGCCATGTAGTGACTTTTAGCATCTTTGTAAGGCACGAGCATTAAGTGACTTCACCAAGATTTTTAAGCACTTGACTAGCGAGGTTTTAGGGTGTTGTTGTTATGATGGGCTTTGCTTTGCTTCATCTTTTAAATCATTTTTTTTTCAGTTGCGTTGTAATACTGGCAAAGATTTTTTTTTTTTGGTTTTTGTACTAGTTCAATCGACGAAAAAAGGCAGCAGGGGGAAGGTTTAACCAGATAAAACTGTCAGGTTGATATTCTAATACGCTTGACCGACACTTTCATAGGCGGTTGTCAGCCCCGGTAATCATAATTAAAAAGTGGAGTGGTCTTGGGAGTGGTTTTTACGTGATGTTTCAAAATTTTGCTGACCACGATACATACCACCAGATTGTAATCAGATAAATACAAACATTCATAATGTTTTTCTAAAATGACGCTTAACGCGGATTCCCAAGGAGGACTCTACGTCTATAATTAGATACCTAGAGACGTCATTTAAGACTTCAGCATAGGCGCATTTCACCGATTATCTTCGATGATTTAAAAACCCGCTTTTTTGAAAAATGTCTATGATTCTTGTGTGAATATCGTTTTTATTGATCAACGGCTAAAGTGATTACATCTGGTCAATGAATTCCTGACGTTACTTACTTTAAAGAAATCTAATGTTTCCTCAATTATAGGCATGATAAAAAATAAAAAGACTAAAATAATTATTACTTAGACGAATTTCTAAAAATAAATGAGAGAATTTTAATTAAATTCAATTAAGACTAGAAGAGTGAGAGCTGGGTTTTATTTATTGTGACCGAAAATTAAATATAAAAAACACCCTTCTTTTAGGAAAGAGGGTGTTTTGGACGTGAGTTTCTTTTTTAAATAAACAAAAATGTGATTATACGGTGGTACCTTGGAAATGTTGAGCTAATGCACTAATTCGCGGGGAAGAACAAAAAATATCCATATAGCTTAATCGCCATCGACCGGTTTAATTGGTTGGGGCCGCTATAAAAAATTTACGATCATTTAGAGACAAAGTTCACCTTTTAGGTCGAATCTGAACTAATAAGGGCAGGACTTTTTTATCTAGAGTGAACATTAATATACACCTTGGATATTAAGCGTTGATGACGTAAATTGCCGATACGATCAAAACCGTTTCTTGATGAACACCTTCTTGGCGCGACCTCTGCGCTTTATGGTCAGCAAAAAATACGCAAGTTGGTGAACCTCGATGGGTTGTTGGGGTCGACAATGCTCGCCATTTTTGAAAGTTGCTTCAAATAATTCAACAAAGGACAGGGGTACTTTCACAAATATTTTCGTCAATTTTCTTTCGTCGTAAATACGCTAAACATTGCCTTGGAAGTGGTTTGTGCTCTCATCTTGAACAAAGGCTTGTGAAGGAAGGAGTTGGTTGTAATTTTTCCTTTGCTCAATATAAAAAGCAGAGAATAACGAACGTAAAACGAAAACTCTCCATCAGCGTAAGGGTTTGCGGTAACATGATCAAAGAAGGAGCAAGATGACGAACACTATCTGAGGTGAGTTGGCCTAGCTCAGGTAAAAAGGTTCTGTTTTTAGGTTTGTTGTGATTCATAGTTTATCCTCAATGAGATCATCGGCAGGTTGTGCGCATGGCTATTATTGTTTAGTAGTGCTTCGTAGCACAATTTTTATTTTAAGTCGGTTATTTTGCGAAAAAGCTCTGCTTGGTATGCCAGGAATTGAATTTTTTACATGGTGTTGTTTCATCTAAGGTTTCTACTAGAGCGAATAGAGCATATTTATGTTTTATTTTGATGCTATGATCAAAGTGTATAGCGAGGCCTGATAGAACCTCTGAAAAATTAGGCTAAGGAATAGGATGGCGATAAAGTGCACTTTATGCAGTGGCTACGTTTTTAACTGTAAGACTTTAGTCGTAGGTATTCCCGTTTTTACATTGACCTTCTATTGGCATCGTTAAAACTAGAAAATTAATAATTATAAAAAGGTATGTAATGTTTTATTTCCAGTTGTTTGGTGTTTTAGGGCTTCGTTCTTTTTACATTGGGTTATTCACAAGACTCGATGCCATTGTCTTATTCTTTTGCTGGCTTTCTTTTATGTGCTTGTTTGATGTTATCAAAACGAGTTAAGTAAAACAGCTCTTCAGAGAGGTCTAAGAGCCCCAATTCTGTTGATACATTCATTGGTCATTTTCTGAGCGTGAGCAAAACAGTGACTCACGCAACGTTCCAGAATGGCCGATGGGGGCGGCAGAAGTTTCTCACTTTGGTTGATACGCTTAAGTATAAAGACATAATTTAACCCCGTTGATGACAGTGAGCCAAATTCAGACAAGCGGTAGAAATACTGTCTGCTCAGGGCTTCACGCTTTTCAAAAACTTGGGTCTTTAGCCCACACGATGAGTGGACACCGCAGAATCAGTCGCACGGCGCCCCCCAAAGTGCGCTGTCTCCAAAGCGCTTGAGAAAATTAGTGAGCTCACAATCCAAAGTGCAAAAACAGCCAGTAACAACTGGCTTTGTTGACGAAAAGTGCAGGATGACATAGACCGCATTACGTTAGTCATCAAGCGGTGTTCCGAACAAACCAATTGCTGGCGTTAAAAACGCCGCAATAGAAGCGGCGCGAAGCGGGGGGAGCAAGGCCGAGGTTTTGCCGTGGTTGCAGATGAGGTACGAGGCCTTAGCGGCAGAGTGCTGATGGTTCGGAGCAATTTAGCGGTTTACTCACGGATGTTCGCCATAATATGGCAGTTAACAACCATGAAATGTCTCTTTAAAGACTTTAACCAGAATTCCCTTTCTATACGGCTGTTAGGGGGAAAAACACAGCGCTTATTTCTTTAACAGAGAAGTGCAAATGCGTCGGCAAGTGTTGTCTGAAGTAGAAAGTACAGGAGAGAGTTGGGGACAACCAGCACCGCAAAATTGGTGGATCTATCTCCGAATCAGTGACTCTCTACGGAAATTTCTCAGCGCAGTGATTCGGTTGTCACAGAAGCTGCCGGCTTGCAGTAATGGTGCTGAAGTGGTTTTTAGAGAAATTTGGATAAAAGGTAGACCCTTCATAATTTTTTCGGCATTTGCTTAATGACGCTTAAAATTGCCAGCGCAAGAGATTGGTCATGTTTTGGAAGAAGCAATAAGCAAAGGTGAGTTGACTCAACACGCGGTTTTTTTCTAGGGACTATCTAGCCGGATTAAGCAAACGAATCACAAAAATACAAAGACCTTGTACGATGCGTTTAGTGATCGCACTTTTTCCTTGTGATTCAAGAGCGGTATTTAGACAAGGCATGCAGAAGTTCATCGTTTGCGCGCAGTTTGACGTGATATGGCTTACTTTCCCACACAATAAAAATTCAGTCAGCCGATAAGCGGCGATTATGAAAAAGACTTAAAAACCAATCGCCACTAAGCGGATTTTCAAATATTCCACAGGCAGTCGTGCGGCGGCATACCGATACATTTTTTACTGCAAACCTATAAAACGTGATTACAGGGTGGAAATCCTTCATGATCTTTCAGTCCCTATTTAGTCAACGGTCAGCATTGGGGCGGCTTCCGGAGCGGATTTCAAATCTAAAGAGTGAAGCATAAGGAGAGGGGCGTGGCAATAATAAACAGCTGCTAAGTTTTTCCCCCATTTAATCGAGCCGAATGCGTTATAGTAATGGGCCAATAAAAACGTTGTGGTGGTTTGATCTATGAATAAGCCGATTAAAGTCGAAAAATGGAATTTAAAAACTTCTTACCTTTTTTTACTTCCTTATCGGGACGGCATATGGTGTTTGCCTTAATCGCTTTGGTTGGTAACCGCTGGGCACAATGCTTAGCTTGGGAAAGGGCGTGCAGCTTTTAATAGATCAGGATTGGCTTTCTGGTTCGGAAGCGGGTTATTGGACTCATTGCGTTGATGATTTTACCGCGTGGTCTGTTTTATTAGGCATTGGAAGTTTCTTGTTCGATTTTATTTGGTCTCATGGATTTGGTGAACGTTCCGTCGGCGGATATTCGCCAAGCTGTCTTTGCGCATTTTTGTTAATTTGCTCACCCTTTTTTGAAGCAACAATTCACCTAGTGAAATCAATCTCGGACTTACCCGCAGAAGATAACAAACGCTATTTATCCAAGTGTCATCGGCTCGTCTTTGTTCGATTCGTCCTTGCCGCAGAGTAGTTTGATCGCTGTTAGGCGGAATTTTATTCACTTTGATCCATGCATTTTAAATTGACATTTTATTTTTGACTTCACTTCGTGCCTTTGTGATTGTCCTGTGTTGTATTTTTGGCCGCCGAGTTCGCGAGTTTATCCGGCGTGATAGCCCAAGATGAAATCGCGAAGGTAGGGCGTTATTTATCTCAGGCATTACGTCACATTAAGGTGGTACAAGCCTATACCCAATGAACAGCATGGACGTGCAAAGATTCTCTGCTACGGTCGATCGAGCGTTTAACGTTAGGTAAACGCATTTCAAAGCCAGCGCTCTGCTAAACCTTGATGTTATTTTACTGTCGATGAGTTGGCATGGTGTGTGTGATGTTGTGGCTTGGGTGGTAAAGAGGTCCATTTCAGGTGAAATCAGTGCCGGTGATTTTTGGCGAGCTTTTTTGTTCTACATCCCATTTAATTGTGGCTGGTTGCTGTCGCTGCTTATTTTTAGAAGTCATGGGCGAGTTTGCAGCGTTGCAGCAGGCGCGCTGCTTGAACGTATCTATGGAATTTACTAAGCGCACGGCAGTGCTGTGGTAGCGGCTCACAGGTGTTTCCTTTCTCAAATAATTGGACGCTGCTTCCATCAAGGAGAAGACATTATTAAATTTGATCAGGTTGAGTTTCGTTACCCATCAAGACGGTTACGCGCTTTAAAAAGACCTTCGTTTCGATTTAAACAGGGAGAAATTGTTGCTTGGTCGGGGCCATCAGGCGCAGGTAAATCCACCTTGTTTGAATTACTGCTGCGTTTTTACGGACCCTCAGCAAGGTTGTATTATTTCGTTAGCCGGTCAGGAATATTAAACCAATATTCACTGGAAGATTTACCCAGCCATCGCTTGCGCTCGTTCCCCAAGAGACAGTGCTGTTTTGATCATAAGTGTTTACGAAATCTATAGGTATATGCAGATCGCCAGTGCGAAGTTCATGAATCTATTCAAAATGCAGCGGAAAAAAGCCAAATTGCAGCATGACTTCATTTACTCGATTAGACAAGGGCTATTGATAACGCGATTTAGGTGAAGATGGTTGTTGTGCGCTTATGCGGGTGCGTCAAAGACAACGAATAAGCCATTGCTATCGCGCCATCCTGAAAGAACGCGGCCCATTTATTGCTTAGACGAGGACGACAAGCTCGTTGGGATGCTGAAGTGAAAGCAAAGTTCAGGCGGGCTCTTGAGCCTCCCCTTGATGAAAGGACGAACCAGCTTGGTATGCGCATCGAATTGGCGACGGTTTTGAATGCAGATCGGATTATGGATATTGGGACCAAGGGTGAGATTATTGCCCAAGGGACACATTCTTGAATTGCTGAAAGCTGTGGTTGTATAAACGCTTGGCCGATTTACAGTTTAGTCAAACATGGATTTAAACGACGCTTGAAGGATTCGTTAAATTGTTTATTTATTTCCGCTGGTTTGATTCATGACGAAGAATTACATTTGCCAATAAAGACCCCACGATAGGCCACAATGCAACGAATTAGTCTGTTATGGATAGCCCCGGTGTTTGATTAAAGCGCCGATAAGTGGTGCCTTCCATTGGGAACGGCACACTTAGAGGTTACGTCGCTACTGTAGAACACGAGCCAGAAACGTTGTTAGAGCGATCCGTTGGGTATAGCGAGCGTCAAGGCAATGTAGTTGGACGACTGTTATCCGACCAATCTTCAGCCCGTTCATTGCTGTGGCTTTGCCTCATTCTAACCCATTCGATTGATGGCTGAAGGCGTATGTTAGATAAAAGTGGATCATCGTCTAGCTTGTGCTGTTTGTATTTCTGCCGAATGGGGTACGTTTTTACGCAACGGCCATTAAGGTTGAAATAGCATGATTCAGTTGTGATCGGGCTTCGCTTTCCTGCCCAATTTTGCCACGTAATATCATATGTCTTTAGGCAGTAGGCATTATTATTGCCTTTGTTGGGTGTGAGACAGTTCAATCGCCCCTAAAATTATGTTGGCGTACCTTGGCTTATACAAAGTTGCCATTAAAAACAAAGATTGAATTAGATATTAAAGGCGTTGTTGTTGAATTTTTGTTGTGTCGTCTGTTTTCACCTTCTTACACCAAAGTTTTTGGCTGATATATATCACCATGACCATCTCGCGATTTTCTGTCCATGTTGGCTAGGTTATGTCGTTTGGTGATAGGACACAAATTCCTTCATTGTGTAAGCCATCGTGAATATGTAATGTAATTGACAGAATTTAAGGCGCTTATGCCCTTTATTGGAAAAGATCTCTTTTGATCCCATAAAAAACATGTCGGAAAACTCAGATAATTCCATCATTCGTCCGAGCAAAAGCGACGAAATAGTGTCACGGTATTTGTTCGTTGCAACTCAAGGAAACCCTTTGGGAAATTGTCAACTTGATAGCCGTTATGTTCCAATATCCAAGCTCCATCACTAGGCAAGGTTTTGGCTCAAATAGGGTCTTGAAGAAATGGCTTGTTAATAACGGTTCGCTCTGGGTTGTGGAATTCGGTGAATCGGTTCGACCCAGTCCCACCTAAGTCAAAGCGAAAAACCATCCAACTCCCATGACGTCTACCCAGTAGCGCATACTGTCCACAGAATTAAGAGTACGCTGCGGGTTGATATGTGTTCAATGCAGTTACCGCAACCGCTTGTAATTAGATATTTGTTTCCGATCTGATTTGGCGGGTAGTAACGTGCGTTGTCTAACCGCGAAAACAAACGCTGGGATGGTCGAACTCGCTGTGGTTTCAAGCGGTGTTGGTTATAGAACACGGTCTAAAATGACTTCAAAAAGCCCGCTTCTCGCAAGCCACTACATTAGTTGAAACTCAATTACCGCGTCTTTTTTTAGCGTAGAAGGCTCTGGTGCAAAGAAAACTAACGGGAGTTGTAGCCCCAATAATTATTGGAAGTGTTTAATTGCTGTAAATGACGCTCTGTCATAAAACTAAGCAGGGCATTAGCTGCGATGGTGGTGATATTTAAGGCTTTTTTAGAGTGTGATTCAAATGCCTGCAGAAAGAAAACCACCCCTAGATAAGTGCCTTTTAATTTCGTTTTCAATCGCCAATTTTGGCTGAAGCCTTATTACATGCAATTCATATAAGGCAACGGACTTTGTTGGCCGCCACTTAACTCTTGCAGGACGATTTGCATTGGTTGGATATGACGAACAATAGGATTTAAGGCAACATAGCGAATCTAGCGAGTGCGGCTGACCTTCCTTTTTGGAATAGCAGCTGGTCTATTCATTGCCAAACCAGCTTTGCGCTTAGGTCTTTAGCGTTGTAAGGGTCAATTAGTAATTTTGAGATTCGTAAGACCAAATTGCTGTTCTGGCTTAAACTCCCCTTTTGCTCGTAAGCCCATAGTGCTGGCCTTCTTTAAACGAGGACTCCATGTGCCAGATTCCTCTGTGCTTATCGATGAAAGGCAGAGGTCCTGTTCATTGCCCATCGCTATAAATAAGCACAAATAGAGTTGGCTGGCGTCTTCAGAGACAAACACGCGAAGTTGACTTCCGTTGTTGGTCACCGTGGCAACAAGAGGAAAAAGTGGAGCCAGTAGTAACTTGGTGTGCGGAGTGAATTCAATGCAGACCTCTGCGTTATTGATATCTAAAGTGACTAAAACCTTGTGCGCAGTCTAAGAATCGGCCTAGCCATTTTAATAACACCGGCCAGCGGGTGGAATTTGTAGTTCTATACTGTGCTCTCGCACCGTGACTACTAACCGCATGCGTGTTGTATTCTTGATCTTGAACATTAGCCGCGCAGTGTATCTACTGTCATCGGGTATTCATGATGATCTGGATAAACATTCCCGCTTTTCGGCAACACCAATGCGATAATTACTATGTGGTGTTGGTGTGAAGTTAACTGACAGCTTATTGAGTGAGCATCTTGGTCTTTGGCTTTTCGGGCAAGGCCAAGAATGCTGTTCGCACTATCGTTCGTAACTGATCCATTTCAAAGCCCTGATAGGATGTGACAAAGTTGCAAGCTCACCTTCATTTTAGGTAAAAGATGGTTTAGATCTTTTGATAATGCTTTGCTGTGATTTGTGAAAATCAGTTTCCACAAATGGCCAATCCAAAAAGAGCGTTCGTGGGCTCCATCTCGGCCTTGCGCTAATTCATACCCATGAAATTGAGTTTTTCTTACCGGGATGGAAGTACCATATAGGCGGAAAAGGCGCGGTAAATTAGCGAATTATCTGCCAAGAAGTCCCTGGCATTTTGTGATCATTGGACCCTTTGCCATGGGACAACTATTTCGTGAGATCGGCAAAACAAAACTCTCATCAAAGCATAAAACCATGCTAAAGCTTAATTCGGCCTTGGGTGAGTTGTCGGGTAGATTGTGGGTACTTTTTTAATTGTAGTCTTAGAAGAGTCATTCATCCAGCCCATATTCCATTTAAAGGCCAAAGCCTAGTCCATTCATGTAAGTGGCTTTAGACACGCCTTTGGAAACGCGGTTGGATTCTTCAGCCACAGAAAGCAGTGAGGATGGTTTTAAATAGAACGGTCTCATGTTTAAAACGACGTAAGAAATCAAAATGCTTCGTAGTTATGATTTGCCTCCGTCTTGTGGGAATCATTCGCCATCTTCCCGTGAGTAATCCAAATACAACATAGAGGCAACGGCATCGGACACGTAAGCCGTCGATATGAAATTCTTTTCAGCAATAAACCGCGGTTACTAATAAGATAATTAACAACATGTTCTTTGCCGAAGTCGTAAATGAGCCGAATTTCCATTCAGGTGCCAGCCTTTTTTAGGATCTGGATACTCGTATTGTTTTGAAGCCATCCCAAAATGGCCAAACCGTGACTGTCCGCAGAAAAGTGTGCAGGAACCCAATCATAATGACCGCGATGGTTTAGCTTTGATGCAGTTGCGGTCTTACCAGCACTTTAAAGTTTTCTTCAGGTACCAAATCGTGGACGGTTTTACCGCAGTACAAACCAAAACCGGCTGATAGCCCCATGAACCATCGAATTGGGTATTCGGTATCGGAGCAATAGTTTCGACGGTGTGTGTAGCCATTTCTTGAATGTAGGCACAAGCTGATCTTTGATTTCAAAGATACCGTTGAGAGCGTTTGGTTAATTCTTCCTTGCCGACGCCATGATCCTAGCATGCAATTCGTACCACCACACATAGGCTTTTCGTAGAGGGTTCTTCCAATAGGGCGGTTGACCCAAACATCTCTTGCCATTGGTGCTTCATTATTCAAAGCAGGGTTACGCTTCGAAAAAGAAGGGAATTTGTTCAATACGGCTGAGCATAGGATCACTTGCGCATAGGGAGGATTTCACCAGGTTTTAGAACGGATTTCAAAAACTTTGTACGAGCGCCATGATTAATATCGGAATTAAAACACATCGCAGATGCCGTCTCCGTTTAACTCGAAATGGATGAAGTTCGACCATCCCAGCCTGTTGAAATTCACCCACGACGGAAATAGAAACGCGCCGCAGGGGCGTAAAACGGCAAAGCGGTGTTGCCGGAATCGTTAGTGGTCATTGATCTCGGGCACTGGCGCGAATGGCCCCTTGCTTTGGTATAAGCTTGGCCTGATGGTGGTCAGGGTCTATAAAGTCCGATGTAGGAAATTTGGTATGGATCGACTATCGTGTGAGTGCTGTTGTTCTTGATAGGTATCTCAAGGCGATAGTGAAAACGTACTTTTCCTTTGGGGCCATTTCGGCATAAATAAGCCTTTGTTATCGGCTTGGTGCATTTGAGCCAAACACCGTATCGGTCTCTATTGCAATTTACTCGAATTGACCGTTGCTTCCGGTGCCAAAACCAATGAGCGAAAAAAACTATTTTTAACGAAGATTGCCTGTAGCCCTAAACAGCAAAAACGCGGTCTGAGCCAATGTGTGTTCATCACATCGTTTAATTAAGGCAATTTTTATTTAAATTCCATTCACTTCTCCAGCAAGAGTAGAAGTGTGTTTACTCGTGAGTTGTTGGTGCTTGGTGGGACTGTGGAGTTTGCTCACTGCCCAACGCAATATTTGGTTGATTTATTATTGGTGTTATTTGTGCAAATTTCGTCTAGTGCAGCCTCAGCTTCTGCTGTCTTCTTTTGGGTGTTCTATGGTGCTGCTTGCGTGATCCTAGCGCGGCCTTGAGAAACTTAAGACCGGCAAATTGATTTCTTGATTCAAATTTGACAAGTTTTATGTTGTTGGCAAAAGCTGAAGT
>Ga0163217_1065035_pt1 | contig 12427 bp, 13 predicted proteins | sample SynspAceP_FD_185933 | JGI IMG/M metagenome (GOLD analysis project Ga0163217, IMG submission 185933) | Saline lake microbial communities from Ace Lake in Antarctica - Synechococcus sp. Ace-P (PacBio error correction) | ecosystem: Environmental > Aquatic > Non-marine Saline and Alkaline > Saline ... | reverse complement strand
TACGAGGTGACCACAGAACTGGTCGAAACCGCCGTCGAAAACGTCGAGTTCAAGGTCCCCCGCCGTTCTGCCGTGCCCGGCATGACCAGGCATCCCCCGCGCACCGCTCTGCTTGCATTGCCGGTCTGATTCCCGTATACTCTGGGGGCACTGACCGTGTGGTTGATCCCGTGCGCCCATTGGGGGGCCTGCGACCTTGGCGGCGCTTGTCGGACCTTTATATTCAATTATCTATGGCACTGTTATCCTTTCCTAACATGTCTGGCGTTTGCTATTGGGGTTCGCAACAAAGACCCAGCGGGGCCAAGGCCACTGCTGCGGTTATATCCTCGCTGTTGCTGCGGCGCTGTGGGCTTTTTTCATGACCAGCGGCGGCCCTGTCGGGGCCGGCGTTAACCTGGGATGTTCGGTTTTTGCCGGCCTTTGCTGGTATTGGATGCAGCCGTTCTGGCACTGGCGTCTGGCCACGTTGGGGTTGAAACTCGCACGCTGCTGACTGCCGTGGTGCTGGCCCTGTTCGCGGTCCGTGAGCGTCTTTCTTTAAACGGCAAAAGGTCGCCTATCCAAGACAAAATAAGACTGGACGCCCCCCACGCCAGACTGGATAAAGGGCAGCCCTATGACAAAGTTAAGTTGCATATACTGATGGTGCCTGTTCAGGCAATCCCGGGCCCCGGCGGCTGGGGCCTAAGCGGAGCGATGGATGGTGAACAAGGTCGTCAAACAACGCGAAGCTGAAAGGCGGGCGAAACCCGATACGACAACAACCGGATGGAACTCATGGCCGCCATCAGTGCCTCGAAGCACGTGGCCCGCCCAACAGAGATCACCATCGTCACAAGACAGCAAACTACGTCAAAAACGGCATCACCGGCTGGATTTTTGGTGGAAGGAAGAAAAAGGCTGGAAAAATTTGCCGCGAAAAAGCCCTCGTAAAAAAAACGCCAGAACTGTTGGCAGCGCCTGGGACCACGCGAACATGACGCGGCATCAGGTGACATGGGAGTGGGTCAAGGGCCACGCGCTGGGCATCCGGAAAACGAACGTATGCGGGATGAAAACTGGCCCGCGGCTGGCATGGCCCGTTCAAGACAAAATTGAGCCTAGCTCACCCTGCTCGCAGTTACGCCTCCGTGCTGGTCTTTGCGATCACGGGTGCTCTTGGTCGCCAGCCGCGCGCAGCTTGATCTGGTCGGCGCTCGCCTTATTCGCCTGCCTGACGTGCTTTTGGGGCGGCCGGCCACTTTGCCGGGGATCGTCCTGCCTCGATCGGAACCCGATTTTTCTGGGATCGCCAAACCCTACGCATCTCGCCTTAGGTGTGGACTGCCGCGCTGGTGGTTTTCTTTTCCAGCGCACCTTTAGGAAAAGCGCAGATATCGCGCCTTACCTTTGGCTTGATTCCATCGCCTTTGGCCGTGGCCGTCGCCGCTGGTTACCGGCCGTTCGCAATTTCTCTGGATCCAATCGCCGTCGTCGTTCGTCTTGAATGGGGATAATCACAGGCTGGCATGGGCGTGCTGGATGCGTGATGTCGTCGTCGGCGCAAGTACCGTTGGTTTTGCGCCAGGGGGAGCTTTTACGTGACCGCAGCTTTCGCGGTGCTGCCACCGCGCTGTAATCATTCCGCAGGCATTTAGGGCACGATTCCGATTTCTCTGTTTGCATCGGGGCCTGCGTAACATGGGTTCTGCGCGTCCGGATCGTTTGGTATTTTCGGGTTGGCATTTGCCCGTCCCTACAAAAGCCGGGCCACCGCGGGTGTAAACCCTATTTCGACGCCAATGAAAACGGTACGATATAATCAGGGCCCCGATAGGAAGACGCTGATTGGCGTTCATACCGGCGGAGTGAACCCGAAGCCGAACAATCAGCCGGACAAAATTAGAACAAGGAATGCCCGCCAATGCAGAATAATAATCGACGCAAGAAAGGCCGGTTGCGGTAAAGGCCGGACTTCTCGGCAAAAAAAAAGCCACAAAACCCGCAATCACGGACCGTGCCGATTAAGCGTCGGAAGCATATTTACCCTTTGCTCAGGAAACTGTGCCCGCCGCGATCTAGCGCGCCACGCTGGAATGTCTCGGCATCTTGCGCCGCTTTCCCCGCACGTTGCAAGGGCATCAACCGCACCGCGCCGGTTCCGCAGGCTACAGTCAGGGCTCGCATCCAAGACCTCCCCCGCAGTACCCCGGCCCCTCCGCAAAAGGCAAGAGGCCAGCACCTTTCTACCACGCGTATCGTCAGATCAAAACCAAGCCCCCGGAACGGCGACAGGCCCGGCTGACGATCGACGTCGGTTGCGCGGGGCGGAACCAATCGATGCCGCCGCCTCGGACTTATCAATCTTGCTGGCGTTAGGTAACGCCCACGTCGGGCTGCCTGCCCTGGCTAAGCTCCGGCAGCTGACGGCAGCGCCGTCAACAATCAACTCTGCGCCCCAGATACTTAACCGGTTCGTGAAGTTCGATCGTCGTCTCAGTACTGCGGATCGGTATTGTGGCAGCGCGCAGCGCAACCGGACCTGTATCCAGCCCAGCCTCATTTGCATTGATGCAAACGGCCTGGTTTCTTCATCTCACCGGCCATATCGCACCGATGGATCGGCGCAAGCACCGTCGCCAGCGCGGCAACAGGCTTGCGTTGATGTTCAGACACCCGGATTTGGGCGCATCAGAACCGCTGCGCAGACAGAATGAGGCCATAGGCGACAAACAACCGCGAACATTCAGCGTCAAAGCGCGGCGAACTCGGCCTTTGCGCCTCTCGTTTTTCAACGCACACAGCGGTAACGAACAGGGGCCAAAAGCCAAAGCGCCGCGGCCCGCTGCTGCACCGCGCTCGGGACCGATCTTTTTTACCACGCCCTGCTCGGTCGGGGCGGTTGACAATAGACGGCGCGGATTTCGTGGCCGGCCAGCACCAATGCGTCCAACCACAGGGCACCGGAAAAACTCGCGGCGTTCCCATAAAAGATCACACGCATCGTACACCATCCTCTTAAAACGTAAAGGTGGCAAATCTTAATTTTCGAGCTTTGCGAAGCAGGACATCTCGGCGCGTTTTTACTCAGATTGTCGGAAAAAACATCTTACCCGGCGAGTGTGAATCAATTTGAGTTGCTGTTACGTGGTCTTACAGCTCGACAAAGTCACGGGTCACTGTATCGCCTTGTTTCGTTTCAGATACTGCACCTTAAACCCCGCGCGGATCGGCGAAACTTTTCCAGAGATTCCCGGGTAGATTCGGGCTCGGCTTCATCGTAATGTTTATTTCATTCATGATCTCGCGAGCATCGATTCCACAATTGGTTTCGCCCAATCTTGATTCCGCCTGTTTCCCGCCCCTCGAGGGCATTCCAAACAACAGCCACTGTAAACGCCACCCCGATCTGGAGGGCGGCCAAGCCCGACGCGGGCGATAGTCGCTCCATCGTGTCGATCATATCGTCCCACAATGTCCGGATTTCATCATTTATTTCGGTCACTTGCGCGGCGGGAGCCCGCAGGCAGGATGGGGCCCACCGGGATATGCCGACGAACGGTCATTGTTTTCTCCTGCTCTACCCGATCATAGATGACGACCCCATCAAGATGGTGTTCATTATTCCATGCTGCACAATCACGGCCTCAGCCCCGGCAAAATCTCGTTCGTGGGTGCCATTCGCATTCTGTCCCCGCAAGGTTACCTGTGTCGCACGGGGGATAATTCATCGGGCACGCCAGGGATGGACAAAAGCACCCCTCCTCGCGATTAGCGCGGGTGTCAGGACAACCTTGAATTCTGCGGGTTGATAATGCCACGGGTAGGCGCGCCCGTTTTCCAGCCCGCATCGAACACCGGAAAATACGCTCGGTCCGGCCAATTGGGGCGCGGCGCCAAACCGCGACCGGGGGCGGCATACATCGTCTCGAGCTATCGGCGAATGATTCAACCGATCTATTTCAGGCAGAACGCGTTCAACTGGATCGCAAACCGTTGTCAGACGACATCGGGCCATGTTGGACGATTTCCAGCACGCTCATTCCGCGCGACCAACTTCGTTTTCCCAACTTTGCGTCATTTTGCGGGTGGTAATCATTCTGACGTCGCCATCGGCTTGAGGTAATCATAAAAAAGCTATGCCCGTCCCAAAATTGATCGATTGGCGTGCTGCACGCAGGGTCGCCCAAAGCTTTGGTGAGGTCTTTGTTCGCTCATTCCCGGTCGGCATCGACCCACCGCCCACATCACATCAGCCGGGCGCCGGTCACATCAGCAAAGTGTCAAGTATCGACAAACCACCCTTCTTCGTAGGTGTTAAGCTCGTCGATTAGCAAATTATTTCAGGTGAAATTTACCCAACGGACGCGGCGTTTCGCACCTCTTCCTTGACACCATCATGACGATCAGACGGTTTCATCACCGATTTTGGGGCTGCCGCAAGAACCATCCCTGGCGCATCATACATCGTTGCCAAAGCAGTATCATCGCGCCAGCTGCGCCCAGATCCTCCGTCATATTGGTCACGGGGCGCGCATGGGCTTTTTAGCCGAGGGATCAGGGTGTAATTAAATATGCGTATCCATTTAGATATTTGGCCAACATATACCCGCGCTGCAAACCTCGGGCCCTTGCGGTCCGGGTCGATTATGTTTAGCGTAACGGCCAATCTGACAGGAGAACCCCATAGCTTTGACGAAATCATCGACCCGGCGGTGGCAACCCAATTGCGCGAATGGGACAGATGGAGGCCGTCTATGGGCGTACCCCGGCAGATTACCCCGGAATCGGCGATTGGGTTCCGATATGGATTTCCCGTCCGCCGCAAGGTGGTTCAAAAACCGCGCTGCAAAGTATGTTGGTTCATGCGTCTATGGCTTACTTGGCGAGACAGCAAATATTCTGGCGCTATCCATGGTGGATGGAGAACCGCCAGGCTGGAAAATCGCGAACAGATGTGGATCTTCACCACCCACGGATTGGTAAACGGGACGGCAATGTGCGTTGGATGGCCTTCACCAAACCAGGGGACGGCGTTGGTTCTTTTACCGCCCATCTACCATGCATTTTGCGGGGTGATCTTCGGGCGCGCGGGTCCGGCAGGTTGTGAATGCAAAAATGCGTTGGAGGCGGCCAGACACATTGGACTTCGATGCCTAATTGACGCGCAATGACCGGCAATTGAAACGATGCTGGTTTTTCTGTTCCCCCATAATCCGGGGGGCCGTGTATGGTCAAAATCTGAGCTGGAGGACGTCGCTGCATTTTGCCAACGCCCATGACCTTCATCCTTGTTCTCAGATTGAAATCCACCATGATCTTGTTGATGCCCGGACAATACGCACACCCAATGGCGCTTGATCGACGGCAGTTGGCAGATCGGCTGGTCATGATGACGCGACGACGAAAACCTTAACATTGCAGGTTGCATTCTTGGCAACCGTTCATTTTATCCCCCCGACCTGAAGTTGCGCGAATCTTCTGCCCAACGCTGTCGCGTTGCCGATGGGGCTGTCGCCGAATTCCTTTGGCCTTGTTATGGCCACCCGCAGGCCATTCTTCCAGAAGGCGCCCGGCGTGCGTCGGATAATTTGGTCAGTTATCTTGACGGCAATCGGCAGATTTTTTGACGCCGCATTCAGAGCATTTCCAGGACTGCAATCAATGTCGCTGCACTCAACCTACCTTAGCCTGGGTTCGATTTCAGCGGGACCGGTATGGATAGGTCGGAATTCACCCCAGCGGAGAAAAAGTCGCCAGAGGATCGCAGCGAACCATTGGGGCCCACTTTTGGCAAGGGCGGCGAAAAACTTCCTTCGTTCAAACATCGCCACACCGCGCGCCCGCGTAGAGGAAGCCTGCGATCGCTTACGCGGACGCGTCAAAGACCTTGCAGTAAGATCAGTGAGCGTGCGTCAGGCGGCAATCCAACCCGCCCGTGCATCCCCCGCCCGTTCGAAATCCAGCGCAGCTGTCTTTGCAACGCGCGTTTGCTCGCTTGAAATCAAAAGAATCATCTCGTCGCCCTCTTGCGCGACAGCACGATGAGGCACTGAAACAGATTGTGCAGGCCCCATCATACAGGTCCACGCGGCCCACGTAGCGCGGGTTTGCGGGTTGCTGGCTCCAAGCGAAGAAAAAACCCTGTTGTCCAATACCGCCAGAACTTTGTTGCAGCGCCCCCATCTGCCTCACATGCAAATAGATGACTTTCGCATGCTATACAAACGTGCGGCGTCCCAGTCCTGCCGTGGATATTTTTTGGCACATCGCTTCCCACAGCATATTCCCCCGGTGCGACTAATACCGAGCGTGACGTATTAGCGATTTAAAATCAAGAGATTCCCTTAAACGTAGCCTCGGTGCGCCTGCTGCAGCCCCCTGTGCTCGAACCGCTATAGCCATCCGCTGGCAATAGTAGGACTTACTTGACCATAAATATGTTAAGGAATTGTGTATGCGACTGCTGATACGACGGGTAATGGCCACGACAAATGGTATGATTACTGACGCCACCGGGGGACAGTTCGAGCGTTCGGGATCCAAATTTCGCAACTGGTGACGGCTGATGGCCAGCGGCTGGGTTTCCCCTTCCGGAAAGTCAGGATTTTCCCGCCGCCAGTCGGGACGCTTACCACCTGTACGTTAGCTATGCCTGCCCGTGGGCACACCGGCACATTGATTTTCCGCCCGCGCCTTTCAAAGGGCTTACACCCACTAGGCCGTTTCAGTGCTGGACATCCAGATATGCTGCAAGACGGATGGACTTTTTGCAACAGAACTATCGAAGGTGCTACCGGGCGACACCCTCACGGGCGCCGGAAAGCTCTGCGGTGGCATTTTTATCAAAAGCTGTTCCAACCATTTTCTCGGGCCGTATGTGACGGTTGCCCTGCTGCTTTGGGACAAGGAAACGAAACACTTATCGTCTCGAAACGAATCGCTGAAATCATTCCTTTATGCTTAACATTTGCCTTTGACCACATAGTCGGCGATACGGAGATTATTCGCCGGCAATCTTGCCACGGCAGATCGGCCAAGTGAAACCAACGCTCTACGACCACTGTGGAAATTAAACGGTGTCTACAAGGCGGGCATTTGCAACGACCCCAAAGAAGCCTACGACAATTGCAGTTCACCGTCTATTTTGACAGTTCTGGACTGGCTAGAGGGTATTCTCAGTCATAATCGGCTCCTGATCGGCATACTCTAACCGACAGACTGGGCGATCTATTTACAACGCTTGTGCGTTTTGACCTCGTCTACCACACGCTTTTAAGTTGCAATCAACAAGCGCTTGGGACTGACTACCCGACCTTTGGGCCTTATACCCGTCAGCTGTATCACAGCTGGTTGGTAGCGGGAACCGTTCACTTTGATTCACATCGGTCCGGCACTTACTACTACAGCCATGAAATAACGGGTGACCCCCATCAGATCATACCAATTAAACCCGACAGTTGATTTTAATTATGCCTCACGGGCGCGATTGTAACCACGGCTCCGTCCGGCGCTAGGCGACCAGGGTCTCTGCTTTCTTTTAGGGTCAACAGAGACCAGTTTGGCTGACACCCTGTTCCGCCATTTAGTAACGCAAATAGGCGATCCATCCGCGCCATCGTCACGCATTGATGCGTGATGATCAGAACCGCGGTGTCGGTTCTGTCTGCCACATTTCATCCAAGAGGTCGCAAAACGCGAACATTCGCATCATCTAAGGGGCGTCAACTTCATCCAAAACGGCAGATTTGGGCAGGATTCGCGAGAAAGACCCGCAAATATCAGCGCCAATGCGGTTAGGGTTTGCTCCCCTCCCGACAATAGGCTAGCGTACTCAGTGTTTTTTCCCGGAGGCTGGCACCATTGATCTCTAGTCCGGGCGTCTAAGGGGTCGTCAGATTCGACCATCACCAGCTATTGCTTTTCTTCCGCCGTTAAAGAGGGTTTAAAAAAAGCAGGAAAAGTTGCGTTCACCTGTTTTCAAAAAGCCAGGTGAGCAATAATCGTCCTCTCCCCGTCCTTGTTCAAGCTTCGCGAGTGCGCTACGCGCGTCCGGATCGCCTCCATAAGATCGCCTTTTCGTCGATCAAGTATCGTGGCTCAGCTTTTCACATTCTTAACGTCTTTCTTCAGCACCGCAGGTGCACGGCACCCATGCCTCTCGCTGGCCCTTTAAAAGCTCAACTGACTTCGAGTGACCCAATCTCAGACGATTTCATCCGAGCCCAGATCAAGGATGCCAAAAGCGTTTCTGGTGGCGTCATATCGCGGTTCATATTCAGGATTGCGCTCAGCTGCAAGTGTAGGCTGTCTCCTCCGCTGAGTCTGCCCGCGCTTCACGATTTCTTGCTCTGGCTTCTCGTGCTTCCGACGCCTGCGTTCGGCGTCGCGTTCCGGCCACTGGGCTTCACGCAAAGCCCGCAATCACCGTTAGAAAGCTGCCGGCGCGGCGGCAACTTTGCGCCACCTCGGCAGCATTATTCGACGGTTAGCTTTGTCGCGCTCCGTGCGCATCCTCCCAGGTGCAAAAAACTAGCTTCAGAAAGCTCCTTTCAGACGACGCTTTTCGCTCAGCGCAAGCCCGCGCCCGCCGGGTTTACCCGCGGTGCCCAGCGATGCCGCCAGGCCGGACTCAACTCGTTCTTCGACATCTTGACTGCGCTTAAGCGCGCGGTGCCATCACGACGTAATTCATCCAACCGCAGTAGCGATAGCGGAAGATCATTGGCAATACGTGCGCCCTCAACGGTTCTCGCGCAGCGTTTCCCAGCCCGCGCCGTGCGGATGCCACGTCCTCAAGCGCCGCAAGCGCATTTTTCAGCCTCCGGGTCCACCAACCGACGCCCCCTCAGTGGCCTCCCCGCTTCGGTCGCACCCCACGGCCAAGCCCAAACTTTTCTAGCCGGCTTTGGGCCAAACTAAGGTCTCTGCCTCGGCCCGACTTAGCGCACGGCTGGCATCGGCCGAACCGCCTTTGCTCTGCTGTCGCGGCGAAAGCCCACGGGCGTCCTATCAGCCTCCGCCTGGGTAATAAGAAGAAGCTTTTTGCCAATTTTCATGTGCATCACGCGCCCCCTCTGCGCCGCTGGAGTCGGCCTTGCTCCAAGCCCTGCTTTAATACTTTCCAAACCTGTTAATTTGTTGTAAACCTAGGGCGAGGGCAGAGGGCGATCTTCTGCCCACGCCCGAAAAATCCATCCCATCGCCACAGATCTCCTCAAGAGATTTTTACAAGCCGTTGGCCGGCTGAAGAAACTGTTGCAATCTAAAAACCATCATCGGCATCGACCAATTCCGATTTGGACTCATTCGCCTTATCTAAAAAACATCTTGCACCGGAAACATGCGGCCGTCAAACGGCGTGATCCCCCTCGGGCCAGAGGCTGAACCGCGGAATAAGGCGCAGCAGCGCCCATCCTGACGGCCCGTCCGGATCACATCTGGCGCGCGCAAATCGTCCAGCCAAGCGAGGCGCGAGCAGCTTTCTCAAAGGCCGTGGCTCAACCTGCAAGCGATCTAAGATCTTGCCCGCCCTCGCCTTTCCCGTTCAACTAATTTAGCGAGCGCGCCAGCCTCCGCACTGATCGCATTTCAATTCACCTTCAGCTTGCGACCGTTCGCCACGCGCATCTGCCTCGCGGCTCTGTGAGGACAAGCGGCTTTCTTCTTCCGCCTTCATCCAAGGGCTTCCTCTGCGGCGGCGGGATGCGCCATGGGCCTGAGCTTCAGCAAGGCTTGGGCCGGCGTCGAAAATCTGCGTTCGCTTTTCTCGACGGTGCAGCGCCGCTTTGTTGCACTGCGTTACGCGCTTTAGATGCTTCTACCTCGGCTTTTATTAAGGGTTCCACCGTTAGTCATTGAGAAAGCCGTTCTGCAGAACTGTGGCCGCGCCAACCAAGCGGGCGACCATCTTCGGTCAACTCAGACAATTCGGCTTCCCGCGCCTCCAAGACGGCATTCGCCTCTTGCGCCGCATTCTTCCGCATTCGCGACGGCTTGCTTCAATTTGCCCTTCACCAGCCTTGTCCAGTTCGCACCCTTCCCGCCTTCAATCTGAGAAAATCGTCTCTTCAGCAATCGCGGTTCAGCTCTTTTTTTCTCGGTCGAGATCGCTGGACAACTGGGCCAATTGCGTCTTCGTAAGCGTATCGATTGCGGGCATGGGCGCGGTTTTCTTGATCGCCTCAATGCATCTTCGCTGCGCTCCTAACCGCTGAAGGACGGCGACTGCGATCGGCTTCTTCTTCGCGCAAGACGGGAGAGGCTGGTTCTTCGAGCTCCTGACCGCGCAGCAGCAGCTTGCCCGCACGCCCCTTCCGCGTCAAACGCGAACGGCACATCTTGTGCCCCTCAGCCTTCTGCCGCGAACGAGCCTCGCGTCTTCGTGCAGCAACGCAAGCCGACGAATATAGCAGGACCCCGTCGGTGCGACGCAGCGTTGGCCGATGTCCCGATACCGAAGCCGCTTGGCGTGCTGGCGCGTCACTGCGCAAGCTGGGTTGGGGCCAGTTGGTCAATGTTGCTTCCGGATAATCCAAAACCCTCGTTGCCAGGTTCGTTTCCGTGCCATTAAACTTTAAGCTCGGCCTCTGTGCGGCGGGCATAAAAGCCCCGAGATTCCGGGCGGGCTTTCCTTCCAGAATGCGGACGCCGCTTTTGGTTTTGGCAATTTGATAAAGTTCGGAGACTGACCTTTGTCGCACCCCCCAAAAAAAAAGGCCGGGGGGTGGGCCCCCAAGTCGGATGCATCAAGCGAAAAGCATTTTGAACATCGCGTGCGGCGCCACGTCCTTGCCCGCCGCCTTTATACGCGCTCCCCACATTCACGGGTGATCACGTCGGATAATCTCCGATTACGTCGCCGTCGTTGAGCCAGCGGGGGCCAAACGTTCGTGAGTTATCGATGTGCAAAAGCCGACTTTCCGGCAAAGTTTTTGGGCCATGACGCGAGATTGCACCCAGGCCAAAAATCCACGTCCTCCATTCCGGCCGCCCCGCATTCGCAGGTCGGACGTTTTCCCCCATCACCCACCGCAACGCTTCGAGAAGGTGGATTTTACCACAGCCATTTGGGGCCGACCACGCCGGTCCAGACCATCCGTGATTGATCAAATCTGTAGGGGGTCTACAAAAGCTTTTTAAAGGCCCGGTTCAGCCTGAGTTTAGACAAAACCGCCAATTGTTTTCGTGCCCGGCCTGATTCTTTTGGACAGTCAGAATTTTGCGGGTCATTGCCTTTGCTGGTCAACGTACGCGCTAGTAGAGCGGGAAGCAGCCACTTTATCCACAAGATATTGAAACTGATCTATCTCATCGCCTCCTCCGCTTCAAAATCAAATTGTCCTGGCCATTCACCACTTAGGCGCAGTTCAATCTCCCCCTTATCGCAAAACGGCTTTTGGTCCCCCACCACATGTACAAACCTTGCAGCCGCCTGCCTTACCATGGGCCGCCCGGCACGATCGCGGATCGGGCCGAAAACTAGGGCGTATTCCATATAAGTGGTATGGCCTTCAGGCTTGAGCCCACCCTTTTACCCGGTAACGTCGAAATACAGATCCATTCCCACGATGACCTGTTGGACTGCAGGCCGCTAAAGGGAACGGCGCCTTGGCATGGTTGCAACCAGCGGGCAAAAGAGCATCACCAAGCTGCAACATTAGGACGGGCAGAGAAAACACATATCTGTCAACATAGCAACACTGTGGCGATAAATGCCTAATCGACGTTAAAGCGGCCCCGTTGGTCTTTTCAAAAATAATTGCATTGTGCCCCATTGCCGCTGCTGGTCATTATTAATTTTGAACCCCAATCCAAGAACGCCAAATGCCCTTTTTCACCCTGTCGCCTCTGAGAAAAACTATCCGCCGCCGTCGTCGGCAGGTTGAACAGTTGATCCTCCGCGGGCATTCTCCCGCCCCTGGCGAAAAGGCTGCCCGCCGAACGCGAAAACTGCCGAGCGGCTTTTGCCGTGTCACGCCCCTCACTGCGAAGGCAGGCGGATTGCGCCCAAACTTCAGGCCAGCGGATTGTTTAACGCCTGCAAAAAGCACCGGCGCGCAGGGGTCTATGTTTTGCCGAATGTCCTGGGCAGTGCTTTTTTCACCCGCGCTGTGACAGAGCTTTTTTCGCGCGTCCACGATTTGAGGCGGGTTTTGATTTAATCTATCGGTTTCCGTTCGTTGACATGGAGGGGCTGGGCTGCCGAAACGGGGGGCAGCCCGGCTGGCTCTGACAACAGATTTGGGCGTTGGATTCCAAAGCGGTTTTTTTGACCAAGAATGGGGGAAACCGCCACGCCCACCCCCCAACAAAAAGCCGCAACCCGGGCCGGGGACGGGGACGGAGGGGCCCAGGGGCTTGGATTTTTTGCCCCACAAGGTTTTTTTTTCCCACCATGGGCCAAAATTTATTTTCGAAAATTTCTCTCCCCTTTCCCCCTGGT
>Ga0163217_1094759_pt1 | contig 12428 bp, 8 predicted proteins | sample SynspAceP_FD_185933 | JGI IMG/M metagenome (GOLD analysis project Ga0163217, IMG submission 185933) | Saline lake microbial communities from Ace Lake in Antarctica - Synechococcus sp. Ace-P (PacBio error correction) | ecosystem: Environmental > Aquatic > Non-marine Saline and Alkaline > Saline ... | reverse complement strand
CGAGAGCCAGTTTGGCTTACTTAGGTAAATTCCTGGCTTTAATGTTTCTAATCGATGTTGGACAATATCTCGATTAAAAATAACTTAAAGAAATTTTTCCTTCCTTTCTAAAGGATTTTAGCATCTAATTGCTTAGTATTTTTTTTAGATTCATAACAAATAAAATTATATGTTTTGGGCATTTAATTTAAAAATCAAAATTATCAATTACCATCGTGCGATTATTGTTTTAAGAAAACTTTTATCTTCGTATTGATGGATTGTTATTTTCTTGTGTTATGGATAAAGGCCTGATAATTAATTGGCTGAGATATTAATAAAGAATTTGTTTACAATAAAATGGCATAGTTGTAACGAACATAACTTTTTGAGAAACCAATTGAAGGGAAAGCTTCACAATGACGGCTTATTATGAATATTATATAAATGGAGGAGGAGTTTGCCAGTTGGTGATCTGAATGGAGCATGTTTACCCGACAATTATTTCAGCTCTTAATTTAAAATCAAAAATAAATATATTAAACGAAGGGAATCTAACTTTTAGAGATGTATACAGATATTTCTGGGTTAAAAGGGAAATTAACGGGTTCTTTACAGGTGTTACAATGGTGGGATCATAAAATTGGAGATGGGAAGGGCTTTGGATATTTACGCTTGTAAATCAGGACTATTAATGACCCAAATAAAAGGCGGAAATGAAACTATATATAAATAAAGGGAAATAACTCCCAAGCGGTACATTTTGAAGAAAGAGGCCAAAAAGAATATGACATAAGATCTACCTCCACTATTAAACTCAAGCCTCTTTTTTTGATTACGATAAAGACGGGGATTTGCGACATGCTTTCTTATCAATCATGGGATTGGAACTATATCCCGATGTTGTAATAGGTGAGTATTTGAACGTGGGAATCTGGATTTATCGTGAGTGGAGCCTAAATTTAGAAAATGAGATAAAAGGGAAACGTTTGGGGACGTCAAACAAAAGTGGAATAAGAATAAATGATCGGTTTGGTAGGCTTGGCAATAGGAACCTTAATAATGATGTTGGCCTGATATTTGGTGGGAAATAATTCAGAAAGGCCATATGTATCTTAACAAAAAGACGGGAACTCAATATCAAAAACAGTACTGCGGTCATATCTCCAATTTTTCAATGGGAAATGATATTTCAGATTTATAAACGATGGCTGGGCTTGATTTGTTTCCCTTGGATTATGATGTCAGAGTCCAACTAGAATTAAAACCTTAGTATGAGTGGGATGAATCCTGATAGATTTTATGAGCATTTAGTTTGGGATTACATCATCAATATATGTATAATACGTTGCAATTAAATAACTGGCAATAGCTCAACAAAATAGGACTGCCTTTATTCTCGGATATTGCACAGTTATCTGGAGTTTCAAGTACAGATTGGAGTTGGCACCACTATATTTTGATATGGATAATGACGGATTTAAGGATTTGTTTGTTTCAAATGGTATTAAACGCGATTTTAGAAATAATGATTTTCTTTACCTATAGAAAGGAACAAACAAGAAAAGATAATTCAATTAAAAAAAGAAGGAAGAAATTGACCCAAAAAAGCCTATGTAGAAGAAATATAATGGATCATATGGCCTAAACGAGAAAGAACTAATTTATTTTTATAAAAACAACGGGGGATTTAACGTTAGTAATAAAAAAAAGTCTTGAATGGGGTAGAAAATTATGCTACCAAATTCTAATGGCGCTGCATACCGCTGATTTGACAATGACGGTGCATATGGATATTGTAGTGATAATGTAGACAGTAGATCTTTTATATATAGAAAACATACTTCTGAGCTTGGGTTGGAATTATTTAAAAGTTAAATTAAGTGGATCCTGAACAGAATTAAGATAGATATAGGACTAGGCAATAGTAGAGCAAGGTTGATTGAAAAGCAGATATGTATAGAGCAGTATTTAACTAGGGGGTTTCAATCTTCAGTGAGCGAAGTTTGCCATTTTGGATTGCGGTCAACATAAAACTGTAACGTTTGTTACAGTTTATCGGCCAGATGGGAAATACAATTGCTACAAAAACATTTCAATGTAAATCAAACTATTAATATAAACTATAGCGATGGCAAAAATCGAAAAATTTCAAAATGATGAAGCATCAAAAAACTATTTAGCGGACATAACGGATTCATCTAACATTTAAGTTATCACCATAAGAAAATTGAATTATAATGATTTTAAATATGAAAGTGTTGCCTCACAAAATGTCAAATTTTGGCCCTGCGCTTAGCAATTGGAGATTGTAGATGGTGATGGCTTTAGAATGCATTTTTATGTTGGAGCGAGCTAAAGGCGAATATCCTGGAGCATTATTTATACAGGAAAAGTAATGCTACTTTTTTTTGAATCAAAGAATAATGTTTGGAATCAGGATTAAAAATAGTGAGGATATTGGAGCCATATTTTTTGACGCTTAACACTGACGGATATTTGGATTTATATGTAGTTAGGGACGGTAGTAAATCGAAGGTGACCCCAAGCTTGAATTACAGGACAAGATTTACTTAAATGACGGTAAAGGGCATTTTTTTAAGGACAGTAAATTCATTGCCTCCAAATGGCATCTAGTGGTCTGTTGTTAAGGAACCCTATGACTTTGACAGTGATGGGGATTTATTTATTTGTAGCGGGGTAGGTTAGACCCTGGAAAAATACCCTTTTCCTGCAACAAGTACTCTAATACGAAAATTGATTCAAGTTAAAGACAACGGTACTTTTTACCGATGTTACCAATAAATTAGCTCCCTAGTTTAATAAATTAGGAACTAATTTACAGATGCGTATGGACAGATGTGACAGGAGATAATCTAAAGGATTTAGGCATAGTTGCGAGAAATGGACACCAGTAATGATATTTAAAAAAATAATTAAACAGTTTTACAAATATAACAAGTACTTCTCTCTTAGTCAAGAAAAAATACTGGGTGGTGGTAAGTATAACCTCTGTGCTGACATGGACAATGACGAGAGATATGGCATTTAATTGCAGGGAATTTTAGGACTAAAACTATAAGTACCAAAGCTACGCAGGAAAATCCTTTTTGAAATATTTGTCAAAGATTTTTGATAAAAACAAAAACACTTGATATAATTGTTGAAGTTATTACTGATAAAGGAAATAAAATATCCACTTAGAGAAGAGAATGTAGCTCAAATCAAATGCCTTTAAAAAGAAAAAATTCCGTCTTATTAGCGATTTTGGATCTGCTACATTATCAGATTTTTTTTAAAAGAGGATTTTGGGAAACGGCGTTGCATTTATAAAGCTTTCCAATTTTGCAAGTTTCTTATATTGAAAACTTTAGGGGATGGACATTTAAGGTTAAGTCATTACCAAATTATGCACAATTTTCTTCGTAAAAATAGAACTCTTATAGATCATTTATAATGGAGATGGTATTAAGATATTGTAATTATGGGAAATATGGTATGGTTCCGAAATTGAAAACTCCTAGAAAACGATTTGCTAGTTTAGGCATGCTATTGCTCCGGTAATGGGGCAAGGTGATTTTGAGCCTGTAACCTTCTTTATGAAAGTGCGAATATATATTAAAGGAGACTCAAAAAGACGCCACATTTTATTTTATGTTACGGCGAAGGAGAGAAAAAAAGCAATTATTGTTTGTTAAAAACAATGATTAAATTCAAATAATTACAATTGAGGATGATTAAAAGTTAAAAAAAAACTAAGGCAACAAAATTGGAGATTGGTGAAATTATATAGCGAGCAGATTATAATTAATCCTTTTGCTGTCGCAATATTTTCATGTATTAATAACACTAAAAATGAGAGTATTGCGTGCTCAAATTCTGGATTCATTTGGGTTTTCAAATGATGAAAAATGCATGTGGATTAATTCTGAATGGTAGATGTATTGAGGGAAGGTGTAAAAAAGATAAGATACGTTGGCAGGGGGTTATGGAATCTAAAAATGTTAAAACTCAGTCCTAATAGATGAAACAAATTTACAAGAGAGCTAAAGGATTTGGTTAACCCATGTGAGATTGCTGACAAGCTGGATGGATTTCGGACGATATATCAAATTTCAAGCCGTATTGGTTTATAATTCAACATAATGTACCGATAGAAAGTTATTTGAAGATATTAATCAATAAAAATTCAAAATGTGAAAAAAAATATTCTTATAACAGTACTGTCCATTGCCGTAATCGTGTGTAATTTGTTGCGGTATTATGAACAGTCTAAAACCAGAATCGACGGTAAGATTTCAGTTAACCATATTTTAAAGGGCCTATCCTGAAACAAACATTGCATTTGTCTGCCCACGGGGGTGTAAAGAAAAAGTGGAGCTTTTAGCCTATTATTTGAAAATGAAGCTTTGCGGCGACAGAATCGGTAAAACTGCAATAATACCCGGTAATGCCGCGCAAAGCCCATTTAACAACGGTTAAAAAGGAGATGACCCGGAATTTGAAGAATGCCCTACAAAAAGTCGAAAAACTTTCAAAAGACGAAAAATAGAAACTATTTGACCAAATGGGTAGACCAAGGCTTGCTAAATGGGCCAGCATTGGGGCCTATACCTTACCAGAAAAAGTAGAAATTCGCGAAGCAACGCAATCTGCAGTATTTCTTCCAATGATTTCGAAGGGTTTATTCAAAAATGATTATCGACCACTTTATTTTGAGGACCTTGGATAATAACGACTTGGAGCCAAGTCTTCCCGCAGAGTCCAATATAATAGCAAGAAGGCTTGCGATGGATATTACCGGTTACTCCCACCAAACGATTCCTTTATTTAGCTTGATTTAACCTCTGGAAAAATCACCTATGAAAATTTGGTTAGGGACGAACTTTTGTCCCAAGATTGGGTATGGTGAAAATGGGCAAGTTTGTGGCTGGGACCAGGCCCGGTATCAATAACCAAAGGGGTTATGAAAGCGGATTTGGGCAGGACTATGTGGCAATATCGAGATTGGCGTCATAAAGCCTTAACAACGATTATGCCCCTACGACCCAATTTACTTTGAGCAATTGCCGGTGCATCTTTTACCACAGCCATCGGTTGACCAACTCATTGCAAACGGCTGTTCCACAGAAACACCATGAATAACTGGTGAAGTGGAACAGATGACGAAGAGTTTAGCGGTAGCTCGGTAGTAGACAGGGTAAATACCCACATTTTGAAGTATGGCAAAAGCACCACCAATTGGCTGTGTACAAGCCAAGCCATACCTATGATCCCTTTTAAAAACAGGAATATTACAATTAATTGGCATTTTTTAACAAAATACCAGAGATGGAAGATACTTCAGAGGATGAACCAACCCTTAAAATTTTATACTTCCAGACCAAAAAAAAGGAGATTAAAAAAAACATTAGTGGATTGGATTTCCAATCACGGCAGTCCCAAAATTCGCTGAGAAATATCAAAAATTTCCTCACCTACACCAGCCCATATACCATTTCACATTTTAATAAAAAAAATTCAAAAAATGGCAATGTCGAAGGAAGACTTTTTTTCCTTAAGGGATAATGGTTCCTAGTTACCTCAATGATATTTATACCCAAGGGGCCAATTTTAGTGTAAACCTAAAATATTCCTCTGGAATAGACGGAACCACTAGACGATAAGAAAAGGGACAGTGCTGAGGGTGAAATTTATCCCAGTTTGTCGTCAACAAAACACCCTGGCACCAATCGTAAGAAAGATTCCGTTTAAAAAAATTGACACGAAAAACTAAACCTATATATAAAGCTTAACAAATTAATTAATATCGTCGTCCAAATCCGGCCCTGGGATATTTTACATGGTGCAATTTCTTCCGGATATTGCCAGAAGCTTTCCAAAGCGGGAGGTATTAGGGTCCATTGAGGAATTCCCTATTAGAATTATTAAAATACGGATACAGCCTCCTGCCTTATATTGGTTGAAAACCGGATTACAGAAAAACGGACTACCCAAGTTTATTTGCAAAGGGCAGTTGGCTATGAAAAACAGATACAAGTACAAACTTCAAACTCCCCACAAGCCTCAAATGCCTGGAACGATGCATGGCCAAAAAAACAGGTTAGGGTTTTCTCCAAATGGCTTTTGTTAGTAAGGAGAACCCGTTAACCGCGGCGGTATACCTTGGTCAACAGGGTATATGCAGCAATTTTCGAAGGGAAATTGTGGCTTCTAAGAGGATATGGGCTCCGCAGTCAGGAACCACCCAACCCACCCGGAAATTAATCTAGACTGGCTGGCATTAAGATTTGATAGAAGAACATAATTGGAGCATTAAAAGCTTTGGTAAAAGATATTGTGATGTCTGGTACTACAGGCAAAGTTCAAGAACAATGCCAAATTATACAATTTTTAGATCCTGAGAACAGACTATATGCACGCGGCCCAAGAGTACGCTTAAGCTGCGAACAAAATACGCGACAGGCCCTGGCCGTTTCGGGGCTGTTGAGCACCAAAATGTACGCGACCAAGTGTAATGCCCCCACAACCAGATGGTATTTGGCAAACGGGTTTATTAATGGTGGTAATTGGGTGGAAAGTTCAGGGAGGAGGACAAATATTCGAAAAGCCCTTTACACCTATCTAAAAGAAACCAGGTCCATATCCCTCTTTCCTGACTTTTGATGCAGGTAGTAGGGAAGTTATCAACGGTACGCCGGACGATAACCAATTACTCCATTTACAAGCCTTGGTTACCCTTAACGACCCCCGTATATCTTGGAAAAACTGCTATTCATTTGCCAAAATTATGCGACCAGGGCAATAATGTGGACACAAGCATTACGGACAGGGCTACAAGAAAAAAGGCGGTATTGGTAGACAATCAGTGTGGAGAAACTAAGCGCTTTAAAAGAGAATTTGTACAAACATTTCCCTATCGATTCAAGATACACCGAAAAAGCATAAAGTAATTCATTTCATATGAGCCCGATTGCCAACGCCAATTTAGCGGGCATTGACCGTAGTCGGCCAATGCTATAATTTGAACTTGGGATGGAATTTTAAACAAAAATCATAGTTATGAACAGTTTAGAGAAAGACTCATAAAAAAAGATAGAGAGAGAGTATTGGCCAAAACCAGAAGGCATTTTATAAAAAAATTGCGTCACAGGAATTGGGCGGTTTGGCCCTTTGGCTCCTTCTTTTAGTCCTGTAATTCTTTTGCGGCAAACAATGAAAAGCGGAAAAATTGCCCTAACCCGAAGGGATATTAAACCCTTTTTGGCTTCGATGGCACCCCCTTTCCCTGCCAAGGTGAAATCGCCATTTACCTGCACATGGCCGGTGCTCCATCACAACTCGGAAATGGTTCGATTATAAACCTTACCCTTCAAAAAAACTGGAACGGGGACAGCTTACCCCGCAAATCGCTTCTAAAGGGGAAAAAAAAATTCGCATTTATTAGGGGGGACACCTAAGCTTTTGGGGGCCCCAGGCGGAATTTAAGCAAACATGGGGAATCGGCAATTGGGTCTCCAAACTTTTTGCCCCACTTTTCTAAGCGTGGTGGATGAAGTGCGCTTTTTTAAAAGCAGTCAAACACAAATCAATTCAATCACGACCCGCCCAATTGTTCATGCAAACCGGGAAGCCCCAGATTGGGGCAGACCAAGTATAGGATCCTGGTCACTTATGGTCCTTAGGTTTCCGAAATCAGAATTTACCAGGTTTTGTAGTACTCACCTCAGGCGGCAAAACCGCGGATGGCAGGAAAGAGTGTTTGCGCGGAAGTGGTTTTTACCATCGGCTATATACCAAAGGGGTTCAGTGCAGGTCCAAAGGAGACCCGGTACTTTACATAGACGATCCCAAAGCATTTACCCGTAATCTTAGAAAAGTACCATGACCGCCATTAAAACAGCATTCAAACAAGAAGAATTCAATGAATATTCAGATCCGAAAAATCTGGCAAAGGATCACACCAGTATGAAATGGCTACCGCATGCAGACCGCGGGGTAACCCGAGGTATGAACATAAATGATGAACCTGAACAATATCAAAGAATATGTACGGGTGCAACGGGAAAAGAATCCTTTGCCAACAATTGAGCCTTTTGGGCAGGGGAAAGCTCGTCGAGGATGCGGGTTACGTTTTGTCCAGCTGGTTACGATTGGGGATTGGATAGTCATGGAGCAGTCATAACCAATTGCGTTGATTCTTGGGTTAAAGAAATAAATGTAAAGAAATAGACAGACCCCATGTCCGCGCTACTTTTGGATCTTTAAAACAAAGGGGTTACATGCGATGAGACCTTGGTGGTATGGGGAGGCGAGTTCGGCCGGACTCCAATGCAGGAAAACAGGGAGGGCCAGGAAATGGCTTTTAAGGGGAGGAGATCACCATTGCGACGCCTTTACCATGTGGCATGGCCGGTTGGGCGGCATTAAAAAAAAGGTGCCATGTTGGGGGCCTGACCGATGAGAGCATTAGGCTTTTCTGCCTTGGAAGGCCAAGCTCCGTACATGACGTTCATGCTACTATATTACACCTTCTTGGGTTTAATCATGAGCAATTTACTTATCAATTCCAAGGGAGACCTTTCGACTGACGGATTGTAGAAGGGCATGATAATACAAGAAATTTCTGGCTTTAAAAAAAATTTAAAAAACCGTTAGAAACCAATTCAATGAGATCACTTAACAACGATATTAATTTTTTTTTTTCTTTGGCAATTTTTCTATCATATGGACAAGAAAAGTATTATTTTTTTCAAAACCGAATTGGGGAAAACCCAAGCTCACCCATAGATGGGAACTTTTGCTGAACGTACCAGGATCCGGTTATGACGGGGTGGAATTATGGTTCCCGCCGGCATCCAATAATTCAGGTAGCCTTAAAAGCTGCCCTAAAAAAACATTGGTCTATTGGTGGAAATTTTTTACATGGCCACCAACCAAGGGACTGCCATTTAAAGGAGAGCCTGTGGAGTACAAAAAAGATTGCGAAGTCCTGATGGCATGGAACCACGCTTGAATCACTGCCACACAGGGAAAGTGATTTTTTTACGTCAGAAGAAAACCAAGCTTTTATAGAAGCCGCCAATACCATAAGCCGCCAAACACAACATCCCCGTTTATCACGAAAACCCATTAGGGCGTCGGCTTTAGCTATAAACCTTCCCGATACAATAAAATATTCTTGGCCCAGATTCCCGATCTTAAACTTACCATTGGATATAAGCCATTGGATTGGTAGCTACACGAATCGTTGTTTACAAGGAAAAGACGGCTATTGGACGAGGTTATAAAAAAATCCAACCATAACACGCTCGTATTGGTCATGCCGAAGGTCCAACAAGTAAACGACCCCAAGCCCCTGAATGGGGCAAAATGCTTTGGAAAGACATATGGGTATTTGGGAAAAAAAAATTAATTAGAAAAGGTTGGAAGGAAAACAATGGCATATTTACAGCGTGCACCACAGAATTTGCGCCTGCAGATTATATTTGGCCAACATTGCCCTACACCAAGAGTTCCGGTAATTGCCGACCAATGGAAAGGCCATGTTATTTATGATGGAAGACTTTTAAAAGAACGTCTAAATTTGATAATAAAGTTTTAATGAAGTTATTCAACAATTAATTGGGCGTTTTACACCCCTAGTAGTTCATTTACCTATGGTTTTATTTATTACTGGCCTTTGAATTACTGCAATGGTATGACAGAAAAAAAACATGCATGCGACCAAAATAATTGGTATAAATATTTTTCAATGGGGGCATTATTTCCGCAAACCATAGCTGTGCAATAGTGGCTATCTGCTAATTCAGGCGAGGGATACTCCTTTTGATACGGTTTAAAATTCATTTATGGTTGGCGCATAAACCACCGCCATTATTTTCTTTGTTGATGTATTTTGCGACTGGGCTGCCTCCTTAAAATTGGAGTTCCTTATTGCGGCTTACCAGTAGTATGTTCTCTTTCTTCATTACTTTTTTTAATATCGTTTTTACGGGCAATCTTGGGGGGAATATCACCCATGGATCCGACTACCTTATTGAAACCGCTGCCAAAACAGCATTAAAACGCTATTGGGAGTTGGCCCAAAAAGTATATTGAAATTGCCTGACTATTGAGGAAGGAAAAATTGGGAAGAAGCCATACTCTATTTTACCAGACCTGGTACAGCCCATATTTTGAACAATAGGTGCGTAAAGCTTTGCCATAATGCCAAAAAAGAAAAGGCGAATTACCAATTGGAGGAGGAGAATGGCATTCTTAAGGGAGGAGAGGGACGGAGAGGTATAGCACCAGCGATCCGGAAAACAGTGCTTCTCTATGCTAGATTAATATTGCCATTGGAGCATGAAGATCATATGCCACCTAAGGATAAGGACCCAGCTCTCCAAGGAGGAGATAGAAATTATAAAAACCTGGCATAGTTTCCACAAAAATTCATTCGACAAGATATAGTTGAACTGGGAAATTAAAAAAAGAAATGTTCCTAGCCTTTTTGTCAAGGCAAGGGACGACACCTATTCCTGATGTAGAGGTGGCCGAAGGTTCCTGCAGATACTATTTCAGCTATTAAAGAAAAAAAAGGCTTTCATTATAGAACGGGTTAGTGAGGAAAAAAATTTCATAAGAGTGTCCTGCATTTAACAAAACCATCTTTTTCTGATAAGGATATGGACCTACTCTCCCCTGTTTAAAAATCAGGATTGTTTATCTAGATCTTGGGGAAACACAGATTACAGATGCCATTTTTGAAAAATTAAGCAGCCTGCCCAACCTTACCGTACTAAAGATGGAACAAATATTGGCATAACAGCGGTAAAAAACATTGAAAGCTTGGAAAAAACTTGAATACCTTAAGAAATCTTAAACCTTATGGGCACCAAATTTTGAGGGGAGGCTCCAATCTTAGGCCCATTTAAAAAAAAGGTTCCAAAAATTTACAGACTGTATACCTGTTAACACCACCTATTAAAAAAACCGGATCAAAACGGACAAAGCCAAAAGAAGGGGAATTAATTTATGGATTATGGAGGTTATGAATTGCCCAAAATAGCTACTGATTCCATTGTTTACTAAGACTCAATAGCAGAAAAACCGGTCATAGGACGTCATATGGAGTCAAAGTTTTTACACCCACCCAAAAAACTCCTCCACCAATCTCCAAACCTGGGGGGATTTATTTCACCAAGGTCCTTTTCCTTTGGGGGTTAGGGGTTAGGCGTTTTGTTGGTATGGTTGGAAGTATTTTTAAACTTGAAACAAACAAGTCCCACCAAATCGGCACCCTCTTCCAGGTCAAAGATTCAAGTAAGCGGGAACTACAGCTATTTTAAAGCCTTTTGCGGTAAGCATGGCCGTTTTGTCTGCCTATGCCACCATATTCTGTCTTTATCCGCAATAAAATCACCGTTATGGCCATTAAAAGGTGTTTGTTAATACTTTTTCATTAAGGCCAGTTTTGGAATCCTGTGGCCATTCCAAAATATATAAGGGAAAAAGGGCATACTCATGATAATAGCAGTTTTTTTTCAGGAACTCTACAATTAGCCAACGTCTCAATTGTAGATTCTTTAATTAAGTATTAATCCAAAAAAAGGGCATTTTGCGTAATACCAAAATTCAGACTCTTTGTTGATTTTATTGCATCAATGATGTGTCGAAAGAGGATTTATTTGCCCTTTTTCCTGTAATATCCTAGACAATTTTTATTTTTAAGGAAATGGAAGGGCATAAAAAAACGGATTGGCCAGTAAACCCAATCCGTTGATTTTTAAAAAAACTTTAAGTTTTTCTTGTTAGCGAGAAGCGGGGCCACGATCCCGCGAAACCCTCCGGGTTATGAACTTTGAAACTATGTATTAATTATTGGTTCTATATTGACCTTATAACTCAGCTGTTTATTGGTGAGTTGTGAAATTATGAAATGGTTATAAAACCAAAGTAAAAACATTCAAATGTTTGTACCTATGTGTAACTAGATTTTGTTATCTTGAAGTATCGAACTTCAAAAATAATGGCAAACAATACAGGCAGGTTTTAAGGAGGAAAAACCCAAACAAAGCGGGATTATTCCCTATTTTCGCGATTCGTGTAAAACCCATAGGATAAGAAAAAAATTTCATTCATCTTTGTTTTTTTACTGGACAATATATTTGACGAGGAAAATTTTGGGGGAATAGTTTAAAAATTTGACAGAGTTAGAAAATTTCACATTTTTCCGAACCTCAAGCCGTTTAAATTAAGTTGGCTGCAAAAAAGAAAAAATATGTCAGAAAAGGGCAAATGACAGGGACTTATTGATAGTGATTGGGGAAAGGTAACGGGGGGGGACCAATTCTTTGCCAAAGGAAGATAAAAAAAATAAAAATAACTTGGGTTAAGTTCCAAGGTGGAATTTTTTTTCTAGCCTGTGAAAATTTATTTTTTTCTTATTCTCCCCTCCCTTTTCT
>Ga0163217_1092947_pt1 | contig 12428 bp, 17 predicted proteins | sample SynspAceP_FD_185933 | JGI IMG/M metagenome (GOLD analysis project Ga0163217, IMG submission 185933) | Saline lake microbial communities from Ace Lake in Antarctica - Synechococcus sp. Ace-P (PacBio error correction) | ecosystem: Environmental > Aquatic > Non-marine Saline and Alkaline > Saline ... | reverse complement strand
GCGCTGTCCATTTCAAAGAGGAGAAGTCGTTCTCAATAGCGTTCGAGAGGGATCGCTCACAGTGCGCCCTTGAGCGATCTTGCGCTTTGAGGGCGGTTGTGGGAGGTCGCATCGATAGCGTCGGCGGTTCTTTCGCTGACCGGCGGGGCGCCGCTGTATCGCGCTGACTGTCGTGATTATTTGAAGGTCGGTCATGTATATTTCATTTGCTGGTGGTGATGGGTTTGTAGGCAATCGGGTCTCCGTGTTTGATGCTCAGAGGCCGGCTTACCAACCGCAGCGCGACCAGCACCTATCCAGAATTCAATCGGCGGTGGTGGCCCTCCAACCGGGCAAGCGTCTTCCGTCAGCCCCACCGGTCTCAAGGTGGTTGTCAGGACCGGCTCCAAGATGGTTGTGTCGCTTCATCACCGCACAGATGGTAGCGCGCTGGTCGCGACAGGGTATATTGCTCGGGCAGAGCGGTACGAATCGGTATGGCCACCAGCCGCAATGCGGTGTGTGGGTGTCGGGCACAGATATTGCAGATTCTCCAGACGTCGAAAGCGCGCTGCGCCAAGTTTGGATGAGCTCTGTGTCGAAATGGTCATGATCGGACCAGAATTAATATCGCGGGCCCGGTTGCGGTTTCTGACGAGGAAAGAGGCTGCTGACGGCGTCTGTGTGTGACCGGTGGCTGTCATTTCGCGGCACTTCGTGATTGTGTCGGGCTATATCTGCGACTTGGTGGCGTGAGTCGCCTGGGTGATGATACGCAATCCCGTAACGTCCTCGCCGTGAAGCGATCGGGATGATCTGGAGTAAATCCCGCTCAGTTGGACGCATCGGGCTGACCAAGCACACGATATGGATTCCTTGTTCGCCGCGTCGGGCAGACAGATTAAACGGAAATCGGTCAGACCAGGATATCATGTCAGGGGCGCGCGGCCAGCACTCTTCTGTGCGATAAGCGTGAAATCGAAGCCGCCACAGGCTGGAGCATTGACAGTCGAAAGGAGTATCGTGCCCGGTTTCGTGTGTCAGTTGGGTCGCGTAAAGTGTCTCAGGCATTTGGCAGGGTGTCAGTAGTCTGGCCCTGCGAATTTTACTGTGCATATTGTGACCTGTCTTTCAACACTGACCCTCAGAACTCTTTGACAGGCAGTTTTGCCATTCTCGCGGAATACACCGGTTGTCGGAGCGCGTGGCTGGCAGGGCTGGTGATCACCGTGCGTCGTTGTCTGGTTGGTAGAATTCGTGCAGCTTTCAAGATCCAGAGCGTAGAGCCGGATTTAGAAGGACCGAGCAGACACAAGTCCGAAGACACATAACCCTGTGCGCATGGGTGTGATGACATAGGATTGCGGTTGTTTGCGGCTGTTTTGTGGCATCGTGATGACTTCTAGACGGGCCTGCGCGTGATACCCGTCATTCGAGAGCGCAGTATCGGTAGCGAGGCGACCCGGTTCGTTCATTGTTTGTAGGACAGCCGCGACATTTTCGCAATATCCCAATGTCACGGTCACTGAAATTCCGACATCGCGCAGGGGATCTTGCTTGTGGCTTTCCTCGATCGTGGGCCCCGACGCGGTGTGGTACCTCAGTGCCGCGAAATCCAGCATCGCCGCTGCGTGCATCCATGATGGCAACGCTCGCTGGTCAGTTCGAGTATATCCGGAGCATCTCGCCGCAGCTTGGCGGTCCACCGGCAATTTGCGCCGGGGGGGGCCAAAAACCAGGGGGTGGCGGGGGGGGCCCACCCGGGGCCGCCCTATTGGGGGGGCGGGGGGGGGGGGTTCAGGGGGGGACTCAAAATAGGAAAAAGAAAAAAAGGGGGGCGCATAGGGGCGGGTGTGATCGCGACAGAGAACCGTGTACCGCGATTTCATCTCGCGCTTCGAGCTTGCTGAGGCCGTATCTGGCCAAGCATCAGTTCATTATGTAGAGCGCAATCTAACGTGTTCAGCGTTAGTTCGCGATGGTTCGAATAACGCATGTGTGGGGCGGCGCAGCAACAGTTGGGCACCTAGTCCCCAGTTTTTGATTTCGCTGACAAGATATCGTAATATTGTCTGGTTGGCAGGCGGCAGCGGATAAACGGCTGGCAGGTTCAGGGCGGTGTGGTTTGATCGGTTCGTGCTTGCTCTGTGCTGCTTTCATGGCGTCTGGGTGTTGCGGTATATGTTACTGTCCCACACAGCGCATGCCTGAGGGCAGCTAGAGTTCGCAGTTGATGCGGCAGTATTTGGGCCTGGCGTACAGACCACAGCCAGATTGGGGTCGCGCCATGGATCTTTTGGCCCAAAGAGATGCCGCAGCCCGAGTGAGGCCAGCGCGCATTGCTCTTGCTGGCGCTTGGGTTGGCGGCACGACTTCGGAGCGCTATGCCACCTCGCGATATGGGTCGTTGCGATCGCGGACAAAAAGCTTGTGCCTCTCGGAGTGATTTCAAAACGCCCGAGGATCGAGGTTTTCGGGCCTCTCTCGCGCACGATGACATCACGGCAAATGCGGCCCGGACGTATCCACGTCCCTTGGTTCAATAGTGTCGTATCTGGATCGCATGGTTCGACCGAAGCAATTGTAAGGTTGTTAAGAGGGGGCGGGGCGTGCGGTCCCCGATCAGCCACTGGCGCGACATTAGGTAGGATTTACACGGGATCGCACTGATCAGATAGACGCGAACTGCCAGAAGCGGCATCACAGTGCCGAATCTAGGCCGGATCTGAAAGAGAGGCGTGGCTGTCCTGTCAAGTCATCGCAGGCTTCGGCGGCGATTCAATTTTCAGTGTCATAACGAGGGTCACTGGCAGTTGGGCCGCGATTACCCGCTGTCCGCTCCTGTCAACCAAGGTGCACAGGAAGGGACCAGGTCTTGCCGGCGTCTCGGCTGCCGGCCCATGTGCCGTCGATACGAATCATTAAAGTGGGACGTCTGGGGTCATGCGGGAAAAAGGGCGGTAATTCGGCCTTGCGGCATGCGCCACGGGCGCGTTCCTGGCCCGCGGATCACCGATATTTGCCGATGATTGCGGCGTTCGTTTGATAGGGGTAAGGAGCGCAATGCGACAGATTCGTGGGAAAACGCGGCTGGCAAATCCCGAGAGCGAGTTCGCGGCAATATCGCCCTCGCCGTGGATGGAGCGGGTCTGCCGACAAACAAGGCTGACGCCAGTCAGGGTGGGTAAAACGATTGCGGACCAGATCGCTGAAACACAGCAGGACCAGCGGCCATCACATGCACATTTTCCGAGAGAAGGAAACCGGTGCCACGGACACGGTTTCGATCAACCGGGCATCTTCCGGAGCGGGCCATCCGCAGGCGCGCTGTGTTAACTCTCGCCAGTGCGGGCATAATGCGCGGTCCAGGCAGCAACGCATCGTCGCGCACGTCGATCGTCTCAAAGCTGACGCGATCAGTCGGCAGTGATTCGTGCATGTGTCGGGCCGATCCCGCCAGAGGTGAAAGAATGGGTAAAGTGTCCGACGTGCCTTTACTGCATCCACATCGGGGGCATCGTCTGCTGCGAGCACGCACTTCGCGGAGGTTCGAGGCCGGCCTTTGTTCAGCTCTCCCCGCAGGGTAGTACATGTTGCTATCGCGGGTGCGCTGACGGATTTCATCCCTATCACGAGCATTGGCAGCGTTGGATTGGTCATGGCGCTATCCTTCAAAATCAGATTTGCTTTTGGTTAGGCGACAAGCGATCGCTTTTCCAACCCTCTGCACCGGTCTTGGACGAGACGTGCCGCCGGATTGCCGCACCTGTTTGCACGCTATGCAGGCGGGGTACTGGCAACTTGCACAGTTCGGCCAAATAGGAGCAAATATATATTCAAGACGAGCGCTTTGAAGTTCGATCAGTTCATCTCTCGCTGCTTCGGTCTTACGCGGGAGTTTATCGTAGTGTATGATGCTGCGTGTGATTTGCTGGCATTGCGCGCGCCGGTTTCAGGCTGCAGCAGATATTCTTGACGGAATCGCCTTGCAAGTCCAGCGGTGTTACCACCGGCGAGCTGGATCGGATCATCGAAGATTAAAGTCGCAAAAGCGGGCGCAACGTCGGCGACTATCGCTACAGAAGTTACAACATGCAAGCTGCATCAGCTGAATTCATGCTGGTTTATGCACGAAATTCCGGGCGACAAAGCTGAAGAGATGGCGATATCTGGAATACGACGGTCACAGTGATTGTTGGATGGTTGGTTCGGGGACACAGGCCGGATGTATGCCGAGGGCATTGCCCCGCAAAGCGACGCCTAATCGAGATCACGGGCATGATTCCTTTGATGGTGGGAATAGGACCGCAGTGAGCGGCAATACCTTTGGCGATATCGAGACATGCGATCAGGGACCTTTGTAGAAGGCCACCGGTATGAGCGTTGTGCGGATTTTTTGCGGACGTGGTCCTTGGTTCGGGTGTTTCACGCCCGCCAAATTGTGCTGCATACCGGTTCGCCCCGGCACAGGCCCCGTGCTGGAAGGAGGTATGGTTCTTCACAAATCGAGCGGTGGTCAATCTGGGCGTCCCGAGCCAAAGTGCTGGCCGACGATGGAACAGCGTTGACCTGTGATAAATCCTGAGCGCGCCTAGTTGATAATATTCTGTCGGCGTGACGGAACGGGGTGCGAGATATTTCGCTATCCCCTGCCGGGCGTTTCATCCGACTTAGGGTAAGTCAACAGTTTCACACGGAGGCAGACGGATACGCGCGCCGCCCAGTCTTGGTGCACCGCGCATGCCCCAGGCCAGCATAAGACTTGTTACGCGCAGGCCACAAAACACCAGGCGCGGCGAACCATCATGCAAACCAGCCAAGCACACGGCGTCAGAATGCGGACACATCCGGAGCGTGGATAGCGCAATCTCGGTCCGTTCGTGCGGTTTGACCGCATCAGGAAGGCAGCCACCGCAGACATCAGAAGGATTCAGACAGAAAGAGGGCCGCCATCAGTGAGCAACAAGCACCCCTGGCAGCTTGGTTCGATACCTGCCAGAATTGAAACAGTGTTCCGAGGCGAAAAAACAAAGGGCATTGCTGTACGGATCGAAACTTGCTGCACGAACCGCAGCATCAACGGCGGTCAGAACAGCGTGCCATTTGGGTGATGGACAGGACGATCCCGCCGTCGCTTCGCAAAGACCTTGATCGACAGCGGAAGATCGGCAGATAAACACCATAAAACCCACACGCGAGCGAGCGGAATCACCGCAAATAGCCAACCCGCGTCAGCCGGTTGCCAAAGAGCGCCCAGAAAACGCAGCGGATTGGCGCTTGTGGTCGCGTTGACACGGCTGATCAGGCTTTCATTGCCCAGGCCGCAATTTTTCCAGAACCGAACGCATGCACAGGGCCGAAATCCGGCACCACAAGGGCGGGGACGCATAGCGCATTCAGCGCGGACACAGCACCGGCCTACGTCCAACCCAGTGCGAATAGAACATGCGATCGATTCGGCCTTTCCAGAGTCCCGCGCGAGATGTAGTCGAGCACATAGCATGAAGCAGACAAGGTATCACGTCGCAAGTGTATTGGAGAGCGGGCAACATGATCATCTCGGTCCGCCGATACGCCAATCCTGACCCAAAGATCAGCAATGGCGCTCCCGTGTATAATTCAGCGGCGTGGCAGCGCCGGTTAAGCAAGTGGCACCATTTAACCCGTGCAATCAAGGAGGATCCGGATATAAAATTAGACTGCGAGACGCCTTTGTTGCATCTTGTAGCGCGCGGTACATCTCGTGGGAACGGAAATCAGAATGCCGCGGGGTGATCCTTCAAACTTGAAGGTTGCGAAGCCGCCGACGCCCGGCGTTGGGGCAAACGGGTCACGGGAAATATAGGGGTGGGCCATTTGGTCTTCGGTTCTTAGGTCCCGCAAGCTGGACCTGCGCGCCGGGCGTGCTTTGCATTGTCCGGAGTGTGTCGAAGCGTCCGTATTTTCGCCTGTGTGGCCGGCGGAGGTCAGTACTGCGAACAGACTGATCACGTATCCCATAGCGAGAACGACTGTCCAGTAAGGGTCAGCCCTCGGGCGCGGTGTATTGGCGCGCTCGTGCCTCCCAGTGACGATCAGGAGATTCCTTGGCATCCAGCCATATCGATGGCCTGTGTTGATTGCCAGCTCTCCCAGAGCTTGCCATAAGGCGGATCGAGGAAAGGACAGTCAAAGCGGCATCTCGTTTGCGCGGAGCCGGCGCGCTCACGCTTGGCATTTGATCGGCTCTCGGCTTCAGCACCGCAAAGGCGTGTTCTGCCGGATTCAGGCCAGCGCTTTGGACCAGTCGTCGGACAAATTGTGACGTGGGTTTGCACCCCGACGATCAGCGCTGGTTCAAGCCCCAATGCCCCAGTGCTGCGAAAAGATCAAGGACACGCGCATCGTGTCACGGATCACAAAACGTCGCCCGCAGCATGTTGAACAGGCTTTCATCGGGTCCGCGTCGCGGTTGGGTCGGGCGCAGAATGCGCGGCAGGATCGCCTGGTTTCCAAGGCGGCCAAATGGCACGGCCCGGAAACGCCCTTGCAACGATCTCACGTTGGCAAGCAGCGACTGAGCGCAACGTCGGGGTTGGCGACAGCATCGGCGCAGGCGAACTGGCCCGCTCGATTCAGCGTTTGCGTCATGTAGGCGCGCGGATCGTTCATGGGCGTCACTGCCAGCAAGGTGCCTTTGTATACAGACGGACTGACTGCCGGCTTGTGCGGGGTCGCCAAAGGTAGCAGTCATAGCCGCTGTCATGGCCGGCGATTTGCGTTTCACATATACTGATCGACCAGAAACCAAGGCTTGCGGTCTCGTGATTCCTTGTTTGCGCCAGTTTGATATTTTCAGCGACGCAATTCGCGCTGGTATCAATGGCGTTGGGTACGCTTTCAGACGGGATGCGCACGCGCGCACCGGGAAAGAGGCCGCCCAAATCCTGCCGCAGATTTTCGGGGTCCGATGTCCGGCCCTGTGGGCGCTGTGTGTGTGAATACCGTTCGTCGATCTCAGCCTGCCACTTCGGCAACTGTGCGGGGTTGGATACCCACCGCCCACGATACCAGATCCACGCTCAGCTCGTGCCATCGCGCTCGCGGGCGGCAGGGTGACGTGCCCCTCGCCCAACAGCCGACAGTTTCCCGATCCATTCGCGCGGATACGAACGCCGTGCCCGTGATGCAAAAGCGCGAAAATATCGGTATGTTTCAGGCGCTGCACGCGTTTTGAGGATTGCGGTCGCAATTTGCGACAAGACGTAGACTCAAGCCCGCGCTTTGAGGCACGGCCGCCGCTCCAGGCCCATGTTAGGCCGCCCCCGACGATCAGCGGCGCGGTTTGCCAGCCAGAACATGTGACACCATGCCATCGACATCTGCCAGATTCGCGCACCAATAAAACTCCGCCAGCGGGTGACCAATGCTTGGCAGGCAGGCGGCTGCCGGTTCGGCCTGTCGGGTTTCAAACACAGATGGATCATGCCGTTAGGCACCTCGCCCATTGACAAAAACGGTAACGGGGGCCTCGGGTCGATGCCCGGCACGCACGTGATTCAGACGCAAGGTCAATCCCGTGTCGAGGATAAAAGCTTTTGTGTCGGAGGATACGCGGTCATATGCGTAATGTCACCCGAGAGATAGGCCTTGGGACAAAGGGCGGGGCGTCTCGATAGGGCAGTGCACGGTTCCGCGCCGATCAGTTGTTGCACTGCGGCCGTGAAGGCCGGGGAATTGCGTAATTTTTGCGGACAATGAAGCGATCGCTGCCGCGGCGCGATCACGACAACTATGGCGGTAATGCCATTTATCTTTTCGCGAACAGTATTTGGTCTCACGTTGGCACCGGCACCTATTTGGGGGACAGGAAAACGCAAACCCAAGGTGAGGACAGCGATGACGATATTTCGACCAGGGCGCCAAAGCTGCCCGAACGGAACTTGGAAGCATGGCGACAAAGGCGAAGCCGTGGCCCTGGGCGACAAGTGAGGGCGCAAAAATCGCGCTGTTCGCCGTGCCGGGGGGGCGTCTTCACGACCTGCCATTCGCGCATGTTGCGGCTTTATCCGCACGAAGACGCGTTTGCAGACAAGGCGTGGATGAGATCATCTGCATCAGCGATGAAGACCCCTTCGTGATGAAAAGCCTGGGGCGAGGGCAACAGGGTACCGAGGCTGGCTTACCATGCTGTCGGACGCGTCCAGCGAGTTTACAAAGGCGATCGGGATGAATTTTGATGCACCGTCCTGCGGTCTTGTCGCGCGATCCAGCGCTTATGCGATGTTTTAGGTCGAGTGATGGACCGTTTGTCACCGTTTTCATCCGACAGGAAAGCCCGGCACCTGCGATGGTGTCGGGGTTGGTGAGCGCTTTTGGCGCTATCTGACCCTTTAGACTCCGTCCCGCATTGTGAGCGAATATATAAACCCCGTCGGCTTGGTCGACGGGGGTTTTTTAATTGATACGGACGCGTTGTTTAATGGCCGGCGCTTGTTATCGCGCAGACAGGGCCGTTGACCTGCTGATTGTTGTTCTGGTGGCATTGGAATAGGTGGCACGACAACATGGTGCGGCGGGCGTAGTATCGGACACATCTGCTTCAATTCCCGGGTACAGTAATAATCAGTCAAGCTCCAGCCCTAAACCACACCGTCGGCCGCGGGTCGATTTTTCCGACGTCGGCGGCAACTGTTGCCTCGGGCCGGTATCTTTTCACCCTTGTTCCTGAGCGCCACGAAATTTCAGCGCGCCATGAAGGAGGCGCGTAGCCGGTTGGCGAAAAGCGTGCTCTGGGTGATTCCGTCATCCACCGGCACGCCTCCAACTCTTTCGGGGGTCACGAAGCTTTCCCACACAGACCCATTTCGGTGGGCAAGAAGTGATCCATTCGCGCCTCACCCGGTTGGCAGTGGGCTTTGTTCTGTAGTTTTCATATCGAAGACATAGGCGGTCTCCTTAACCAAAGAATTCGGTAATATTTTATTACTCGTGCACGATTATAAATATTAACAACCATCAGTCGACAGTGCAGTGGCAACAGGGCGATTTTGGCTCGTTTGACGCGTCAGGCGACGTTGATTTCATCGTGCGGGCCCCCGGTGGGGGAAGGGGATGTCGACTTCCACCATTCATCCTATAAGGCTTCTTCACAGCCACGTTTTCATATCCGCCTGAATGTGAAGAATCGTGAGGCACACAGGACACGCACTTAGAAAAAATCCACTGAAGAAAAGTCCGCCAAGGTTTGGTTGACTGCACAAAGGGTGCAAGGGGTCAGGTTCGAGCGCGGATCAGACATGAATCGTGTTCACGGTTATGATGTCTCGGCCTTTTTACAGATCGGCGCATATAGGATACGACCGGAAGATACATTCGCACGCCGTGTGTTCATTAGGTGGAATAGATTGGATAATTCACATGCCCCAGAGTCTGGCTGTTCGGAATAATGAACTTGACATTGCCATCGAAGACAGATTCGGTAGTGAGTGAAAATCTCTTATGACTCCGTGCCGGACTGATACCTGCCACTTCGAGAAAATCACATTCTTGAAAGGGCCGGAAATCATGATGGATCATCACCCCTTGCGGCCACATTCGACCAAATGTTACCTTTGACAAGGCCAGACCGACTGCAGACAGCGGCAACCGATCAAAGCAACGATGGATGTTGTCTGAATATCCCGAAGTTTCAGAAAACAAGGGGGCCATGGAAGCAAGAATGGCTGTAGCGCACCAGACTGCCCAGAAAATTGACAAGGTCGCATCAAGCCGTGCATAGGCGCTGTGCGTCGTCCCACGATCTGTACGCGCCCTCTGCAAGAATTAAACGGCCCACAATGATCGGCCAGTGCACCAAGTACGGAACCTTGCCCAGCGACGGCAGAAATTGAGGAAGTGAACGTTCGGCCAGTGGTGTCCGTATATACAGAGTTCGGTCGTCAATCAGGTCTTGCATTCGATCCATTCCTTGCGTCGCGTATTTTTCTTGAGGTCAGATTACTGTCCATCTTGCGTGCCAAGCTTGCGTCCAGCGCGGACAGGCCATCTTACGTCATGTGTGCGTCAGAACCAACGGTAACAGGATTGTATAACGTTGCGACCATTCGGTCGGTGTCCCCATTTTTTTTTCGGCCCAAAGCGCGCGCTTGCGTCATATCCGCAAGGCTTTCGGTGAAATCTTGAACTGGAAGGTCTTGGTGATGCATCGCGGCATCGACCTATTGCTCAGCCAGTGTCGGGAAACAAGGGTTCCAGCATATGCTTTTGCGACCCGTATTCGCTTAAGGCGTTACGGCATTCCTGTCCTCCCATTTTGCGTTCGTTCTGAACGGGACCAGTAGGCGTCAGGAACCTTCACGTGTCTTCTTCCTTCTGACCGCTGCCCTTTCCGGCTGACAGTAAAGCGGGCACTTGGGATCGGCAAAAACCCCGTGTCAGGCAACCAATGCAGCGAATGGATCGGACACTCGGAAGGATTAGGCGGGGCCGGCCCCCCCCTGACGCCAGCTTGGGTGTTCGCCCTGTGCGCCGTCTGTCTACCCGTGACATTCCCTTTGCGATGGCAAAGTCCATGGCCTGGATAATAGCAAAGCTCGAAATGCAGGCAGAGGATTGATTTCTTGCGCATCCCAGAGCGGCCAAAAAAGCGACCTGTTGTCCGATAAAATTCAAGGAGCCGGCCACAGGTATGTCGTTCACGCATTCGCCAGAAGGCAGAGGTGTCATTTCACGCAGGGTTTCTTGTGCATGTTCAAAGAAAACGGCGTGTCAGATAGGGTGCTGTACCCATTTAGCGCGGCCGGCGTATCTTGAAGAAAGAGCCAGAAATGGATCCGAATGCCCTTGGCTCGGGATCTTGGTCACCGATTCGCGGACACGATCTGTCCGCCAAAACTGGCACGTTCACGTTCTTGCGAGATGTCATCTTGCGCATCTCGCGCTCGCATGTGGACGCCAGAAAGCCGTTGAAATCAGATAGCTGTATTCTCACCAATGATATTTGTTGCGGTGACGGCGTTTGCAACAATCCCATTTGGGCTGCTGCTTGCGCCTGGTCGGCTTTGGCACAAAACGTTGATCGTGGAGCGAGGACAGATGATTTTTAGACCGCCCAGTTCGGAACAGCACCTGCACCAGCGCGGCCTGTCCGGCTCCTCAAATACCGGACGCTTTCAAGAAACGAGCCCCGTAGCAGGAGGTGAATGGCACTTGCCGATTGGAGTTGGGATAGTAGCGCCCGCTGCCCGCTCAAAGGCATTGGACCCAAAGTTAATGGTCAAAGATGTTAATTGCCTGATGTTTGCGATTTGCCATTACATCGGCGCGCAGGCGGATGATTTGCCATCTTGACGGGCAGGTCAGATAGCGTGGTTGCCAGCCGATCCCGCCCCGACAGACCCGCTGTCTTCCATGCGATTTTCAGGGTAACGCCCATGTCGTGATGGATCGTTGGGGCCGCCGCCATCCAGCTGCTTCGAGGCAGGCGCAAGCTCCCAATCTGCCGCTGCGCGAACTCGGACAGGCTGCAAGAATTGATATCTCTATGATGTCATCCGGTCATTGTGGCGCGCCCCCTGCATTGCGACCTTTTTATTTGGAGCGGCAGCAAGGCGTTTGGCAAGCCGGGGATCGCGGCGGCATTACTCCAAAAGTGAATTCTGTTGCGATTGCGCCGCGCTGCGCGCCTCGCTCTCGGGCAGAACGGATGCTCCAGCACAAGATTGCTGGCAAGCCGGGCCTTGAAGGTCAAAGGCAAGCGCGGGGCGGCCAGATCGGGACGCATCGGTGACTGATTGAAGCAGGCAGCGTGGCGTCAAATGGGGATCGCGCGCAACGGTCCGCGTGCTTTGGGCAGTAGGGCAGTTCGGCGGTATGTCGCTGTGGTAAACCACGCGGGATGTCGGGTGCGAGGCCCGCATTGACCATGGAATGCGGGTTGAAGACATCACAGGCAACGTGTACTATTGTATCAACGCAAGGCCTTTGCTGTGCTGGCTTTCCCAAGCAAGCCGAACATTCGCAACCATGGCCGCCGTCCGTTTGATCCTTATTCCGATCAGCAGCGGTTTACGCGCCCGTCGACCTGATCCAGAACTTGCACGAGCGTTGGGAATGGATCTGTTCAGCCTTTGAGGCGGATTTTGGGCGTAATGCTCTTGCACTATGGCCGGCACCGGCCCACTACATCGTGTTTCTAGGGCTCTGAGGTCGTAGGTCGTGAACACCATTCGCAACCCGTTCTGACGACAGTTGCAGGTCCATTCGGATCCGAACCGGCTTGCCCAAGGCAGCCTCGATCGCGCTGGGCGTGTTTTCGGGCGCGCCCTGCTGGCCATTGTCATGCAGCGCGCGATTGCGCAATGGGGGCTTTCAGGAAGGCAGGAGGGCATGTGTTCATTTGATCTGGGGAAGAGTAGCTGGTCGATTTCGACGGCAACGCCAAGAGGCACGAGGCTTGCGGGGGACAC
>Ga0163217_1068623_pt1 | contig 12429 bp, 12 predicted proteins | sample SynspAceP_FD_185933 | JGI IMG/M metagenome (GOLD analysis project Ga0163217, IMG submission 185933) | Saline lake microbial communities from Ace Lake in Antarctica - Synechococcus sp. Ace-P (PacBio error correction) | ecosystem: Environmental > Aquatic > Non-marine Saline and Alkaline > Saline ... | reverse complement strand
AACCAATGCCGCCGATGATCAAGGCGCTTGTCCGCGAGTGCACCCACGCGACCTCTTTCATGACCAAGGCCAGCGAATCAGGATGATCGCAACACGTCCCGATCGGAGCGCATCAGCGATCATGTCTGCCTGCTTTGGGGCCAGCTGCTTTCTTCGGTCAGCTTTTCGCTGCTGTTCGACCACCGCGGCTTCGATGCGGGGCTTGTTCGGTCACCGCTTGATCCATGCACTTTGCCCGTGCATGTTCGATTCATCGCGGCCTGACAGGCTTCGCGACGCTCGTGCGGCAGGCTGTCGGCCTTTCCTCCGATGTCGTAAAGCTTGAACACTGTCGACTGCTTCCCACCATACCAAGGTTTGCCAGAACCAATCGTCCGACGATCAGGCTAGGCCGCATACCAAGGAACCACGTAAAACCTTCCACCCCGCGTGATTGGGTTCGGCATTGGTCGCCCCATTGGCACAGCAGGCCTTTTTCAGGTTCAGCAGCGCGCTACACAAAGGATAGAGCGCATAAGAGCGCCAGCATGATCCCCGGAAGCAATGCCGCCTGAACAGCGTGCCCACAGACAACGACGCAGGCTCGGCCCAGATAGGTCAACGCATCCGTACATCCAGCCGAGGTTGCCGTGCTTCTTGCCGTGAGTACAAGTCACCAGCCAATGTGCCCAAACAGAACAATAACAATGGACGGGATAAATCTTGCCCAAGGTACCAGACCGCGGCGATTAACGGCCGCGTTGAAAGCTTCGAGCGAATACCGTCCGCCAACATCGTAGGCAGGGCAAGCAGGCACGTAACAACAGCGCCCAACAATCCATGTCGAAGCGCAAGAAATGCCCCAAACACTACGATCGATACGCAAGGCCCACCAAGGCAACGGCCAAAACCCGCGCCTCGTGTGAGCAAGTCGTTGGCAATCTTGGAACGCTCGAGGCGTGATCCCATGAGATACGAACATCAGAACGGCAAGAAGCGTCTCGATCGACTGCCCGCCGAGGAACACGTTCGTCATCCGGTTCACGATAAAGCTAAACATTACGATCCAGCGCACTTCCACCCTTGGGGGAAACCGATTCACCAAACGGAGCAGGTAGATCGGCGATACGGAACTTGGACACCCGCGTCTGGGAACGCCAGGTTCACCCAGATCCCACGATACCTTGGGACGATGCGTCAATCGCCTGATGCACCATCAAACCCGCACTATCGAGCGCGCAATGGATGCCGAAAGAAAGATACCAGCACCAACCGATGCAAGGCCCACCGGAAACCGGAACAGGATGGCCGCCAAAGAGCAGGCAAAAACCAATGATCAGGCAACTTCGAACCGTCGAAGACCAAATAGCATTGGGACGCCTTGAATTAATGTTGCCCTCATAGGATTCTTCCCCTCGCCCACGTAATCCCGGTCGAGATATTTATCTGCGCTCTCAGGCCCTTCGCGGAACTCTAAACAAATGCCACGATAAAAACTGATATGCCTGCAAAATCACCATTACGCAGAAGGCGCAAAAGCAGGAATCTTGAACCAGAAGTCGCCATTGAACCCGTTCGGCGAAAAGCGATGGTCTCCACCATTCCACTTTCAACAGGACGCGCTTTGCGCAGCAACAGCTCAGGCCGTCGGAATGCCGACGGGTTCGGTGTCACCAGAGGGGCGCACAGGAAGACCAGGCCTAAAGCCACGTGGACAATCGCGAAGGGGGATCTGAAGCACAGCGCGCCGAACATGCGATCACGCGCTTGGTGCGGAACTTGGCACCAGCATAGAAACAGGTCAACCGTACGTGCCCGCCTTTGCACAAAGTTAAGACACACAAAGACAGACGACAAAGGCGTGGAAAAGCTTTAGTCTTCGGCAAAAACCAGCTGATGTCGAATTTGCAGCGCGATACCAAGCCGGATAGAGAATCAGCGAGTAAAATGCGCTGCATAAAGACGATTATGATCTGATTGCAGCACCATCAGCAATCCGGCCCACGCAAAAAGACGCCATCGCGTTGGCAAAACCTTCCAGCCCGCGCACACAAGCCCACATAACGCCTGCGCTTCCAAATCCCTAGGCCGGACAATCACCAGCCGAATCGCAGGGACAAAGAACAGCTCCGTGCCCGAGCACCGTTAGTAGATGAACCGCATCAGCGCTCGCCATTGGCCAGTCTAGCCACATGGACGAGGTTCAGCAGCGCTGCAAAGAAATTATAGAACGCCTCAAGTAGGGTGCCAGAACAAAGCTGATCAGGTTGCCCTCTTGGAACTGGGTCCAAAGCAAGCGATTTTGGCCCCTTCCGCGCGCGGAAAAATCCTGCGCATACTGCACGTCTTCTGCCATTGATAATCCCCCCTCGGCCCGCCCGGTTTCAGCGCGGGCTTGGTGCGAAAAATATCCCTTTGCGTGCCCTGTTTCAGGAGCAAAGTCGCGTGCGGCCGCCCAAAGGCAGCCCCCATGTCATCCCAACGGATGACTTACATTTTGCCAAGAACGCGCTGGCGTTGCTCGACATAGTAGCAGCGGATTTCGACAACCATTCTGCCGATGGGACAGCGAGATTCAAAGTGGTACGGATGTCAGCGAACAGGGATCGTCCATGTTCTGTCCCATAACCTCTTTTGGAGCGGCACCGAAACGCATTCCAAACATCGTCGGGGAACTTGCATGGTTTAACACCCTGCTGCTGCAAACGGGACAATGCGCAACCGTTATTGGCCAGCGTTTCGGCCAACCGATGTGTGTCGTCGCCCATCGATGCATATTCGATGATTCTTTTGCTGTGCAGCGTCAGGTCGCTTTGAAACACATCAAGGTTGACGATTGCTGCTTCATACCCGAACCTGGCTCGTGGAAAACCAGCGGTGTAATAGATCGTGCGACTTCCTGGAAGCCGCGCGCTTCGTCCGCAAATGCCACCACTTCAAGACCAGTCCAGCGCGCCCGAACGACAGACGCTGATAACAGTTCACCACCAGGGATGTTCTGAACCGATGCGCCCAGTTTACCCAGAACCTTGCCGCCCAGGACGGCATGCGGAATTTCAGGCCATGAACGGTCTGCGGCAGAGTTGATTTCCTGCGAAACCAGCACCGACTGCGACCCGGAGTTACCGGCGAGGAACATCTTATGTTAAAGATTTCACCGATCTGGTGTGCAATCATGGCCGCCCACCGAGCAAGGGTACCAGTTTGTCAGCTCTTGGCTGGGGCACGAAGGCACGGCGGTGAAATTACGCCAGACCGGGTGCTGGCCGATTAAAGTAATAAGTCGCGCGTCGTACATAATTCCGCCTGACCGGAGGGAGACGCGCATCAAAGACTTCGAACGCGCGACAAGCTCGCCGGGGCTTTCTTTTCGATGGTCAAACGTGCCGTCAGACATTTCGTTAACCATATCTGTTCGATAGGTGCAGCGTCATCGAGCACGGCAAAGCCACGGGGCCAAGCGGTGCCCAATGGTCAGCGTGCGTTGCCTTGGCATACACGGTGCGGCTAGTGTGGTTGCGCAGCGGCCCAGAACCCGCCAAGCGCGGTGTCTTAAGGAAGATGAACGACGGTTCCATGTTGGATACTTCCTCCCGAGAATATGGGGTGCCCCGCGCTTCATTAATATGCGCGCAGGTCATTTCAAGTGACACTAATTTACGCAAATGCCCGAAGCATGAAAATTACCAACTACTGCGTAGACAGCACAGTTTTACGCCAAATATGCTGCAGACGACAGAGTGACCCTCCATATCTTGTGCACCGCACGCATAGCGCGAGTGAATGGCTCGCTGAGCATCTAGCACTTTGATATCGCGAGGATTCCCAGCTACAGCCATGCATGCGCCGCCCGTCTTCCTGATCGCCCCCACCTATGCGTCAAAGCTGACCGCTCATTGCTGCCTCCCATTGGTGCTTGGCGTGACGGCGATTGCCTTTGTTGGTCAATTACAGCCGGCGCCGTCGCGAACCGCAAATTCTCGACAGTGTAGAACAGCAACTGATCACGCCAAAAAAGTTGAGCTGCGCAAACTATGTCACCCAAGCACGCAACGGTTTTTACTTTGTCTACGGCTCTGCCTCGGCCCATGACGGGGGGGCAAAATCGCAGCGTCGCGCAGATCCTGTCAGCGATGATTTATGGCGAAGAGGGCAATCCTTTTGTCTACGACTACATCGCACCGCGCTCGTCAGCCGCGCCAACCGACCGGGATTCAACCGACAACTTTGCCGGCGAGACGGACAGCCAGGGCACTGCTGTGGTGGGACCGAACTGATCCGCATCGCGCGCAATGGCGGCGGTATCACACCCTATATGTGCCTTAAACCGTCGACCGGTGAAGACGCACGCATGATCACCTATGTGACGTCGTTTCAAGTTGGCAGTGGGCGTGGCACGGGTGTATTCATCGATGACGTGGCTCGCAGCGGCCACCGCCGTTTCACGTCTTGGCGCGGGTGCATCGCACGGTCTTCTATATTGCGCGATCACGCGTCACGCGCTTTTTCTGGTTCTTAGGTCGGGTATGGCTGGTCAACACTGCGCCGAACGCCGGCCTTGCGGATGCCAAGCTCAAGAAGCTCACCCAACGTATTTATGGCCCAAGAAGAAGAACGCTGGCGCTGTGGCGCGGAAACTGCCACGACGGGATCAGCATATTCTTGTGGGGTGCGCTATGCGCTCGACAAATGCGCCGCCGCAGGCTTGAACGGGCGACACCCGCGCAGCAGAGCCTGGCCAAGGGATCGAACAGCCTTGCCGAAGGCCATGCAGGAGTCCGCCGTATCAGCCGTGAGCTACGGTCCAGATCCTGATGATCTAGCCTTGGTCCGGCCGCTGAAACTCTGTAAACAGTTTGCACTCGGACAAGGCGATGAAATGCCAGTTCAACACAGTGGGGTTTCGCAACCGTCTGGACGACGAAGGCTAGATGCCACTTGTACCGGATTCGACAAGGAGCGCTGGACAATATCGAACGCCATGCCCCGCGCCACGGAAAGTTATTGTCGACCTGCGGGGGACACCGGCAGGGGGCGCGCTCTCTATATCTGACGACGGGTTGGGGCTATCCAAGACGCGCTCTGTTTCAGGCGGCTTGGGGCTGCGCAATATGCCAAGAAAAGGATTGAACAGCTTGACGGGACGCTGACGCTTGCAAGCCTCGGCCAAGGCGCACCCAGATCACCGCCACCGTTACCGCTGACCCAAGCTGGCCCGCCGCCGATCGCCCTGCCCTTGACGCCCGATGATCTTCATCTGCCGAAGCAACTCATGCCCCCTCAAGCCTCTCCGCCATCACATATTATCAAGGTCATGCATTTCGGAACGATTCACCCGATGGTCGCCGAAAGGCATTCAGCTCGATCCTAGGAAAGCTACGATGATATTGAGGTGGTTGGCTGTTCCAACGGCCAGCGCTGCCATTGATAGCGTCGCGCAGCTGCACCTGATGTGATCTCTTTTATTAGGGACCTCAACATCCCGAAGATCGCGGACTTTCGGCGACTGAAATTTGCTGGAGCGCGAACGATACCCGCATCGTGATCTGTTCCATGGCCGATAAAACCCGATATATTCTTCGGCGCTGCACCACGGCTGGCTTTGGAGCTATATCCTCAAAGACGTGCACACCGACGAGATCAAGCTGGCGATCGATACGGTGATGGCCGGCAGTCGCTATCTGTGCACGCTGCGCAAGGTCGCTTGAAACCCAAGGACGCAACGCGTGTAACCCCCTGACCGAGCGGGAGCAGACGATCCTGCCTGCCACAGCTGCCACAGGCAAACCAACAAAGAAGTTCGCAGGTGACCTTGACATCTCCGTGCGTACCCTCGAGACACACCGCGAAGAACATCAAACTCCAAAGCTCGGCATCTCGTCGACTGCGGGGCTGACACGTTATGCGATGGAAACACGGGGTTGCAGGACGGAGTCCGCTTTAGGCCGCAAAAACGGTGTAAACGGCGACGATTTTCAAAAATTATAAAATTTACGATTTCACGCAACAAAGGGAAAAGATTTTAAGCCCCTAGCGACACTTTTAGATCACAAATATGCCATTGCGCCCCTTTCTTGCGCCGCTCTAATGTCCGCACGCAATGAAGGGCCTTTGGCTATGACAGAGTCTAGCATTTACATATATCGTCTTCATTCTAAGACCACGCGCATGGGCAGGTAACGATCAAGAACCATACCATCACCATGCGCCCCCCGTTCAAAAATTCGGGGCTTTTTTTTTGCGCAACGCACCTTTTTGATATAAAACCACGCCTGACGGAGCATCCAAGATGACACCGTAAAATGACCGGAAGCGAAGATGATCGTTTCAAGCCCTGATTGATCAGGGTGTCATACCGTATTATGGGCTATCCCCGGCGGCAGCTGTCGCTACCGATTTATGACGAGGTGTTTCCACAAAAACAGCATCAAAACTGCTGGTGCGCCACGAAACAAGGGCGCGGTGGCATTGCCGCCAAAGGGCTATGCGGCGCTCGACCGGGAAAACGGGGCGTTGTGCTTTGACCTATGGCCCGGTGCCACCAACGCTGTGACTGGATCTGACGGACGCCTTGCTCGATTCCATTCCAGCTTGTGGGTTCTTGACGGGTCAGTTTTCCGACCTTTATATCGGCTCTGACGCCTTTCAGGAAGGGCCGCCGACACCTGGTCACCCGCCCCTGCACCCCAAAACACAATTGGTTGGTGAAAGAGACCGACCCAAACTGGAGCGCGTCCTGCACGAGGCATTCCACGTGGCCACCAGCGGGACGCCCCGCGTCCGGTCTTGTCGACATCCCCAAGAGCATGTGCAATTCGCCACGGGGCAATACAACCCCAGGAAACCGTCGACCCGCATTATTCAGCCGGCCCCTCAAAGGCGAACATGACCGAGATTCACCGCACTCGTAAGGCCATCGAATCCCGCCAAACGCCCTGTCTTTATATACCGGCGGCGGCTGTCATTTCAACTCTGGCCCCGCGCATCGGCAACTGCTGCGCGAATTTGTCGAGCGACGGGCTTTCCCATCACCTCTTACGTTGACTGGGCCTTGGCAGGCACTATCGCTACGCGTCCGGCGACAAATGGCTGGGATGCTGGGGATGCTACGGTGCTTTACACAGGCCAAACATGCGATGTCACGGACTCGATCTTGATGAATCAAGCGTCGGGGCCCCTGCGTTTTGACGGACCGCGAATTACCTGGCGTCTCGTCCATCTGTTCAGCCCCAAAGTCGAAGAAAGCGCACATCGACATTCGACCGTCGTCGATCAAACAAAAGAATCATCCGTGTCGACATTCCTTATCGCTCAGGTACGTGGCCATGTGCTGGAAGACTGCTTGAAAGCTCTGAAATCCCGCTGCCGCAAAACCAAACTCGACGCGTTGCCAAAATGGTGGGAAACAGGATCCGATGAAATGGCGCAATTGTTGACTGCCCTGAAGTTTGAAACAAAAAGGCAAGATCATCAAACCGCAATACGACGCTCTCGCGCTTGAGGCGCTGACCATAGGATCACGACCGTTATATCACCCACCGAAGTCGGCCAGCACCAGATGTGGGCGGCACAATATGCTGAATTTCGACAGACCCCGAAACGCTGGATGACATACGGTGGGCTTGGCACAATGGGCTACGGATCTTTCCTTGCCTCCATCGGTTTGTGCAGATGCCCACCCCGACGCGCTGGTAACTCACACTCACCGTCGCGGCGCGAAGCGTCGTGGCTGCTATGAACAGCCAAGAATATGGGCACCGCGATGCAATACGGCCTGCCGGTCAAACGTTCATCCTGAACAATGAAACGTCTGGGTATGGTACGCCAGTGGCAGAAGCTGCATGGCGAGCGGTTATTCCAAAAGCTGGTCTTGAATCCCTTGCCCGACTTGTAAAAGCTGGCAGAGGGCTTTCGGGGCAATGGTATCATTTGTTCCGACCCCGATGATCGGACCGATGATCATGGCAGATGTGTTGAACTACGAGTGGCCCCCGTCTCATCTTTGATTTGTTCTGGTTGGGAAAAACACGAAAAACCTGTTTTCCAAATCGTCCACGTCCAGCGTAAACCACCAACGACATGATGCTGGCGAGGTGCCGTACGCAGGTTTGATTCTGACCGCCAAATGGTATCGTCCTTGCGTCCTAAGCCGCGATCACGGCACAAGCAAACATCATCGCGCAGCCGCGCGCCGACATTGAAACATCTCTATAAGGACAGTGTCATGTCAGCCCTAAAGATCAAAAAAGGCGCCACCAGCCATTCGGGCCTACAAACCTGCTCCAAACTTTTCGGATGTTTATTTGAACGGCACACGCCCTTGCGTTCTGGTTGAAAACGAACCCGGCCGTGCTTGCCGCGTAGTCATCGCCTGTTTTCAGCCGCGTTTAAAACATCGAACAGCCTACACCGTGGAGAGGTGGATCATTACAGGTCACCGAGCCGCATCACGATTTCGTCACCTCGGGGACACCGCAGGTTCATTCGAAAACAGTCAAGGCGCAACTGGGTCGCATTGTACCGGTACATGAGTGAATGACCTTAACCGTCGAGGCCGGTGGTCGAACCGCTAACTTGCAATGTTCAAAGAGTCAAGCGGCACAGGCGAAAAAACGCGTCGAAGCCCTGCGTCTGCGGATATCTTTCGTGCCAATGTCGTTGACCAGCACGTTGGAAAAGGGGAACGGGGTTTCAGTTTTTTTTTTTTCTTCGAGCATTACCGGCAGCGCCCGAGAAAAATTGATGCTTCGCCGAGCTGATGCCGCCCCTAATAGTGGCTAGGTAATCTGTCGCGCGGACCGGTGCGCGCGCTGAAGGCAACCTAAATGCCCGAGTAGGCTCGTGGATTAGCTTGCCTCAACAGGGCTAGGCTAGGTCCACGTTGACGAACTCTGCGGGCAGTTTTTTCTGGGCCGGAAATGCAAAAAATATCGCCCCCAAGAGTATCATTACGGTCGTGTTTGAGTTATGCCTGCATCAGCTTTTCCGGCAGACGCATTCCGCTTGCATTTTCACGATGCGGATGAACGCCTTACGCAGCTTGGCATCTGATAGATTCGAATTAACTAGGTCGCCGGCATCAAAGGGTGCCTCTGTAGGGTCTACGCTGTCCGGAATCGGCCGTGAAAAGTATGCGAGGTCGCCGTGATCTTTCTCACCAGAAAAAGGGCTTTATTGGCTTTCGCGTCGCTCCAAGCGACTACTCCGTACCATTTCCGAACCCCTCCTAAATACTTCTAGACATGAGATATACTCGCCCATTTTTGATAAATTGTCGATTTTTTTTACGATTCTCAATTTGGGTCGGTGCTGCTTATTTTGACCTGATCAGCGTCAATTAACATCTAATAAGGGCAATCCACTTGCCAATTCATATCAAAGTTGTGATGTTTAATACTTTATTCTAAATGGACTTTTTCATGACAAGCCCAGCTTGATATTAGAACGATTTTTGCGATATTTAAAACAGTTAATAGCAGACTACGTCGGTGACCTACCTCGCACATGAGCTCGCGTCAACCGACCAGTTAAATCGCTTACCTCTCCGGGACAGCTTTCCCCCGACCCGACGTTTCTGCCAGGAATTTGCTCAGTTCTTCGGTGTCGATGCCCGCATTCTGTTGGAACTTAAATTACATAAAAAAACCTGCCCCCCCGTTCGTCTGGACTGATGCGTGATTTATGTAGCGGCCCGCCGGCTGGATCTTCCGAAGCCAATGCTTCCCAGTGGGTTCTACCGCTTTTCGCGCCGAAGCTGTCTGATTCCCCGAAAAATTGCCGTCGGGCTTTTGATGTCTTTCGTCGCGGACGTAGAACCTATGTTGAGAGCTATGAACGGCGATGGCCATGGCGCATTTGCAGGGGTTGCCACTCAAATCTGAGTTTCGCGAATATCGTGGTTGTCGTTCTTGATGCAGGAAGAGGGCATCGCAATTATCGCGTCACGGCGCGGCGCGATGACGTCATCGATTTAACTATCTTGGTCGAATTGGACAAACAATAACTGTTTGGGTCGGTATATATCACGCGTCCGTACCCGAAAGGCGCCATTCGGGCTTGCGCGCACGCGTTGTCTATTGAGTACCTGCCCCAAACCCTGCCAGCCGTGTTGAAGTCGCCCGTACGCGGGTTATTGCCGAGGAAAGCTTGAGCCCTTCCCTCGCGTTCTGCTTGCGTCCCGAGTACGCGTTTGAATAATGCGCGCGGCTAGCGAGCTGTGGGCGGCGGCTTATGGAGCCAGTGGGTCGATCTCGTGCCAACGCTGGCTAATTGCAACAGCTCACGTCGCTACCGCGCGGCCCGATTAGTTGTAGCCCCGCTGGCCTGCCGCGCAAACCGCGGGATATTACACGGGCAGTCCGATCAGGCCAGCCGCACCACCACCTGCATCCAGCGATGATTACGTTTCCAGTATCACACCCGCGATCTGGTCGGATGCCACTTGACGACGTCAAAGGGGCCCACAGCTGGGCCAGACGCAACCAGCACATCGACTTGTCCAAACAGCGCCGTCACACAGCGGTTTACCAATCGCGACCGCGTTCAAGGCTGGCCTTTTGTACTTCATGTGCCGAAAACCAAGGCCGCGTTCTACCTCCCACTGGCGGCGGGTTTAAGATGCCGTACGCGTTTATCGCATTTTGGGTAAAGGGACAATCCGGCTGCTTACGGGCAAAAGAGCGTTAGGCGTATACCAGCTTTCCCACATCGCTTCTGCATCAAAGGGGCGGCGATAGGGTGCATTTTGATTTTGGCCCTAAAGCCGCCATCTGGTCCAATGCCGCCGACTGGTTGCGTCGATCCGTCCTTCGTACGGAAAAAGCCCCGCCCCACATCACCCAGCCAACCGATGTCCGCGGATGAACCGGGCGCCCATTTTCGGCAGCTAGCGTCTGGCGACAGACCCAATGGCTGATCGGGGTCGATTACCGGTTCATGGGTATCCGCAAGGCTGCCAAATCACGCGGGGTACGCGCCATCGGTCCTGCCGTGCTAGCTGATGCAGGAACATATCTCCTTCGCGCTCCTGCCGGAAACAGTGCCCCAAGCTTTGAACGCATTACCGTAGACGTTGTTCCCAGCCGGCGGGGTTGCGGCAGGCTATGCCCATCTATTCTGAACCATCCGCGACGCTCGCATACCGCAGGCAGTGCCGCCGCCGCCCCGCCCGATGAGCGCCAGCAGGCGGGACAGATCATAGGGTTGGCGTTGTGGCACCGTAGACCGGATTGAACGTATGGCTGCCAGACCGAATTTCGGGCGTGTTGTTCTTGCCGTGATGATGGCCCCCGCCGCACGGAATACGGCTGACGAACACACGTCCTTTCTGCGCCCAATAGTGTCGGCCAAACCGAGGCGATCCTCTTGCTGTAGTGGCAAACCCCTTGCATCGGATAAGTCCTTGATCGCATGGGAATACCGTGCAGCCAAAAGCCGTTCTTGCGTTGCGTCAGCCTAGTCGGCCTCTGCCATCAGGTCTGCCGGGGGGGCAGCGCGACGATGGCGTGGACCAGCCCGTTGACGGCGTCAATGCGCGCCAAGGTTGCCTCCATCAGCGCGACGCGGTCAAGCTCCCGTTTCGCAGCGCTTCGGATTGGGCCAATGCCCCGAATGTCTAGGGATATTCATGCCTGTGCCCTCCAGTTCGAGGTCATAGAACGAGAAGGCAGCGCCGTAGCGATGCAAGAGGCCGTGACGCGAATGTCGCGCGTCCACGGTATGTCCGCGCGGCGCTGCCTAGATTGTATTGGGTGTCTAAGACTTTTGCGGCCCTCGTGCACGGATTTACCCGATACCGCCAAGCGCCAGTGCGGCCCCATCAAACCCGTTCAAGATCACCATCGCACCCCCTTTTTTGTATCGACAGGTTTCAAGTTGGTGCCGCAGGTTCTTAACCATCTGATAGGGCTGCAGAAAACATAGGACCGGATCTGCAGTTGCCCCAGCGCTGCGTCGCCTTTATTCCGTGGGCTTCGTTGATGCAGCGTTCCGACGATCGAGCTCCATTCTGATTGATAAAGGCCGCGATTTTCACGCCTCATGCGATGTCACGCGTTACTTGGTGCTGCGATTTCTCAGAGCTAGGTGACGGACGATCCCCGATGGAGGTGGTGTGTGATCCGAACGGCCAGAGATTCCGTTGGTGTTCACGTGCTTGGCCACCGGCACCGGAAGAAGCGGTAGGTATCGATGCGGATATCCGCTCGGATTAGATGGGTTTCGATTTCAAATATTGTTCGTGAACCACCGGGGGATATTACCCCCAGAATAGAGTAAAGGACGTTGTGCCCGGTTTCGCAGGCCGCTTTGTTTTCCCCAAAAGGGGCTGGATCCCGGCCAACCAAGGACGGGTTTTTGCCCAACACCGGATTCTTGACTTTTCAGGCAAAACCCAATTTTTAAACGCGATATTTTCTCCTTTTCCCTCCCCCCCCTGGGGTGTGTGTGTGG
>Ga0163217_1023380_pt1 | contig 12429 bp, 8 predicted proteins | sample SynspAceP_FD_185933 | JGI IMG/M metagenome (GOLD analysis project Ga0163217, IMG submission 185933) | Saline lake microbial communities from Ace Lake in Antarctica - Synechococcus sp. Ace-P (PacBio error correction) | ecosystem: Environmental > Aquatic > Non-marine Saline and Alkaline > Saline ... | reverse complement strand
GGGAGCCGCGGCACCATATCCCCGCTGTTCTGCTTGGCGTAATTAGCCATTTATCTGCGGTACGATCCATATGATTCGTCACTGATATTGAGCACCCGTAGCCCGCCAGCGCCTTCAGTTTGTCCGTGGTCTCCAGCTGAAAACTAGACAGCTCCAACACGTATAAGCGCGCACCGGTATTAACAAATCCAGCGCCGGAGTGCAAATATTGCCTCCCACTCAACCATGGTCAACCGGCATCACGAAGCCATGTCAGCCGAACCAGCGTGGTCCACCGTTGGTTTTGCCGGTGAGCCGGTAGAGCAATAATCGGTAGCATCGGCGGCTTCTGCAAACAGGTCAATATCCCCGCGAATACGCGCGCCCTGCAGCAGCAGCAGCGATAGCTGGCTCGGCCACCTGATACCCGGCTTCACATCAGCTCACTAAAAGCGCTGAAAAAGTCGCCTTGTCAAATGCGCCAAATGCCACTTCGACGTTCAGGCCAACCTGCCTTTGCGCTCGCAAGACCCGGTTGGTAGCTCACGAGTGTCACCACGGCTGCTACGGCCTTGTGCTGCCAGATAGCGCACGCAGAAAGCCCGGTTTTACCGAGCCCCCTACGATTAAACGTCGACGGATCCGTACACAATGACACCCAATATTCGGCAACCCTTCCTTATCCCTCAGTTTAAACTGCCCCAAACCAATCTAAGACACTCAGAAAACCACGGGTAATGACCCAAAAAGCCGCCACCGATAACCCGCGGCTCGGGCCAGCCTTTCCAATTCAAAAATGGTGATGCAGCGGGCGCCATGCGAAAATTCGGCCCGCCGCGTTCAGGCTGGAAACGACGCACCTGCAAGATTACCAGAATCTACGGTTCCAATTTCACAAACACGCCCGCACCATGATGAACAGCACCCAATTCTCCTGACCCGCACAATCACCGCCACTTATTTGCCAAGCGCTGCACCCAGAGCAAGAAGCACCGACATCGCCCATAAACACCTGAAGCGGGATAAAGTGGATTGACCACAAAAATCCCCAGAACCGGGCGCCCGACAATTAGAGCCAGCAAAAACACAAATCAGTTTCGCCGGTGCCAGGCCAAGCGCGGACATCAACAGGTAATGGCAAACTGGACGTGGCCCGACAGGTTAACAAATATGCCCCCAAACGCAGCGGCTACCATCACCGTGGGCATAATCGCCAGGCCATCCACGTCCGTCTGGTAAGGTTGACCGCCGTTTTACTGGTGCCAACGACAGCGAATAGGTCAAGCAGAATAAACAGGCACTCGGCCCATAGGTGAAGCGACACCTTGGCTTGAAAAACGGCAGGATTATAGCGAGGTTTCCTGAGGTAGAGAGGCTGTCATAAACAACGCAACAAGCGGCACCCAGGCCTACCACCGACTGCCAGAAATACTTCACCGGCGGGCAGGCCACGAGGGTCTGCGCTCCGACCCTTTGCGATAATTCATCTACCCTAGCCATAGGCATCCAAAATCACGCAGAGTGACCAGAGCAGGGTAGCATCCACACGTAGCCGGTGTTGCTTAAATCTTGCACCCACAAAATAGGTGCTATACAAGCGGATGGCCACCAGAATAAAGCGCGCACCCATGGTTTGGTGTTCCGGCTTTGCTTCAAGATGGGTTTTGCGGGCCGTACGTCGCGCTCAACCGCTTGGCCAATTTGGGTATTGCGCATGTTTGCGAATCACTCACCGGGAATCCCACCAGCAGCGAATTCAGCAACGCGTTAGCGTGCCCAGAATGCCACGCCAGGCGTGAAGGTACTGAAAACACCCGTCAGCGACTGGAAGTTACTGTGAGTAATCTCTGTCAAACCGAAAGGCAGGCATTGTGCCCATTACCTTATTTTTATCCTTCCGCCCACAATCTCCATGGCGGAACTACGAGACCTTTCACCAGCACAGTAGCCGGTTTTGTTTTTTAAAACGGCATTAATGGGCCTGGTCGTGACTGGCGCAGATTTCGACCGTGGCACCAAATTTCCCCTGCCGTAGCTTCACAGCCGGGCTACCGCCAGCAAAGCGTCAATGCCCAGATTTCACGAGCGCTTATTGCGCGACTTCCCGGTGGCAGCTGGCAGCCTGCCCCCCAGTTTCAGCCATGGCGACCCAGCACTGACCAATGCGCGGTGACGGGCGTATTTGCAGCACCGCCAAGCGCAGGCTTTGAATCGACGGCGGCATTGGCGTTGTAGCTGTCATCATGTAGCGGGTCCAACCTTGCGCCAGTGGCTGTATGTGCAAAGCGACCTTTTTACCGCTAACACCTGCTCCAGGCCCGGCTTAATCTGTTCATTTGGTGGCGCCCAGTTCACGCGCTGCAGGCGCTCCATGCCGCGTTACTGAGATTGTGGTTTCACCTTCCCAAGGGACCACAGCCGCAGGTCGCAAAAGCCAGCCATCTGGCCCGCTGATCTGCAGCTAGGCCGCCGGCCCCGGCTGTCTGGGCCTTATTAATCAGGCTCAGCATGGGTCTGCGCGACTTAGCGCTTGCCACACGGCGACGGCCGGCACGGGCCAGCTACCTGAATCAAACGCGCGATTCGTTCCCCGATTATGCATCAAACCAGGCCGTTATCGGCCGCGCCGTCCGACAATTTTCGCCCTGGCAGCACGATGTTCTGGTAAGCTGCAAAACCTTCCAAGATTGAGCTTGGCCCGCATTGGTTAGACTCACCACCTGCGTTTCACATAGCCACGGTTATAAGCCAATTTCAATTAAGGCCACTGGCGCCCAGCTTCGATCGCACCAAAGCGGTGTTGAGGAGCCAGACCAAACAGGGTCAGCCGGGGCACACAATTGGATCTGCTTCAGATTTGCCTTGGGTAATTCAAAGCCCGGCCCATCTGTTGCAAAAAAGGCCCCGAGTCATTCACGCCCACGTAGGTTTTGCCCGCTGCTGCCGGTAATGAGCAACCAGGGATTCGTTGCTGCGTTGCACGGTTGCACCGGCCCAGCTGGCCCAACGCGATTCAAGGTGTCGTGACCAAGTAAACTGTGGGCAGGGCCACAAGCAGGCATCAATACGATCCACAACGGGCGGCGCTGCACCCTGGCTTCCTGCGCTCTGCTGCAAAACCGGTTGGCCGTCAAAATTGTCACCGCGCACGCCACACAACAACTGCCCTGGCAGCAAGCTGCGGCAAGTGTCGGTGTTGACCGCGTTGAACGTTAAATTGTCTGGCCCGTCAAAAATGGACAGTCAGGCATGCAAACCATGCACGGCTTCAGCTAGCGAAAACGCGCGCATCATTACCAACCTCCCTTCCCGCGTACGTGTGTCAGCGCATGCAGCGTACCTGCTCCTAGCTGTCTCTGAACGGTATGTTGCAACCGGCGACTATACCCTTTTAATAATCTTCGCTGACCTTTTTACCGCCACCAGTTACCAGATATCGTTCGGGCAGCCAGAGCAAGGCGGCCCACGATTGGCATTCGGGCGCGACCGTGAATCAGTTGAACTTTATTCTGGAGCATATGGAATCACGGCCATGATAGCGCGCGTGATAGCGGACCGATGCGTACCTATTCTTCAGATCAGGACTTCTCCATACTAAAGGTATTGAAAGGGTACTCTGCCAGACTGGTGTGTCTACGTTCGTCTCACGATGACAATCACCAAAATCAGCGCACGTTTTTCCTGCTGATTGCGCCATTTCCGGTCCGTTTGCCGCTGTCACCGATCGCCGCCCACAGCCGAAAACGCAAATCAGCCGTCCGCTTACCGTGGGCGGGCGCAACGCGCCGCCAGCGCTGTTGTTCAATGGCATCCGGGGTTGTGGCATAATCCACCACACGCTCGAGCACCGTCACCGGGCCAGTAGAAACACCTGGCAAACGGTCCAATGTAAGTCGCACGGGTGGAGCGCCCAACCTGCAAACGCCTTGCTTGCACTTTTGTGTTACATCAACCCCAAATGCCATCACGGTTTGGTAACCGCAGCCAGTAACCATTCTGCATTTAAAGACTGCCATCAGCGGCGCTTTCGATGGTGAATTTTCGCCCCACCCAGCGCATCAGTTAACAGCGCGAAATACGGCCGAGTCGCACTCCGACTCACCTAGGCGGATTGTCCAAACACAAGATTCTTTCAGCCTAATAACTCCATATTGGCGGACTCCGTCAAGGCTGAACGCGAAGGGTAGGTTCAACCACTCTACCTCGAAGCGGTGGTAAAGCTTTCGCGACCAACATGGGCCAAGAGGTTCGTCTACATTAATCACCACGAAAACGCTAATTCTTTCACGGCCGCAAGCGAAAAGAGACGCTTCCGGCCTTGGCGCTCACCGTAGGCGGCCATTGGAGCCCGTGTGTTCAAGATGATCCCGGGTCAGATGGTAAACACCGCGGGCCGTTAGGAGTAAAGACGATCAGATGCGGCCTTGGTCCAAAGCATGGAAGACACTTAACCCACTCGCGGCAGCACGGCCACGTTGGGCCAAGATACCTGCCAGTTACCCGATTGGTTTCACCACGTCTGGTGGTTGTGTGCGTCGCCGGCTGCCAAAGCCTTCGGCATGCCCGTAACCCATGGCCCATTAGCCAACAGGGGTGCCCGCCGCCTTGAAGCAGCTGGGCCAATATACTGAGTTACGAGGTTTTGCCGTTGGTACCAGTTACGCCGATTAAGCTGCAGGCGCTGGGAGGATCATTTCAAAAAACCGGTCCGCCAGCTTACCCAAGCAGGCTTTCAAGTCGGGCACTCGGGCACTGTGTGACGCCGCCGCTTACGTCTTCGCCTGCACTCACGGCCTGCTCCGACTCCCAGTTAAAACCACCGATTTGCGCCCGCGGATAGCGTCATCTATATAACCGTTGGGGCCGCTATGAGCACCAGGCCAAAAAGCTTACAAAACGCCGTCACCGGTCCGCATTTCGGCTTCGGCTTTTGCAAGCGTGGATGGTCCACATCCAATACCGACGGCACCAAAACGAGACCTTGCAACAATGTATTTAACGACCAGCTATCTGCATTCTAGCCCCTCTCCCCCGCTGGCGGTCAATCACTCTACATATGGAAGGTGCGGCGGCGTCCAGCGCCACTGCTTGTGCACTTGATTTATCCAAACTCCGGTTTGACGTTAAGCAACCGTAAGGCATCGCTCGATCACTCGTTGCAAACACTGGACGCGCCCACCTCCGCCGCTCTCTCTCGTAATATTTCAGCCAGACTGAGGGCGCATCCACAGCCACGACAGTGACAATTCGCCGCGTGCTATTGATGGGCTGCCCATGCCCTGGCAAAAATAGCCTTTGTATTGGCGTCTTCGAAAACTTGGGGCCCGCCCACCAATCGTGACACGGTCGACCGGCTTTACCCTCTCCGGCAAGAAATTAAGAACCCCGGTTCGGCCGTCGCATCTGCCCGGGTACTCGCGAGTGACACAAGTCACACTTTAGCATGCTACGAATCTCTCTCTCTCGATATCATCAGCGTTCTAGAGCAGTCTGCGCTCGTTCTCTAATAAGATCTATGCGCATGACTCTCTAAGAGGGCTCGAGGCTACGGCCGATGCTCACCTAGCCTTCGCTCCTCTCTAACAGCTCAACGGATAGCGCACGGCGCGCCGGTGCCAATGACCCATAGATAAGGGCTCTGCCGCCAACCTCGTCAGGCGCATTTACGCTAAGCCCGTAACCGGTAAGCCAGCGTGGCTTCTGCCGCCGGGCGCATTTAACAGGCGATGGCAGACCCGAATAGCATTCACCCGGAAAGCGATGCCCGTCGGTTGACCCAGGCCAACACGGGCGTAAAAATCGCGAATCACTTGGCCGCAAATCTCGGTGGCAATTCTTGCTCAATGCCTACGTTGCTCGACTTCCAAAGATATCCGTCAGACTCAAAACGCCCCGTAAGTTACCGCTGCTCACGAATGGTTAAAACGGACCAAAACGGCGGAAAAACCCGGGGACAGTATCAATATGGCTGCCGAGTTTCGTATATTGACGCCGTTTCCAGCGGGCCGCGGGCCATAGCAAGTGGTTTCATCGCAGAACCAGGTGTCAAAAACAGTCGGTAATGGCTTTTGTTGCGAAGATTTTCCGCGCCATTGGCTGCAGATCATTTGGGTTATGGAGCCCTGCGTTTTCACCATCGCCAGCACTTTCGCCCACTGTTCGCATCCAGCATCACCAAGGTGCCACCGCGGGGCATTGTGATGTTGCGCTGTCGAACCGCCCCCTCCTGCTTCAATTTCGCGGTAAGCCAAATACCTGCAGTTCGCAAAATCGAGGCTTTAATCGTAATTAGACACCCGGACGGGCATTACGAATCAGCGTCAAATCTTTGATCAGCCGACCACAGGTTTGTCCTTTCAACACCGCTTTACGCCGGACTCTGCCGGACAAAACCCGATGTAAGCCAAGCAATTACCTTCTCCTGACCGCTCTGGTCTATGTTGGGTATATAAGCAACAACGTGCGCGGTGACTTCTCTGCGGGTAGTAGCGTCGATATCTTGGCGAGAATAGGACTTCCGCCGATGCCCAGATCATCGCTTTACGCGCCAGTTCGGGCTGAATTTTCCTGCGAAGGTTAAAATAAATTTCCGAGCAGGGCAATTAGTCAGTCAATCGCTGACGGCAGAGTCGCTTCGTTAAGGCTGGAAGCAAAGCGAGCAAGGTTGGGATTGCGCGGCTCTGCTGGGTCCATCTCCGATGGATTCATTTCCAAAGCGTCTGTACGGCGTACTAACTGCCCAATGGTTCACCTACCGATGGAAATAACGCACGATGAGCGTCATTACTTTCTACGAACGAATTCGTTCGAACGTCGCCCTGCTGGCGAAGGAAATCGTTGTCGGATGAACATTGTAAGATCCACTAAACGCACAAGAAATAGAGCCGACCACCAGAATAATTGCGCTAATACGAAGCCATAGCGCCAGTTTTAGCGGCGATTTGCCGCTGAACTCCATTAGCTGATGGCTTTGCGGGTCGGACACGTTAGCGGATTCCTGGCTTCAAGATTCTGTTCATCGTCAGTCAGGCTTGACCGCTGCGCTGATATATTTTTGCGTGAAATTTCAATAAGCCGTTTTGTTGGCACCAGTAGCGGCACCAACACAATGTCCTGACGCCCGGGCACAACCATATCGAACGCGTGGGACGCCAGCTTTCACACGTTCCGCCGTGAGCCACTTAACGCACTTTGTTTCCAAACAGCAAACTGGCTCCGATTCTCGCTGGGGAAATTTCGTCGCGACCCTTCATGCAGTTGTGACAGCCCGAATTGAACAGCACACGATCTTTCATGGGCACTCGCCACCACCACCAATTGCAGAAAGCCACCAACACAATCACAAGTACCAGCTGGAAGTATCAAACGCGGGTTGCTTTGCCGTGTTGCAACGAACACTTGGCCGGAAATGCGCAGCGCAGACGCTACGCCACTCCTCAACCACTTTGGTATTCAGCGGCGGGTTTTGCACCCGCTCTTCGATCGCCACCAGCGCCCATCAATTTGTCCTGCTGCAATTGTCTGCGCGACGTTCCAACACCCCGCTTACCGCGCTGCGGGCTCATTACGTTATCGCTCACCTCGTCAGGACGCGCCTTGCTTGGCCTTACCAATAGACCAGATACGCCGATGACTCTTTCAGCGTGGCCCCGAGTGAACCGGAATACCCTTGGGCATCTGGGGGGCACGCGCCAGAATCACGCATAACAACGCTTCACCAACCGGTCTTCCAACGAGTGAAAACTGATCACTTACCAAACGCCACGGGGGCCAGTCTCGGGCAGCTGCCCTCAACCAAGCTCCAGATTCTCCAGTTCGCGGTTGATAAAAATGGCGAATTAGCCTGAAATGTACCGAGTCGCCGGCATGCTTTGGTGTTTTTCCTTTTTTGGGTACCGCCTGTAGCCAACCAGTTCTGCTAATTCCAGGGTGGTGCTATCGGCGCTTCTGCACGCGTTCCAACAATCAGCCGGGCCCAATACGGCGGAGAATCGTTCTTTCACCGTATTTAAAAAATTAACGTCAGCAATCAACTTTTTCTCAGCACTGGCAAAGCACACTCTGCAGCACTGGGCGCTTGGTGATTCATCCGCATCCGTGGAGTGGAGCTATATAGAGTACTGGAAAGTAATGAGCTCACACGCGATAAACCGAGAAGATCATCCATGCTATAGAGAGTTCCGAACAAGTCGCACATGCCGTGCATCACTCTATTAATACGCCTTTCAACATGAGGCTCACTGCGCCTGCTCCAGCGCCTACTCAGATCGGCAAAACGAGCCGTGAAAACATTTAAACGTGGAATCTGCCGCAGCAGAGTACGGGCTTCGTCGATGGCTGCGGGGTCTTTATCGATACCCAGCAGCACGCCCTTTCAGTCAGGGCGGTTTCAAGAATTCATGCGACTGTGGCCGCCACGGCCAAACGTAGGCGTAACGTTAGTGCCGCCACTATCGCGTCAGCAATTAAATTCTACCCTGAGTTCCAAACAACACGCAGCCGATGCGAGAACGAACCCGCAGCGCTAGTAATCGACGTCAGCGTCACAGCGACAAGTCCTTCATGGCGTCAGTCATCTCATTCGGCATCAGGAGGTGTGTCGAGCAAATGGTTCCAGCTTCCTCTGCTCCAATAATTCAACTTTTTACCTTGGCCGTATTAACATCAGTTTTTCTCAGCCGGGCGTATTGTCTGAGCGTGGGTGGAATTTAAAACCGCCTGACCGAATTCCAGTTCCATTGCGCGGCATTACCCAGCATAGGCGCCTTGCAGGCGTAATGGCTGCTCTGCTTCATGTTGGGAAGCGCTTTCAATGGCGGGCGACGAATTTCATTCCCACACAGATTGCGGATACCAACCGGACACGCGCAACTGCGTCAGCGTTTGACCTCTCGCAATATATGCTTAAAACGGCCGCCACATGAGTCTGAATGAGTTTCCTCGGACCTTTGCAGGCGATCGCCCAAGGCGACCCTTTTAGCGTCATATTGATCGCGATGACTGCCAAAAAAAATTACTCATTAGCCCTGTCTCTGGGATTTGGATCCACTAAAAAACCACTAAAAAACCACCTTTTTTTCCCACTAATGCACACTATAAGAAACACGGCCACCCTGACGAATGCAAGCGTCGGCTATGGAGCCAAATGTTAAAAAAGTTGCTTTTAGACAAGGAGTTACAAACAGCGCTGACAGGAAGTTGCCAGATTAAACTTAAGAAAAATAAATTAAATCAAATACCTGGCACTCCGAACACCGACAGGGCTAAAGTTGAAGTGTAAGGATTTTTTAGCGATAGGAATCACACCAAGGCAATAAAAAATGGGGATTAAAAGGAGGGGGCGAAAAAAATCGAAGCCTTCGCCGGTAAGGCCGCGGTTCTGTCGTGGACAGTCATTCATCTAGGGCCTGCGTCACCAAAGGCCTCAAGCAACCTTTACCCGAGTCAGCGCGGGCCACGCCACGGACTCATTGGTCTTGCTCCAGGTGGGGGTTTACCATTGCCGTTGAACTGTTGCAGCCCAACCCCGGCCCGGGTTTTTTTTTTTGGGGGGGGGGGGCGCTACTTACCTGCACCCCTTTCACCCTTTACGGCCACCGGACGATCCGCTGGCTTTAGGCGGGTTCTTACTCTCTGCGCTGCACTTTCCGTCGGCTCGCGCCGCCCAGGGCGTTACCTGGCACCTTGCCTACTGGAGCCCGGGAACTTTCTCCCCGGTGAAACGGCGGCGGGACTGTCTGGCGAAAGCTCGCGCCGACAATAGCGCGGCACCGCAGCCATGCAAGCAGAAGCGCTAGCGCGAGTCAGCCTCACTACTGTTTAAGTTGCAAGGCGCGCTGGTAGAGGCTCGTTCTTCTTTGCGGCCGGTAATCTCCGGCCACCATTTTTGCCACAGTCTTGAACTGGCAATTCGGTCAACAAAAATCGTTATATAGGGCGATCCGATTCTCCAACGTTTGTCTTGTTCCTATCGGCTCTGGAGCTTGCGCCGTGAATCTACACCACAAAACTCACCGCGACTTGGCCGTGGGGGTCCTGCTTGCAATTCGGCCCAGTACCTGCTCGGCTGTGCCACAGTTAAAAGGTTTTCAAACGCCTTTCGTCAGCTCCCGCCCCAGAACCAGCTCCCGGGCCTGCGCCATTACCGCAATGACATCAAGCAATTGTATTAGTGATTGCGATTGTGGTGACTCATATAAACCACCAGAGTTGTACGTTCGGGCCTGCAAACGATTACCAGCACCGGAACGACGGCCAGAAACTTTTGGCCGGCAAAAAACCAATTAACAATTGCAAAACGGAAAATTCGGTGGGTAGGCGTAGCGCTCAGGCTGCTACCAGAGCACAAGAGCTGGTATGGGGCTAACCTTGAAAGCCTTGGGATCGGCCTTCGCAGCACCAAAATAAAGTACCGGGATCTTGAAAATCAATGGCGTTCCGCATCCGGAACAAAGCACGGCTGCCGGCTGCCCCCTTAGCTCGGCGAGTATTCGGGCATTATGTGGGCACGCTCGTTGTGATCGTGTAGGCGCCATCATTGGCTTGTGCAAGCCAAAGTGCTGCAAACAGACGCCCGCTGTGGCGCGTATCTTGCAGCGGGCAATCAGCGTCCTTACATTGCCAAAGGTTTTTACGCACGGGCGTCGAATAAGTCGTCCAGGTTACCAATTGGGCGTTTTGCGACAATATTAAAGCACACGGCGCCAGTGACTTGAGGCTTTGTCTGCCGTGCTTTGTAACCATTGTGATTAACCGCCTTGCCCGCAAAAAGCGAGACTAATGTGTGAAACCCGCACTTTACAAAGGCGCATGACACCTTACTTTCATGTTGGAATTGATGCCGGAAGCTGCTTAAACTTTCGCAGGTTTTTCTTTCCAAGCTTAACCACCCGGAGCACGCGAGCCAAGCTATGATAACAGCCGCACTTGCCCACCCCACCATTGCTGGCCTAATTGGCCGCTATTTCTTTGCTAACGCCGGCTGCGCAGGGGTTGACCATGCAATCCCAAGTCGTCAGCACCACCAGCGGCAAAGCTCTGGGAACTGGCCAGCCAGGTTCATTAAGCTTGGATGTTCGAAAATTTGGGTAGTTCCCAGGTGATCTTGGTGTGTGACAGCGCAATCAGATACAGCACAACGCTACTCTGTCTGCGTGCCATTCGCCAGCCGCTTTCAGCAGCAGCGGTTGATCATCAGGGAGCGCGCAAGTACTGCAAAGCGAGCAATTGGTCGCAACCCCTACCTTGAGCTGACCAGCATAACCGCTTATGGCCAATGAACGGGGCGGCTGACGCTGTAAAGATCCATAACGATGGTGCACAGCAGTATTACGCGAACCTTAGCACCAACTCAGTCTTTATGATGGTAACGCCAGAGTTGCTTAATTCGCGTAGGTAACTTGCAGGCGCAGACGCAGCGCTGGCGGGTAATCGCTGGAAGCAGCCAAAAACCTTGATCGCCCTGACCCAGCGGTGACAGCAGCGCCAACGCACAACCGCTGGCACGATCGTCATTCTTGTGGCAATTGCCTTTAAAAATAACCATCACGCAAAATACAACTTGTAGTTTGTCGATAGTCGCGAATAGGCTACGAAGTCCAGGGCTGGCTGGAACTGGCAAATACGCAGGTAAAAGATCCCGGGCCACGGTGGCTTCGACGAGCATAGTTCGGACTATTCCGACGCTAGGCGTTACAAACTGGCCAGGTCATCCGCTTGCCAGCTACTGCCCTCTGAGCTAAAGCTGATTGAGGCTTGGCCGCAGCCGGCAACTGAGCAGATTGTTCTTGGCATGACCTCTGTAACGCCCACTGAACCACCGCCGTAAAGCCATACTGAGACGGTTTTCTGGCTGCTTACTTCAGCGTACAATCGTTGACCGCGATAAGGCCACGCGAATACGCGTTGTCGACAGCAAACAGAAGCCTTTGGGGGGAGGAATTATATCAGAACTGGCCGAAGCAGCCAGTCAGACTGTTCGGTAGGCCCGCTGGATAAATGACGCTTCTCCGAACTGATGGGCAAATTGCCCAGTCTACCCCTGCAAACACTGGCCCCTTAATTATTTGTCCCGGGGTCAGCCGCGCCCGCCAGGGACTGTTACCATGTTGGTCTTCTGTCCTGCTGAAGATGAAAGCCCGGCCAACGCAAATTGCGGATCGACTGGACGCCGAGGGGCTTCTTAAACTGCATACGGTTGATTATTCCCAGTTGGCGAATGAGCGGCAACCGCGTCGAGCCGGCATTGAATCGAAACAGAATGGCCAAAACATAGCGGCCGCATTATTGGCACGTTCCGATCGACGGACGGTTTTTGCGACGAGGACCAATCTGCGCGCGTCACTCGGCCGACCTGCTGTGGTCTCAAACACTTATTCCCGCGTCACGACCGTCTATTGATGTGGCAACGTTTACTATAGGCGCTCGGATATTGAGTTGAAAGCGCGGCGT
>Ga0163217_1043032_pt1 | contig 12430 bp, 5 predicted proteins | sample SynspAceP_FD_185933 | JGI IMG/M metagenome (GOLD analysis project Ga0163217, IMG submission 185933) | Saline lake microbial communities from Ace Lake in Antarctica - Synechococcus sp. Ace-P (PacBio error correction) | ecosystem: Environmental > Aquatic > Non-marine Saline and Alkaline > Saline ... | reverse complement strand
TGCTTGTAAGTTTACAGCTGAACAGAATGCTCACGATTATTATCCTCATGAGGTTCGTATAGGATTTAATACCCAATATGCACCTGTTGTGAAGATTTAACACCCGCATCACCAATCACACCTAATATTAAGTATCGATATCCTCTTCTGCATTCATGATATTTGCTTATTACTAGTCCAGATTTTGCAATGGGTATTAAACTCAATCTGATTAGAGATTTGGCAGATACTTTTCCTTCCTTTTGTCCATTCGAATTTAGTATCTAAAACCCATTTTTGATGCCTGCAAAAAAGTTCCATCCTCGCATCATCAAAACTCTAATTCTTTGGTGTATATCTGCACATTCATCTTTCAAAACCCATTCAATAAAAACCAAGCCAAAAAAGCAGTTATTTGCCATCTCATCAATAAACTGTTTGTCCAGATGGCAAGTACTCTGTTTTCAATTCTTAAATGAGGTATTCCCGGCTCCAAACCATAACATGGTCGATTCCATCTATAAACGTACCATGTGTTACTTTTAGAGCATTAACTCTGGTGGAAATACGTTTTTTAGTAACTCATCAGTATCTTCTACATATCTGAACTTTAAAAACGCACTCTCTTGAAATGATCTTCTTTATTAGATATCTAAAAATTGAGTCTTTGAGCATTTCAGTACCAAACATTACTCTTGGACTACTTTCCCTTATATTGCTCTCCAACACCCCTGGTATCTATAGATTGGTGAAATAAAGCTATTCGCGTTTCTCTTGCCCAGGAGTCGTTCCCTAAAAAAATGGCGAGTTAACTGCGGCTTGCTAAAACTGGTGCTGTAATCGCTTGCGCACATTACTTATTTAGATACAAATTTCGTTTGGTTATTTGAAGATGAACCTCGATATCCAGTATTACAACCTTCAAGCATTGGAGTATCACAATTTCATAAAGAAGTTCATCCATTCCTTGAATACGAAAGATCATATTCCTTACGCGCATATTATCAATGGCTTCACAAGTTGCTTTTATAATCTAGGGATATCAGTAAGACTTTCAATGCTTTACATCTGCTTTTCTAATAGTTGGAAGTATTCCTGTTAAAGTAACATCAGCCCCAAGTTCTTCGCAGCAGAAGCGCACTTAATTCTACATCTCTGAAGATTGTTGCTCCCATTTGCGATAGGTGCTTTCCAGTAAAACTCTTAGCGGTGGTTTACGATTTATCTCGAGATTGAATTTCTGCAAGACTCTGTGTGAAAATTTCACTTTCCCCACCTAACCTATTAGGTACCACCATCTGCATTTAAGAAATGGCTTTGCATTTCTGTCTATAAGACATAATTCCTGCTCCGCACCTATCGTATGATATCTGTTTCGAACCATTCTTTCATCCAGCATTTCTTAACGGCGCGAATATCCTTTAGCACTTCTCATAAAAAACTGAACTTGCTCGCTTTTGATTCTTGCTAGTTTTTACTCTTTGTTCACCCATAGTAATGTACTTGATTATTGTTATATATAGGACAATACTTACTTTCTTTAACTTTTGCAAGTTTTTAAACGGATTTTGCATCTACATTAATATTTATTCGAACAATGTTCAGTACTAATGCTTGTTTCTCGCTTCATAAAACTTTCCATTATCTTGTTCAACAGTTACCTCAATGTAACTAGCTCCTTTATTCGGCTCAATTTTTAGCGCTTACTTTCCCCAAAAATAATTTCATATTCATCACCGATAGAGGATGATTGATGCGTCCCTAAAATATCTAAATCTGGAACTACTCTTTCTATTACATTTCTTAAAATGTGAGCTGCTCGTGGACACTTTTTGTTCTTTCCTTTTCCCTTCAGTGCTAAACTTAAGCAAATCTAGAATTAAGGTGGATAATTTAGTGGTTTTCTAACCCCCATCTCCTCTTTTGGAATTCCTTGATGATGCATGGTTTTTAGCAAAACCTGAATAGCTGTATATTTCTGGTTGTCATTGCTTGATAAAATACTTTGCCTGTTTTTAATCCTCTTCCGACCTTCCCGAAACTTTTGACTTAATAAACTGTAGTTCTTTATTGGATGAAAAGAGGGAATTGCTTGCTCGGTATTCAGATCAATCACACCTACAAACAGTTACATTGGAAAAATCTAGACCTTTAGCAAACTAATGTGGAGTTCCATCAATAATCGGCTTCTCCATTTCCAAAGATTTAGTATTCATTCATGTGTGCCTTTTTTAGTCGTAGAGTCTTTATCGGAATCTTTAAAAAATTTTAGCTGACGGACATAGTATTTTTTTCAAGACTTTACCTCAATTTTCTTGAGTACCCATGCCTTGAACTATCAAATTCTGGAACTACACATTTTTCACAGTTAGTATCTGGCACGACGTGAATACCCAGAATAATGCACATACATATTCTTACTTCTTGTGATACGTAAGACTACTGAACATTCTGGACTTTGAGAATATGACCGCAAGTTTCACATTGAAAATAGCTAGCAATCCGCGCGGTTATATATAATATTACTTTGATTATTTTGGTTTAGAGCTTCTTTTCACCCCCCCCCCCTATAGCATTATAAAGGTGGAACAGAAAATTCATTTCTCATTGCACCTTTATACTGCTTTAAATCGATAATTTTGTACCTAGGAAGTACAGGATCAGCATGTCTTTCTTTTAATTCAAGAAGCTCGCATTTTCCTTTCCGCTGCCATATTTAAAGCTTGCATGCTTGGGGTTGCACGAACCCATAATATTACAACGCGCTTTGCTCAAACTTGCTCTCATAATTGCTGTTTCACGAGCATTGGATCTTGGAGCAGATCCACTTTGGTTTGTAGACTGTATCATTGTTCCTCGTCGAGACTATATAGGCCCACAATTTTTGTACTGGAGCAAAGATGGCTGAATCTTGGCCAATTGCAATATTCTTTGTTTCCTTCTTGTAGTTCCTTCCAGGCTTTGTAATCTTTCGCGATTAGTCATTCTTACTATGCAGAACGGCTACTTCAGCTTCCAAAACTTATAAAATCTTGATACGTTTGAGGAGTAGTGCAATTTTCTGGAACCAATACTATTCCGCCTTTATCCTTTTCTCTGCACTCTTTTAAAGCGTGAATGTAGACCTTCGGTTTTTCCCGCTTACCTGTAATTACCACTATAGTAGAAAATTATTAAAGACTTCTTTTCCAATTATATCAAAATCTTTCAAATCTTCACTTGGGTCTTGTTGAGTGATTTGATTGAATTCGGTCATATTCTTAAATTCGGCTCTTTACTACCAGCTTCAACCTCTCTAAAACTTATCAACCTGGAATCCTTGAAGTTTCTTTTTTGAATAACCCATTAATTCTCAAATAGCATCTAGGAATAGACTGGGGTTTAGAAGTTTTACTTCAATTAAATTCTTTAATGCAGATTGCCATTTATTTAACTCTCCACTAATGCTTAAAAATATATTGTTCTTGCTTCTGCTTTAGATTACCTCTCCCCAAATCCCATTCTCGTTCTTTCTTTACCGAAACTTGTGAGTCAGGTTCTTCCCAAATCTCAAGCTACACCATTTTTTATAAAGTTCAATGGAACGTTTTATTAAGCCCAGTCCTTTCCACCTTTTTTTTGCTTTCATCAAGGGTTAGTCTACATTAATTTTAAACCTCAATCAAATTACTTCTTTTTTGTGGACTCTGAATTTCAATTGCTTCTGACCTACCTTGATGAAGCAAAAAAAAAGGTGGTGGAAAGGAACTGGCTTATAAAACGTTTCAATGACTTATAAAAAATGGTGTACTGAGTTTGGGAAAGAACCTGATCTTCAAAGTTTCGGTAAAGAAGAACGAGAATGGATTTGGGAGAGGGTAAAATCTAAAGCAGAAAGCAGAACAATATATTTTAAGCATTAGTGGAGAGTTAAATAAATGGCAATCTGCATAAAAGAGATTAATTGAAGTAAAACTTCCTAAACGCCAGTCTTATTCTAGATGCTATTGAAGAATTCAATGGGGTATTTCAAAAAAGAACTTCAGGATTTCCGGTTTGGATTAAGTTTAGAGGAGGTGAACGCTCGGTAGTAAAGAGCGAATTTAGAATTGACCCGATTCAATCCAAATTCACTCAACAAGGACCCAAATGAAGTATTGATTAAAGTTTTGATATCAATTTGAAAGAAGTCTTTAATTAATTTTTCTTAACTACTATGGTATTCAGGTTAGCGGAAAAAACCGAAAAGTCTACATTCACGCTTTAAGATAGTAAGAGCAAAAGGAAAAGGCGGAATAGTATTGGTTCCAAAATTGCCACTTACTCCTCAAACCCGTATCAAGATTTTTATAAAGTATTTGGAGCTGAAGTAGCCGTTCTGCATAGTTCAGGAATTGACTAATTCGCGAAAGATTACAAGCCTGAAGGCCAACTACAAGAAGGAAACAAAAATATTGCAAGATTGGGCCAAGATCAGCCATCTTTGGTCCAGTTACAAAATTTGGGCCTAATAGTACTCGACGAGGACGATGTACATCTACAAACAATGGATCCTGCTCCAAGATACATGCTCGATGAAAACAGCATTATGGAGAGCCAAGTTTGAGCAAGCCGTTGAATTATGGGTTCTGCAACCCCCAAGCATGCAAGCTTTAAAATATTGCCAGCGAAAGGAAATATGCCGAGCTTCTTGAAGTAAAAGAAAGACCATTAGCTTGATGCTGCTACCTTCCTAAGGTACAAATTATCGATTTAGAAGCAGTATAAAGGTCAATGAGAAATGAATTTTCTGTTCCACTTTATGAATTATTTGAAGAAGCTTCTAACCCAAAATAATCAAGTATATTATTTATATAACCGGCGCGGATTTGCTAGCTATTTCAATGTGAAACTTGCGTCATATTCCTCAAAGTCCAGAATGTTCAGTTAGATCTTTACGTATCCAAAGAGTAAAATATGGTTAATGTGCCATTATTCTGGTATTCACTCGTGCAGATACTAACTGTGAAATGTTGTAGTTCCAAGAATTTGATAGTCTCAATGGGCATGGTACTCAGAAAATTGAGCGAAAGTCTTGAAAAACTATTCCCGTCAGCTAAAAATTTTCAAGATTCGATAAAGACTCTTACGACTAAAAAGGCACACTCATGGAACGAATACTTAAATTTCTTTTGGAATGGAGAGCCGGATTATTGATTGGAACTCAATGTAGTTGCTTATAAGCGTCATAGATTTTCCAAAATGTAACTGTATTGTAGTGTGCATTGATGCTTGATACCGAGCAAGCATCCCATCTTTTCAATCCAATGAAAGAACTACCAGTTATTAAGTCAAGTTGTCGGGAAGGTCGGGAAGAGATTAAAAACAGGCAAAGTATTTATCCAAACAATGACAACCAGAAAATACAGCTATTCAAGTTTTGCTAAAAACCATGATCATCAAGGATTTCAAAGAGGAGAGGGGTTTAGAAAAACACTAAATTATCCAACCTTATCTAGATTGCTTAATTTACACTGAAGGGAAAGGAAGAACAAAAAGTGTTTCACAGCAGCTCACATATTTAGAATGTAATAGAAAGAGTAGTTCCAGATTTAGATATTTTAGGACCATCATCATCTTTGCTATCGGTGTGGAATGAATAGAAATTAGTTTTGGGAAGTAACGCTAAAATTGAGCCTGATAAGGAGCTAGTACATTGAGGTACTGTTAGAAATTTATAATGAAGTTTATGAGCGAGAAACAAAGCATTAGTTACTAACATTGTTCGAATAGAATATTAATGTAGATTGCCAATCCGTTAAAAAAACTTGCAATAAGTTAAAGAAAGTAAGTATTTCCTACTATATAAACCATATTCAAGTTACATTACTTGGGTGAACAAAGAGTAAAACTAGCAAAATTCAAACGAGCCAAGTTCAGTTTTTATGAACGAACGCTGCTAAAGGATATTCGCGCGTTAAAGAAAAATGCTGGATGAGAATGTTCGAACAGATTATCTACGGATAGGTGCGGAGCAGGAATTATGTCTTATAGACAAAGAAATGCAAAGGCCATTTTTAAATGCAGAGGTCATACTTAATAGGTAGGTGGGGGAAAGTGAAATTACTACAAGAGTTTGCAAAATTCAATTCTCGAGATAAATGTAAAACCCACGCTAGATGTTTACTGGAAATGCACTATCGGCAAAAATGGAGCACAATCTTCAGAAGAATGTAGAATATGCGCTCTGACTGCCGAAGAACTTGGGGCTGCATTACTTTTAAACAGGGATACTTTCCAACTATTAGAAAAAGCAGATGTAAGCATGAAAGTCTTACTGATATCCCTAGATATAAAGCACTTTTGTGAGGCATTGATAAATATTTGCGCGGTTAAGGAATATTGAACTTCGTATTCAAGAATGGATTGAAACTTCTTATGAATTTGATACTCCAATGCTTGAAGGTAATACTGGATATCAGGTTCATCTTCAATTAAACCCAAACGAATTTGTATCTAAATATTAATGTTGCGCAGGATTACAGCGCACCAAGTTTTAGCAAGCGCAGTTTTAACTCGCACTTTTTTTTTAGGGAAACGACTCTGGCAGAAACGAGATAGCCTTATTTCACCAATCTATATCGATTTTACCAGGGGTGTTGGAAGGCATATAAGGGGAAAGTAGTCCAAGAGTTAATGTTTTGGTACTGAAATGGCTCAAAGACTCAATTTAGTATCTATAAGAAGATATTTTCAAGGCATCCGAGTGCTTTTAGTTCAGATATTGTAGAAGATTACTGATTGAGTTACTAAAAAAACGGTATTCACCAGAGTTAATGGCTCTTAAAAGTTACAGCAATGGTACTGTTTATAGATGAAATTCGACCATGTTATGCGTGTTGGAGGAGGAAACCTCATTTAAGAATTGAAACACGAGTACTTCCATCTGGACCAACAGTTTATTTGATGAGATTGGCAATATACTGCTTTTGGCTTGGCTTTATTGAATGGGTTTTGAAGGATGAATGCTGCAGATATAACGCAAAAGAAGTTAGAGTTGATGATGCGAGGATGAACTTTTTTTGCAGCATCAAAAATGGGTTTTTAGATACTAAATTCGAATGACAAGGAAGAAAAGTATCCGCCAAATCTCTAATTCTAGATGAGCTTAATACCCATTGCAAAATCTGGACTAGTAAATTCAAATTCATTAAAATCTGATAGGCGATACTTATTTAGGTGTGATTGGTAATCGTGTTAAATCTCACAAACAGGTGCGATATTGGGTAGTTAAATCTAAACGAACCTCAGAAAGATAATTTATCGTGGAGCATTCTTGTTTCCAGCTGTAACTAACACCAACTTGCTTAAGAAAAACCAGAAGAAAGGAGAAACCAGTACATTAAATGGTGATTAAGCTAAGGATTCAGGATATGGGACAATTGGAAACCTTCAAGTATGTTGGTTGAAGGAGAATTATGACCACAGATCTTTATTACTTGCTCGTAAAGATGATTGGATGGAGTTACGGAAATTAATGGATGGGAGGGAAGATCGATAGTATACCTATCGGAAGATGATCAAAAGCAATCTAATCGGTTTAGTTTCGATGAGGACTGATGTTTAAAGAATATTCTAAGCAGTAACGGAGGACTTTGAAATTGTAAATCGACCAATAGCGAATTTAGTCGGTGGGGAAAATCTATTTACAGTACATTCCAAGAGCTTCAATTATTGAGGCAATGAATATTATGGAGGAGCAAAAAATATGGATGTTTGCCAGTAGTGAAGAAGTAGTCGATTAGTTGTATCATTACTGAGATAATTTTATGAATATAACAAGGCGTTATTAAACGCAACTCGCCTGAAGAAAATGATGAAAAGATAGATGGAAGTTACAAGAAGTAACTAAAGATCATACCGAACGCATACCTTAAACATTTATTTGGTGATGTTACGTTGGGGATAATCAGGCCAACAATTAAGTTGCTGTTTGCAGTATGCAGTGGAATAGAACCCAACAGGTATTTTGTAGCCGATTGAAGGAAACATGATTGGATTACTAGAACCCCTTAAAGAAATATCATGGTCGTTTTATTTTGGTTTAAAGGGAATTTAAAAGCATTAGAAAAGGAAATCAACGAATTGTTGATGAGACATGAATCGACTTTGGTTACTTCTATTTTAGAAAAATTTAAGAAGAACACCTTTTTGATGATTAGCAACCAAGATAGAGCTGAAGTAAAAAACTTACTATGTAATCTTTAGATCCTATATGTATTTATTAGCGAGTGAAGAAGGTAATTTTATATGATTTTACATACATTTTCTGGTTCAGGTGAATGTTCAGTATTACGCCTAGGGAGAACGACATATTTGAACATTTTACCAGTTGAAAGTTCCATTATTTTCGGAATTACAACATACTCTTATGGGAAACATCTATGGAATATGTTAGAAGATGCAGTTCATGTTGGATTTGCATTTGAAAACTCGGTACTCACGGAACAAAAGACGCAGAAGAAATGCACTTGCAGGCATGATGCGTTTTACTGTGAGTAAAGGAATAATTACCCGCTGACAAAGTTGTGGATTCAGTAATTTTTATAGCTATTTAATGGGAAAAGTGAACGGTTTCCCTCATAGGGTTAATTTTCATTATAAACACATTATGAAGAGGTGATGAGTTTGTTATGAAAGGCCTGCGCTTTAAGAATTTGATACGGAAGTTAAAGGGATGGTTGGCTAGTGATAAGCATGGAGAAATAAAGCTCAATCTGATGGGTACCTACTTATGCCTTTTTATACCAAGAAACAAGGAAATGATGGTTTTTTTTATTGTGACGGGTTTGTGAGTAAACAACAACTTAATGATTTTAAAATTTCAATTTATTGATGGTAGTGACTATTATCTGTAATAAGAGGCACTTATTTTTGCTAGGTGAGTGAACCTATTTCTTGGCGAAAAAAATAAGAACCATTTATTATCGATTTATGAAGAACAAAATCGAAATAAATGAAAATCTTACAATTGCAGATTTTGTTTCTTTGGAAAAACTTAAATCAACGTTACGACGATAGAATGGGCTAGTTTTAGAATTGAACCACATTAGCAGGTGGGTAACCATTTGTAACACAATTCGAAATACCATTTATTGTCTAAGCGTATTTCAACATGAAAATGCTTATAGAAAATTATCACAGTCTGCCAATTGAAGCTTAGTATTGAGCATATCGACAACCATATTAACTAAGCCTGAAGTTGATTCAGATCTAGAGGAGTAGATTCTGGTTATATTATTCGGCAGTTGATGGAAAAAGCTCTTATAAGTGGGGTGGCGTGCGAGATGGCCTGGAAAGGCCACTTCTAATATAAAAACTACAAAACACTTTTTGAGGCACTTTGGACTTAATTCAGTTCATGATCTTCCAAAACCCCCGGAAACCTGAAGAAATTCTAAAAGATGATATGACATGCAGAGCATCTCAATTGCTTCTCGAACGTCAGTAATGATGGATGATTTTGTGAAGAAGAAAAGAAATAGATATAATTCAGAAAATCATCAGATACTGTGAAACCGAAAGAAGATTCGGGAAAATTGAGATAGAATCAGGAGAGCAAGGCATTAAAATGAAAAAAGGAAAAAACGATTACCAGGACAGAATCCCGAAGAAAAAATTTAAATCAAAGAAAGAAAAAACCGGACTACAATAGAATCAAAATTATTCAAGTACTGAAAGGAAATTCGATTGAATAAATTTATTCGCACATGCTGGCTATGCTCAAGAAGAGAAGCTGATACATATATTGGTGATGGGAAATTAGGTCAATGAAAGTAATAAAAGAAATGGGGTTTAAAGTCCGGCGAAAGACGATGTAGTTGTCGATGGACCAGAAATTTCTTTAGAAACCCTTTGTTTATATTACTAATAAGCAAAAAATACAATCACTCACGACGATGATCGTGGAAAATACAGTATTGGATGAAGTGGAAAATGCTACAGGATATAGAGTGTATCAGTAGAAGGATTAGATAGAAACCACTACAGAGATTATTGATACTTACCAATGATGGTGATTTAACCCATCGATAATGCACCCTTATTATAGAGTTCGTTTAAAACCTATGAAGTTGAAACTAAAAAGAGAATTAAACAGAATTAGAACTAGCATATGCCAAAGGTGTGAAAACTAGAAGATGGACTTGCCAAAGGGGCATAAGTTCAAGACATTTGCCGATTTAAAAGAATATTTTCAACTTTCAGTTTGGTTGAAGGAAGAAATAGATTAATCAGGCGAATGTAGAATTTCATGGAACGGAAGTATTTTAAAGCTTGAAAAGAATTGAATATGCTGGATTTGAATGTTGAAAGATGTACCAATGGGTCGGTGGAGATATTTTAAAAGCCAAAACGAAATTAATGGACTTAAGAAGCTAGTTAAGCTAGATGCATTAGATTTAAAAAGGCTAATCTACATTTTAATAAATCATTTTTATTATTTTTACAGCATAATGCACTTTACACTGATTGACAGGATTATGTTAGTCAGACTTTTACGAAGACTGAAAAATTTAATAAAAACGAACAGAATTAGTATGAATTACGGAATTTTGAAATAAAGGACATTGCCTTATTGTCCTGTTATGCAGCTTTTTTGGTGATTTACTGGATTGTAAGACAACTCACCCTGCCTACATTCTTCAGATTTCATCCACATTTCACGATTCGGCCCAGACCTGGACCAAAGTGCTGAAAATGAAAAAAACAGTGAAGTCATACTAAAAAACGGCGTTTCATGATGATGGGCTTTTTGATGTACATTAAAAGTTGATGACAAATATTATTTTGAAATTCCAAACTGAAAATGTTGGAAAGAGAGATTTATTATAAACCCGTGTTGCAGGATCCACCGTCAAAATTTAGCTTTGGTCGGCGCAGGTCAAAAGGCAAGAGGCCAACAAGTAGTTAGATGGCAACGAAAGAGATTTCTATTCTTATACGTCTTGTATCATTTTCTAGTGAGCGTATGAAGATGCAATGCAATGCAATTTATGAAATCACTTCGAAATAATAACTTTGAACTGTTGTTTACTCTTTTGAGTATTGCATTCAGGAAAGCAACCGATTCAACCGGATTAGTTATTGAGGTACGGATCTTTATACAAAATGATATCCCACTTTTAAGTGGGTTAAAGGCTCAGGTTCAAAGAGAAATTTTTGAGTAAGGAGACTTGATGGAAACAGAAGTTTGTTAGAACGAATGGCCAAGCTATCCCAGCAAATATCGAAGTTCGCCATGTTCTTACTTATTGGACGCGACTACCACCCCCTGATGATGCTGCACGCGGAAACCATCTTCATTAGAGTCAATCAGTCTATGATTCTCTCTACCAGCTGAACCAGCTACTTCCTAGAAACTATGAGCCAAGAGTAAAGTTATTTTTCTATTCACACAATACCGACTATAGTTTCTGAACGAGCATAGAGCAAAACAAAAATCGTTGTTATTTACACGATATTAAACTTGTTCCAAAAAGACAAAGCAGCTTATTTACGTGGAGAAACTAGTAGAGCCTTGAAGAGCCAATTATATATTAATTTAAGATCACGAAACTTCCAGAAAAATGGAGAAGTCAATTTAAATGTGCTGGGGGATCCGAAAAGATTGGAATGTTTTGCATTTGAAGCTGGCAGGTTTTAAAAATGGCCTATGATTGGTAAAGAAGCGCCCAAACTCCAGAAGAAGATCCGTTGAGTTTTCACCCTGACAGATGTAAGGTATTCATGTGATAGAAGACGTTATAATCACTTTTTAATCCAATCAAAAATGCACAAGGAACCTCATGTCATGAATCCACTACAGGTCAGAATTCTAGGAGTGCAGATATTCTTTTGGTATTCACAATATTATTTCAGAACTTATTGACGAAACTGGTATTTCATAACCAAAAAACAAGCAGGCAATCTAACCCCATTGGGCTAGAAATTGTGAAAAATTGTCAGACGAAAATTAATTGGGGCGATATTGCTTCGTTTTGTTATTGGCGCAATGGAAGTTTGTGTCAATACCTTAGGCTTCCCCACATAATATGGGTTCAAGTGAGGATATACTGTTGATCAAACTTAGAGATCCAAGAATTTAACCTTCTTTACTCATGAACTGCTTCCATCCCAATTATGGATTTTATTGCACGTTTCCAATTAACCCCATTTGGCCCAGCCCAAGGGTTGATGGGCGTGGGACTCTTTCATTTTTTAAACCCCCACCAAGTGGTGAGGTACGGGACCAAATGGGGCTACCCAAAATGGGGGCTATTTACTTGGTTTTCCCTGATTTATTGAAGAGGCCAAGTGATGAAAGAACGAAAGGACCTAAATGAATGGGTGTTGAAATAAAGCGGTGATCCACATTATTACTTTGGTTTTTATACCGGCCGCTGAATCCACGTTCACAGACAGAGCTATGGCGTGATGATGCCATCTCTCCTTT
>Ga0163217_1020333_pt1 | contig 12430 bp, 11 predicted proteins | sample SynspAceP_FD_185933 | JGI IMG/M metagenome (GOLD analysis project Ga0163217, IMG submission 185933) | Saline lake microbial communities from Ace Lake in Antarctica - Synechococcus sp. Ace-P (PacBio error correction) | ecosystem: Environmental > Aquatic > Non-marine Saline and Alkaline > Saline ... | reverse complement strand
AGACGACTTCGCACACCCTTCTAACATCGACGAAAAATGGCCGGCAATCGCCGCCGCTGCCGCCATGGCGGGCTGACCAGATGCGTGCGCCGCCATTACCCTGACGCCTTCAAAGTTGCGGGGATGTGGAAGGCGCAATGCTCGCCGGATTCCAGCGGTCCGCGGTTTCATCGCCAGCACATGGAGCAAGCCTGATCACGCCATTCAAAGGCCTGCAGCGATGAAAATATCTGGTCCGGCCTTCAGCTCGGCTTGCTCTTTGACCAAACCCGACCCGGGACCACCATCGCCTGTTTGACGCTCGGCGATACCTTGCGCGCCCTTTGCCACCCGGCCGCCAGCGCTGCAGGTCCTCGATGCGCGAATTTGCGCTACAGAGCCGATAAATACCCGGTCCAAACCTTGATTCGAGTAATCGGCTGATTGGCCTCGAGCCCCATATTATTTCAGTGCGCGCTCATAACCATTGCGCTGAACCGCCATCGAGCTTCCTGAGTCGGGTCCGCACCAGACGTTCCACCGCCAGCAACCATTTCTGGCCGAAGTACCCCCAGGACAACCCTGGGCTTGATGCTGGCCGCCGTCCATTTCAACCACGGTATCGAATACCGCACCCGCATCGGAGGTCAGATCCCTCCCAGGCGGCAACAGCCAATCCCAGTAACGCGCCCTTTGCGTGCATAGGGCCGGCCTTCCACCATGCAATGGTCTTTCGTCGCAGGCCATCCAATGCCCACACGCGCACCCGCCTCGATGGGCCATGTTGCAGATGGTCGATGCGGCCCCTCCATCGACAGATCACGAATGGCTGAGCCAGCGAACTCGATCGCATGCGCCCATTTACCCACCAGCAAAGTTACCGATCTTGCCGATGACGGCCAGCACGATGTCCTTGGCGGTCACCACCAACGCCCAACTGACCTTCAACCTTGGACCAGCAGTGTTCTTCATCTTCTTGCTACCAGACAACTGGGTAGCCAGCACATGTTCGACCTGGATTACCGATGCCGTGCGGCCAGTGCGGCAAAAAGGGCGCCGTGGGTGGCGGTATGCGAATCACCGCAGACCACGGTCATGCCCGGCAAGGTAGCGCCCCTTGCTCCGGCCCAACCACATGCACGATACCCTGGACGACGGTCGGTCATCTGAATTCCAGGAATGCCGAATCTCCGCACAGTTGTCATCCAGGTAGGTTGACCTTTGCAACTTCGCACACCAGATCACTGATACCCGAAACGCCAGCCGCGCGATTTAGTGGTGGGTACGTTATTGTCCGGCCGTCGCCAGGTTGGCGTCGATCCGCCCCAGGGCTGCGGGGCGGCCAGGACGCAAAACCTTCAAAAGGCCTGCGGCGAAGTCACCTCGTTGCAAACAAAATGGACGAATCGATATAAAAGCAGTGCGGAGCCATCGTTCGCGCTGTCTTGACCAGATGATACCCAAAGCTTGTCGTAAAGGTTTTGGGCGGACATGCTTGTACTCCTGCACCAGGCTTGTGCTCCCGGGCGGCGTTCAGTCATGGCCGCCCGGCGCTGTTATTGTAGTTCCACCTGGTGAGCCATAAAAAGCTGGCCAATCGATACACAAATTCATATTATTCATGTATTGCATAGCCATCTGCGAATACATGCCATCGGATACCGCCAACCCTCTCTGCCCTCTTCGCGGGTTGCGAGCACACCTTCCTTTTCTCGTTTGGCTGCGGGACCAGTTGCATTTTGACCCAGCCGGCATCAAGGCAAGCGGAGCGCAACGCTGGAACAGCAACTAAGCGCAGACTCTTGTTGATTCGTATTGGCCGGCATGTGACGCTTTAACCGAGCGGGCCGCGCGCTCAAGGGCCGCGTGCGGAGCAAGATCATCAGCGCCTTGAGCGACACCCATAGGGCGCTAAGCAAAACCTGTCCAGCCGCGTGGCAGGGCCGACTTAGCCTCGCCGGACCAAGCCATCATATCGGGCTTGCCACCGCGCTACCTGGCGTATTTGCGGACTTTAACCCTGAAATTACCCCGGAAGTCGCCCTGGATATCTGACTTTCTGCGATTCTGAAGTCGCCTATGACAAGGTCATGCATGGCGAGATCGAGCTGGCGGTCATTACGCTGGCGCCCGCGATTGAGCCGCCTATTTTGTAGGGCGCCTCATCTGGAATGACCCTCTGGTTTGTCGTAGCCCCCGAGCATCCATTAGCCGCCGCGCCAACGTCAGCCTGCTGAACTGTGGCCGCCTACCCTGCAGTCTTTCCCGGGGCCAATACCTTTACTCACAATGTCGTGACAATTGTTCCAGGAGCAACGGCCGTTACCCCGCAGATAAGCATTGAGCACAAATTATCTGGAAACCATCAAGATGATGGTGTTCGATCGGGTCTGGCCTTGGAGCGTGCTGCCCAGGGACCATGCTGACCAACAGGTGACCGTTATTGAGGTTGCCGGGGGTAGCCTTGCAGCGCGCAACTCGGGGTTATCTGGCATAGCGGGCCGGACTTTGTCGAATGCGGCGCGCGCCTTTGATAGAAGAACTGCGATCGAACCAAATGTAATCGCCCCTTGTTGCCACGGTCTTTCTAGGTCTATTTTCAATGGATTGCTGGGGCTGCTTCTGCCGTTTCTAGTAATATTTTATAACCCAGCCAGGAAAGGACTTCATTGCGCATTTACCAGGCGCCGGACTATTTATCAGGCCGCGAACCGACGGGGAACGGCCTTCAAACTTCTGTTCTACCGTATGCCCATCGCCAGCATTGCTGGTCGAGGTATCTACCAGCCGGGTGATCGAAGTCAACCCGGCATTTTGAAAGCTGTTCGGCTGGCAACCCGAGAACATTATCGGTCAGCCGTGTCTTCGAATTCCCTTTTTGGGCAAGCAGGAACAGCGTCTGCAGCTACTTGAAATCAACTAGCCGAGCCACGCCGCATTGTCGAATTCGAAGGCGTGCTGCCCGTTGCCGTAATGGCGAACTGAAAAACCTGCCTTATTTCGATGGAAAGCATCGTTATCAATGGTATCGAGTGCCGGCTGTCAATGGCCCCACGATATCAGCCGGCCGCGCCTGGCGCACCGAACGCGAGCTTCAAGCTCTCGCAGGCAGAAGTTATCACAAGGGCAAATTCAACGCGAGCCATGAAGCGCTTACTGGTTCTGGATCTGCAAACCGAATGTCTGCTGGAAGCCAATCAGGCGCGTTCCAGGACTCTCGCGGTATTGAAGTAAGTGAAAGCTGTTGGCATCTTGCCCGGGGGCTGGGCATCGTCGATAGCCCCTCCTGGCCGTTGCTGCTATGCACGGGTCGGGCAGCGCTGACGGCAATTCGCGACCATGAAACGCGGTATTCTTGCATTCGCGATGGTCGTCTACCGCGATATTACGGCCTTTATGCGAAAGCGTCATGGTTTGCCGGCAATGAGTGCCTGGTCATGGGACGCGCATGACATTAACGCAACAGAAGCTTGCATGGACAGTGCCTGCAGAGAGTCAACAACGGCTCAAACCATGCACTCGAAGCGGCGCAGATGGGCTATCTGGGATTGCAATTCCGAGCAAATGGGGTTGTTGCACTGTTCCGCCACGGGCAGCCGCGCTTGGCATGGGCGCCTTTGCGGAATGGAAACGGCATTTGAACGGAAGGTTCATACAGGATATACCGCGCAAAGCCCGGAGCGAGCTGCGCCCACAGCTCTCGTTGCCATCTGCGCGGGCGGCAATTCCCATTTTAACCGGCTGGCTTTACAGTTGCGCCGAACAAAGGCAGGCTACGTGGCTTGGAATGACCGCCTCCCTGCCACCGCGACCCTGACGGGCAGTATCCAACGAATGGTCGGCACGGTGAAAGAACATTCACCGAACGGCGCAACACGAAAAACAGGCGCTGATGCGCAGCGAAGCAAAGTTCTCTGCGCTGTTTCAGAGCTCACCCGAACCCCTACCTGCTGCGTCAATGCCACGACGCAGTTGGGTCATCGAAATCAATCAGAGCTTCAGGCCGAGTGGTTCCGGCGTACCAGCACACAGGACATTATCGCAGGACCGGCCCTCGAGGTAGGGTTGTGCGCAACGAGCATGAGGCCGTGGCAGAGGGGTCGTGCGGCAAAGATCGACCGGAGAGAAGGCCGTGGAATCGATAGAATTCGACTTTCTCACCGCGAGGTCGCCTTGCCTGGACCTGCGAAGTATCAGCCGTTTTATCACTATAAACCGGCAACTGGTTGCATGCTCTCTACGTTCAAGGACATTTACCGCCCGGCAAGCAAGCCGAAGCAGACCTGCGTGCTCCGGAAGACAAATTTCGCGCCGCGCGTTCATCAAGGCCAGGCCCCGATTCCATCAGCATCAGCCGAAAGCTCACCGGCAGGCACTTGAAAATCCAATGAAGGCTTTACTCGGGGCGACCTGGTTTTACCGCCGCCGAAGCGATTGGCAAAACGGCCCGGGAGATGAATTATCTGGCCGACTATTCAGAGCGCGCCATTATTGGCGTTACGAGCTGGAGCGCTATGGCCGGTGTCCGGCAAAGGAAATGCGTGTTAACGCAAGCTTGGCCAGAGTTGCTTGTGTAACGGTCTCGATAGGAGCCCTGTGCTCATCGAAAATGTCGAGTGCATGCCTATTGACCGCCGGGACATCACCGAGCAAAAACTTGATTGAAGCGCGGGTCAAAGCACCTGCGCCTATCACGACGCGCTCACCACCTGCCGATCGGCTGCTACTAACCGATACGTTCTTATCCAGAACCTGGCAGCCTGTGAGCGGCAAGGGCAAAGCAGCGCTCTGCTGTTTTTTTCGATTCTTGACCACTTCAAGCACATAACGATTTTCCCTCGCCGTCACTCTTGCGCGACGCGGTACTGCAGCGAGGTTCACCCGGCGCTTGCTAGGCCAGGTACGGAAGTAGATACCGTTGCCAGGCTAGGCGGCGATGAATTTGTCCGTACTGCTGTGCGGATTGGAGAGTGGGCGAAACCCTCTGCGCTCGGCAAGTAGAGCAAACAAGCGCTTGATGAAGGCCTGCTGCCGAAACCTCTCCTCCCCCATGCTGAGTTGAGGGGCACAGTTTGCAACTGAGCTGCAGTTATTCGGATCGCGATACTCCCAGAGCACGGTAAAAACCCGATTGACTTTGCGTCAAGCGTGGTCAGAACATAGCCATCTACCAAGGTACAAGGATAAAAAACGGCGCAACTGGCATTCGAGCATTTTACGAACAGGACCAATGCAGGTCGCAGCCAGACGAGCGCCTCTTTCAGATCGAAACCGAATTGCGCCGTGGCCGTCAGCAAATTGCGCTCTCTGCTGTTCTATCAACCGCAGTTTGACACCGCCCTTGTGTGAGACAAACCGCATAACAGAGCCGCAGAAGTCCACTCAATTTCGCTGGATTTCACCCGAGCAAAGGTCTTGAACCGGCCCCTGCGGTTTCATTCATGTGCGTTTGTAGAGAGCGGAGGCATCTATTCTTGAGGCTGGGTAACCTGGCCGGTGGCGTGCTTGGCAGAGGAACCTGCCAGTTTATTGTGCTGAATTGCTGCGCCAACATTATCAGTCGAACGCGGAAGGATTTCAGCCTGAGGCTGAAACATCAGCCCCAGACAATTTCCGCCAAAGCCGGACTTTGTACGACCCTAGCGTCCGGCACCGCCACTACGATAGCCAGCTCAATGGTCCCATTGCCCTGACTGCCTGAAGCTTGCGACGATTACCGAAAAATAATGTTATCCAGAACATCTCCGATACCATGCCAAGATTGGCAGGAACTACGGGGATATCGAGCGTTACGCTATGCGATGATGATTTTTTCGGATAACTGATACTCGTCGTTGAGCCTATCTCAAGCGCCTACCCGCTGGCATGCGTGCTTGGAAGAAATTGATCAATCTTTCATTCTCGCGACTGCCCACCAGAGATGTCAACGGACGCAGAAATTGTGCGCGCTATCATATGCCATGGCACGCAACCTTTCTGGCTCTGGAGTTGATTTGCTGGAAGGCGTTACGATTGACGCAAGGAGCAACTGGATTTTCTACAAACTCTAGTCCTGCCACACCTTCAGGGATACCTTTACAGCCCACGGGGAGTAGCTTGGAGCAGAGCTCGAGTCCGAAATACTGCGCCGAAGTGCGATGGCTGCCGTTGAGCAAGTGCTATTTTGTTACTCCCTCAGTCCAGACCCAGTTTAGACGACTGGAGAACCAAACTCACCGACCGATACGGGGCGCGCGATCCCATTACAAATGAGTAACTGCTGTCACGAAGTTACATTAGCTTCAGTCTTTAATTAACCTATTGCCAAAGTGCCTGTACTTAAGAGTGCATACTAAAAAGCACCATATTTCAATCGTACTGAGTGTGATCATGAACAAGTCAAATGCTGTCGGGCATCATATATCGGTTGCGGTTGTGGCCACCGCCAGGCCGGTGCCATTGCCGGTATATAAACTGCCCTTCGAGAATAAAGCGCCCACCCACGCTCAAGTGAGTCAACGTTGGAAAAGATCACGGAAAACCGAGAAAAACCCCAAGGCAGCGTTTTGCCAGGAAGTGGCTGTTAACAACGGCAGAAAGCCTGTTCAGATCAACACCAGGTTCTAAGGCTCAGAATAGGCCGGCTCCCTGTGGATGATTGGCTAGGCAACTCGACTCGGACAATTCAGGTAGGTGGCCGTAACGGCAGAATGCCCCGTTGCCGTGTAACGACTGCAGCGGCCCGGCGGTTATGCCGGTAAACAAGACTCAGGAACGCATGCAGAACACAGCACCGGGTATCTCACGACTGAAATACCCCGTTGCGCAGGACGGTTTTATGACAATGGCAACGACAAAGTCGTGGGCTTAATCAGGTTCGATACACCATCGGTTAGGGAAGCCGGTAGCGTGCGCATGAACCACAACCCAGGCAACCGCCATCCCCCTGCAGGACGGGTCCATACTAAGTTCATTTCTCAGCCAGTAATTCGCAGGTTACAATCACGGCGATTCAAAGACCTGACAGAACAGCCTGAACGACTGCTCACGTTCCAGGCTTTTTTATAGCCTTAGGACGCTCTTTTTTCAGTGACTAGTCCGCTCTGCAGCATAACTCGATCATACCGAGTCGCGGCATTAGTGCGTCAGCCAGGTCTGCAGCCCGGCCCGTGCATGGAAGTGTTGCTGACGGTGCAAGGCAACATAAAAGCCTTCGGCCGAAAAATACACCGTGCTTTTGGTACGAACAGGACGTTTACCAGGGCTGCCCGCTTGAACGCTTCCACCAAACGTAATCGCCGAGAGGCACTCCAATTCCCGCTCTACCGCGCGCTTGATCGCCGGAGTATGTTGCAAATTCCAAGCTTTATCTGCAGGCTGCGGTAAACAGCCCATGCATGGCCCATTCAAAGTGCTGGCGGTTGCGGAGGGCCGCGTTCGCGAATAATCCACTGTGCCTCAAACAGCAAGATCCTCATCGGTCAGCCAGGGTTTGCGCGCCCAGGATGATCCGGAAGCGCAGAAGGACACCAGCTTCGTCGTCCCGCCAAGGCAGCATTTCAAATCGGAATGCTGGGTCTCGCTTCTATCAATCCCACGTCCAACTCAAATGGAGCCAATTTCTGCCACGATGGTCGCAGGGTGTAGCCACCTCGAGTTGAACTTTGGCAACCAGGCTGGTTCGAGCATTTACTGGGCCATGATTTCCTCAACTGCACAGGTAAGATTACCTACTCAACTAGCGCCCACTTGAGATGGCCAGGCTCCTGGATGCCGCGCCAAGGCCTGTTCAAGGCTACGGCTTGTTCAAGCAGGCTTCGGACCCGTTGGCCGTATGCTACTGAAACCAAGCTCGTTTTCAACTGCAGACGTTCTGCCAATGCGGTCAAACAAACTGCCACCGGAGAACTGCATGCTCTAGGTCGCGCAGTGGCCTAGCTGGCGGGCAGATTGGGACAAGGACAGTGCTACTGGAGCCCTCAACGTGCGTTCAGGTTAATATCATGGTTGCCGGCGTCTCTCGCGCTCCAAGACAACACTGTCAATTGCCTGAAGCTGTATTTCATCTATCTCCAGTGTTATCCCTCGGTTATGTCATAACAATACTTAATCATTTAACGTGATAGGTAGCCAGTATGTACTATCTTGCGGGCAATTTTCAAAGACCACCCAGCGCCGGTAATCTGGAGCATTCACCCATATAGCAGGCTTCAATTTCCGAAACTGTACTCAGCGGTGTCGACTCACTGGACTGGACAATCTTATTCAGTTCATGGGAACCACCGCGCGATCCGGCGTTTTCGCTTCTCAAGAACTGAGCCACCTTCATCTATTTAAGATCGGCCTGGAAGTGGAAGGCCGCCGCTGATGGCGCGCCATGGATTACAGTATTGGCCAGCCCCAACTTTACGAGGACACTCTGGATTTCTTCGGCACTCAAGGTGCCTGACGGCCGGTTGAATACTTCGGCGATTGCAGAGTGATCGTTTGCCGGCGATCAGAATTTTCGATGAATACAGCCGCCGAAAAGCCCACCGGGCGGACTCTCCTGGTGCTTGATGCATGCGTGTATTACCTAGGTCGCTAAACTCTACTAACTGCCTCAGCACCGAGTACCGGGTTCCTGGCGCCCTTTATCAGCATCTTCAGTGACCCGGCAAACCTGATTATTATGTGTGAGCAGTACGCACAAGGGTCATTCTCCCTCTCTAACCCAGTGCGGCCTGCCGTTCAACATTCAGAGAAACGGCTATAATCAGGACCTGATCCAACCGAGCAGTTGACCACAACCATGGGGCCAAATGAGATACTTTCGGTTGAGGAAAGATTCGCGAAAAACTTGTTTATTACTAGACCAAAACGGTTGCAGCCGCGCGAGCCCTTCCGTAACAGGGCCCGCCGTGACTAGACCTGTTATTTGACTCCAAGCGGTGCAAAGCTGTTCTCCGACATTGGTCTGCCGCCGTTCTAACTCTAGGATGGAATTGGTTTATTGGTAAAGTTCTCAGGCCGCTTTCTCGCTCTGTGTCGGAGCAGCCCGAGGCATGCTCCAAGGACTCTGCTACCATTTCTGGGGATAAGAAGCGTGTGTATGGCTCTCGGGAAGCCCGCCCACGAGCGACCAGGGCACTTTACGTGATCGAGCGCGCCTGTTCGTCGATGGTAAGTTAAGCTGGTAAAGATTCGACGTTGCTTCGACACACAATTAACGAGAATCAAGTTACTCGTCGCGGCACCCGTTATCCGGGGCCAGACAATTTCGACCGGCGTGCCAGCGGCCGGAGCAGTCGCCTACGAAAGCATTCCACCGAGGCGGGATATCTCGCCCGGTCAACTCGGTGATATTGGACCTGATGACTGACCATTGATGGAACTCGGTTCCTCAGCCCTTTGCAATCCTTGGCCGATAAACGCGCTTTAACGTAAGCCAAACCTTTGCGCCGACTGATCTTGGTACCCGCGACTCTGGAAAAAACAGGTCGAGTACCTAGTTTCCTCTCGTGTGCTGCACTACCTACCCACCGGAAAGAACCCTTCAGCAGTCTTCCTGGGCCGGCACCAGCGCTGGTAGATACCAGTGTGCGGCGATTCTCTCCATGAAACCCTGAGCGCCGCAACGCATCACCCCAACTTCGAGCCTCCTCACGCCCCCAGATTCGTTCAGGTTGCGCTGGGTCGCGCAGTTTACACTCGAGATCGAACCTGCTGGATCGCCCAATTCCCCGGCGCCGAGGCATGCGCAGGAACATTCTCGCCCCGCACCCTCTCGCAAATCAATCCCAATCTCGGTGATGATGTCAGGTATACTCAGTGCAGCCACAGGGAACGGCCACCCGAGCTCGTCATTTTTAGTCAGAAGCACTATTTTTATGTTACACTGCAATTGGCAATAAATCGGTGAAGATAGACATGGGCAGCGACCCTAATTGCAGATGAAGCTCTTTCTTACGAGTAGATCATCTGCCCGCGTCATGCCGCCATCTGCCTATCAAGATTTTGTGTGTCCCTCTCTCGCGGTTGACACAAAGCCTGCCGCTCGAGGACCCTGCATTAAAAACCCACCAGTTGCGCCGAATATCGCCGCGGCTGGTCCACTCGGTTACCCATTTCCGCGTGCTGCTTGGTTTGATCCACTTGATCCCGCAACGGGATCGCTTTGTTGCTGGCATTTTCACGCGTATCTATTCCAGCCGGACTTGACCGCATTTGACTCGGAATGGTCGGCCGAGACCTGACAGGCCAAAGCGTGGCGTCAGCGCCACCCCAGGCCACCTTTACTGGCGGCGTACGCCTCGGAATGGACTTCGGATTGCAGAGCACGAGTAGCAGGCGATATGACGATCGGGCCCCACCGGTCTCTCGCAACATGGGAATACTGTGTTTGGCTTACCAGAAAGGCGCCGGGTCAGATTGGTGCCGAAGGCCTGTCGGCGTTCACGGGCCAGCAAGGCTAGAAGTTTGCTTCTATACGGTGGCCGCTGTTCGTAATCAGCGATACCAGCATTGTTGACCAGTCTGATGGCGATGGCTCGACCGGAAATCGTCCTCGATACGCTCGATGCAGGCCATGACGCTGCCTCGTCAGATACATTCCATGACGATAATCTCAACCGTGGTGCCCAGGCGAGAAGCTCTTCGGCTGCGGCTGCCTGCGGCAAGCTCGTCGACGTCCGGTGCAAGCACCACCCGCATCCTCAGGCCGGCACGCAGCAGGCTGGCTCTTTGGCGACACCCTTGCCGAATAGGCCTCTGGCCGCACCATGGTAACACAGCGGACTACAGAGAGGCTTCAGACCTCATTCAGACCTTTCCACCGCGCGGGCCTGCAAAGAACCAGGATGATCAGACCGACCACTGGCAAAGCAGGCAGCCACCGAGGAGTGAGCCAAACCGAACCAGCCAGCCTTGGCCATCTGTACTGCATTACTCTGAAATGATATTGATAATCGCCCAGATGTCCAGAAATCAGACTGAGTGACCTAGGGACCAGAAAAAGCCGTTCCGGACGTTTCAATTTCATATACAACTCCTTTCCACAGTGAGCCTGCACTATAGCTTCAACGCAAGCGAACACCGTTTTACAATTCAAAAGCACCGTGATAGCGCTGCGCGATATCATTCCCCGTCGGCTCGGGCAGCAGCCCGTCCTGCGTTTCGGACCGGCATGCACTATCTACGGCTGAGTTTGTCCTAGGCACAAAAGACAAATGAAAACTGCAAACGTCGAGACGTAGTCAAAAATCGACTAAAAAAGGTCTTAAGTAGCTACAAAAAAAAAAAAAAAAAAAAAAAAAAAAAAATGGCCAAACAAACCCAGTGCGCCAGACTGCATTCTCGTTTCGGCACGAGGCGAACATGTCGCCGCGCGCTCAGCACTCGCCGCAGATTACCAGCAAACTGTTCATGAATCAGGCAGAATTACCCCTTTCGCCCACTCGAAGCAAAGCGGGCAAGCGTCCATAGCGCAACACACTCTGCTCTCGAACTGCTTGATTGTTGTGTGGCATCGTGACGTTTAATCGGCGACGCGGCTGTACAACACCGCCTGCACACGCCATATGCACTCTCCAAACCTTCGTTGCTTGCGACTGCTGAGCGAAGGCTCCGATCGTGGACATGCCTCAAGAGAATACTAGAACTGATTCAGTGGACTGCGGTCTGATCTGGATATACCGATGTTATTGGGCAGATGGCTCAGAGGTGCTCCCAGCCGGATCCCAATACGGACAGCAAATGAGTATGCATATGTCCATACTGCGGTTGAGTCAGCACCTAGCTCAGGCACAGACTCAAGCTGCTACAAGTCAATTAGGTCGTACACGGGCAAGGATGTTCATCTTGGCATCACCTGTTGGAAACGAATGTGTACGCTATAGTCAGTATAAAGGCCCTACCCTGCACTGACAGTTCAGCTTTAAAGTCTGGATAGAGTGCGCTTCGGCAGGTACGCAGGAAGCAACGCCAAGCAATACCATGGCCGCGACAAATGCCGCCTACCCGCCCAAAGCAAAGGTCCAGCACTTTGGCCAAGACTAGTCAGGCTGTTAACCGCAATTACAGCGCCCCCCAATGCACCGCCCATGCGCCTGACAGCGTGGCATTAGAGCGCCTGTCCCCTGGCACCTGTAGCCGGTTTCGGCTGAAGCTAACTGCGCTGAAAAATGAATCGCAAGCGACATGAAAGCACCGACATTGTTAGACGCGGCAGCAAGTTGGGCGGGAGTAATCAGGGGGCGCCTCAGTGGATCTGCCAGGACTATGCCCAGCAGCACCCAAGCACAGCAGCCAACAGCAGACTACCAGACCAGTAGCTGCTTTGAGGCGGGTGGCGTTGACATGCGCCAAAGTACTCTGGCCGTGACCATGGAACAGCAAAATTCTCCGCTACTACCCCCAGCGCCCGAGAGCAGAGCAGACCGATAGCGATATCGGCGGTTGCTATGCTTCCCAGCGATTCTAAGATGCCAAGGGT
>Ga0163217_1107217_pt1 | contig 12431 bp, 7 predicted proteins | sample SynspAceP_FD_185933 | JGI IMG/M metagenome (GOLD analysis project Ga0163217, IMG submission 185933) | Saline lake microbial communities from Ace Lake in Antarctica - Synechococcus sp. Ace-P (PacBio error correction) | ecosystem: Environmental > Aquatic > Non-marine Saline and Alkaline > Saline ... | reverse complement strand
CCCAATCGCCTCCAAAGTCCGTTTTCGTGGAGATATAGCGGTTTTTATCTCTTGACTTCTTATGGATCAGGGCTCTCAATGCGGGGTCCATATGTTGAATCCGTCAAAAACAGGTTAGGGTGTGGTCTTAAAAAGCACTGGATGAATAAGGTTAATAAAAATAAAAATTTTCATCTTCCATAAAGCTGAAGGGTGATTCCGATTGCTGGATTCTCCAATGTAATTGGCCAATTGTTCCTCTTTATCCATTATTATTGTAATTTTTAATTTTACGCTGGCTTTGAGTTAAAAAGTTAGCTACTTAAAAAAGTAAGCAATGAGAATTTGTCATCTCCTGTTATATCATTATTTCTTGTACTTCGTTTAATTTGTTGGCAGGTGTACCCTCCATCATAAAAATCTTAATTTTAATCTAAAGGCATCCAATGAAGTAGGTTTCGCCATGAAGTTAAGGAATTAACCAGTTTCAGGAAATATTTTCTATGTCCTTCAACAATGCAATTAATGCTTTGATCGGGAGCGTGGGCCGATAGACTTTCCAAATGATGGATTTTTGCCTTGACGGGATAGTATTTGCGAAAAACTTAAGTTCATGGCACCTGTCCAATAGTGCCGGCCACGGGTCCTTCTGCCTGAAAAACCAACCAAAAAGACCGATGTTGAAGATACATCGATCAAACTGTTTTAAATAGGTTGATAACCCTACCGCGTAACCAATCCAACCGGCGAATAACAATTTTAAGGTCTTGGGTCTTGGTCATCAATGGTCTTCCAAGTGTCGCATTAGGATGTTTATGATGTTGGGAAATGGTTGGGGGGGAGGCCCCAGAACCCCCATTATGCCATGGTACTCGTTATTGTAGCTTATGCCAATTAGGAAATTGTTCAAAAACAGATAAACATTATTGCCCATAGGGCTATCAATAAAAATGGGAATATTGGGAATTTTGTTTTTTTTTGTACATCTGCCAAAGTAAGACATATAGATTTGCAGGGCGCTCACGGCAAAGGGGACGGGATATGAGATTTCCTCTTTCTGAACAGTTGTTTAATGAGGTACTTAGTATACTTTCCACAATCTTCCTTAGGATGTTAAATTTATTACCATAGGGCTTTCCATAAATAGATAATCGGCCCATTTTGGGCGTTCCGGCCACCTCAATAGATTGTCCTTAAGTCTCCAATATCACCAGAAAAACGGGAATTAATTTTGCCGAAGATTCCAACTCTATAAAAGCAAGCACAATAATATGGCCGTTAAACCATGTATTTGAAGCGAATGTCTTCCGATAGGGAAATCCATGGTCCCTTTGTCTGTGGATGTTAAAACAAAATCAAGCGGTACGCTCGCGCTTCTTTTATTGTGTTAAAATGGCAATGCGGCTTATGGCTTTGCTATAGTCCTTTAATTGGGCTTTTTCAGCTTCTTTGTCATGAATCTTGGCACTGTCCAATAAAATATCCTTGTAACTCCAAGGTAGTGCAGTTCCTAATATCTTCCCTCAAACCTTCTTTTACCAACTTGGTAAATAATCCGGTATGTCCAGATTGACCTGGGTCAATAGGACCAAATCTATTTTTACTTACAAATCTATAGATAAGGGAATCCAGTTTTGTGCCGAAGCTCCTTTACACCTTGGAACATTCCACAATTCGAGCATAATATTCAAATTCCGGTGTTCCAAATAGAATTTGGAGCAGTTACCGGTTCCGGAAGCCCCTAAAAGAAATGTATTTTGCATATTATTCAAAATCTAGTGATTACAGGTTGCTTTAAGTTCATCCAGAATTTTTCCTTTCTGGATGGGAGATGCCCTAAAATGAGCCAAATAGAATTTATGCCTTCCAATAATTGTTGCCATAGCACAATATCCCTACTCAACAAGAAACGTGTTTTTCCCTATTATAAGTAGGGCGGAGACCGTATGGATATAGCCCTAATCGATCAATGCGGGTCCTTAAGTCCGTCTTAAAGGGGAGTCCCAACTTAAAAAGATACAAGCCCGCGCAGTTTGCCATAGGCAATTGGCGTCGCCAGTAAAACGGGTTATTGGTTACTAACCAGAACATTATCAAGTTTTTCCTTTGTTCCATTTTCTTGTGGGGCCAATGCGCTTTTACATCTTATAGTCTGGAGTGGTTATAGAGGGGATTTTAACATTGCAGATTGCGACCCTCTTTGAATGGGAATTTACATTCGATGACAGTGACGTTCCCATTTTTTTCAGCAAATTACGTCAAATTTCATGGGTAAACGCAGATTGCCGTGCATTATTCAATCTACACGTGTCGTGTAACCCGAATATTTCCAAGAATGGCGCCACAAAAAAACGTGTCAAAAAGGAACCCGTGTAGGTCCCAATTCGTATAAGGCTTTTTTAAGTTTGTATTTTGAGGCAAAAATGGATTTGTTCTTTTTTCAAAAGGCATAGCCCTATTGTATATTTTTCATTAGTGGAGATGCCTTCATAAAGTTCCTCTTGTACCTGGCAAACAATTTGTTCTACTACATTAAGGTCGCACTCGCTTCGTTTAGGAATTCGGAAGTTTATCTAGGGGAAAACTTAGCTCGTTCTCCAGAGGAATTTTAAATTTCCAATGTCATTCTTTTTCCATGATCATTGTTTTAGATGGGAATAATCCATTTCTGGTATTTTTAAGAAAAGCTGCTGTAGGGTGGCTTGAGGCAAGCGTTGACCTTACCATTCTGTGGCCGAAAGTTCTAGCGACTATTTGCCAAATAATTCAGCTTTGTAACCCGTCTTAATTTATAATCTGTGACTATACCCTTAAATTTATGGCTATCCAGTTGTCAGTTGGGCTAATGGCCAAGGTAGGGGCTAGTTTGGATTTTCTATATGAATCCGCTCCACCAATTTCCTCCCATTTTTGCCAAGGAATTTTTGGGTATAATCCGATAGGGAGTTCCGTAGGCTTTTTCAAGAATCAGTTTCTTGGCCAGACAGCAAACCACCGATCATAGGTTTATAAAGTATATTCAGTTCAGTCCCAAACAAAGGGAAAGTCCATTGGAGTAATTCTTAATTGGGCCCTTTAAAAACAAAGGCGTTACTGATTTTAACGGATCCTGCCCGAATTAATTGTCACTACTGCACCATTCACCTATTTCCATTAGCGTAGTATAGATGCATATCTATATCATACTCTCCTTTAAATTCGTTGATTTTCCAAACGGTCTCCAGGTTTATAGAACCGGACAAAAAAAATAGTAAAACGATCCCGCAATACTTAATTAATCAATTCCGTGTAAGTTGAAGTTATTCCTGCTTAAACAAACCAATAATAATGGGTAGTTCTTTAAGGTTCTCAACTGTAAATGCATTAAAACTCAGTATTGGCTATTAGGATGTTAACCAATAATTCCACTCCTTTCTGAAGCCTTTAGTATCTAACAGAGAACATTTTCTATCTTTTTTTAGAATCCGCGAAAAAATGCCTATTAAAAAAAGCACAATGGCAGTATCCATATTAAAAGCTTTACAAACCGTAATATGAACTGGGTCGCTAGATGAAGTCCAGGGACTACTCATGAGTAAATGATTTTATTAGACCGCCAAAACAAAATTTGTTTTGGCGTCGCTTGAATTAATTGATAACCAACTATTTATTTTGGCAAAAAAGTTCCCTTAACCGAAGGGGCTTTGGTCTTGGTTTTCTGGTCATTGCTGTCCGCTTTGGTGACTGCTTTTATTTATCCGCCAGGCCCTTTATGGTTGTTCCAATTAATTCTGTTTCTAAAACTTTTCATTGGTATCCCCTGGCCAAAAAGCGCGATGGCATACCGCATTTACCTATGGTATCTGGCAAGTTTTTTGAAATACGTTTTAAGTTGTGCTTTTTCCCTTTCCAAATAGGCTGCGTTCATGCCCTAACGTCCTGGTAACCCAGAATTGACCCCTAGGTCCCGATGTACCCTGCGATTAAAAAACTCGTACTTCAGAAAAAAATGGTTTTCCAAGTTTTTCTTTCATTATTATCCAAACGGAACGATATGGGCTTTTTCCCTATCTAAACCAAATTCCAAGTATTTTTCATTAATACATTGTTTTTAAGATTTTCGTTAAAGCCAAAAATAGGAACTGCTAGCATCATAGCAATTGCTTTGACCAATGCTTAGAAAATCATACTTTAAAAAGATAATGTTTCTTGTTGATGAAACGCGATCATATCGGCTGTTTCTACTTTCCACAAAGGAAGTTAATCGCGCTAGCCACCACCCTACCCGAAAGGGTATGGAAGCTATGGTCAAACAATTTCCCAGAATATTCATTTAAGAGCTGTTTATTAGTCTCTTGATCTTCGTCTAGTGCAAGTTTCCTTTTGAAGTGAAGCACACGTATAGCCGAATTGTTGCATTTGCTATTTCAATCAAATTAATGTGTTCCTTATGCTTAAATGAGGATTTATAATAGTGGGAAAGACAATTTTCCTTCGGACTTGAAAAACCGCACATCTTTCCGGAATAGCCTAATTACCGGGCATTTCCTTTAATTTTCTCCATTGGCGATTTACCGTTTTACTTCCAAAAAATAACCCCTTTGGTACGTTTGTGGCTCCTTGGGTACCCATGATGACTAGACGATCTCTTTGTTGGTTATGGGTCTTGTTTTAATAGCCTCCGACAGAAAATTGAAAGTTTGAAATAGTTGTGATAGTATGTTTGGGGTTTGTCGTGGTGAAGCGCCCAACATGTTAATAATTTAGCGAACCTTTCCTCTGATTCATCTTTGGCCGTTTTTCAGTATTCCGCACTTCCCGGCTCTTGGCATGGTCAAGGTATTGGTGGTTAATTATCCAGATGGAAAATGTTTAAAAAAGTAGAATTCGCAGTTGAGCTTTGCATAAAGATTCCAAGGCATAGCGCGTAGGCATTGATCGCGTTTTAGAGAAATCGGTAGGAATTATATTCTTTTGTCCATAACGAGTTTATTTTAGATTGCCCTAAAACTAAATAAAATATGCTAACACCCAACCAGTTACCTATGACAAATTGTCAGTCTAGTGGGTAGGGGAAGAGGAAGGCAATCGGATTAAAAATGGAATATCGGAATACATGCTAAGTCTTTCACTATGGGTTTCACGGTTTGTGCAGTTTTCAAAAAGGCCGTTTTTCCGTTGCACCGATGCGTACATAAATCTACTGTTAGTTTTTCCCAAAAAAAACATCAAATACCTTGGCCTTATCGTTCATAGTTCTTTATCCATTGGAAGGAATGTCCTAGGACTGTAGAACTTCCAAAATTTTTTTGTTCTCCTCCTGGGTCTGGTTTCAAAATATGTTGTTCATGAACAACGTGCACAACCCTAATGGATGCTTGGTAAGGACGCAATGTAAAAGCAGCGGGGCAAGTGTTTTTTGGTCCACAATTCTTTTCAAGTCGTCACCAAAGCGATTTCCTTTGGGTGGGTGGAAAATCCATTTCCCCAGGAATGGCCAAACAATGGCATTTTCCTTTAGATTATCGGCCACCTTAATGGTATTGCTCCCAAAAATATGTCGGCCAGTATCTGTTAGCCCTTTATTCCCCATGGTTATCAGGTCAATATTGAGTTCTTTGACCTTTGCTCCTATGATATCGACCCAAGTCTCCTTTTAGGAAATAGTTTTAAAGGTGTGTAGGGGGTTTTTCGTTTGTCAAGACTACTTTTGTGCTTATATGTGTAATCTTTTCCTGGGATTCAATTCCAGTGTTTCAAATATTTTTTAATCCCAAGGACCGGGGAAAACGTTTTATCTGAAGAAATGGTAAGCTCCGAATAGGTGTTCAAAAATGTAAATGTACAGGACTGGGATGCTAAAGTTTTGATGCATAGAAACAGGGCGCAATAGGGCATTGTTAGGAAAATCGTCGCAAAAACTGTAGTATTTTTCATTCTCTATTTTATTTTAATTGTGGAATAACCATAAGAAGGTTGGTTGACATGAAACAATTTTTTTAATAACGGGTTCAATAAAAGTCGCCCTCGGAAAAAGTATGTTTGTTCTGGACATGACCAAAAAGATTAATTTTTTCTTTTGGCTTGCGAAGTCATTTGATGGCATTTATAATGTCATTGCGGGCACATCGTGGAACAGCGCCTGTTTGCTAAAAATCTTTTGAAAGTCCCATTCTTCTTGTTTTTCTTGATCTGCCAGTCAGCTCTATCCTGTGGATACATGCATACATTAAAATTTCGGGACCCATGCTCCTCTGAGATGTTAAAAGAGGCGGCTAACAAATTCCTTATTGTATCTATTTCAAAATCTGGTTGGGAATAATATTGCAATGGTTTCTGCTACTCAAAATTAGGGGGTATAAACGAGAACGGGACAATGGCTTTTTTTAGTAAGCATTGTTACGCGTATTTGTCCCAAAAAAAAATTTCCCTCCGCTCGGTGGCTCCTTTAGTGCCCATAACCACTAGACCGATGCACTTCGGGATTCAAACGGTTTCCATAACCTCGTTCCAAGAGGGTATTAAACTGGATGTACGATTAAAACTATGCCTGGGGAATTATTGTATATTCCCTTCTGCAGACGATTTTTTAGTTTTTCCAGTTGCGTCATAGATGTTTCTGCATTACAGTCGCCCAGGCCTATTAGTCCAGGGCTTCCCAATTAAATTTCGGCGTTGTTACCACTGGGGGTAAATAGGTATGGCATAGGTAAAAAGTTCATTCTTTATTTTTGAAAACTTTGCAAAGCGTAATCTATAGCCTAAAGGAGTTATTGGAAAAATCCGGTGGGGCAGCAAATCCGTTTCAATAATAGTATTTATTCTTTAGTTTTGTAAGCTAAATCAGAAGAGTTATCGTTAACCATTGATATGGTCAGTTCGGTTTCTCTTTTGTTTTGGTATTTTTACTTGTCAATAGAATTAAATTATTGAAGAATAGTTTTAGTTAATATCAATTCAACTCAGAAACGCCAGTTTTAGTCGATTTTCACGCCGATTGGTGTGCGCCCATGTAAAATGTTTGGCACAATCTGAAAACAGGTCAAGGACGAAAATGGGGCAACGACTAATTTAAAAAATTGTGGAAAATTTGATGGGACAAAAACCAAACTCTAGCCAGCACCTATCAAGTCAAGAGGAGGTACCCACTATGCTTCTATTTATAAATTGGAAAACAGGTTATGGCGGGAGTCTGGCGTGCTACAAAGAACGACATCGTAAATGTTATTAGCCAGCAAGTTATTCAAGGTATTTCTGTGCAACGTTTACTCGTGTACTATAGAAATGGAATCTTGGTGTGGTAACTTAATTTTTTTCTACCGCAGGTTTAAAGGAGAAATTCGCTCTAGGAAGTTTAATTTTTCGCAACCATCGACAAAGCATGTCTAAGTCCCTGCTTTCTACAAAAAAGCCTGTACGGCATCACTTTCCCAATTTTTTTTCGGTAAGGTATAAAAGGAGTGTGCTCGGTTTCCCTGAAATGGTTTTCAAAAATTCTTGATTTTTATCTTGATCCCGCTAAGGCTTCTCCTTTTGGGCAACATATAAGAACCGTAACGGCTGATATGCGATTAACGGTAAGTTCCTTTATTGGGTCTAAGACTTTATATCATAGTTAATTGGAAAATCTGTAGGAAATCCTATTTCCCTTGGGGAATTGTACTCGGCCATTTCTGGGACGGCCAGGGACCGCACATTTCTTACCTTGGTGATACATTGCCGTATTGCTTCCCAAGGAAACAGCTTTAGGCCAGGTAGTACGCTCCTTTTGGTTCCCATGCATAATTCAAGTCGATTACATTTTTTTCATTAACTATTGTTTTATTGTGATCTGTGAAAAAAACCCCATACCGTTGGCAGAGGTATGAAAGGTATGTTTGGTGTTGAAGAGGCAAACGTTCAATATCCTGTGGGTGTGGTTTAATAAATGGTCCAATTTTTCTTGACTGTCCTTTATAGAGTTTTTCCAGGTTAATTCTGGTGGTTATATACATAGCAGCATCACCACCGGGAATATGTAGGAAATGGGATTAAACTGAACGATATTGAAAAGTTGGCATTCTGGTTTTATGGTACATTGCCGGTCCGCATTTTATATGGCGTTCCAGGCGTTGCAGAAAAGGTCGTGCGGTTTAATATATTTTTTCTTTGATAGTTTATTAATTAATTCATTCCAATGCATTAAAAGTTGAGCTCTGGCAACTGTTCCCAAATGACAAATATCATGGTTGGTCTAATTTGGTGTAAAATGCTATTCCGGATCTAGGATGCTATCAGAGGGAAGATTAAAAAACGGAACTTCCGTGTTAAGGGCCACCCTCTGATAACATTTTCCTTGATAAGCTTTTCAAAAAAAACTATGCCAAATAGTTGACCATGGCGATTCCATACCTATGATTTTGTGATCACGGGGCATAGCTAGTTATGGCGCCAGAAATATTGGAATAACCCATTAATCTCTTCAAAACTGTATTTATTCCACGAAATCTTTCCATATAAGATCCTTAGCTGTTTTTTGATGGTGCAATAATTCCTTTCCCCGATTTATATGAAACATGGCGAATCTTGGAGTTTCCTTATTTAGCCAAACTTATGAGTGGTATCAATTCTACCTCAACTTGTAGATATGTTCAAAATTTCTTGGCAAAAGGCTATCTCATCGGTAAGGTTCAAAGATTGTAATTTTTCAGACGGGCGATGATTAGCGGCGGAAGTCGATATTTTGTATCACCTTAACGTGTTGCTGCCCATAAAAAACTTCTTTCAAGCGCCGAAGAGCCTTTGGGTTTCCCATAAAAATGTATTGTATTCCTTTATTGACAGTGGTTTTACCGAATAGCGTTATATAGGGATCAGCAATCTAATCCATCAAAAGGTGTTGCAGGCTATTTTTATGGACGATTTCCCAAATTGGCCTAATTAGTGATTTTATGTCTCTTTCGGATTCCTCCTTTATTGCCCTAAATAGACGGTGTCTTTGCTTTTCCATGGTTGCTGCTCAGACTGGATGCACCTAACTTTCAAAGGCATGAAAATGTGGAAAACGCATTCCCTCCTTTTCAAAGAGGAAAATGCATAATCGTATGCATTACGGCATTGGCCGAAAAGTCTGTAGGAGTTTAGGAAATATGTTTTGCTTTCATCTTTTCTATAAATTTTAAATAAACATTTAGGCTGATATTTGGCAGGGATTGTGGGAAGGAACCAATACGGGCACCTTGGAATGAAATGCAATTTTTTTAATTACGGCTCACGATAATTCTTTCCCAAAAAAACTATGTTTTATACCTGGACATTGGTCAATAAGGTCTGCCCGTTGTTTCTGTTACATAACTGCTCTACACTCTGGGCTATGTTAGCCTCAAAAAAATTACCTGGTGAAAGGAAATATTCCGTTCCACTTAGACGCGTCTTCTAAAATTTGATGGTTTGTTTTCTGTAATTCACTGAGTCTAAAACTCAACGGCCACGGGATCACTTTTATTGCGGATTTTCAAAGTTTTTGCCCAATTCATCCATAGGTAAAGTAGTTCAAACTTTTGGTTAACAATCGCTGTAATCCGTTGGAAATACTAAAAGACTTGTAATTCTTGGAAAGTTATAGTCCTTGGGGGCACCCTTAATACTGGAATTATTTTTTATTATTGTTAAGGGACTTTCACTGTATTGCTCCCTAAAAAGACATTCTTTGGCACCGTAGCGCCTGGGTACCCCAAACCAATAAGGTCTACGTCTCCAGCAGACACCAATTCTTAATGGATTCCTCTAAGTTGCCCAACTTGGAAATCCTTTAAAAGTATGGTTTGGGTTGTTGTGATTTATATTAAGGTAGTCCAGTATCTTATCTAGATTCCTGTACGAATACTTTTCCAAGAAGTCGTAAATGCTTCCTAATATTTGTGACTTTTCTGTCCTAGTTTATTCAAGGCACTTGGTTCATAAGCATGAAAAATATGAGAAATTTGCACTGTCACATGGGTCATAGAGTGTTAAGGCCGTTATAAAAATGGCATTCCATGCATTATCGGAAAAAAATCGGTGGCAAACAGATTTTTTCCATGTTTATCTTTTTTGAGGGAGACTTATTTGCCGTATCAGGTATTACCAAAAAAGGAATCCTCGAGTGGATCCAAATAGCGTCTACCGTAATCTTGTAATAATCGTTCTAAAAAATGAATGCTTACGATTCATTATGGCCAAAAGACCAAACCCTATGTTCTCTACATATAGATGGAGGGCATTTGGGCATTATTCGCCCTTAACCTCGCTCAAGCAATGATTCACTGGTTTAAGAAAAACACATCCAGCGCTTTTTTATTTGCCTGTTGATGCTGCATTCAACCACAAAATGTCTTTTACATTTCAACACGATCAATTTTTGCCTTTAAACAACTGGACAGATTTGCGATGAAGCCCAATAAACCTGCATGTTATAGGGTGTACCATAATCCGTTGGAAAAACTATGTATGGATGCTTTAAAGGTATAAACGCAGGGGGATGGCCAACACTGGTTATACTCGCTTTTCTAATGACATGGACGGACGTGTTCCTAAAAAGATTTCTCTTGGCTCCAGTTGCTCCTGGTTCCCCATGCAATCTGGTCTATTCCTTCTCGTCCGTGACTTCTTGAATCTCATCGGTCAAAATATTAAAAGGGAGGATAGCGTTTTGAACTGATGGTTTGTAATTGGGATAGTTATTTTTTATAATCTGTGAGCGTTTTTTCCAGACCCTCTTGGCCAATTCAACGTCCTTATCAGGGAGCACTATTTACAGGGACCGCCCATTCATATAATCTACCCTATTAAAAAGTAGGGTTAAAGGTGTGTAAAATATAGAAAAGACACTTTTCATTCTTTAAAATAGTTGAGTGTATAGCTATGGCATTACGGGCATTTATCGGAAAAATCGGTAGGCCAATAAAATTTTTATCCATTTTGGGTCATTCATGGTTTATCTAGCAAGATTCTGCAATTTACTAAAAAAGGAAGTTTTTAACCGTGAGTCAATTTTCGTTCTACTGTTTAGATCTATAAAGCATGCCTCTAGAAAGAATGTCCGGGAGTTCACATGGACAAGAGTGCAATATCGTTTTTGTTGATGAAATCCATGATGGCCTCTGCCTTGTGGGTAGGACATCTTTCAAAATATAATAAGGGCGTTGCCAAAGTTTCCCTTAAAAAAGCGCTGGTTGTCTATTTGTCTTGGGCTTAAAATCTTCAAAGTCTGAAATGTATAGGCAGGTAGTTTCGATTAAATTCGGACGCCAAGGTGTCCAATAACTTTAATTCCCGGACGCTTGTGGGCAGCATTTAATCTGTTGGAAAGTAGTATTTTCTTTGGTTGATGAAACTTGCAATCCAAAGGAACAAGCCAATACAGGGCATTGCCATATTTAAAAAAACTTGTAACGGTATTGGCTACCGAAAGCTAATTTTTTTTGCTGTCGGTTTGGCCTTTGGTGCCCATAAATACGAGGGTCCACATTTATTTTATTGAACCCAATCGTTTACCGCATCAACTTAGAGTGTCAAATACGGATAGTGTTTTTATAGGTGTGTTTTGGATTATGCTCCCTTGCAGCCAGTTTTGGGTTAGGTCTGGGCAGGGATTTTATCTTATATTATTTTTTAAGAAGTTTCCTTTGATTGTTCCAAAAGTGGATTTCCCCATTGGTCTTATAGGGGCCCATTAAACTTTCGTCGGCATAAGCATGAAAAAAGTAGAAATTGGCCGTTCACATTTATATAGATTTAAGCCATAATAATAGCATGCTTGGGCGCACTGCTGGGAAAAAATCTGTAGGAATTCAAAATGGTTTTCATAGGTTTTCTTTTGGATTCCTACCAAAGTATTGTAAAGTTGTCCCTATAAAATCTATGAACATTTATTCAGTAGCTCGCAATGAGGTGTTGGTGAGTTAGGGTTACTCGGTAATTACCCAGCAACGGAACACTAGTTTGAAAACTAATTTTTTTTTATGCAGTGTCCAATAGTTTAATTGTTGTAGAAAAAAAATTTAGATTGTTGGCCACCATGATAACCATATCGATATTCTCGCTGGTTACAAACCCGCAAGATGCGCTGTGTACATAACTTTATCCTGTGTATAAAGGTGCGGATGGGCATAAGGATGCGATTTCTCATGGTACTTCAAGCAAAAGTCCTGTAAATTAAATCATGTTCTGAATTTGGCAGGCAGTATTTTTAATTTTACCCTGGGCCTTAGAAGACATTTAACAAACATTTAATCGGGGGCTTTAGAAGATACGAAGTATTTTTTTGTCATGGCTCCAAAAAATAGAGTTGCGATAGGGGAAAAATATTATAATCTTGTGGGAAGCCAATATTTTTTCCAGGGATAAGGGCGGCTCGGCTTTTTCCCGCGGTATCAACCAAAGAGGATTTACAGAGGGTACTTTTGGGTTTTATTTTGGGCCATTTTTTTTATTTCCTTCCTTCCTTTTCTTTG
>Ga0163217_1019403_pt1 | contig 12431 bp, 8 predicted proteins | sample SynspAceP_FD_185933 | JGI IMG/M metagenome (GOLD analysis project Ga0163217, IMG submission 185933) | Saline lake microbial communities from Ace Lake in Antarctica - Synechococcus sp. Ace-P (PacBio error correction) | ecosystem: Environmental > Aquatic > Non-marine Saline and Alkaline > Saline ... | reverse complement strand
GTTGATTGGAGGTGAGTTTGAAGTCTTTTGAGTAGTTAAAGATTCAAAACCAATCCATCTATGCGGAAAAATTCTAATCTTTTTCTTCTGTCCAGTGGGCTGCTTTTTCAGCATTGCACGGAGCAAACCATGAGAATCACTTTAAATACCCGAAAAATCGGACCTATCGAGGCGGAGATCCCCAGTCACGGGCCACAGGGGTAGAGTGTCCCCTGACTTATTACTTGGAACAACCCCGGTGGGGGAGTTGGAGGATTACGATGCGGTCACATGGGATATCCTAGATGGCTTTTTTTACATGGTTCAGTCGGAGCTGTAGCGGTTCGGAAAGCAACCCATCATCGTTTATTGTTTTGGATGGGAGACATGCGCCACGTGGCGTAATTGACTCTTATTTGGTGACGGAGTATATAATCACCCCGATGCTGGAGACCTTGGAAAAACTAGGGCCGGAAAAACAGGTATTTTCAGAATTCAGATTCAACCATAATCCGTGTAGTCTATGTTGCGGGCTTCAAGGTGACTCATGTCCCAAACCCTGATAGGGAGTATATAAATCTACTGATGCGGGCCACTTGGGAGAAGTATTATTGTAGATGAGAAGTTGGAGCAGTCGAATTTATCATGGACGATGAAACCAGAAGTATCTATCTGATTGGGAGCATCAGCGTTAACCTTGGCAGGTGATTTCAGGCTGGACCTGGAAGTTGGGATTTATATAACAACAGTACGCAGGAAAAACTTGGAAAGAAATCCATGAAGGACTTCTTGAGAAAAGGGAAAATTTGGCGTTCAGTTCCAGAGATTCGAATAGGTTTATGCCTGATTGGAAGGTGATCAGGAAAAGGATCTCGGTGGTCTATTTGTTCTCCGATGATGAGGGTGAAAGCGGAGCTGTGAATAAGGATAACCGTCTGACTTTCAACGCGCATGGTATTACATTGAAGGTTTTTGCAGATCCGAATGCGGAAACACAGTTTGGGTTCAAGTGTCCCCAATGCTTCCATCCATTTGATGGGCGGAAAGACTTTTGAGCCAAACGTGGTTGCAACGGGGACTTTACCACGACATTTGGTTTAATCCTACAATTCTAAAAAATAATGATCCCTGCCGATGACGGTGAGGAAGTATCATTTAATGGGGGTAAAACTTGGTTCAACAGCGCATATGCAATGCTCATTTGCTACGATCAATACGACAATTCAATTCTTATCGGCATCTATGCAGGACATGCGGACAATTTTCTGTTGTGATAAGCAGCATGGCATTGGGAAGAGGTGGGATTTCTTCAAGAGCATTGGAATACTCAGCAGGCGGCGAATTCAGCTTCTTGCTTGATCAGATGTCTCGTTTATAGTAATGGAGGAAGTTACTCGGAAACCACGAACTTTTTGCTTGATATGAAGGTCAGGTGGTTCGACAATGTGATGATTGCACCAATGCCAATATTTCTTGAGAGATGCCTCAGATAATGCGCTATCGCTACAGATTGGAATGTTCGGATATTTCTGGTCGCAACGAGCCAGCATCTTTTTACCATGGCTCCCAATATGGTTAAGCGTAGTCGGATAATGGTACGAGCTCGGGAAGTAATCTCTCCGACTCACCGAATGTAAGGAAAGCAAGGAAAGGTGGCAACTTATTACCAATGAAGCAGTTGGTGCAGAATTCGACGCTTCTCTTACAGCATCGATCTCCTCTTGAAAAAGGAGCTTATTCTATACCGGAAGTGGTGATGCGGCTTAGTTTATCTCACGAGAGGAGGTAAAACTGGAGAATGTCCTCCAAAAGGACTCAGGGATCCTGATCAATGGCGATAGAAGTTCCCATCGATCCTGGGACGCTACATTGCAACTTACGCTACAAGTTCAATGATTCACTCCGGGATGTATAAGACTTATGATTTATGGAAGTTGGATTAAATAATCAGTTCTGGCATTCCTTATGGCGCTTTCACAGAGTAGTTGTGAAGATTCAAAGACAAAATTTGCTCTACGAGGAAAAAGAGCAGGGATTTTATTTCAGAAATGCAGAAACCTGGAAGCTTTTCAGCTTTGATTTCCAGTTACCCAATACGGATTGAAAGTCTCCCATGAAGGATTTGATCGTGGCGACCTCAGGAAGGGTCATTTTTGGTTTTAGATGATTTTAGTTTGGTACGGGAAATGAAAAACGGTACAGGCGCAAAATCTACATTCCTGAGGATTTATCTCGGCAGTGGTCCGTCCGTCAGTAGAAGTAATTCTGATTTGATGGAACTGATCCTTTGAAGGCGTGAATCTGCAACGGGTAGTTCTTATTATCACATACCTGAAAAACACACAGATTCCACCAAATTAACTTTTGGAGATCCATGATGCGGCCGCAAATTTAGTTCCGTGAAGATAGCTGAGAAAGATCTGAGCAATCTTCCGGAGGACCTTCGAGACCTACCCTTACGGTAAAAAAAAAAGGTATTCAACCGATTCGTTTGGGATATCGCTTCCAAGTATTTGCGGGAAATTCCCACTGCTATCTCGAAGCATAGCTTATCGAGGCCATCAAGTCATGCCAGGTGCTTTCAAAATTAGTCTTAAGGGCGCCGGAGCTAGCGTAAACCGAGCTAGTATCACGGCAAAGCGCTTACGAAAATCACGATGCCGGACTATCAGAATATGAAACTTTCATGAGGCGTTGGGAATCGGGATTTAATGGAAATGCACGAAATGGTAAATCAAGCAATGGACTATTCAGAGCAGTTGAAAGCAACCTGACAAAACAAAGGGAAAAGAGGTTTGAAGATACTTAATGGAAACTGGAAACTTTTAAAAGAGTCTTCAAGCATGGGATGAAAAAATGATTTCAGCGAAAATTCTTACTGCTTACGTGACGTAAGAGGAAGTTCCATATATGTTTACGTAATGTATCTATACCTAATCAATCAAATGAAAAGTTCGATTCCTTAAGTAAATAAAGGCTCAAAGATCGTTACGCGAGTTTTGGGAGAATGGGAAAGTATTGAAAGTTGAAGCGAAAAATATTGAACGAGGAAATCCAATCATTCATAAAAATGGCACAGGGCTGGATAGGAGTTCTTTCCTTAAAAAAATCCATCGTTAAAAATAAAACCAAAGCCGTTTTCATTAGGAACGGGCTTTAATTTTTTTTTACCTAATCCCTAACTTTCAGGTACCAAATAAAATTCGGTTTATTCATTTTTCTTACTTCGCCTTTATTTAAATCAGAAGCAGGAATTCAAAAACTTTCTTACTGAAGACCAAAACCCGAAAACCCTATTACCATGACAAAATACCTAACCTCTTTGACTTCGGTCAACGGTGTTATAAGACAGAAGTCCTTTCGGGCCTATGTTGCAATGGATTGATTCCTGAGGCAGTTGCTTTTGCGTTTAATTGGGCAGGCCTATCGCACTGGACTGGTCTCTATGCTGCATTTATTGATGGGATTAGTGGACATCCTTTTAGGCGGACGACTGAATGTCTAGGCAGACTGGCGCAGTTGCTGTCGTGATTGTACCCTTGCTGCTTTTCATGGAGTAGAATATGTCTTTGGCTGCAGTAGTGTTGGCAGGATTATTCAAGTAAGTGCAGGCGCTTTGAGACTTGGTTAAATTTCATGAGACTTGTGCCACTCCGGTGATTTTCGGATTTGTGAATGGGATTGGCTAATCATTGATTTTATGTTCTCAATTGGATCAGTTCAAGGGACAATTCTGGAGCTTGGCTAACGGGAAATTCTCTACTTTTTTGGGTTAGTGCTTATTGACCCATGTTTGATAATTTGGGGCTTACCCAAAACTCACAAGGTGGTCCATTCCTCGCTGACTGCAATTTGGTAGTATTTGGTGGTATCGTTTTTGAATCTCGACACCAAAAGATTGGAGGACATTTGCCAGCATTCAGGGTGGCTTCCCTCCTTTCATTTACGGGCCGTTCGCATTGGACTTTTTGAGACCTTCAGATTCTTTCCCGTATGCATCATTGTTTGAAGAGGTTGGTTTTGATCGAAAGCCTTTTTACCCTAACATTATCGACGAAATTACGGAAACCCGAGGTCGCCGTAATAAAGAAGCTGTTCGCCAAGGGAAAGCAATTGCTTTTTGGAGTCTTTCAGAATGGGTTGGCGTTGCGATGATTCGGCCCAGTCTATTGTCATATTCCTTCGGAGGCTCGAGCAAGACTTTCCGGAATTAGTAGCTTCTGTTTGATGTTTAGTCTTCATATGTTTGGGAAGTAGTCTGATCGAACAGGTTTCCGTATGGGCAGGCTTGACGGGCTTGAGCATGGTTTCGTCGGAACTTTTGAGTGGGCTAGGCTTAGGACTTTTACCAAACTGACTAAATCGATGTTTTCTTGATGGTTTGGTCACCTTGATTAATCGGTGCTGCACAATTTGCTTTTGGCAGTATTGATCGGAGTCATCTTGCGCACTTTCTTTGCTTGGGATAATGCAAAACGGATTCAGCCCGAAAAATCTTATTGATGCAATTGGCGCGAAGCACTTATGAAATGTATGGGCCGCTTTTCTTGTTTCAGTGGGAAAGTTTGAACAAGTTTTGATATTCAGAATTGATCAGAAGAAGTCATCATCGACTTTGCTGAAGAGAATCGTGATATTTGTCGCGTCGAAGCTATTAATCAGAATCTGACGCTATCTAAAAGTCGGAAAACAGTCCACTAAACACCTCAGTCAGATTGTCGAACAATCATCCGCCAATTGCAGGCAATTAGTGGACGTAAATGTGATCAAACCCAAACTTACAAACTTGCTATTGATAAGCTCTAAAAGAATTTCATAATGGTAACTCGTAACGGGAATGAAGAATAGGCGAAGCAGTTTTGAAGAATCAGGGTAAATTTAAATCCCAGCTTAAAAGTATATATTTCAAGTCGAGAATATACACTCTTTTGCCATTGCGGTCTTGAGCGAAACCTTTGTGGGCCTTAGCGGTCAAATGGACTTGGTAAAAAAAGGATGGCTTTTCGCTCATTTTTTTTAATCTATTGGCGCAAAAACTATATTGCCTAAATTTCATCCAGTTGATTCTCCGTTTCCACCTTGGTTTGCTGTCATCAAGATCCCAATGGTATTTTCGTAAACGGGATCTGCAAAATATTGAGTATTGAAATAGCCCCGAATCAAATGTCCCCACACTTCTTCACCACCTTTGGGAAAAGCAGTTCATTTGACAATTCCAAAAGCGGTCCGTAACTTTTCATAGCATTTTACGCTCTATTTGCTAGAAATTGACATCATTTGCGAATTGTGGCTTTTTACGCGAACAAGTTATGATTTCAATGGTTGGGATAGAGGGCTTAAAGATCTTTCATTTTCCATTTAGGAACTCCCCTCAACATGAAGAAATTCAGATTAATCTCAGCAGTGGATGGATAAGTCAGCTCGCGAGAGAAAAACATAAGTCTTTGCTCCAAGTTTTAGGATTAATCTGGATTCATAGAAAGTAACTGCATTGGTCGCAAGAACCAAGGCAAATGATGACGGTTACCAATTTGTTACCCTTGGGCTTCATTCAAATTAAAATCAGTATGGACCATGCCTAAGGCTGGAAAGTTCGAGTTTTCAAAAATTCATCAAAAGGCATCAGAGATATCTCAATAAATACCCAAGAATCCAATCATTTCTGATAGGTGAATTGGCTCCTGTATCATGATGGATCGGAGCTTAGCAAAGCTTTTTAATATTATTCCAGCTTGATGGCTCGGTTAGTAAAGGTTCAATGATCCCGGCTTTTTTGATAGATTATTTTCATTCGTTCATCCCAATCGTATTCCATATCCGATATGAAGTGTGCGTCAGTAAATCTTTAATTAGTAATCTCACGTGAGGAGGTCGGGTAGGAATTAAGTAGTCTGCAACGGAAATCCAGTCGATCACTGTGATTGTGTACGTATTATTGTGTGTCTTCGGGAGTATTACCTTAGAATCGGATCAGTTAATTGAAATTTGCCTTCTTCCCAGAGCAATATCACTGCAGTAGAGGTAATGGCTTTTGTCTGAGACGCTATTGGAAGATTGATCCTTTTCCATTTTTTTGCTGTGAAGAAGGTCGCAAAGCCTTTGGAGATTGGTAAACTATTTTTCCATCTTGACATCATTGCCACAATCAGGATTGGTTTGCGGCAATCGCTATCATTCAGCATTTGACATCCGATTGATTTGTCTTGAGAAATTCCTTTTTGAGGGGAGCTCGTAGGCTGGTGTAAGGACTTGAGGCATGGCATCCGATTTGACATCATGACTGCATACTGCTTAAAAATACTTTTTTTTCATTAGGTTTGGGTTATTGTCTTTTTTCAATTACACAAGCAATTTGAAAAAAGAATATAAAAAAAGCAGGAACGAAAAATCAGCCGTGATTGCAAAGTTATCGGGGGATTAATCCAATGTTTTATTCAAGTAGTATCTGTCCCATACCTGAAACATTCGAGCACACCAAATTTCTTCTCCCGACAGGTCTCAGACCTCAATTAACGATCTGGCCTTTGGATTCGAAATTCGACTTCACGGTAATAATTGAGGGTAACCACAAAACCTGGGACGAGCTACCGGCTTGGAACGAATTTAGTTTCCCTGCACGAACCGTTATAGCTCTCCTGATAGTTTTAACACTTTAACTTTACCGGGAATCTCTTCAAATACTTACTCCTTCAAATTCCATAGGTTCTTTCGGAATTACCTTTTCACAACATCCGTATCTCCGGAAAAAATTCCTTTAAGTATGCTTTAGCTTTCATAAGTTTTCCGTCTCGTAATAATCCACTTCAACTTTATCTCCAGGTGTTGTTTTCTAGCTACTATTTTCTTGAAGATTGCTACGGTAGAAGTCTTTTTTTCCATCCCTCCAATAATGATATCTCCTTCTTAAGCTGCTTCGGCACCTCGCTGTTTATCAATTTAATCCCTGATTGTAAACACCTTGATCTTTTGCTGGGAATTTCTTTCCTAAGTACTCACCAAGTTCAGGGCTTATGTCCAATGATTATTTACCCCTAGCAGTCCTCGCTGAACAGTTCAAAATTCCATTAGGTCATTTATACTTTTTTTTGACCCAAAGTATAGGAACTGCAAATGAATACCACTGTAGCTACCGTTCGGGTGGCGATAGCAGTATAATTTGCGATAATTCACTGCAAAGATTTACTAATTGCTCTCCTGAGTTTCCAGGATTTTAACCACTGCATCGGTTTTGAAGAAAGACGTCCACCTTGAAGGTTTTTTTTCTACATCCCTTAGAAAGATACCAAATATTTCGGCCTTAGCAGAATAATTCCTGCAGGTTACGTTGGGTTAGGTCAATGGATTACAACGCAAAGTACCATCCCCAATTTGTGTATTTATCAGAGTACCAAACTTCACAAAAGGAAGGGACCTGTTGCTTCGGTTTTCAATAGTGCCAAGTCGTGAAAGGATCTGTTTCCGATGATTTTAGCTACATAGCGTTATTATTTTTAAGAGATATCTACTTTGTAGGCATCGACACGTGATTATGGTGACAAATGTAGCATCGCAGAGATGATCCTCAGAGCATGGAGCTCATAGCATCCTCTTGAGATTCTTTCCGAATCGCCTCTGGGAGGCATTTGGAAAAATCCTAGAAGGCGGATCTTTTGACTTCTACCTTGAATAAGAAAATGTGGTATTTACATGCATACTCTGCGGGCTGTAAGCAAATTGCTGCAAGCACGAAATTGATTCCATCAGGGATCGTAAAGTCTTTATTACTCAATAGCTAACAAAAGCTTCTTTTTATTGCTTTTCATAAAATAGAAGGGCCTGAGACTGTATAAAGAAACTAAACTTGTACTAGGTTACTAAAACCTCTATCAATGGAGCAAAGAGCCATTGCCGGAAAAGAATTGTCCTTTTTTTCATATATTTTTATACTTTAATGATTGTGATTTTATAACGGAATTTAGAATTAAGATTCCAAGGAGGAAGTGATTTTTACTGGTCGAATACCTCAAAATTAACAAAGAATAAACGCTTTTTATCATCTCCTTTCGAATAACAAAATAATGCGTGGAGTTTGCCCCGTCCTTCAAATTATTTTATTTCAAAGCCATATTAATACAATCACGTCCTAGTATAAGAATAATCAGGTTGACCTTTTTTTCCAGTTGGGCTGAGTAACTAGGTAAAGAAAGGGTAGAAATTAATACAGATTACTTTCGAAAGTGCTTCAGTGAAGTATAGGCACTTAGATTTAGACTTTATTACCTGATTTAATTGGAATGGTAAATGATCAGAAACAAATGATTGCGTTATTCCAATAATTTATTTCAATCCCATTTGCAAAGTAAAAAAAGACCGGAAAATGCCCGAATTAGACTTCATCTCTTTAAAACTACTATTTTATTGATTTTTTTTCATTTCGGATGCACTGAAGGGTGAGCGACTTTCAAAAAACCGTGGGAATCATTAAAATCGTTCTTATACACTGCACAGCTTATTTGTCTCAAATGAGATTCTCTTGCTTCAAGAAAATGGCCATCGTTTTCTATCTAAGTGTCGGATAGTCAATAACTCAAAAAAACTATTGCGATCGAATGGGGAAGATTCAAAGTTTTCTGACCGGATATTTTCCCGAACCACAGTGACTGACGTAGCAATTACTCAGAGTTGAGAGAGATCTTTTAGAAACATATCACAAAAATTACATAGATGATAGGGACAGGTATTAATCTGAGGGTATATAAAGGGTGTTCGTAACTACATATCCATTTCATTGACACTTCTATGAAAAACGGGGCAGGGAAATATGAAGCGAATATTAATTAGCAAAAGCGGATGGAACGAACACTTTTGGAAGTCTGGTAAAGACACGTCGAAGTTAAATTCGGGCTGCCTTCTACAACTCCAAATTATCCCACGTGAACTGGTACAATGTTTCCCCTGATATTTTCAAAAAAGAAATAAACAAATATCAGTATAACGCATCCATCAATTCTTATGGACACGTATTTCTAATCTCCAGGATATCTAATTTCTTAAGCTTTTCAAGCAAACACTATCCGAGAATCACCGATTGAGAGCTATTTAGATCTACAGTCAATTTTTCAAATCAAAATTGAAATTACAAATTCAACGAAAATACTTTGCTAAAAAGATGGTCCCGATTCCTAATTTGGCGGATCTTCGGATGACCACGCTGCCGGAACTTGTATATATAGAAGAATTTATCAAGCTCTTCACGAATCAATAGTTTCTGTCTAAAAATCGATATTCCAGCGAAAAGCATATCATTGATCGGGGAATTAATGGCACTCTTAATGAAGCAGAGCCGATATTATTTTTTTTTATTCATCAAGCAAATTTTAAATCGAAATCTCACGAAAAAGGAATTTGCGATTTGTTTTTAGAGCAGGGTCGCATACCCAGAGAAAAATCCTTTTTGAATCCTTCTATAGTAATTGTCTCGTGCCCTTATTTTTCTTGTTGTTTTAATTTTAATCCTATCTATTAGTTTTTAGATCCCAATTTTATCTTTTAATTTATAAGTGTTATTTTCGGGCTTTGCAGTGCTGGCGAAATCATTTTGAGGGTTCGCGGTTTTCAGTCATATGGATACATTTATTCCATTATACTTTTTAGGACTACCAGATAGGTCTTCATTGGTCAAGTTCACATTTTCCGATACGACGATCTATGTTACTGGCAGCTTTAGAGAATTCTTCCTTTTTTTTATGATCGCGCTTTTTCTGTTACAAAGAATCGGTAAGGCAACCATTTAATTGCTTCAATTCGTGCTTAAAATACTTAAGTTTTTTTTCCTTCTTTTTGTCTCTATATATTTTCTTTGGAGCGAATATTAGGCCAAGATTTAGTTTGGCCAAATATCTTATGTCCACTTACTTGGAGTTGCAAGTTTTTCCTGTGGCTTGGCCCTTATTCTTATTTACTCAAGTAAGTTTAAAAGCTGTTTAATTTTCTCTGGATTGAAGCTAGAAAGAAAGAGATCTGATGTCAATTTCTACATTTTGATTTTCAAGAAATCCAAACGGATTCAAGGGTTACTCAAAATCTGAAATTGCTTTGGGATATGTGGCCGCTTACAAGCCTATCCTATTCATATATTGCGGTCGTTCTTTTATGCCCACTTTACGATATGGTTTCTGTAATTTTTTACTTCAAGAACGAGTCTTGAGGAAAATGGCAACTTTCGAATATTTCAAAAATATTCTCCTAATATTTTTGTTTCTAGATCTTCTAGTGAGTCTCTTTCATTGTTTCAGCACAATAACATAGCCTTATTTTTGCTTATACTTCGGGGACCAGAAATTTCTTCATCGGCGCACCAAAAAGGTTAGGAAGTTCGATTCTCCTGATTTCGTCTTAGCTATTATTATTGTCGGATTTATGCTTGCAATGACAAGCGCTTAAAATCCCCTTTTGGACAATATTCGCCATTGGCTTGAGATTCACTCTCCGTAGGCAGTAGCCTTTGGTCTTCGAAACGATAATAAACAACTTGTGGTATCTGGCATAATTCTCAAGGGCTTTTGAAAAACCCATTCAGATGCGGCGACGAAACTTGAAGTAGGAAAACGCTAGAGTGGACCGTAAAAGAAGTTTGGAGTGATTCGAGGCGAGTAAAATTCAAGCCTATGAATGATTCGAAGAGATTAATTTTACCTAATTGGGGATCTGCTTTCACAAAGCCTGATATCAATTGTACTTATCAGATAAGCGACGAGAATAGAGTGACATTGGGGTAGCATTATGCTCGGATATGGAAAAAGTAAAAACTAGTTAATTGAGAAGGCTCTAATCCATGAGAAAAAATTCATTTTTGAAACCCGCAGCTCGAGAAGCTTTAATGCAGAACTTCGCTGATCAGTTTCGTTGATTTTGAGAGTGCGATATGTTCGGGTAGTAAGTAATTGATATTTTTGTGATCGAATGTACCGGGCAGAAATTAATGGACGGGACATTTTGAATATTTTCTAGACTAAATGGTGATCGAAATCCCTTTTCCCAAAACGCGATTTTATTACCCAAAATTCCGATTCCGTTCTTTCATGGCAAGGATATCGCCAATTCCAGCCAGCTTGGATCACGGAATCGAATCAGAAGTAGTCCGATCAAAAAAATACATTTGAAAACAAAAATCTCGAAGGATAACCTTCAGAGGATCATATTTAACAAGAACTTCAAAATGCTGTATTTTAGCTCTTTTGACGTTGACAAAGCTTGGCCCTTTATTACCACTCTTTCTGACTTTCGTATGTAAACTTTTGTCGTTCTGAGGCAATTTTGGTTAATAATCCTGTTTGCGTTGTACGAAACCACTTCGCTATTGTAAAGTGTCTTCGTCTTACGATAAATCGAAAATCCTTTGGCCTTCGATTGTTAAAATTTTTACTGTTTCCGCGTAGATCATCGAATAAATTTGTTTGAAATATAATTAAATAACTGGCTCTAAAAGTAAAGATGTAGGATTAAATTGAAAACAAAATTATTCATCGCTTAAAATTTGATTGGTTTGAGGAAAATATATATTGCTAGTAGACATGCAAATCTTCTCTGGGATGATTACAAATTTTACGAGACAATGATAGGGCCACTCGGACAAAGTGGTTGGAGAGATATGCCGATGATGGCATAAACGTTTGAAAACAGAGCAATATATCCAGCAACGCATTTTCTTATTCCTCGACTGCGTGAGGGCGGAAAGCAAACCGCAGAAATTCGTCCTAAAGAGAGCCTTAGGATTTAGCTGATTCGCTGAATGACATCAAAGGAAAATCTTTATCACGCTTAGCTCTTCATACAATTTCAATGAAGGATAAAAAGCAAGCTGATCATGTGGAGGACACTGTTTTTGGTTAGCGGCACCAATCCTTGGATTCAATGATTCATTGAACTTACTTGGTGGAAGCATTTCACAATCTTCCCAGTTCAGGTACCAATATGGATTCAAAGCTGCATTGATTCTTGGAAAGAAGCTTGTATACAGATTAGGTAAATGCTCAGGACTTGGTTTAATTTTGATTTATCCTTAAAAAATTAATTCTAAGGGCAAAATTCATTAAATTCCCGCACATCCTGATTTACGAATCAAAAGACACTTGTCAGGATTTAGCTAATTAAAATAGCCGATTTTTTTTTTGCGACTTCGGGCTCCTGAAGGAGAGCTTGCCTTCAGATATTATTACATTTTTGGAAAACGGTCAATTTGCTGGAAAGAAACGTCCTTTTCCGCTGCAAGGATTTTCCCTAATCTTTAGTTTTGCATTGCCGTATCATGATCCGGGAGCAAGCTAAAACGGAATTTTCCAGTTTTCTTCATTCTTCTTATATTTTGGCAAAGACCCACAGTTGAAACGATGGCCCAGTCCCAGGGCCTTCTTGAAAAGCTGGGGAAGTTTTAAAAAAAAAAAGGCCCCCCATCACTTCACCCCTTTATTTTT
>Ga0163217_1025516_pt1 | contig 12433 bp, 6 predicted proteins | sample SynspAceP_FD_185933 | JGI IMG/M metagenome (GOLD analysis project Ga0163217, IMG submission 185933) | Saline lake microbial communities from Ace Lake in Antarctica - Synechococcus sp. Ace-P (PacBio error correction) | ecosystem: Environmental > Aquatic > Non-marine Saline and Alkaline > Saline ... | reverse complement strand
ATTTTATATTTGGCTGGGAATTAAATTTCTGAAATTATTTAGCCTTTCAGGCCTCGGGGGCGGGTATTATAGATCAGACGGATTCAACCCGTCAATTCGTGGTGATCATTCGGGGTCATATAGAGGAAAAAAGTTGTCACGCGCCATTACCGAGTTTGGGAAATTGGGTTTCGATAGGAAGAAAATTTCGCGGCAAATACCGATGATTGGAAATTGGACTTGACAATCTTACTCCCAAAATCTCAATTAGCCAAAACAATTCATTGAGGTTTTTGAAAAAAATACCATAAGCCATATTTGGAAATAAATCAATGAATCAGAAGAAATCTAGGCAAAAGCTAAAAAGTAAAGTTGGCCTTCTTTACTTATGGCAGTTTTAGATCAAAGTCTTATTTTAATAGATTCAAATTATTTTACCTTCATGAAAAATTCTAAAAATATTCAGGCCTTGGCAGTCGTATTTCTATTTAGCAGTTCGGAGTCTGAAAAGCATCAATCCCCTGTTCGCTCCTGACTGGCAACTCTTGGGCGTTGTGCTTCCGCTCATGGACAAGATCTTGATCTTGCGCCCAATTTCCGGGAGCCGTTCCAAGCCTAGATTTTTTTAGGAGGGCGGAAACTTTGCTGGATTTTCGGGCTGCAATAATTTCTCGGAAAAAACTTCCTCTCTGGAAGGAACTGGGAGTAAGACTCGACCCAGGAAGCCATGACAAAAAAAGCCTGCTTAGGTACAGGTGAGGCAGGGATTTCTTTCCGCTATCGAAAGGTAAGTCAGCTTAGGATAGATAGAAACAAACTCACTTTACCGATCGGTGACACGAGTTACATGACTTTTGTGTCAAAGAGGATTAAGAAATCTCCAAAATTTTCATCGGTTTTCCAGCGAAATTGAATTTTCTTCATTTTCTTTTTTACCGGATTAAAGCTTTGACCAAGTTGGCGAGTTTCACTGAGAAGAAACACCTTTTCATTCCCCCAACATTTATTCTGCCCCAAACTAAGGGAAATCAGAATAATGTCATTGCCGATTTTTACCAAGAACTCCTTTCTTGAACGGTAGGCGATATCCTTTGATGGATTGTAATCTACATTAAGCTCATCGAATTCAAATCTCGCTTGCTTTAGTTGCTTTGTCCACAGTGTGTCAAGCCTTGAGTCATGTCTCTCTACCCCGTCTCAAACTTGTCACCCGCCACTGCTTTTATTATCCTCAGGATGCCATTGGATTGATCCGCATTTCGCTCTCCCGGAACAGTTTGCATCCTTTATCTTTTACTTTGCGTAAATGGCAGTTTCATATGCGCTTTCTCGCTTTCAATTCATTTTCATAACCTTAATTTTTTGCGTCCTCCTTGCGCGAGTATCGATAATTAAACTATTTTCCAGCCTTCGGCAACTTTAACTAATTGCGAAGGGAATTCACGCCAACAATTGGCTAAAAATCCCCATTGACATTTAAATTATAGGGGCGTCCAACAGTTGCAAGGCCCACATTTTAATCTCATAATCCAAAATCGTATCCAATTTGTTTCTGCGGGAGTTCCTCCTATTCGTTTGACAAAATCAGAAACTGGAAGCCATTATTCACCTTGAAATCCTTGATTCCACAGGGGGCTATTGTCTGCATAATGGCCTCCGATGAAGAATTGAAGCGGCATCATCTCCGTGTTTTTCGCACGCAACCCCATTCGAAAGAGCTGCTCATAAACGCCTGAACTTGAACTTCATCAGACTGAGCTTTTTAGCCCAAAGCAGGAGAAACCAAAGCTAGAATTGCATTAATTGGATTTTAACATCGTTTTACTGGTAGACTTCTCCGTATAAATTTAAAGATTGTATTTGAAGGGAAGGCAGTTATTGGATGACCGAAAAATGCATCGCTTCTGCCAATACCTTTGGAGTTACCCATTTAGTGAAAAATCTGCATCAGGCATTGATTCTCTATTCGTTGGTGTGTAATAATACTCGGAACAAAAATATGAGATCGAATCGAAGTTTCTTGGTTTCTTCACCAGATAATATATAACACAAAATCAAAGATAAAGGTTTCTTACTGAGCGAATAAGAAGCTACTTATACGACTGCAACCATCGCTCTCCCAGGCAGGCCTCGCTCCACAAATAGCAAGGTTCCTTTTTTCTGATTTTTTCCCATTGTTGGGAGAAAAATCCCTTGACTATGAAAAGCACTAAAAAAATTTAATTTCAACGGTGGTCCAAGTCATTTTTGGGAGACGTATTTCAGTAATACCTCCCATTGGCAAAAGCCCTCCGACGAGTCTTGTCCAAAGCATCCAATTCCCCATATTGCAGCGTTGTATTCCCTGACAATTCCGCACACTGCTTTTTCGTCATGTCAACAACCACCGCGTAGATGTCATCCGCTCTCTATTCTACTTCGTCATTCTTATTGGGCTGCACCAAGGCAATAATATGATAACCTTCACCGCTTAAACTTTGTCCACTACGGCTGTCCAGATTTTCCTGCCGCTCGGTCACAATTAATATCTTCTACTCATTTCGTATTAATATTTTTGTCCTATTAATTCTCAAATTAGCTTAATTTTTGCAAAAAAAGGCATGAAGTCAACTCAAATCGATTATATTGAAGAATAAGGAAAATGTTACGAAGTGCGAAAACTTCGTGATAAAACTTGTCCTACTCATTGCATGGAGTATTTATATGAGGGGATCCTTTTTTAACCAATTAACGATCGCGGACAGTGTTTGATTCAGCCAACTTCGACTTGATTTTTTTACTGAGTGGCAACCTGAATTATTTTCGCTGAAGGATAGCTGTTTGAAATTTTATCTTCAAAAAAACAGCATGAACACAAAGTTCAGCCGAACATTTTGTTTATTGGAATGGTTCGAATCAGTTCAATTCCTGAACGGTGAACATCCTGCTGATTTGCCGTTGATGCTGCTTTTCAATATCAAGGCCGTTAGAAATTCCTGACCCAGTATCACCATTGTCGCTGCTGGCGATCGCCACTTGGACAAAAGATTTTACATTACAAATATTGTGGAAATGGCGTACTAATTATATGTTTCCGAGCCCAAATTAAGAAATCGGCGATAAAATTGCCGTTGGGAAAAAAAAAATACCGGATTTATTCGAGATATCAACTTTGGGTGAATCTTGTTTTAAAAGGAGAAACTGGAGAAATTATTTTTAGTCCCAAACAACTTTGACTTTAGCTTGAAGTAGTCAATTATTCTAAAAATTTTAATTCCACCAAGTGGGATTGCATTTGATTCGGAAATACCGTTCACTCCAAGTTCAACGTTGAAAAAGGAATTTAGAATGTCTTCGAAGGAATTGATGTGCCCTTTCTTGAAAAGATCGTATTTTTGTGGACGGTGGCTCAATTTGAACGTATAGAAAAGAAAACCGAAAGTCTTGGTCGTTCGATTCCAATTTCCCATCAAAACAGGAGAAAGGAAATCGAGAAAAAACTGCTAAGAATGCGATTTACCAAGCAATAAATCAACTGAGTCAAGATGAAAGAGAAAAGCCTAATTAATTCGACTTAGTCTATCAGGTCGTTCGCTTGGATTCCAAAAGGGAAAGTGTGCTAGCTTGGCACTTATTGCACATTATCTTGGCTTGAAAAGTGGGGCTCGAATGGTGGGGCTATGCCATGAATGCGGGCCCAGTACCATGCCGGAAGTACCAGCACACCGAGTGGCTAAAATGAGTAGGACTATTACAACTGGGAAAAAATCATTTTCTACACCTACTGAGATGCAAGAATTACTAGAGAATGAAGCATTAAAAGTGGTAAATGCACAGATTCAGGAGGTTGGAAAACCTTCTGGAATCCGAAATCGAGTAGCACTCTAAATACTTTTTGCGAAGCAAAGAACCAATCCCATAACATCAGAAGCCCATTCAGAATCAAACTTCGGAACCGAAATTTGTTATCCCCGATAGCCAAGCCTCCGAATTGGAGCTGATGATGTAAGCCAAGATCGGAGATGCGACTGCGACGTTGTGAAACAATACAGTGATATCGCGTCATGCTCCACTTGTCATAGTATGAATAGTGCCGCTTTTGCGTATTAAATAGTCTCAAAGGCAAGTCGACAACCCATGAATATTAAGCATCGTTCGTGCCACTAAGCTGGAGGGACATCTCAGAACCTGATTTAGTAAAATAGTGCTATATACACTAGGTACAATGGGAAAATCACTGAGTTTATAGTGTAGGCGAACATCGCCTGCTAAGGTGCTCTCTGATCGAGAGAGTAAAAACAGATATCTCGGAGGATGCGAGACTTTATAATAGTCAACAATAGATAAATGTAGACACGATGATTTGCAAATGACGTATGATGCTTTCACGCGTAATACGATACTTCCCGCTGTCTTTGGGCTGACCTCTACTGTCCTCCTAGGAGCGAGCTCATAATAATCGTATGTATAAGGTCGAACTGACATAATGAGGAATTGGATGTCCAACGTAAGTACAAGAAAAGCTGCGAAGAGAACAGACGAGTTTGCCAGAATGTCTTGCACTTGAGAGAGTAAGCGAACTGTGCTGCGTTATCTAGAATGGGAGTGGGATCCAGAAAATAACTGGAAGGCTCCACTATGAAATTTTGCCCAGGCAAATGAAAAAATCGTTGATGAACTGAAGCGCATTGTGAGGACAGCAAAAAATTTACATGTACACCCATCTATTCTCCGCAAGCCGATTTCCGATAGAGAAAGGGGGAGGCAACTTGCTGAAAATGGCATCTACGTCTGTGAAGGTCCTATTTAGCGCTAACAGTGTGAGTGGACGAGAATCTACTACAACTCAGTGCGATGTTCGTGTATTTAACGAAATGATCAGCGAGAACAAGAGCTATCCAAGGCTGCTTCTCTGAGAACACCATTCTGAACTAGATTTGCCGATCCTGGAGTTAATGCGCAACATGAGCTAGCTCGCGTCTTTTAAGAGCGCTAAGAGTGTTAGCGGTTCTACATCCGGAAGCTATGTCGGCCTTTGCTATTGATAGGGAGACGAAAGATAAAATTAAAGATCTCAGGAAATACTTTCGCCAACATGCCAGTTGGTTCAGTCCGGGCTGATTGCGGTTATTGTAAATTGACCACGTGGAAAAAGAAATACGTCGATCTTTTTCATTTCCTCTGAGTTGCAGTTCCTCCGGAGGCTTGGGACGATACTTCTACTTGGCCACGGTCAGCCATCAAAGATTGTATTTCATAACGAGTTCTCCTGAAATCAAAGACCTATTCGTCAATATCCCAAAGAATATACCGAATAGTGATGAACAGCAATCCAGTAAATAAACTAGACTTCTCGACTCAGAAGAACCTCCTTGGTGGTAACATAAAATATTGGCGCAAAATTACTTGGTTTTCGCCACTCGTGTCACAAAAGATCGCGACCCAAGTAGTAAACTTAATATTTTTGATCTCGGCATCGTTTGTGGCGCCATTTATTACTTCTTACGCTTCAGCAAGCGGCCTTAGCACGCGTTTGGTGTTAGTAGGTGTTAACATGAACACCATGATGTTGGCGCAGCGCTTGTATGAAGGCGTTATATACTTACATGGCGTGTACCGATTTACGACAAAATACTCCTTGTCCACGTAGCTGCCATCTGCTGTTGAGGACTTTCAACGACTTGCTATAGTATCTCCATCACTATTATCTCAGAAAGTATTTGACCTGAAGAGTTACCTAATTCGTTACAGTAACGTGCCACGCAACGCTGCGCGAAGCCGCATGAGCGAAGGCAATATATCGAACCTAAACGTCTGACGTTTACTAGGAGTGGTATCAGTCCAGATAAAGTCCTCCGTTGCTTATATTGATTCCTCCGACGCAGTGGGGTATGATAAAAAGCGCAATTTCACGCCATCACGGGTGGTATCTCAAACGATTTAGACCATCAAAAGACTGGAAATCCTCTTACAAGATAGGTCAATTGATCCAGAAATTCACATGCCAGTCGCAGATACACTGATCAAAACCACCATTTTACATTAAGGCAGTGGCGAATACGAGTTTCAAAGGCCAAAGGACGTTTATTTGCGTTTTGATGGTTATACTCGCGCTATGCAACCGTCTGGTTAAAAAAGGCGAGGGACAACATTTTGCCTGATGTGCTAAGAGGGAATGTTTATTATCCTCAACGAACTGTTAGCTGCCAGCATATTTTACTAGCCCGTGGCACGTTTCCAGTGAAGCAATTTATGCGTAAAAGAGTTAGAGAAACGTGTATTGGTCGTGCCGTCCACGGACGGCATCGTATCATTTCTACGATTCAAGATCGTGGTTATGTTCGCGTTGAAAATCGTCGGTTTATGCAGAAAAAAATGGGTGATTGTCACTAGCGTGTTGGTATATAGTTTGGTTCGTTAATGAATTTTGCTCACGGTCAATCTCAAATGGAAGGCAGCTGGATGAATATTGGCGAAGGTCATAAAGATTGGAATATATTAAATTTAAACGCTAAATGCGTTCTATAAAGACTTTAGTGATTTGTTTTTGGCCAAAGCCGAAGACCAGATGGCGGCATTGAATGCCTAAATTGAGCCGACACAACGGACATGGAATTGTCCGACATGTTCTCGAGCCTATTGCAGGTTTCGCCAAGCGGTACTGGGTGTATTATGTTCATGTTTCTGGATACGCATTACCGCCCAAAGAGCGCTGTAAGGCAAAACTATTAAACTTATTCGTGGGGATGGACCGTTGACGTTGTCTGCGGTTGATGACGAAGAGGGCGTAATCTTAAAGCTCAATTTATAAGCACCCTGTACTATTGCAGTGCGGATGGCAGCGTAAATGCGACAGCTACTTGATGTTACATGAGCATCGCAAGCTCAGTGTTTGCGGTTGTTTATAACCCATCTTTGCCAGGTTAATGAAGGTAGAGCAGGCAACATTCAAGATTAAAAGGGCGGACGATGGGGCCTTTGCTTAGAATGTGAATAAATTTGCTCTCGGATAGTGCAGTTAAATAAAAACAGGGCGCTGTGGTAAGTATTCGGACGGGACCAATGAAGAGTGTAAAAATACACGTAAATTATAGAAGAGTGGTAGAGGGCTGCGCCACCAAAATGGACCCTGTTTCCAATGCCGGAATCTTGCGTTGTCGAAAAGTTGAGATCATTTATATTTTACGTAGACATCGGTGGACCCAAGCAGACAGGTTTGTTTTGGCGGCGAAGTCAGTTCCTCGTAACGAGGGGAAACGCTTGCGCCGCCCCGTGTTAAATGAATTACTTCCCATATGACAATAGATCCCAGAATACATTTCTTTGCCAAAGCTCCTGTGGCGGGATGGTGATGGTTCCCAACTGTTATCGCTATAGCGCATAAACTTAAAAGAGCAATATGTGATGACAGAGAGGACGGAAGCAACTGGTGAAAGCCTACTTCGTTGTTCTAAATGGGTCATTCGAGAAGTTCAGAAGAAGAAATGAAGTAGTGTAGTTTTGCTAGGCCTAACGAGAGCCAAAGAATTAGAATACACGAAGGACAAGGCAGCTTATAAACAAGCCAAAACAGCGAAGAAGACGAGATGGTTGGGTGTAGGGTTAGGAAAGCCTCGGCCTATTTTTTCAGTTAAGAGAGTTGCCGTGCTGAGAGCGTTATGTGTGAAAGGAGTTCCTTCTGCCTATTCATTATCTGGGTCGTTGATGTCTCTCCTAATCTAAATTATTAGCTGAAGGGAAGAAACGAAAGCAAATGATGGTGCGATGTTACAAAGTGGAGCTGGGTGGACTTGTATATCTCGACTCCAGAACTCTTAGTTTTGCCTACTCAGTTGCATCAGGCTTACTTGGTCAGCTAAGAGTTCGTAATTTAGCAGTTGTTCTGCTGCTAGGTCATTGTTGAAGATGATAACTGTCATCGGAACGTGGAAGTGACCCGCGGGCGCTTCTTCGTGGCTTTTTTACTGGGCTTAATTTAGTGGAGTTAGCTATACGTTTTAGAGAAGAGGTCATCAGAGTATTGAAATTTTGAAAAGGTCCTACCTAGAAATTGTTGAAGGGTAACGTGGAAGAGAGATATACGGCGCGATACGATATTGTAGAATGCTTCAGGGACCGTGCCACGTGTAAGTACGAGCGAGGAAACAATGCCATGTTGGAACCTTGCAGATATCGGGACATGACACACGATCTTCTTACAGGATCGTTATTTTGCAACTGGCAAAAATGGCATGGTTTCATGCGCGGCGTATTGATGTTTGTTTATTCGTGAGGCATACTTATTTTGATGTAAGGATTCGAGAGTATACTTGAAGCGAGATTTACAACCGAAGAACTGCATTTGAACTTTAGGAATATAGTTAGGTTAGGTAAAAGGGCGAAGCGATTGTTCGCCTTTTTGTTGAAGCGCTTAAATTCCTTGGCGGATAACGCCGAGCGGATAAAGACCTTCCAATACAAAACCTATCGCTTTTCTAGGTCGACTAAGGATAATGTCATTGAAGGTCTTCATTTTCTGGGAATGATCGAACAATGCTTGGCATTTTTGTTCAAATCGCTTTTACCGGTCACTTCGTCGCCTATTCGAGCACGACGATGTGGCCATTTTAACGGTGGTGGGTTTTATTGACACAGCTTAAAAGATCGCCTTCCATAATTGCCATGTTTTCATGCTGATGTGTCCAGAAACAGAGAGAAAATAGTCTGCTTTTGGGAGGAAACATGCTTGCTGGATGTTGACGTGAGAGGCAATGTTTTCCTGAGCAAGCATCGGATACCTGCAGCGACCTTTGCCTATATAGGCAGTCTAAAGAGTCTTCTGGTTCGTTCTTCGACGTTGATTAAACTAAGCAGAATCCCACGAGAGGGTAGAGCATTCAAATAGCCCCTTTTCTACACAAGGCTTTTAGATGTTCTTCGGCACGGGGCATTGGGGATCTTAACACCAAGTCGACGAAGCTATATGTTAAATTCAGCTCTGGTTTTTAGCAGATGCGGCGGAAAAACCAGTTTTCGACTATAGTGAAAAAGATATTAGATTCGCGAAATGGTTTCTAGTTACGTCAGATTGTCCTTTTGGTTAAATTTTAATAATAGTGTTATCTAGGTTGGGTTATATACGCTTAGTAAACTAGTATTTTAATATCACCAAGTATTCACTATAAACAAACTAATCGTCCATAATGATATAAATGCTTTTTCGAGAAGCTAAAAAATAAAAACAAAAAATACAACACTTGAGAGGCTTCTAACGAGCTCTTTAGAGGACGAAGTCCCAGATAAACCAAAGGCGCTGGGCCAGCGGGAAATGATTAGGCGCCCCATCGCACGAAACTTTGGGTTAATATAAACAAGGTAGTGAGGTTGAGCGACTCGATGGAAAAAAACATTGCGCAGGTCCATTTGAGGCGGGCACTTGGCACAGGTAAAACCTTGTTCTTATTGCTTGGCTGCAATCCTGATTGCGGAAAGCTCGAGGCTAAAATTAATTTCAATATCTACATGCCACGGTGGCGCTACAGAGCAGATTCTTCATTAAGGAGTTTGCAGCATCATTTGAGCATACTGAGTTGAGTTTTAAATTAACAGCACTGGCGAAAGGGGAGGGCGCTGATTTGTGTCTGAAACCTTGAAGCTTTTAAAGCTCAGTTAAGAACAGGCCAATGGAAAGACAGTTCGCTCGGTCTTTTATGGAGCAACACCCTTAAATCTCGGATGATGTGAATACAGCTCTTCTACCAAGAAAAATGGACACCGCCTTGGGAAACAGTAGTGACTGGGATGGCGATAAGATAATTGGGCCAGGAAATTATATCCCCGATCAGATTGCGCGTCGCTTAACCAACGGATTCACAAACAGTGTTACAAATCGCGAAATGTGTGCTAACTATCTGCTGGCGTAAGTCCCGTTTTTTTAAAGCGAGAGCCCAGGGAGATTTGGAAAAGTAGCAAGGTAGCAGATGTTATGGGCGCGAACCTGATTTGGGTGCTTAGCCGACTTGTCTCTGGGTTGTGTTGGTTGCAATTACTGACACCCCCAAAAAGAAACTATTTATGTCTTATTTGATGAGCGGTCATCCATCTTCCAGATTAAAGCGATAGGTCATTTTCGGGCATTCAGAAGTGCGTTTGCAGCAAAGATATTTGCTTGGCGTTCGTCAGCTTGAGTAAGAACTTGGTCAACTGAACAGGAGGAACAGATGATTGTCAGTTCTACGGGCAGTGTGTTTGCTAAAAGTTCCGCAGGCAAATTTACAAAGTATTGCTGAATTTCATTCCAATACCACAGCAGTTCTAGCCCCTTATATTCAAGGGGGTTAGGCTTGGATCAGAGAAATAATCAGCATCGTTTGATCTTGGTCTCGTTCCGGATGAACTTTTCGTCAGTTGGCGTACAGCCTGCAACGTCTTAATCAAAAGTTGTTTAAAAACATTCGAAAGTATCCAAGACGAAATTGTAAAAAGAACCACAATCAACAATCGAGGAAGGTAAGGTGTGACACCGGAAACGGCAGAGACTGGCAGCCTATATTTGGGGCGTCATTACGCGGCGACTAGGCAAAGTGTGGGCTGTGAGCGCTTTATTATTCTACAGTACGAAGAATGACGTCAGAAAATTATCCGGCCTAATGCTCGTTGAGCTAATTTTGTCTTGGAGCAGGGAATGGAAGCGGGAGTACTTGAATTGGTGTGAATCGCGCCTAATTCTTGCGGCTTAAACATTACGGCCAGCAGGTTTATGGGGATAACCGAGTTTGCGGATTGCCCAATAGCTGGTTGCCGCGTTAACGATCTCATGACAGAGAACCTCTAACGGCAAGTGAAATCAAGTTCACGATTTAATATTGGTTTTCAGGGTCCTCAAGAAAGTGAATATATTTTGCGTGTTATTATAAGTCCGTTTGATTTTCAAACGAAGTGGCTTGGGTGTTAGTGAGTGTCTCTGATATGGACCATGAAAGCCTAATCTGTGAAAACAACATACCGCTGAAATTATGCTATCTAGTCATGACATGGTGAATATAGGCAAAAGGCAGTTTTGGTTGCTTTTTTCTTCTCGTTCGTCAGCTTGGAAGAGGTGGCTAAGTTCGCTGTCTGCATGGACTACAGGAAATTTACTTACTAATGCAGGGGGGAGCATCATTCTAGCAGGTCAGCGTCTATTTGTGTATGCTCATAGAGCGTAGCATTGATAGCGGGAAGGGGAGTTTGTTGCTCGGCGTTGGCGAGTTCGTGCATGGGTGTGGGAGTGTGTAACCTGGCGACTATTTAACGTGTGTGTATTATCGCGAAAATTCCTTTTTCTGTTTCCTGATGGGACCGTGTCGTGAAGCAAACATTGGCAGCAGAGTGGATTTCAAAAACGTGGCGGTAACCCCCTTTTATGAAAAATTCAACGCAATCCCTGGTATGCTTGCTTGCTCGTGGTTCAAGCGACGGGCGGCTACTAAGAAAAGCTCAGAAACTGACAGTGGGGAAACTTCATATTTTAGGGACAAACGCTTGCGAACAAGACCGTTACGAGCAAAAACAATTAATTCAATTGTGCTGTCTCGTTATCGATATGGTAGCTTAAGCACAACAGTCGCGATAGCAGGTGTGGGGTTGATAGAACTTACCAATCTAGGTACACTCCTTGTTGTAGTGTGTGATGGATGTTAGTGTAGATACTCTAAACAATATGGTATGTATAGTGAGACCAGATGATAGATTTCCAATTATGGAAATTACCAATTCAAGAAAGATGTCGTGTGATTATATATTACGACCCAACCAAAACGTACCCGTCGCACAATGAATGAAGTCGTGCTCTCTGTGAAGTGTTAACAATGAGGAGACTCAAGGCAGGCGTGCCCAAGTTGAAATGAGAAGTAGCTCAGAACACCTAATAGCAGGGTAGATGTTATATTAAAATGGTGTAATATCAAAACGTGTGTATTGTGATTGGCTCTTTTAAAATAGATGCTATGCTGTAGGGCGATTTTCAGGTGATGTAGTCGAAGGCAAATTGCGCTTCCACTTATGTTGTATCATTCCCGTACGGCCCTAAGTTTGTTGATTAAGTCTATCGCTTGGAAGTAGTGCGGATTAAGTGGGGATGAGTGATTACTTGCAGTGTAAATTACAGGTCAGAAGACCACAACTACCAGTGAATATGACGTTTTGTCAGGGTTTCGACTATTATTGGTTTCAGCGCTCAAAATCTTGGGACAGGTAAACTGCGGCTTTTGTTGGATCGCTGTGGATTTTATCTGATGTTTTTCCATCGAATACGCATTGAAGAGAAACGCATGTTTGTCTAAACAATGTCCCGCCGGTTTTAATATGCGCCCCAACTTCAGCAGGAGAGCGTGAGCATGTGATTTGCTTAGATTGAGGCGGTTGTATTGAATTAACGTTCTAACTGTCACTTGAAATGGTTGTTTGACTGCTTTAGTGGTGTTTGCGCTTTTTAGTGTATGAAACAGGAAATGGC
>Ga0163217_1074739_pt1 | contig 12436 bp, 11 predicted proteins | sample SynspAceP_FD_185933 | JGI IMG/M metagenome (GOLD analysis project Ga0163217, IMG submission 185933) | Saline lake microbial communities from Ace Lake in Antarctica - Synechococcus sp. Ace-P (PacBio error correction) | ecosystem: Environmental > Aquatic > Non-marine Saline and Alkaline > Saline ... | reverse complement strand
AGGGCAAAAAGAATCACAGTTCGATAATAGAAAATAAACCAGTCGCTAGAGCGATGTATCAATCAATCGAGTGGGGGCAACCTGTTCCAAGTCGATATTGTTACCAAGCAAGTTGCTGAAATTTTGCATTTGGTTTATCAGATGGAGAAATAAAAACAAGCATAAAATGAAATGTGTTTAAAGGATGAGGGTCGTAAAGAAATTGTTTAACTGCTTTATGCGGGAAATTGAAAAAACTAACCAATTATTGGAATGTATTAATAGCCTTTTTTTAGTTAGCTATTTTTGGGATGATCATTATTCCATTACCAACCTATCCTGTTGGATTTTATGTTAGTGGTCAACATTGCTTTATCCATTACTATTTTGCTGTTGGACTCTTTTTTCTAAAAGACGTATTAGATTTTCATCATTTCCAACCTTATTACTCAGTTTACGACCATGTTCAGATTAGGCGTTAATATTTCTTTCATACGCGTCTGATTTTGCAGTCGGTTGAAGCGGAGCAGTTATTGATAACATTTGCTAATTTCGGGTGCAGGAAACAAATGTGGTAGTCGGGGCGTTATCTTTATCATCATTCGTCATCATCAATTAAGTGCGCTGACTAACGTTGCCAGCGAGTTTTCAGAGTCTCCGCACCGATTTACGTTTAGATAGCTATAGCAGGAAAACAAATGTCTATTTTATGCCGCATTTAATAAACTCTGGCTTAATCAATGAAGGACACAGCTAAAAAAAACGACCGGGTCAGATTTAGAACGAGAAACACAATTCTTTGGCGCAATGGACGGAGCGAGTTAAGTGTTTTAAGGGTATGCCATAGCGGGTATTATCATTACGTTATCAAACTTGATTGGTGGAATTGTCATCCATACCGTCAAAGCCGATATGGGTGTTTTGGAAAGCCGTTGAACCAGTTTGGGAACTAACCATTTGGTGATGGCTTAGTCAGTGTCAGATTCCTTCTTTATTAATTCTGAGTTGCGGTCAGGATATTGGTTACCCGTTCAGGAAGTAATACAGGCTTTGGTAGGTGTAGTAGGAAAAGAATTATTTTAGTTCACCGAAGGATGTTGATGTTTATCGTCTATTTTGATTATGTTTCCATTATTCCTGGTTCCAGGACAATCCCATTTTTATTATTAGCGATTAGCAGGGTGTTGCGGTACTTTGACAATGGAAAATGAAAAAAAATTCAACAACCGAAGACCAAGAAGACGAAATAAAAAAAGTCAAGCGCCTTACGTACGAGACAAGGAAAGAACTGAAAGAAAAATCCATCGACTTCTTTTCAAGTGACCGATTTCAGTTGAGAGATTGGTTATGGGTTGATTCCAATTTGCAAATGATGCGCAGACAATTAACTTGATGGACCACATTTCTAACATCCGCAAACAAAGTGCTCCAAGAACTAGGGGATTCTCCTTAGTCCAATCCGCATTCGAGATTAATTCTGCAACTAAAAGCAATGATAACTTTGATTAAAAATCAAAGGAAAACACAGTAGCAGAAGGAGAATTAGTTTCTTAGATAAATTCTTTAATAGTTGATCCAGCGAAAACTGATTTTGATTTGATGGCATTCCAACCAAAAGAACCAGCTTTTGGCTTAGATTGCGATTGGGTAAACGAGTCGGATAAAGAAAGCCCGCAGACTTAAGAGGCTACACCGTCGTTTGAACCATGACAGTATGGTTACACACTTGAAAGAAACACTCTACAAAGTCAAAGTTATGAATTGTTTAGGCAAGACAAGAAGTCAAAACAATTATTAGAAGGCATTAAAGATAAATATGGGGTCGTTATTGATGAGTTAATTCCAGATATTTTGCGCCTTGGCGAAGTTCAAAAAGTCTTGCAAAACTTATTTGAAGAAAAGATCCCTATCAATGATTTAGTGACCATTCTTAGAAACATTAGCAGACTCATGGCAATACAACCCAAAGAAGCAGAGTTGCTAACAGAACACGTGGGCAATCATTGAATAGAAACAGTCTCGTTAAACTCACCTAGATGAAATGGTACACTGCAAAGTCGTTACGATCCTGCCAAGACACAGAAGAAATGATTAGTCGCAAGCATCCAAAAAATTTTCTTGCTGGATCGATTCCAGTCCTTCAACCAGATATGGTGACGAAATTATTTGATAGTATTACAGCGACCATAATCAGTTGGTTATGAGAGGGACTCCGTGCATTGTTTTATTGTCCTCACCTAAAATCAGACCGGCTATGAAAAACTTAATTTCAGATACAATTTTTCTGATTTAGCTGTCTTATCTTTAAATGAGTTCCTAATGATGTGGGGCATTGAGACCGTTGTAATGATTTGAAAGCCAATAAAAACAGTCTATTAAAAGAATCGCTCCTCCAAATTATTTCTGAATGAGGAGGAAGGAAAGCAGATGTATAGGAAAATAACCCGAGAAAAAGAAACATAAAAACCTGCCCTTAGTTGAAAAGGTTGGTTGAAGGGCTGACTATCAAACGCAGGTGATTAGATCGAAGTGATTTATACAACACGGTGTGATTGGTTATGATGGATGCTCTTGAAAAGTTTGATAAAACAAAAAAGGTTGCAATTTGAAGGGTATGCTTACATCAGAATTCAAAGGAAACCATTATTATGAAGTTAGAAAACAGCACCTGTCTCGCGAAACAGACTACAAGATTAAACGAGTATACCGCTGCGAAAGGAAAAACTTGAAAAATCCATGATGCCGAACACCGACAGAATTTAGAAGTTTGTTCAGGAATTAGACATTTCATGAAAAAGCAATGGTCTAAAAATACACGAAAACGGTTCATCAATTAGCGTCTGTATCTTAGAAAAAACGATTTTAGCGATGATGGCCAATGAGAATGAACTTGATCAATTTTAGAAGACAACAAGTAAGGAATACCAAGAAGTATTAACCATAAAAGAACGCCAAGGCGATTGCTGACGGAGCATATCGGTCAGTTAGCTGAAAGAGAACAGATGATTTGAATATGTCTATAGTTGTTATGAATTATCATTGAAACAAATCGCGTTACGTTTTTGATATATCCGTTCCACCGCGTTTCACCAAAAGTTCATGGAAAAATATAGTGGAAACTAAGAGAGTTCAATGAGGAGGAGAATAGATGTGATTAGAAAGTATCGATACGCTTAGCCGAAATTTTATATCTTGCAAAAAAGACAAGAAAATATCAGTGCGAATGTTGCCAATATTAAACACCGCAGGATATAAAATCCAGGAATTAATCCAAAGTACGCTTGCTTCTAAGGACAATGGCATCATCTAGGCGGACCTCAACTGGATCAGCAACAAAACTAGGTGGTTTACTTTCGGAATTCAACTGGTGAAAGGTTCTACAAGAAATTTTGAACCAGGTGCCATTGAAAGGAACTTCTTCGCAAACAGATTTCGCTTTAAGTGCCAATGGATTTTTTTACATTAGCTGGTTGTGATGCGCCAGACGTATTACACAAAAAATGGCCAATTTTAGCAAACGAGAATTGGCGAACTCGTTAATTCAAGATGGCACCGGGTGATGGGCAAAAGATTTCGCAAGTGGTCAACCAACACCTATCCAGATGAATGCAACGGAACTTTTCAGTAGATAGTTCTGCGCATGATTATAATGGAACAGGTCTACAACTGATGTTAACAGGAATTTGAAAACCAGGCAGCTTTAACGACTGGGTGGACATTGTTACAGGGACAAGGCGGAAGCAGTGATGAATGGCGAGGGAAAAACGGTTTATCAGAATGATTGCAGACGTCAAATGTCTAAAACGGTGATGAATCACCAATTTAACTGCTTGTTTCCAGAGATAATTGGAGCTAACAGAAAGCGTTAAGTGCAGCGGATGAAACCTTGAAAAAAAGCCGTTAATGAAATTGGAAGAGTCTAGGAGAATAAGAAGTGAGTATACCGTTAAGTATCAGTAAAAGTGGGTTAAATGCATTCAAACATCGATGGATGCTTTATCAAATGATATTAGCTAACGTCAGATTACAACAGGCCTACAAATCAAAAATATTCGCTTCAATGGTATTGAAAAATGATCTGAAAAGTGGAAATATTCTTTTATCAGATAAAAAACGGCCAAAATAGTGGCATCAATAGAGGCACAAAAATGCGTATACTACCATTGAATCATAACAAGGCCCTCTTGTTTCGGAATGCTAACCCGTATCATTTAGCGCATGAAGAAATGGATTTTTGGCGTAACGGATGCCAATAATCAATTTATTTGACTTCGTTGATGGCGCTTTTTCAATTAAAATGGAGATAAATCGATTACAAAATTAGCAATGCGATCGTTTAGCGATTGAAAGCAGCTATTCCAGTTGAACAAAGTGCCTGAAGGGGACGTCAGTATCGATGAAAATGGCGATGTTCGCATTCAAAAGTCAATGAAAATACACTTAGTCGGAAAAATTCCTTTATTTAATCCAGCCCACAGACCGCGTTGTTTCAGTAGTGAAAATAAACTTTACATACCAATGGAGATTTTTCTTTGAACAAGGACGGCTACTTATCCCAACAGTATACTTAGAGGGGTTCAAAACACTGATTTAGCTACAGCTTATTACAGATATGATGCTAGTCACGAGTCTTATTCTTTAAACATGAAAGTTGCACAAGGAAACAGATGAATGGATGTCGGTCATCAACCCAATTCAACAATTAGGGTGAGATAACGGCTTTTAATAAATCAACTAAAATAATGGAATAAGCATAATAGTATTTTCTTTATCACAAATCCCTTTGGCATAATGCATTTATGATCGTAGGTTGACTTTCAAAAAAGGGGGTCAGGAAAGAATTTGAGGATAGCATAGGTGATGAACATTGATTAAGTTGGAAATGTAGAAAAAAACCTATCCTAAAGGAGTAAAAGCACTCGGGATATATCGGCTAACGATTGAAGATGGAGAATTTGTTTATGTTCATTGGAGCAAGCGCTCTGGGAAAAAATCTACTTTTTGCAAAAAACTGCTTATCCGAGAGAGAAATGACTAAAGGGAAGAGATGTTTGTGGATTACGATTTTAGCAAAAATAAAGAGTAAAAATATCCCCTAAACTAAGACGCCAAATTGGAGTGGTTTTCCAAGATTATAATTATTAGAAAATCGCACAGTCTTGAGAATATTTCTTATGCGTTAGAAGTAATTGGAACAAATCAAGAAGAAATAAAATCTCTTGTAATGAAGCGTTTAATTTCAAGTTTGAAACTTTGAGGACAAGGCCCGACAAAAACCGACAGAATTATTTTCAGGAGTGGCGAACACAAAGAGTGGGAAATTTGCTCGTGCCATTGTTAATAAACAAAATTTCTTATTGCAGATGAGCCAACCGGAAATTTAGATCCTAAGACTTCTCTTAGAAATTTGCGGTTGTGTTTACGTATTAAATCTAACCGGTACGAACCATCATCATGGTTACTCATATCGCACTATTGTTAACAAAGTACATAATCGGTGCTAATTCGAAATTAAAGAAGTGCGCTTGTTTGGGGATAAGTGTAAAAATAATTGGGAAGACTTGCAATTACGCTATAGTTCAGGGATTATATCCTATTTTGAAATTTGATTATATACCTAAATGCATGCTGAGACAATAGTCTGGCTTTTTTTTGATATCGTGGATTGTAGATTAAGCTAACAAATAAAAAAGCATTCGTGATACACTCTAATTGTATTTCCAAACCCAAAGAAAACAAGGAGTGATCACCAAATGACCTATAACCATATTACCATGGATGAATTAGTGTATGATAGAAGCTTCATTACCATTCAAGGTTTTCCAGTTGCTAAAATAGCTGCTTTACTTGATCGATACTCGGAACACCGATTAATAATCTTATCAGGTTTTTCAGAGCAGGACATACAGCTTTTCGAGTATTACCTACGGTATAAGAAAACAAGAAGCAGTGTGACGCGAAAGTTGTTTTAAGAAGAAACAACATCTTTATATCAGGAAAAGTAGCTGAAGGCTGGACGCCTGATGTCATTATTGGCGTAAAGAAATGAAATAGACTGTTCCGTACGAACACTTTTAGGACAATTAAGAAAAACATTCGATGAAAGCTACCTTTCCAATGAAAGGGAAAAGAAAGCCTAACGGACATCAAGAACGTTAAGAGGTAGACAAGCTTATTAACGAAAATATCTCTGAAAGAATATAGATTATCCAACATTTAAGAGAAATTGGTTCATATCGAAGGAGAATAACCGTTGTAGTGTCCGCCACAAAATTGCGGTCATTACTCTAGTAGAGATTTTTATCGAAAGCTTATCATTACCTTAAAAAGCCCAAAGGGCGTAAAGCCTGCACATTGAGAGTGGCTTATAATCAATGGTTTCCAAATCCATACCAAAAAAAAATTATTCAACATCAATTACTTTGATTGCTGGTAAGGAGTTCTCCAACTGGAAATCTTTGCTGGCAACCAGCATGATGTCGCTATCTACTTCGGCTGACCCTGGAACGCCTTCACAACGAGAGCTTTAACGAGAATTCTAATGGGCTTCTCGAAAAAAGATGGATTGCCAAAAAAGAAATGGATTTCAACGAAGTATGATCAGGCTGTTCGTATCGTCTGTTGCACACAAACGGAATATTAATTTTCCAAGAAAGTCATTAAATTACCAAAACACCGCTGGAAGTTTTTATGAGTTACATGGATTAAAGATATTTTGCATAGCTTAATTTGACAAATCAGATTATAAAGATTAGATTAACCGGCATTTGCTATAAAGTTTCGATTGAAAGTGCCGATATAAAGAGAGATGGAAAATTAAGGAGAGGCATGGGATAGTTATTGAGGACGATTAAAAGATACATTAGATACGCGATGGATACAGGTTAACTTTATAAAAAATTAACTATTAAAAAAGAGGATTGAAAAAAAAATGAAAATTAGGGAAAGAAAAAAAAAAATAAAAGTAAAAAGACTTATTAAAATACAAAAAATATTAGCAGATTTGCATTATCGTTTATTCTTATATTTCTAAGTGCATACAATGCAATAGCTTTAAATAATATTCAATAAATCATGGAAAACGATATGAAAAAAAGAATTGAAATTATTAATAAACGATCAGAATCTACTAACAAAGATGTGCATAGACGGCACAAGTTTAATGCGCGGCTATATGTTTGTATGAGGATGACAGTTACCGGATGCAATTCAATGAAGAAACAAAAAATAGTATTACATTTAGAGAATACAGCTTTTAAATAAAGCGATTCAATGGAATTAAAAAAAATTGATAGTAAAAAAAAGTCCTTGGGTAAGTTAACGGACGAAGCTTTTTGAAAGCCTACCGACAATGGGGATCCAGCTAAAGCCAAAGACATTTATGGATACCCAAGCTGAGATACTGAAAAAGAGATGGGGAAACAGGCTTTCTGATTTAGTAATTTTCCAAAGAGAAAAAGCGATCAAGAACTAAGCGAAGAGAGAGAATGCGAATAAGGGTGAAATCGATAGGGAATTTGGGTATAATTGTGGCGGTAGTGTAAACGTTATTGCTGCAATTATTGCTTACATGAACGTCAAAAAGTATTACAAACCATCAAAACGGGTTATAATCAGATGAAAGAAATTTTTCAGATGGCAATTTAGGTGTGGAACCATTAGCTATAAACTACGAATGTGAAACGGTCAATTATCTGAATCAAGAATACGATGCAAAAAAAGTATTAAAAGGACATTATAACCGTTCTACTGCTTCAGAAAACTATTGACAGCCAATAGTGAAGAGTTAACTCATCAGCATTTGAAGTGAAATTCTTGGTTCAGAACAAGTTGCTACAACGATGCCAAGAAATTGGCTACTGGTTCTGAGACACAAAGCTAACACAGCTAGCAGTTTATCCATTGTGATGGTAATTCACTAAAAAGTTCAAGACACCAATAAGAGAGGCGAACAAATTAATAAGACTTCTTCAACAAGTTTTAGAAATGACTAATCAAGGCGCTCAATTGATGGAATCGTCTACTCAACCAAATGCAAAAAAATTGATCGGATTGTGCAAGATTACAGTTTGAAAAAATGGGTTACACTAGATATCAAACCAAAGAAATATCTGATTGGTTTCAATCATTCAGACCGTTGCAGATCAGACAAATCTTTTAGCTTTAAATGCGGCAATCGAAGCAGCAAAGCTGGCGAAACACGGCAGAGGATTTGCTGTTGTGGCATACCGAAGTTAGAAAATAGAGAACAAGTTGCGGTCTCCATTGCTTGATATACGTGGTTTTTGTAAATATGATTCAATTCAGAATCAAAAGTGGTTAACCGACTCCTTACAAATAGGATATGCAGAAGTTGAAGAAGGGAACTGATTTCAATTAAAACGACGGGACAAACTTTCTCTAAAATAAGCAAATCAGTGACAAGTATGGTGGTGAAATCAAACAGCGCCTATCTGATACTTTAGGAAAGCATAGCTTTAATGCTGAAATATGGGAAGTTCAATTGAAGAGATTGCAGCGTTCCGAAGAGTCAGCTTGCTTGGAATAGAAGAAAACTTCAGCTGCGACACAACAAATAGCAAAGTTCGATGGAAAAGTGTCTGGAAACTCTGAACACTTGGCCACATTAGCAGGAAGATTCTAAGTCAAATGGTTAACCAATCAAAGTTGATAAAAAAAGTAAAAAAATCAACCAGTTTACCTGAAGATAGTGGTTTATCTCAGGTTAAACTGGTTGTTTTTTTTTGGATAAGCAGAGGACTTTGTGACATGATACAATAAAAGCATTAAGGATAATAGAAAATTCAAGATGCATTCTAACTAAGAAAGAAAGGGCCTAAGAACGATGAACGAAAAAACAAACTTTGGGAAAATTTATAAAAAAAAAACAGCCAGAATATGAAAAAGAAAAATATGTAGCTTGCAATACGGTGTCGTACCTGACGAGCTAGCTGATTTAACATGCGAGAAATAAAACAGCGACTTCATCTGCTTATGATTTATATCTTTTGGGAAGGAGAAAGCCTTACCTAAAACAGGCGAATGGGAATATTATATTAGACAGTAAAGGATCAGCGATTTGTATTACGCGTTTACACAAATGGTTTCAATTGCTACCTTATGATGAAGTAACGAGTGATCATGCCTTTAAAGAGGGAGGAAGGCGACCGTCGTTAGCATATTGGCAGAACAGTACACAAAAAAGACTTTTCTACTCAAAGAATACAAAGAAAATTATTTGCGAAATTCAACCGAAAAACGATACCCGTTGTCTTGCGAAGAATTTTGAGTTAATTAATAAATAGATTCTATAAGAAGAAAGAATGTCATTAAAAGCAGCTGCGAAAAGTTGAACCGATTTTTCTTCTGTGAAGGTTTAGTCCTTAGTTCGGCTTTCCAACTTTTCGAACCATGGCCACTTTACAGTAGCGATCTTGCCAATTAATTGATCAATGTTATCTGTGGTATTCTATATCATTATGGTGCTATAACGATGGCTCTTTGGCCAAGACCAATGAGCTAATTCCGTTTAATTTTGAGTAACCAATAAAGTTCATTTTTATTGATCAAAACGCATAATACGATAATCAGCAGCTTTCAGCGCTATTATCTACGTAAAATGCGTTTCAACACCTTATTGGCTGTTCAACTGTTGAAAAATGAGAAATACTTGTTAATAGAGTGATGGGTAAATTTTTTTGCCTTTCCTTCCGAAGGATTAATAATATCTTTTACGGCAAGCATCGGCCATCGATTGGATAGTCTTTTTTTGTTTTGCCTTCCATTTTACACACTCCTTTCATTCGATAAAAAATCTTGTTCCATTTAAAAGACAGTTTAATTATATTCTACAAGAATTGATGTGTTAGTTTGAAAAAAAGCGAGGATAGAAATCGATCAAGATAAAAAAGTTATCCCCAACAAATTGGTTATTTGTTCGGGATAACCTTTTTTTAGATAAGCTTAAATTATTCTTCTTTGTTTTCGCCGATTACTTCTGGCTCAAGCGCCTTCATCAGTTGTTTCTTCTTCTTCTTCAAGAGCAGTAGGTTGTGCTTCGATAACAACTGTTTCATCCTGTTCATCGAACACAGTAACTGATTTGGTCTATTTTTATGTCTCCAACGCGAGAATCACCAATTTGTTAATGTGCTAACGGTCAAGAGTAAATTCAGTTAGGAATATTGTTCAGGAGTTGTTTCAATTTCTGAATTTCGTTTAGAGTGTTGTGAAAACGCATACCTAGATTAAACATTTTTCAGTAGCCGTTTAAGAACGATGAACAGTAACCGGGTTAATTTTTGTCCTTTTTTCAATCGCTTGAAGTTGCTACGTCCAAGATTTGAATTTGTATAGCAGAGTTTGTAATGTTGTGATGATAACTTGTTTAAGTTTTTTCGCCCTCAACAAACCAACCTCGAAATACCATTTTTCCTAATTTTTTAATTACTTCAATTAAAAATCTTTTTTCGTTTAAGTAAGATTGAAAGTAGCCTCTATCCAACTTTGTTGTATTACAACAAGCTGGATGTTATGTTCTTTTCTATACCCTCTTAGACTGAAAGCTGTTCAATTTCTGATCTTAATTCTGCATTTACTTTCATGAATTTCCCCTTTCGTATTAGCTTTAGTCAAGTTACTTCACACAATTTATCTGTATCTAAAAAAGAAAAAAACGGAACTGAGCTTTGAAATCACGTTCACTTTACCACATTTATACCAGATTATTGCGTATCAACTAATGAAATTTTTTCATTTTATTTCATTCCAAACGGGATTGCTCTTCAATTAATTAGCGCTTTACCGATTGCCTCACCCGACACACAAAGAAGCAAGTCCATAACGAGTTTTATTGTTTAAAAGCTTCATGGATGAGACATTACTACGATTTCTAGACCCTGAGGCCCCAATAGGATGACCGAGTGCAAATTAGCCCCGCGTTTTGCATTGAACGTTAGCCATAGTTAAATTTAAATCTCTAGCAAACAGCGACACTTTGGAGCAGGCAAAAGCTTCATTTAATTCAAATGGAATCATTTTTTCAAGCGTTTAGATGTTTTCTTTTTAAAACTTTTTTTATGCATGGTAAGGGGGGCATATTCCATAATAGCGGGTCAATACCGGACTTCTGCAATAACTTGATAGTCGCTAGATAGGGGAGTTCTAATTGTTCAGCTAATGATTTTTTCATTAAGACAAGAGCGGGGCTGCGCCATCATTAATCCGGATGAATTCTCCGAGCAGTTGACGGATCCGTTTTCTTTAAAAGCGGGCTTTAGCTTTGTTAAACTATCTTAGAGTGGTAGTTTCACGATATTAAATTTATCATCACTAAATAGTTGCTCTTTTCCTTTAATTGGAACAGTATAATTTCTTTTATTTTAAATTTACCATCTTTTTTGGGCGGTAGCAAGCTTCTTTTTTGTGATTGCAATGCCAAATGATCTTGTTCGGTTCTAGAAAAATGCTGTTTACTGGTTCGGGCGACTTTTTCAGCCAGTTAGTCCCATAGTAAATTGGCTGGAAAAAGCATCAGAAAGACCCATCATGCATTAAACGCTACTATCAAACGGTTCAATCGCCAGGCTTTTTTTGCCCCAGCGGTGTGTGTTTAAAAGATAAGGAGCCTGGAGACATGTTTTCGGGTACCCCCAACAACGATAACGTCAGCAATCCCCTAAATGGATGCCTGACTTCCTAGAATAATGGCTATTTAATCCCAGACCAACAGACTTCGTTTAACTGGTCATTGCAGGAGTGACCATAAGGGATAGACCAGAATGAAACCGCATTTGGCGCGCTGGATTTTGGCCGGAACCTGCCTGTAAGACATTGGCCAAAAAAATAAACCGGTCAAACGTTATCTGGAGTTAATAGAGGCTTCTTTTGATATGCTTCTTTTGAACAATTCATTCCTATTTCGACAGCTGGATTTACATTTTTTTAACTGCTCGAACTTTCCAATTTGGCGTTCTTGCGGCACTAACGATAAACGACTTCTTCCAATAGATACCTCTCCTTTTATTTACTGTAATCTGATCATTTAGGTCTTTAAATGACTACGAAACTACTTTATGTACGATATTCTTCCTTTCAATATGACCACTTTTAAGTTTTTATTAAAAACATTTTGAGTTAAAAAAAATGGCTAGGAAATATTTAAGCTTATCCTTTAATTTAACGCTAACCTTCTTGTTTTTTTTAAAACTATTGGTGTACTATTTCCTTTTAATTTTGAGGGCTACTAAAGTTTAACAGGTGTAATGTTTGTCTATTGGTATAGTATTCATGCGCTGGGGATTTTTTATATCATTGATAAAAGGGATTTTTATTGGAGGAGATTTTTTTTTTGGAAAATAGGGAAAATTCGGATTTAAAAAAAAAAAAAAATTTAAAAAATGGGGGGTTTTTTATTTTTTTTGCGCCCCCAAAGATTTTTTTATATTATAAATCTCTC
>Ga0163217_1003963_pt1 | contig 12436 bp, 5 predicted proteins | sample SynspAceP_FD_185933 | JGI IMG/M metagenome (GOLD analysis project Ga0163217, IMG submission 185933) | Saline lake microbial communities from Ace Lake in Antarctica - Synechococcus sp. Ace-P (PacBio error correction) | ecosystem: Environmental > Aquatic > Non-marine Saline and Alkaline > Saline ... | reverse complement strand
GGGTTCTCTAACCCTCTGACCAAGGTAAAAGAATTAGGATAATATAAATAAATATTTTCAGGCTGAAGATTATTGGAAAAGATTGGAACTAAACTCTGTGTAGCTTTTTTATTTTACATTGAAGATTTAATAGAATTCAAGCTTGAAATACATATAATTAGAAAATAAAATAAACCACCTAAGCCTACTCCGAAATCAATCTTTATCATTTATTGCTAATTATAAAGCAAGTATGAAGATAACAAATAAGAACCAATTATATACTTAAAGGTGTTTTTCAATTTTTTGTATAAATTCATTTCTTAACATTTACTTAATCTATTGATTGCCTAATTTCTCCTTTTCCCCGCGCAATAACGATAACATCGTGTGTAAATAAACATAACCAATTAATAAAAAATTCCAATTATTGTTTTCTGGCCTAGCTATAATTTACTGCGTATTTTTATAGATATAATCTTTGCTTTAATAAACCATGTCCGGTTCTAGTGGCTAAACTTCCAAGGTCTTTCGAGACCTTGGAGGTTTTAGTGACAAAAATTTAAAGTCTTCTGGAATTCTGAAGTGGTAATTTTAATTTTCATGAGCATTTATTCGATTTCTAGAATTAATTAAAAAAGAAGTTTTCCACATCTTTGGGTCAACCTTTGTAGGCTTAGTGCCTTTCCTAGCCTATCTCTGCAATCGTGAGGGAACTGGGAATAACTTTGAAAGCACATAGAAATTAGCGCAGTAATTACCATTTTCATGTGATTAGAAATTTTACTTTTTTACAAACCTTTTCTTAATATTTTCCCAACATAGCTGGGGCGGAAAACAGGATATAATTCAACTATGTGTTTATTCAGGTCTTTTTTCCAATTGTGAATAAGGGAAACCCTAAATGTTTCAAAACTTGAGAATCCATTTTCAGAGCTTTCTCAAATTTGTATTCCGTAGTTGTAATCATGTATTCGGATATTTATAACCTGCTTGATGATAACCAATCATTTTCCGTGTTTTGTAGAAAATTATTTGTTAACGAGTCGATTGTAATTAGCAGGTCTGCTTCTAGAAGTACTTATAAAATTTCTCCTTACACTGTATCCTGAGCAGTCATTTGCTGCATTATAAGTTTGCTTAAACCTTCATTTTAAACCAAGTATTATTACTAGGATGGGCATTCCCCATCAGTTATTGATACCATATTGCATTCATTCGTGCTTTTATTGGAGGGTTTGTTAAATTTCTCTTCTTCATTTTTACTTTCATTTGTTGGCCATCATAAATATAGATCTTGTCCAAATATTAACCATTCACCCTACATACCAAAATTCAGCACTTTGTATAGCATTTTCTTTCTTTTGATTTTACAAATTCGAATTTCTTGTAAACTCTTGTATAGCTCGTTTATCGTTTTATTAGTTTGGCAATTTTTCTTCAATAGCATCTTATGGCATTTTTTTACAAATAAGTCCCGATTATCAAAAGCATATCCGTCTGCAGGCGAAAGTTAAAATAGAGATTATCTATTTGCCTTTGTTTGATCGTAGGCTTTTAATTCCCAATCTTTTGTTTTATTAAATGCGGGTAGTATCAATCCTTGCTTTTCTTCTTAACGCATGAGGATTGTGTATCTACAAAAGAAAACCATTCTCAAATTCTCCCTCAAAATTGATTCATCCCGTCTCTATAACTTCCACTCCTTCAAACTTCCCATTCTCCATGTCTCCTTCCATACCTCATTATTTCATTCCTCTCGAGATAAACAGTCAAATTCCATTTCGCTAGGCAATTTATCGATTTTACCAGTCTCCGTCCAAATTCAAAAGTGCATTCATTGCATGCCAAGCAAGAACATATTTGCAGTCTGTTTTTTGGGCTTGTTCAACTCTGACTGTTGCAAAAGGCAAACGTTAATCAAAAAAAATAAGGATACAACTAAAAGGTCTTTTCAATTTCAAATCATCGGAATTTTCAAAGTTGAAAATAGCTAAATATCATGAAAGTGTGCGTAAAAAGTTTAATAATTCTCAAACTTACCCTTACATTAATTTTGTAACTTTTAAGTTACTTTGTTTTTTAATGGCTAATAGGTCAGGACAAGTATAGCTTTATAAAGGACAATTTTGAAAAGTTTTCTTCAAGGCTCAGACTCGAAAGTTCAAGATAAAAGTATTTAAGATTATTGAGATTAATCCGAAACCTTATGGAGCAGTTTCCCTACAACCTATTTAAAAATTTATAAAAGGAAAACGGGACGGGCTTTTTATGAAGCAAAGAATAAAATTGGGTTCTAATATTTGGAGAGTTATTCTGCTTTTTTGATAAGGAGTAAACTTTGTTATTCTTCTTAATGTTTTTACAAAAAAAGACACAGAAAACACCACTTCAAAGAAATTGATAAAGCATTAAGGCTTAAAAGAGTATTTTTCAACGAAAAAAACATAATATATTGGAAAACTAAGACTTTGGAAGAAATTTAAAGACAACGTTTACGGAGAAAAGGTACTTTGAGAGAAGAAGATACTCTGATAGAGACTTTTGAATCTTTCAAAATTGGGCTTCAGCTTAGAAGAAGCTAGAGAAAAAAACCATTTAACCACAGAACAATTACGGCGAACTTTGTAGATAAAAAAAAACTTAAATATCTAGATGAAAAGCAATGGCTGGTAACTTAACCTTAAAAACATTGTTTGATATAGTTTGAAAAAGGACTCGGAGGTAAGGTCAAAATTTCAATTGAAATTTAAGCATAGGTCCTAGTTATCATTGTTATTGATAGTTTAACTCATATTTCAAGTTTTAGCCTGCTTTTGAGACAGACTGGCAAATGAATCTATTTCGAAACCATTGTTTGTCCGGACTAAAATCGAATGAAACAAATGCTAATTTTGATGTTTGTCCCTTTGAAATTTTTGTTTTTGGGAAAATAAAATGAATCTTTAGAGAAACGGGAAGCTGCCAATCTGTGATTGGAGAATTCACCCGGCTGAACTTTGGCATTTTATAAATTTGGAGGAAATTAAAATTTCAGGGACGGCTTTTTTGTTTCGTTTTTTTGGGGACAAAAAATGAAAAAATTTAAAATCAAAAAAAGTTAAGCCCCTATTTAAACATAATTAAATGGATTTTTATTTTAATGAAATGCGTATTGATTACAAGTTAGATATGTTTTAATATCTATTTTATTCGATTACTGCTTTTTATTTTTTGTCGGACAACAGTGATCCGAAACTCCATTTCATTACTATTTTTGGCGTTAAAAATCCTTTTAGGAATCTTGACATTTTATTCAAATTCGCTCTTAGTAAACATTTCCCTTAATTGAAAAAGAATTCAATCAAACTTCTTTTCCCCCAACAAGAATTTTCCTTCCAAACAAAAAAAAAGCTTTACAACCTTTTTACGTCCACCAAAAGAACATACCCATTGCCTTATTATTAAGTTTTAGAATTTTTTTATCATTTGCAAAACAACATTTCTAAAGATAGTTCTCCAAATTCAATGTAAAAATGATTTGAACTGTTTGTTCATTATTAAATCTATTTCTTTGGAGGCTAATTCAAATATTGCAACCACATTCACATACGGAACACGAGATATAACGTAAAAGTTTTACGTTTATCCGCTTTGAGAATCTTCCTGAACCTTCCGCAATATTTAGCATTGGACGCTAAAAGAAGCCCTTCTTAGTTGATCTCTAGTAGTGCGATCTAATTTAGTAGAAAACTGTTTTGACCCTATAAAAACAAGAGTAATCTTTTAAATTTCGAATTATTAATTAGCTGTTAATTTTTTTCATCATTTAATTAGATGTTATCTGCATTCCATTTTTTCCATGGCTTGTTATACGTCCCATAAGCCGTGAAAGTCTTTCTGTTGTTGTAAACTCCACGTAGCGTTTAATTAGTTTGTTCTTATTTCTCCAAGTATTGATATTCGAAACCTTTTAAGACTTCCTTTTTTAAATTCCGTGATACGCTTTCAATATGTGCATTTTCCTCCGATGTTGCAATATGTGTTAAATTCTTTGTTGGACTTCCTATTAAACCTAATATTCACGTACATTTTTGCTATTAAATGGGGCGCCATTATCACTCTAATGACTACACTATTCAGGATAGTTATAATCTTCAAAACTCAGATAGTAAATGCATATTTACGTTGTTTTGTTTTATATTAAATGAAAAATAGTCCCTTTATATTTCACGTGTTGTGGACGTCAATAATAGAGAGTAAATACCGCGTTTTTACCAACACTAGGTATCCAAACCATCTTTATACCATTCTCTAAGCACTCTAGTGGTCTTAGATATGGACTTTCTGAAACTTTACAAATTTTACGTTTCCAGATCCACTTCTGTTCTATTCTGTTGTCCAGTTTCAACAAGCCTTCTTCTTTTCATAGATCCGTAAAGTTTTTTATGGTGATAGTTTGTTAACCATCTTCTTATTCAAAAAGCTAGTTCATTAACGATATCCACAGTCGATAAACCGTGCTTTAAGATGTCCTTTTATAGAAGTTAATACTTGGCATCTTCAACACAATGCCTTTTGTTTTGTGAAAGTCTTCTGTAGAAGGCTTATTTCCTTTTTTACCACCACCAGTCTCTCTATAATAACACTTGATTTACAAATACCTTACCATTTTAATAATTTTTAGTTTTTACTACCACCTATATTTATTTACAAATTAGTATCCACTAAATCTTTCTTGGATCTGAATGTTTCCAAACTTTTTTTTTAAAAGTTCGGCGTTGTACCTCTGCAAAAGCTCAAATCTCTTCTATCACTAAGTAATTTTCGTAATAACACGATTTTCCTCCTCAGCTGCTATTTAAGCTCTTTACTTTTTGGTATCATTAGGTAACCTTTAATCCAACCTTCTCCTTTATGGCTCAAACTTTCTCCAAACTTATTTAGAAAGTACCAACAGTGCTAACACTGTATTTACGACAAGTTTTCACAATGCCTATCTCCTCTGCTTAGAGATGTATTCTAGCTTCTGCTTTCAAAGTCCATTTCTTGTATTTCATATCTCAAATGATTAGTTTTTTGAAATTTTAAAATAATTACTCCGATCATTAAGGGGCTTAAAACTAGAACCTAAAAAAGTGGCATTTAATTCTTTTATTGAATTCCTTTTGTACTTGTGTAAACGGTAACTTTCAAACGAACATTATGAAGCAAGAGTTGGAGCAAGAGCTTTGAGGCAAACACTTTTTTTTACAAGAGCATATCGCTGTTATGCTCTATTGCTCTTGCTCAAACTGTTTTGTGGAGCCGGAGGGAGTCGAACCCTCGTCCAAACGAGGACCGATAAGCTTTCTTACATGTGTAGTCTTTACTTAATTTGTCGGGAGTGGAAATGGCCTAAAAACGACCTCTTCCAAAACCTTATCTTCTTTAGTTTTCGCCAACCCTCGAGCGCCAGGTTCGCTTAGGCTCAAATAGTCTGATAAGGCGATTCCGAAAATTACTGAGCCAAAACTCCGGAGGCCTAGCTTGTTCTACGACCAGTCGTAGAATTTAGGTTTTTAATCTCTATCGAGTATTAAGCCGCCAAGCGCGTAGTTGTTCTCGCCGTTTAGCGAAAGTTTAGCATTAGTTCTTACGAGCCAAAAACAAAAAGCTCGACATGCTTACCTATAAAATTCCTATCTCGCGTCGAAACCGGTTCGGCCCAAAACGAATGACGAAGTTAATTAAAGTCTAGCGGACTATTTGATTTCAGTCGATACTATTTTATGTCTATCCATTTTCATTAATCGAAAGATTTCATTCATCTCGTTCCTCAAAAAAATACCCATTTCTGAGTATTTTCCCACATCCTCGAACCAGATATCTTTGGCATAAACCCAATTTTAAATTATGATTATGAAAAAAGACGTTATTGTGGCGATGTTACGCATTATTTTTCATTACTTTCTTGCGGCTCTATGAGTAAAATTCAAAACCAACCGATGTAGACTCAATTGATAAAACAGGAATCTTGGCTCACCCCCATTATTGCTTGAAGTAGAAATTAGAATACCAAGGTGGCCGGTTCAATTATTTATCATTAAAACGTGAGGCAGTATTAACTGAACAAAGAATATTGGGAAAAAACATGGCCATCGCCGATGCTGTACAAAAGCCAAAATGCGATTATCCTCGTGCATCCGATGTATGAAATAATAATAGGAAACTAGGAATACCACCATTAATGTTACTGCGGTTTCCAGGTGTTTTATAAAGATTTAGAAAAATTGGAAGCCCGCGATTCTCAATTTTAAAATGAGTCAAACCCTCAATAATTTAAACAGGAAGCGGAATGATAGAAGTTGGACAATACGGTTTGTGACCAAAGAAAAAAAGAAAAATTTTAGTAGAATTTAGTTGGGGGACTAATTCTATTTTTTTTAAAGGGCTTTCTGCGCACAGAAAGTCCTTTTTTTTTAGTTTATCTTTCTTAGTTCAAGAATAAAAAGAATTTTTCTACGGAAGGATACAATTACTTTCATCGTCTATAGGATTATAAATTCATAAATAGAACCATGGAAAAATCCCTTTTAGATTAAACCACCTTGCAGCATTATTTGTAATCGCTGTTGCAATAAATTGCATGTAAAAAGACGATTGCATGACACTACAAACTGATGAAAACTTTAGAAAATGCAACCCATCTCTTCTGCCATACTCTGAAGTTTGATGAAAACCAAACAACCATTTATGCAAGTGGTAAGTTAATATTGTGATTGAATTCAAATGATATCCCAAATCACCACTTCTCCATATTGGTCAATACAACTGCTCGTTCAGTAATAATTCGGTGGATATGGTATGGACTACTTCCCTGCTGCAGCGAGTAATCATTCCACTTATTTTCAGAAGCCTGTTTAGTACTTCCATATTTGCACAAATGGCACCCGGAAATATCGATGATTTCAATGGCTCATATTCATTAAAACAGTACCCGCAAATCCTTTCAAAAGCTAGCAGTACAAGTAGCACAGGATTAGGTGCTATGGTATTGAGTGAGTGGCAATGATTACAACGGAGAACGAAGAAGGACCAAATGTTACCTTTTAGATGACGCAGCTTCCAAGTTTAGGACTACAATGGTGGCCCACACAGGTCCACAAAGTTACCATTACCACCTTAGGCCAGAAAGCTTGGTCGAAAGACGATGAGAAGTTGATTTGGTGTTATTGCTGATTGGTTTTTTTTTTATTACGAAAGAAATTATTCTACAGGTTTTACTTATCCAACGATTTAGATGCATCAGGTGGTCCACACTTAAGCCTGACTAAACCACAACGCGAAGCTAGCTTACCATTACCACATCAAAATACGTTGTATTTGATTCAATATTATATTGCTATTTCCAGGAGACTATCAGTACTTGCAAATGCAATTCGATAAACCCATCATATTTAAGCTATTCTCTTCTCATTATTATTGAGTTGCCCAATTCAGTTGTGACGGGAAAAAGTATTGAGCAGAACAAGCAATTTAGTTTGATTAAAAGTTTTTTTAACCAATTATTACCTAATAAGCGGGCTTGTCTATTATATAGATTTGAGCCTTTTTCGGCAGCCACTTTTCCAATTAAATAATGATGGAGATACCACAGAAGATACTTTCTTACCATAAAGGCATTAGACATGGGAGATATTTAAAGTACTTTTATCAAAATAGGGTTGCTTATTTTCTTTTCTAATTATGTGAATGGAAATGAAGGAATGTTTTCTCCTATTGAACAATGGAAATATGCGTTCTAAAAAATATGTTTTCTTAATGGCTCTTCTTAATGGACTTTCAAAAGAGTGTTACAAAATTGGTGCTTTTTTTCAAAAGAACTGAATTATTTAGATGGAAAGGAAGAAGGCAATTGAAAAAGCGTATCGTGGAGATATGGCTAAATCTACAGCAATTACGAAGCTTAAAAATGGCCGTATATTCGGCTTGAAACGTTTCAAATTTATTGTTATTGAATTTGGAAGATGAAGTGGTACGTATTCTAGGTAGTGGGGATGCATGCTTATCTTCTTTCTTTGTACACGACAAGAAGGAGAATTAAAAGTGGAGTGACGAATTACTTTTACTATTTCAGGATGCCTATTTCACACCGCATTGGTTGAGTTCTTGATAAGCGGACTCATTTGATTGATTTTCATCAGATTCCTGATTTTAACTTAATCAACCAAAAATGGGGAGCCTTTCACTGAAAAGAATTGTGGCAATTAAAATCTACGTATGTTCAATTCTTCTTTACGACTTTGTCAGGAATTGTCCCAAAAATGACTGCTAATTTTAAAAAATGGTTCCAAGATGCCTTTAGTCCTTGCTGATTTCTATTTTATTTGTTGTCACACACAGTGAACTCCAGATTTATAGATTCTTTGGCCTCGAATTTGAAAAAATATGCACTTTGAGAAAGAAGTCAATGGACCACTATGTGGCAATTATTGACTTGGCGACAGAGATTCAAATTTATAGCTTGGGTAGAAATTCCTACTTCGTTTGAGGAGGACTTGGGAATTGATAAACCAAAGAAGCTTTCTTACAACACGGAAAAACTTTATTCTTGTGGATTCAGACAGACACATCAGAGGAATTTATAATGGGCTAAAATTCTGCCTCTGTTGACCAATTAATTGATGGACATCAAAACGCTTAAATCAAAATAGTTGTAGAGTTAGTCTCTTTTACTATTATTTTTTTTAGGCGAAACAATTCTATGTATTCTACTAATTTCCCCATTACTTGCTAACACTTTGAAATTCTGCATTCTTAGCTCGTATTTGCCTTACTAAGGCTTGGTTCCGCACTCAAATAAATTCAATTGAGCTTGTCTAAATTCTATCGAATTAATTTGGTCCCTAGTAAATGCATCTTTACTCCTATTAAATTGTTTTCCGTGCTGTGGGCTACAATTATTCCCGATTGAGATCAAGATGGAATAGGTTGGTTTTTTATTTACGTTAGTAAAACTATTTAAGTTGGGATTTAATTGTTGTCCTTTAAAGACTTTTGTCAATCTGTGATTCATTAAAAGCTTTAGCTTTAGCATTTTGAATCTTTTCGTTTGATTGCTCCCCGTTAAAAAATAGTCCAGTTTTAGAGACAACGGCTGTGGACCGTAATTTTCTAGATTCCTATTAAAAAGGCACCGTTTGGATTCTTCTGCTTCCTCGTGTATTGGTAACCTGCATTGCATTAATAGCTTGGCAACAAGTTGATTTTTTGAGTGCTCCCAATTAGCATTTACTCGTTTATCTTCAAGTTATTTTCATTGATTTTTCAATTGTAGATTTTTGACTTTCAAGCTTGATGAAAACCACCTCATCTTTCACAAATCACTTGCGTATGGCTATCTTTATTATCTTACTCTAATTTCTTGAGAAAACTTCTTGCCCCATTTACAAAATTCAAATCTCTTTTGGAGTTCTCTAATTTGTTTGTAAAAACCATTAATTAGTTGATGCTATCTGTATTTTAAATTCGACCTTCGCCATTTTTAAAAACATCTAATTTTTTAGCTTGACCATAATCATAATTGATATTCTGCCCTTGTCAATCGATCAATAGAAATAGTTCACTGCTTGATTTAAAATTCAATATTTCTCCTCTAAACGGCTTACTTCATGAAAAATAGATGCTAATTCAATTCACTGTATTTTGGACAAACAAATTGCCAATTGTAAACTGATTTAAAACTGCTGACTTTTGTTTGTTAGAATTACGTATACCTTGCGCCCCAAACCATTGAATTATGGTATTAAACTTACTGTTGCGCTAGGCATTATAATTATAGGAGTTATTCGCATCAAACTGCCTGGTTCTGTAATATAGATCTATTTCTCTCCATCAAAATTACGTCAATTGTAAGCACCTGATTTGCCGGAAAACAGTGGGCAAAAAATCATTATTGGCCTTTACTTGCCATTTATTAAATTGCAATCTCCTCATTCACCTAAAGCCATCGAAATCGAATAAATTATTCGCTAGGCGTCAATTCTAATGCTTTATCAAAAGTTTATGATCTTGGAGACCAAGAAGTTTATTCCTAAAAAATTAAAGAGAATAACTATGCTGTATTTTATTAATTCATTTGCTTCGTTTTTCTGATTCAATTTCTTTGATGGCCCTTTCTACAGAATTCCCTTATGGTTTTCACCTTCCCACAACACGATAGATAACTTTAGGCTCCATTACTTACATAATAACATGGGGTAACATCACTAATGTTAAAAACAGTTAGCAATTGCAAATTCCATAGGCAATAGAAATAGCCATTTCGGAATCAAGAATTGTGCTTTGTCGGCTGGTTTCAAAAAATCAATGGAGATATCCAAGCTATAGTAGTAATTGAGGTTAAGAAAATAGCTCTAAAACGTGAAGTTCCTGCTTCTTATCAATGCAGTTCATCGTATTTCATTCCCTCTTTAGGAATCCATTGGAAATTTGGGCAATTGCAATACTAACCCATCATTTACTACGATTCCTAGTCAATGCGATTAATTCCTAAAAGAGATAAAAATGTTTAGGGAAAAATCGTGCACATAATGTCCCAAACCACGCCAATGAAAGCAAATGCGAATCATGATCAACAATAATAAAGGTTGACTTGTAGACGGGAACGTAAATGCCAATAACAATATAAATCAACAATTAAAATATGGGGAAAAATCTTCTTTGCAGAATCTGCACTTTTGCTGCTTCTCTATTTTGTCCTTTCATATAATTGCTGAAAATACTTGGATATTTATTTGATCAACTTCAGGCATTAATTTCTGTTGCGATTTTCATTAAACAATGCAGCCAGCACTTTCCTTTGGATTCTTTAAATCTTTGCTTCTACTTTTATTTCTCTCTTTCCCATCTAAATGATTGATTGGAAATCTTCACCACCGCTGCTATATAGGGAATAATTCGCCAAATTCTTTTAGGCGGCACTCGCTTCCCTTGTGAGAGTAACGATTTCTCATTTCTTCTAAATCTTGAATGGATGAACGACCTTCAATATCATAACGTACCCAAACAATCCACCTCATCCTCTCTCTTTTGAAAACGCTGAAACTTTGTATCCAATTAAACCCACTGCGAAACTTGAGCATTAAACTATTTTAATGTCAAACCTAGACTGTTAGGCTAATCTTTCATTTTTTAGCGTAATTTCTTTAATCCCCTTTTGAGGGCGTTGTCTAAGATATCTCGTAAAAAGTGGATTTTCCTTTAGCAAGGTTCCTTCTTATAGCTCTGTTTTGGCGGGCTTCACTCTTCTATATTATACCCAATAAGGATAACAGGAAAAACTGGGCTTACCTCCAAATTTAGAAAACCCCCATCAATTTACCAAACTTCTCAGCCGATGGAAACGATCCGTACCTTTTCGAAAAAATTGCACTAGCACATTTCTGAAGAGGCTTACCATTTTTGAATTTCTCCTGGCAATAATTTAATAGTCAGCGAGGCGGAAGCGTTTTCCGGTTCCTAACTTTTTAATTACATTCTCAATGACCTGTTTCCCGTCTGCTTGTAGCCATCGATAACTCTTCGTTGACTTCCCAAGCTGCTGCCCAACAATAGATTATTAAGAGTCTGTAGCATCCGGATTTACTTCCTTGAGGCATTGTTAAATTCACCGTTTACTTGATCACTTGCAATTTGTTGGGAAAAAAAGTTTCCTTTTATCACTCCTCTTCATTGCCCCAACTGTTAAATTCCATTAAAGTGCGACTTATAGATGCGAAAGGCGACTGCTCTTGTATTTTAATGACCAAGTCAATAAAGCGCGTATAAAAACTTATCCGCATGAAATTCATCATTTTTTTTTTATCCGCCCCCATTACATTGAATTTATAGGTCTTCTGATTCTTTGGTAATACTTTGGAGTTGTGCTATTTATGCGAAGGAAGGTATTTGTATGAATGCTTTCTAGTTAAAGAAAAAATGCCAATGTGAGCATTTTTTTAACCACTATTGTAACTCCCATAAAAAATTTTCTCCAATCCTTTCCATCTAAATTAAAGGAAGGTACTAAAAGCAATCATAAGTGGTTAGGATAGCAGAGGTGGTTATGGCAGGAACCACTTCTAAGGTTCACAATAAAGCAGCTTGAATTCGAGTTCTCCCTTTTCTCAAAGTGCTGGTAAATATTTTGCGATACAATTCCATCATTCTACCAAGATTTCCTTTATTACGATTAATCATTCCCAAAACAATGAAAAGGACATTGATGGTAAACGTCAAAAAACAATCAACTTACCATAAACATTCCTAGAAAGGAAGATTGGCCAAACCAAAGGCTACCCCATGCCGCAAGGGACGTGGACGCAGAAATAAATTGAATAGAAAAATAGCACTAATAAAGTTTTTCCCTGAATCCCATTTATTTAACAATTTAAACTCCGTTCGTTGTATCCCACAGTTTAATCGTTTTCTGTTGCTTGGTCACTTCAATACTAGC
>Ga0163217_1117638_pt1 | contig 12437 bp, 17 predicted proteins | sample SynspAceP_FD_185933 | JGI IMG/M metagenome (GOLD analysis project Ga0163217, IMG submission 185933) | Saline lake microbial communities from Ace Lake in Antarctica - Synechococcus sp. Ace-P (PacBio error correction) | ecosystem: Environmental > Aquatic > Non-marine Saline and Alkaline > Saline ... | reverse complement strand
ACGATCGGTCCCGTGCCTGAGACGCCCGGTCGGCAGCTCGAATCGACTTCGACGCGTTGACGATGTTCGCGATTGCCGCTCGTGCCGAAATCGGTGATCGCCGCGCGGTCTCGAACCGACCCGTCGCTGCCCGGCGAGTTGATGCTCATGGCCCCTGGGCCAGAATCGAATCGCTGTTCGAGCGGAACTGGATTGAGCAACGTTTTCGATGTTCAATTTCTGAATTGTTCGTCGAATTTTGAAACCGCAAGCTCGTTCGGCCGCCGTTTTGCAGCACGCGGGTACCGAAAATCGGCGCGGTTTTCGAGGACGTGCCGCCCGCGAATCAGCTCACCACTGTTGGATTGGATCCCGAACAAGTTCGGGTCCGGCGGGAGTAATTGGCGGGGTTCGAGCGTTTGGGTCTGCAATCGCCGCTCGATGGCTCGCAGCGCCGTCTCGGCGGGCACTGACGGGAGCGTCCGCCAGGGGCCGGCGTCGGCCGCCGTTGTCGCTCGTGCCTAAACCCAATCGATTCCGCGATTTTTTTGCGGAGACGGGGAGTGGAAGTGGGGATTTGCCCGGTTTACCGATCGTTCATCAGTGGGCCTCGTGATACCGTTCCTAAAATCGCACGCCCGGACAGGGGATTCGCGGATCGGAGGGACAGGAAGCTTGAAATTTATTGTTGCGTTGAGATAAGCTGCGAACCTGCGCAGGATTACGGCCTAGTCTCACGATGCGAGTGTAATTTGGCGGGGCCGATTTCGCAACGAAAAACCCACGTTCAGGAAGGGTTTACGTCCGTGGCGTTCCGGACCAATCGATTTACACCGGTCACGACGCTCGCACGGGCCGTCTTTGACTTCCGCGAATCCCTAGAAAGTTCCCGCACTCGTCGCGCAGGGGTCTGCCTCGAACGGATTGCGACAATTTCGCTCGCGATCGAGCGAAAGCGGGGATTGATTGCAAACGCGTTTCGATGTTCTTCCAACGAAAACTGCGCTCATCGGACGGAAGCGCTGCGTTTGACCCAGGATCGAGGTTTTTCCAGGCATGTCTCCAGGTTCCAATGATTTGGATGAGAAAAAATCGATCTCGGCGAACCGAAATCCGCCGAGGACCGTCGGCCACAATGGACGCACCGCTTTTGCAGAAAGGTCGGGATCAAGGAACCCGTTGAAGCACATCTTCACAATTATTTCGGCAGTAACAGTAGCAGCGTCTCTCTGAGACGCTGAAAAATTTGCGAGTCTCAGAGAGTCGCCTACGTTTTGGAGTTCTGCCGGAAACCTGTTTCCCGCCGATGTTGCTTTACGGTGATCTCCGGAACGATTTACCTAAGGGGACACCACTTTAGGTGCGAGTGTGGAAGTTTGCCATTCCGGTTACGAATAACAGTTGGATGACGTCTCGCTTTTTTTGGTCGGATCGAATCCGGGGCAATTTGCACGTGCTCACCGAACGATCCGGTTATGGTGATCAGTGAGTCATTGCCGCACGCTGCCCCGCCACCGCACCGCCGCTTTGCTCTAAGAGACGGTGACACCCCTGTGAGATTTGTCACAGCGGGAATGAGTTTTGAAATTGAGATGTGGCCCGTCCTTCGAACTGGAAGGGCAGTTGTTGACGGCGAATTCTTAATACGCAAAACTTGGGCTTCATGCCAGGCAAGCTGCATTGGGGCCGAAGCACTTCAAAGTGGTGGGGTATCGAAAGCCAGCGCAGCCCAAGCGACTGAACGAGTGATACAATGATTCCGCGGAGTAGATCCCACGTTTATCCATTCAATCCACTATCACGAAAGAGTCCTTCGGGGATGCCTGATTTACACTATTGGGAATGATCTTTCTCGTGCCGGCGGAACATTCATCTGCTGCTGCGTTATTGCTAACCGCCGGTTTCGCCCTCGGTCGACACAACCATCGACCAACCGACGGCGAGGGCGAGTTTGCCCCCGTCAGCGTGCAGGCGTTGAACTGGTTCCCCGAGTCGAGGCACGGAGGCGTGTATCACTCGCTCCGCCGACGGAACCTTGCGGAACGTGGTTTAGCCGTTAGATCAAACCCGGAGGCGCCGAAACGCCGATTCGCGTCCGGAGCCAGTTGTGCCTCGGCCGCAGCCAGGTTCGCGAGTCCCCAATGCCGATGGACGTTGGTGTTGGTCGCGCGCTCAAGGTGCCGACATCGTCGCCGTGCTCGCGGCCGCGCAGGATCACCCCTCGCTGCCTGCTCGGTGCGCGGCCGACAGCGGCGTGGAATCGTTTCGAGGACCTCAGCGGTTATGGACGTTGCAGTTTGCCAACCCGGGGCGGGCGTTCCTGGCCGTTCGTGAGACAACGGGTTATCTCGGACGGCGTCCGCGAGGGTGCCATATTTCAAACTCGATTGCAGCCATTGGTGGCGATCCAAAAATTCGCCGCTGCAAGCCTACTTGGTGGCCGAGCCGTTACTCGCCGACAACAAGGTTTGGAAGTCCGAACGTTATGCTCAGCGATCTCGGCTGGAATTCTTATCGGCGTCCTTCGTGGACACCGGAACCGTTGATCCGCGGTCGGCCCGAGATGGTGCGAGAGTTTCGTTCGCGCAACCCAAAGCCGGATGGATTCGCTATCTCGAATCCCGCGAGCAAGCCAACCGAGCATCCTCGCAGCGCCAACACCCACGGCATGGACCGCCAGGTGTTGCAATTCGGCGCCGAGCAAATGCGAGCGCTTCGCACAACCTGACCCGCGCCACCAGGATCGAACGATGACGAGCCAGCGATGGGAGACTCTCGTGAACAAATGGAACGAGGTCAACGTGATCGAAAAAGGCTCCGTCAACGCCTTCAATTTGCTACACGCTCGGCAGGTTTTTAGGGGGGACGTTGGGAACAATTGATTAACGTCGCTGGGCACGAGGGCCATTTGCAAAAGGTTACTCCGATTGCCATGCGACTCGCGGCCTTGGTCCCACTAAGCCACATCGTCACAATTATTTCGGCTTTAACGCGTACCATCGTCTCTCTGACGCTGAGAAATTGCGAGTCTCAGAGAGACTCGCCCAGTGAGGATTCGCCGAAACCTTTTCCGCCCGCTTGTTGCTTACCAGAACACACCGGTCGTTTCAGTTCGAGTGAGCTGCCTCAACGGGGACTCCCCAGGAGCGTGATCGGTCGAACAGGTTCGTTACACGTTCGGACATTCGACCGCAGTGTGTTCCCGGTTTCCCGCCGCCGGTCGTGAGCCCTCGGCCACGTATCCGCTGCGACCGCTTCACGCACCTCTCGTGCGGTGATTTGCGGTCCCGATTGACAGCGGAGTGGCGATGGAAAATGGCATCGCTGGAGGCTGTGGGTCGCCGATGGGGGCTGAGCACCAACCCGACCTTGTCCGCCACCATGGCTGTGTCCGCCACCCCCGCCCCGGTTCCGGCGCCTTGCTCACGTCATTCGGCCCGACCAATTCGTGTGCCCGACCAAACGAACGCGAATCGTATGAAAGTGCCGTCGAGAATTTGCAGAAACGGGGTGGGCCGGCCGAACTCAACAGGGTTGCCGGGCCTTCAGAACGTGGCGATGAAACGGAGGCGAGTTGTTGATGCGACGCCCAACCCGCGTCGCGACAAGCGGCGATTGTATTGTCGAGGTAGCTCGCCGTATCGACGCAGCGGTTCGCACCGAATGGGTCCAACCGGCCGCGTACAACAACCGGGCGGCGAGTCGGGCGGCCGGATGCGGCCTGGCCCGACCCTCGACGAGCATCTTGCGAGTACCGCTGGCGGACGACGAGGAGCCATCACCAGGACACGTCCGAAAAAAATCAAGGCAATCGAGATTTGGGGAATCGCCGCAGGGATCCTTCGAGTTGATTCCGCTGCGAGTGAAACCGCCGCGAAGCTCTCTCTCACCCAAAACGTGGCATCCGCCATTGAGTTTTATTCAAAAACTTTGGCCGAAAATTTCGCTTAACTGCGCCGTCGCTCGACGTTGCCCAATGCGTCCGCCAATCGAAACACTTTGTCTGTGAAAAACGCTGCAACGGATCGCGTTGGCAAAACGGCGACTGGCGGCCGGCCGCATTCATCGCCCCGCTGACGATCGACATATTCCGAGGCAAATCGTGCCCCCCCGCCAATTCCGAATGCGATTCGGGGAAACCGCACCGGCGTGCCTGGCATCCCTCGTCCAACTTGCTGTTCAGGATCGAAATAGGAGCCGGAAGCGGTCGAGTGCCGATCGCAACGCCGGGCAACGCACCGGGCATCGTTTTCGAAATCAAAACACCACCGCCATCCAATCGTTCCAAACCCAATCCGGAGTTCTTGTGAACGCGTTGGCTCGATTTCTGCCCAGGCAGTTTCGTTGGAGAGAGCGTCAAGACGGTTGGCAGCGAACGGATCTCGCACAGGCCAGCGATCGAGCATCTCCTGAGCGAGACGGTGGGGATTCGGCCGTCTCGGCCCTGCCCAGTTCAACTTGCTGCGGGCAAGCGTTCAACCGACCCATCGTCCACGGGATTGATCCAAACAATCGCGGGAGTCGATGTCGAATCTCGACGTTTTTTCTTGGCTCAACGCCTCGTCGGCGAGCATTCCGAGTCGATGGCCGTGGTTCGCCGGACGGCGGTCTGACTGAGGCAGTCTCGCAACCGCCCAATCGAAAACAATGCCTCGGCCCAATTTCCCGCCCCCGGCCCAACCAACGCCGCCCCCGTTGATACCAATGGCAAAACGTCCGTCGAAACGCCCTTGCGACCGGCGGACCTCAGGATTCGAGTAAAACGGCAGCCACAACCAATCACCCGACCCGTGACGATTCAAACGGGCAGGAAATTCGGCCGGCATTTCAAGGGCGGCCAAATCGGATCGGGACGCTGGACAACAATGTTTGCGGCGAAACTGCGAAACGGAACTCACCCGGACCCCGAGGAGCCGACCCACTCAATCTCGGTCCCACCAGAACGTAGCTCGTTATCAAAATTCAAATGCCGAATCGCAACGCCAAATTGGATCCGACCACGGCACGCAGGCGTTTGCTTTTCACGCCACTGGGTTCGGATTCGCGCGGCAGAATCCGTCGTCGGTAGTCGAATTCGGATTGGACACGGTATAAGAATGAACGGAACGAAAAAGGGCCTTCCGGTCGGATAAAAGCGATGAGATAGAGAGCGGACAGCCGGAGGTTTCCGAACCAATCGACGAACGCCAGAGTAAACGGTCCCCTCCCCTGAAACGCAAGACAATCGAGCCAACAATGAGACTCACGCCGCCCAGCAATGTTTGTACCCATCTCTTCGCATCGTCAAACGCCAGGTGGCAACGGTTTTCCGGACTGATTCGCCGGTTAGCGACATTCCGGCTCGAATCCGGCCTCTCGCTGGTGGCGATGTCGCTAGCCGCAAAGCCACCGTCGCGCCGGGGCAAACCCCACACCGAATTACTGGACGAATCGAAAAATCCCCGCGTACGGATCTTCCCGATCCGTTGCTGGATCCGCGGCAAACCGATCACAGCCCGCCAATGGCCGGCCCGCCGTTACCGAAATCTTCGAATTATTCGAAAATCATGTTTCTTTCGGCGAAATGCCGGGCCCAAACGACGGGGTTGAAAACGCCCTCGTCCGTACCGATTCCCAATACGACGAGGCAAGACGACTCGGTATGAACTCACCGTCACCGTCCAAAGGCCCCCCGAAGAAGTCCAGGGCGAGCGACCAATCAACCTCCCGACCCGAACGCCCGGCAGTCGATTCGATTCGTAATCCACGTCTTCGTGGATGTGTCCCAATGCCAATGACGCGGCATCCAACAGGCGCCGCACCCAGCAATGCGGCTGACTCCCCCCGGCGTGCCTGCATTCCTCGGGTTGAATTTCCAAGGCAATCACACGATCACCACCGACCCCGAGTCGTCCCCGGGCAACGCTGGGTCCGCAATTCGCAAGATGGCACGACGCAGAACAACCTCGCCACGCGACGGGACGCGGTGTTGGCCAGCCTCGCGTATGGCGATGGCAACATGATCAGGCGCAACGCGGCTACGCCACATCGCGCTTTACTACGGCGATATCGATCCGACTTTGACGGACGTTTTGAAAATTGGCATTCACGCATTGAGGCCCCAACTTCATCGCCCGAATTGACCGCCCGAGCAACGCCCGGGATCGATTCGCCGCCTGGGCCTATGGCGTGTCCTGGCCGTTCTCGACGCGATCGAACAACGCCAGCCCTCGGCATTGACGCTCGAGAGTCGCGATCCTCGGTCATTCGCGTTTGGGCAAAAACCGCACTTTTGGGGCCCAGTGCGATCGATCCGCGATTCGGCACTCGTGGTTAAGCAACATTCCGGTTGTGGGCGGGCCGCGGGCGTTGTTCCCGCCGCGCGATCGGCGGAAAGGTTGGGATTCAATCGCAGCTTTCCACGATTGGTTTCTGCGACGGTTTTCTTCGCCTACAACGAAAACGAAAACGCACTCCCAGTCGACTCGGCACCGAAACTCGTCGCCCCTCTCGGGCAAACCTGCCGGTCGCGATCGGCAGCCCACCGAGACACGGGGCCGACCCGAAAGGCGGAATTCCTTCGCCGGCAATTTCTCGCTCGCCGGGTTTACCAAAACTGCGCTCGGAAAAACCCGGCATTGCTCGACGAAAAAGGCGAATCACCCCATAAACTCACCCGCCACCCCCGACCACGCTTTTTTCGAGCGGCTCGACAGCTACCATCCCACCGGGAAAAACACGATCTCAACGAATCGGACTGGCTGCGATACCCTCGATTCGCGGACCGTCATTTCCTCCCCAAGAATGATTTTTGAAAACCGACCGGTCTCAATTGCCTCAAAATTATTCTTGCCCCTCCTCATTCTGCCAGCACTGTTTCAATTGGGTAAAGCACCATATTGCCCAGCCACCAGTTGTTCAAAATGGACGCAACGGAGGATTGCGCCGCGATAACTTGTCGAAACGGACGAAATCGACAGCCCGCTTAGTGCTCTGTCCACACCTTATTTTTTAGGGGTTCGGGCATTGATGGTAAACCCGACGGCGTAAGCGGGATTTGGGCGTGTCGATTCCTCGCTCCACCGCGTTCGGGTTAACCGATAACGCAACCCTAAGTTTTAGCTGTCCCAGCACGAGCCTGCGATGTTGAAAAAATTTTGTCTCGGCGAGCATCTTCCACTTACGCCAATGTCATTCCGACGTTGAGCCTCTGGCGTTTCTCTGCGTCCCTGCGAACCTCTGCGGTAAAAAAACCCCATGCTGGATCGAAAGCAGAAACACAAAGCCGCAGAGCAAGAAATCTAATCCCTGTTCGGTTTCAGTGCCTCAACGGAGAAAAACGGACGTTGGACCAGAACCACGTCAACGCAACTTGTTTTAACAGCCCACCCAATCTCCTCCACCCATTTTTTCTGCACTCCCACCCCCAACAAAAATCTCCCTCACCCCGCACCCATCAACCGATCCAACGGACTCACCCACACCCCGACTCACTTCGGGTTGCGAACATTGCGTGTTCAACTCCGTTTGATCTTCAGCCTGTGCCCCAACAACCGCTGAATCTCACGAAGTCGTTCCCCTTTGCCACAATAAATGAGTCGCCAAAACAATGCCGGAACGTGTGACTGTGATGTGCTTGGACCAAACCAGCCGCAAATCACCGCACGACGCCAAATACTTCACAAAAATCTGCTTATTTGCAAATCAATGTCCTTCAACCGCAACCGCTTCGCCTCACTTAATTCCGCATACCACAACCATACACAACTGCCCGATCAGCAAATAAACCCCCCTCCAAACCGATCGAACACCTGCGGACACCTCCTCCGTCGACAAAAACACCGTCGGCACAAACGTCCCTTGGACGCCCGGATCGCCCTCATTTCGACCCATGTCCCGCCTCAAACCAACTAAAAAAACTTCAGCAACTCAACCCCTCGGATTCATCTTCATTCGTTTCCAAGCCCGGGACGCGCCGCATCGCGTCGACCCGCCAAAAAAACGCACCACCTCCTCTGTGAACGGACGCTGGTTCTCACCCGCCGCCGATGAAACTCCGAAAACTGCGAAACCAAATCTTCGTCCCAAACTCAACCGCTGCTTCCGCACTGGCCTCTTCGAATACCTTCCATCGATCCACTCCTGTTGCGACCGCAACGCTTTCGCCCCACGATCCACCGACAATTGACCACCAATCATGAAAAAATTCCCACAGCAGAAAACTCCGATCCGCCGAAACAGCCAACCAACGCACACTCTCTGGCGAGATTTTTCAGGATAAATTTTCAACCCGATTTTGCTAGGCAAACCGAAAAAAACGACCCTCCCACACCAGGAAAAACAACACCCCCCCGTTCAGGCCGCATCGCCCGCAAAACAAGTCCTCGGCCCCCCCGATAAAAAGCCCCCAAACGCCCGCAATAACAAGTCCCCCGACACCCCGCCTACCAGACGGTTTAAATTCCCAACCAGGAAGTACCTATTATCACGTAAAACCCAACCCGAAATAGACTTGTATTACCCTTGGGTCGCGGTTAATAGAAGCTCGTAGGCGCTTGGTTGACCGCACTGAACCGTAAGCTGCAACATCCAAACGCCCGTCATTTCCAAGCGCCTGATTCCAACGCCCGCAATTCCCGACGCCGGACTCAATGGCTGCTGATTTTCAACGCCTGAAATCCGACGCCCCGAAATTTCTTGCTTTCTGGACTGGAGACTCGAACGATTTGCGCTAACTCCGACGGTATTGTGGCGTGGTCGCGACGCGCGCTGTCAGGGTTACGCTTGACGAAACAAGGCCGGATGCACCGGAGCGGCGGAAGTCAAGGGTTTCGACGTGGTGAATTCGCTCGTCGCGCCCAGTGTCCTTCAGCGGACTATGAAGTCCGTGGTTTGACCAGAGGCGTCTGCCGCCTTTTTGAAAGTTTTTTTCTACATCGTTGAATTAGAGCATGTCTGTTGGATGGGTTCTGTTGGGCTAGGTAACGACTTTGCTGAGTGCCTGTTCCAGGCGGCGAAGGTCCGGTTCGTTCTATTGGGACATTCGAGGTGTCGAGGCTTGCAAGTGCTCGAAAGACTGGCTTCGATTCGGGTTTGCTTCCCACGTCGGGTCTCATCATTCCTTGCAGGGTGCGATCCGGGGTGAATCGTTGCTGCTCTTTTCCTGCCAGTCCCATTCTTTATCACGAACGTGTCGGACGACTCCAGTGGATTCCCCGCGGTTTCAGCTGGGATCAGGGTTTCTGGCAAAGGAAAAGACCTTCGGGGTTGTCGCTAGCTTTGCGTTCTGGGTTCTCGTTCGCTTCGTGGTCCAATCAGTCCGTTTCAGGGCAAGAGGGTGAGGCGTTGATGTCGGATTAAAAAAGGCTTCTTCGGGTGAGCGTTCGCATTCATTATCCCAAGGGTGTGCAAAGCGAGGCTTGCGGTCCTCAGCCAAGGATACGCGGTGTTCCCCATCACCGAAGGTGCCTCGCCGGTCTGTCGACCGGACTTGGGTCGCCTTAGGTTTTGGGTCGGGCGCGACGCGGTGCGCCGAATCGCTTCTTCGGTTTTGCTGCCCCGGCCGACGGGTCTTTGGGGCGTCGCCTGTGGACGGGGCCGGGAGGTTTCGGGGCGACTCGCTTCAGCTCGGGTTCTTGGCTGTCTTTGGTCTTGGCTTTCGTTTGGTCTCCTTTTTGGTGATGGGTTCTTTGGTTTTTTCGCTGATTGGTTGGGTGCATTTCTCCGGTGCAGCTTCTGGTATCTCACATTCTGTTTCGGATTCAGTTTCAATTGAGGACTTTGGCTTTCGTCCAAGTGGTTTGTCCTTCGCATCATTTTGCCAGGCGACCACGGGCAGATCTTACGGGCCAGGGCGAATGCCGGCTTTTCGTTGCGGCGGGTCTTGCTGCCGCCTTTTCATCGGTCGTTACGTGATTTGCTCCCAAGCGTTGGTTATCGCAGGCTGCTCCAGGCACATTGCAAGCAGTTGCCGATCCGCAGCAAGCTTCGGGCCGTGTTTGGAGATCTTGCCGTTTTGCGATCCATTTTCGCCGGATTGGTGTTGCTTGGGGGTGTCAAAGCCGATGGTAGCTTGGAGAGATTGCCTTGCGTTCTTGAAACGTGCGGGTCGTCGATGTAGGCGACGATTTTCATCTCGGGCGGTTCTTGCGGCCACGCCGGGGATCGTCATTAGAACGGGCGATGTGAGGGTTGTCGCCCATGGAACTCCTCGAGCTTGCGTTTCGACCTCCTCCATTTTTACGACGAGGGTCATTCGAGTCGCTTCAAGTTGCAGGTCGAGCTGCCTTTTCCAGATGTCGCTGGAGTTGCAATCGATTGATTGCCTTCGGAAGAATCCAGGTGCACCCTCCCGGTACACCAGGGCCACGCTCGCCGGTGTCGATTTTAGATGCCACGATGGCGAAGATGCTGCGGATGTTGTTCTTGAGTTTGGTGATGTCCTTGGTCGGAGCTTTCCGGTATTTTGATGATCATCGCTTTGCTCACGCACTTTGACTTTGGGGGACCGTGCACGGGAACGAGGGTGTCGAGCATTCGCCATTTGGGCGAGTTTCAGTTGCGTTCGTCTCGGTCCCGTTTTCCGTTGTTTGAGCCGCTTTCAAACGCCTTTGGCAAAACTGCTCGCTCATGATGTGGTGCCGCCAAACATTGCGCTCCGGCTTGTCACGGCGCCCGCTGACGCGACGGAAACACCCATCGCCAACCCACCTCCCGGCTGCATTAGGATACTTACGCGACAAAGGCAAACGGTAGATACACTTTATCAACCCCTCCTCCCAAAATCCTTGCTTGATGACGCTGCGTCGCCCACGGCAATCTGACGCTGCAGTTCTGCGATCGCCTTTGTTCGGCAAGAAAGTCCATCCGGTCCTTTTTTGCCCTTACCATCGCGACCATCCAAAACGACCTTCATCAAACCCACACATCCTTGATTCCGTAGTTCGGCCGACACTCCTTGTGACGCAGCCCTGATCCGTACGATCAGCAAAAAAACATGATCCGGTGTACACCACCAAATTGCTCCAATAGTCGCCCGAGGGTCTCCGGACGGCTGAAACCAACACCGGCATCGTCTCAGGACGCTTCACGCGCAACCGCGTTTCAAGAACCCTATCTGCTTTTCCCAGAATGCACTCGTAAAGAAACGCAACGATGATTCGCGCCTGGCGTCTGTGGCTCGCGGGCAACCTGCCCATCGACCGCCAAACTCGTTTTAAAACGGACTCGATAATCCCCGCTCGTTGAACAAACGCCCCAATTCCGTTGATCCCACGTGGCCCCCATGAATCGCTTTACCCACCGCACTATTTGCCTTCTCCGTCGCAATCGAGTTAGTTGCAGCACACGGCATGTCCCCCCGCATCGTCTGAATCAGAAGCGGTTTCAGCAAGATCTTACCTTGCCACGGAGGATTGCCAATTCTTCCTCCGTTGCGGCACGGGTCCAGAGCAAAGATTTGCGTTCTTGTTCCCATTTGTGCGAGATTTCGCAATTAATTGCTCGACAATAGGCCTCTGACCGCTTCCAACACCCAAGTCGCCGATTAACACGCCAGGTGACCGCACCGCCGCCAACGCTGCCATGCCGGAGCACCCGGACTCCAACAACATGCGAGAAAATTGCAAGCGTCGTATCGGCGATTCACAGCTAGATTCGTTTCACCTTGCCTCTGGGGAACATCATCGCGTAAACGTCCGCAGCCACTTTTTCGGGAACCAACCCGATCCATCTCCCCCACACCATCGGCTGACGCCACAGCGACCTTCAAAATTTTTCAAGTGTCATCAGAATGATTCTTTTAGGTTGGTAGGGGTTTGCTTTTGTTTGTCGGAAAGACTACGATCAGTTACCACCCTTAGCGGGCCTGCGGGTATTGTCCAAAACTACACTTATTCACTTTAGTCGTATTGGGCCAAGTTCCCGAATACGGACCCTACTCAGTAGGGGTTGGAAGGGCTTTGCTTCGTTAGGCGTAGGTGACCGCACTTTGACCCGGAGGCTGCAACCATCCGACGCCCGGCTAATCTTCATCGCCTGATTTTCAATGCCCGTAAGCCTTGCAACCAAATGCTTTGGCTGACTTCCATCGTTGAAAATTGCTTGGCGTTGCGGATTGGTGGACTCGATACGATTGTGGTGTCGCCAACGCGTGTGGAGTGTGTCGCTCACGCGCGTGATCCAGGATTTGCGCTTAACGAACCAATGCGAGGAACCACAGTTCGTGTGCTCTCCGCTTACGGGCGGTTTGGCTGCGCCCATTTTTTTACCCGCCTTTCCGCTACGATTCCCACGGAAAAAAAACGTGGTTATCGCTGGCGTTTCCGCTTACTTAAAACGATGACGCAAACTTGAAACACTTGCACCTATCCGGACTCGGCCTTCGAAAGGCTCGGCCGCCCTTCGGCGTCGGTCGTTGCTGGGCGTGGGCTTACTCTTGGCGATCTTCGGTGGATGCGGCGCGTATTGATCCTCTCTCT
>Ga0163217_1072508_pt1 | contig 12437 bp, 12 predicted proteins | sample SynspAceP_FD_185933 | JGI IMG/M metagenome (GOLD analysis project Ga0163217, IMG submission 185933) | Saline lake microbial communities from Ace Lake in Antarctica - Synechococcus sp. Ace-P (PacBio error correction) | ecosystem: Environmental > Aquatic > Non-marine Saline and Alkaline > Saline ... | reverse complement strand
TGGTCCATTCCAGCGCCACATCCATGCCGCTTTTGGTTAGGCATTGCGGCCAATCACTCCGGTCAGATTCCTTTACCGGTGACAGGGCGCGTCATCGCGGTGGTGCCGCCAATGGTGATTAATCTCGTTTAACAGCTGCGCCATGTTGGGACGCATCCAGCGCGATAGGGGGGCGGACCTGACCATCACAGCGCGCGAGTTAAAAATCCAGGTTGGCGCGCGCGTGTTGAAATCATTGCGCGGTCTCTACCGGCGGCGCAGGGCACGATGGACAGCCCCTCCATCACCTCGGGGTTTTGGGCCGGCCAAAAAAGCTTGGACGCTTCGGTTTCGGAAAATCCGGCGAATCTGCGTCGCCTCCATCAGGCGCTGACCTTATCGGCGCGTTTGATCTTGCTGTCTTGACCGATTTGGGTAAGCGCTGCGGGCAGACAAAGCGGATGTGAATCGCCGCCATCAAACCGGTTCATCCAACGCACCGTATTCCGCCGACCGCGGCTTCACCGAGAAGATCATTATTCCCCGATCACATTATTCCGGGGCACATGCGCAAGGCGGGCCAATCGCATGTTCGCGGCTCCTTGGGGTTCATTCGCCGAAAAAGGGTTCGACCAGAAAGCGCATGTTCAGCCACAGGAATAGGCAAAATCCCCCCGCGATCTGACCATTTCCAACGCGCCACAAAAGGCTAGCCCGTGCGCGATATTTCTTCGATCTCTATATCGACGGCGTCGGTCCAGCAGATCAAGCCTGCGCGACCGGGATAACATGCGCTTGCCATGCCACGCGATTGCTGCGCCATTGTGTTGTTCTGCCTTTTTTCACGTGGAACATTGCGGGTTTCATTGTGTTCTTCCCACGAAGGAGAAGATCATTAAAACCTGCTAATTTCCGCTCTCACCAAGATCGGCCTTGGCCTCGGGGACTGTCTGCCGCGCCAGCGTTTGGCCAACGACTGTCTGTATGGCCGCGGCCAAAGAGCTCAAGGCGTCACTGGACTGGAACTGGTACGGCGAAACACCGGTCGAAGGACAGGGATACAGCGCCGTTTCAAATCTGGGGCTCGTCGCGACAATACTCGGTAACATGAGTCTGCCGTTGAAAACCCTGTCGAACGGGGATGGCGTGGCGTGACCGCACAGGTCAAAACTGGATGGCGGGGATGAATACTGATCAAAATGGTCGTCGCGCTCGGCAGAGGTATAACCGTTTTTGTGACGGCGAACCACCAACCGTTGAGATCACTCCCCCAAAGTGCTAACGGCGCCTTTTCAAATATAGAAAACATGCCGATCTTTTGAAAAGGGATGCCCCCGATGGCCAACCGATTACATCGTTAAGACATTAAGCCTTGCCGCTTTGGCCGCCAAAGAAACGTGATATTGGGAACGAAAATGGCCCGGCGTGAATGGCGGCTGCGTGCGAATATGGCGAAAGCAAAAACCGCATGTCCGGTTCACGCATCGTGCGGCTCGCTTGCACATGACGATCCAGACCGCCGTGCTATCGAAAACGCTGGGTCGTGCTTTGGTGCCGATGTCGCTGGGCCGTCCTGCAATATCTTCTCTACCCAAGACACGCCGCTGCGCCCATACGCGGAAGGCGCACGCCCGTTGTTTTCGCGATTAGGGCCAGTCGCTGGACGGAGCACTGGGACTATCTGAGGATAAATCCTTCCAGTTCGCCGAGGCCCGAACCTTGATCTCGACGATGTTGTGGCGACGCTACGCATTACATCCTGCTGGGTGCCCGTGCCGAAGCCGGCGATCAGGACGTGTGAATCGCTGTGTCCCGACGTCGGAAGAAGATAATTCGCCGATTAAGGCCAACAAGATGCAAAAAGCGGATGGCGCAATTCCCCCGGCTGTTCACCAAAATGCGCGACCAGATCAAGGCGTGTCTTGAGAAACCACACAGGCGCTGCACCGTCTGTTTACGCCCAATCTGGTGAAGCAAGTGCCAGCTTGCCCTTCCCCGCGATCACGTGAACGACAGGTGTCACCAAGTCGAAGTTTCGACAATAAAATACGGCTTTGCCTGAATCGCTGGTCGATGGATCCGCCGTGCCACCGACGTGAGGATGGCCGGTAAGGTTTGCCGTTGTTTTGGGCTATGGCGCGTTGGCAAAGGTTCCTGCCGCATCGCTGGCCGGCTGCCGGTGGGCCCGTGTGAAAGTGACGAAGCCGACCCGATTTGCGCGCTGCAAGCCGCAATGACGGGTTCGAGGTGATCCTGCTGGAAGGAGTTGCTCGACACCGCCGATATCTTTATCACCACCACGGCAACAAAAAGACGTTGATCCGCATCGAGCACATGCGCGCGACTGAAGGACATGCGATCGTCGGCAACATCGGCCACTTTGATAACGAAAATTCAAGTCGCCGCGCTGAGAACACAAGTGGACAAACATCAAAGAACAGGTCGACATGATCGAGATGCCTTTCGGGCAATCGTCTGAATCCGGCTCTCCGAAGGGCGCCTTGTTGAAACGCTTTGCAATGCCACGGGGTCTCATCGTTCGTCATGTCCGCCTCGTTCACCAACCAGGTGTTGGCGCAAGATCGAAACTGTGCGGAAAACCACCGGTAAATACGAAAACCGGTCTTAATTCCGCCCCCAAGCATTCTGACGAGAAAGTCGCGCGTTCTGGCACCTTGATCGTATCGGTGGGGAAGCTGACCCAATTGAGCAGCGAACAAGCCGCCTTATATCGGCGCGTCACACCCGAAGGCCCGTTCAAGCGGAACACTAACCGTTACTAAGACCGGCCGTAATTCGTCTGATAAAACGCCGTGCTGAACAGTTGTTCAGGCGCGTTTTTCATTTGTCAATTCCCCGAGGGTAAAGCGTTCGAATTTTCGCTGAAACGCCCATCCGTATCCTCACCACATAGGTTTCGGCTGTCGATACAAGGGGGGTGGAATATCTTGTCCCTAAATAGTGCTGCAGAGCCGTTTTGACGGGCGTACGTAATTTGATCGGGCGCAAAAGCGGGCCCGTAAGGGTGATGTAAACCGAATAGCTCCATAATATGCGGGTTATTTCCGTAGTTATAAGGTAAATCCGCTTGTGGTCGGGTTGAGGTACGGGCGCGATTCTTGCGGGTCAACTCTGCCTCGGACAAAGTGGGACGGAAACGCATCCAGCACGACATTGGCCGTGGCCGCAAGACTGCAAAGCGGGTGGTATCCCCTTGCGCACCAGGCGCCAGGAAAACGCCCCGGATCTGCGGACAGCGCTAACCCGTCAAGCTTGTACCGGTGCCTGACCTTTGCAAAAAGTCGCAATGCCCTCGGGCGAGCTGCGCTTCGGTCGACGCCTTTGTCAGCTCAAAACGGGGCTTTGACTGTGCGCTGCAGCCCGTATTTTCGTGGCCGGTCGGTTCAGTTGGCCAATGTCCAGATCGTCAATGCGGGATGCTACGACCAGTATCCCCGCCTGCAGGTCCCAGCCCAACCACGCTGCACCCCGCTGGGCATATACCCCGGGCGCGGCGTATAATAGATGGCATATCGCTTGAACATTTCTCGGTCCCTCCACTCGGCTTAACCTATGCGTCAACAGCGCAGTATGACACCTTAAAGTTTAGGGGCACCGATTTCGGTTAGGTTTTTGATGCCCCTGAAAAAGCTAAGCTGCCGGGCGCACTGGTTTGTGCCGGAAACGCGCGCAGGACCAGTTGTTGCGGGAAAAAAAAATTTTCTTTCCGAACGCGCCAAAAACCGCTCTAGGCTTTGACCAAGCCGGAGTCCGGTCACCAATCAACGGTTTGGAGACACCTATGGGCAAGAGAGACGAAATAGGATCGAAAAAATACGCTGACGATCTGAAAACGAAATGCGGACATTGACGCCGGACATGGCCTGCTGACAAAGTGTGACCATCGGCTGCGGTCCGTCGATTCTATTAACGCCGACGGCCCAACCATCGCCGCGTTCGCAAGGAAAGCGAGCTTGAACTGGTAAAAGCCAACTTTCTGATGAAAAAGCTCCGGCCTCTCTGACAAGCCCTGACCTGATGGAATTGCGATCCATAAAGGCCGTCGAAACCTACGGTAAGTCCGAGCGGAATAAATTACGCGCTGTGACTCATTATATGCATAACCCAAACACTTCGGCAAAGATTCCTTTACGGGTAAGTTCTAGTGAATTGAATATGAAAAACGCCCGCTTTGCCAAGCGGGCGCTTTTTTCATGTCGCAATCCCGTTGATAGGGGTCTAGCTATTGGGCTGTTCCCCTCGCGCAGATTCGCGGTCCCATTGTTCCGACGTTGACAGGTTGCACTTGACAGGCGCGGAGCTTTTGACACCAAGGGCATTTCGTCGAACCGGCCATCGGCTTTATCGTCCAGTGTCACAGGGTCTCCAAACGGCGCAGGGCTTTGATATCAACACATTCCCCACCGCGCATCCTCGGTCGAACTGTCCTTGATGTGCTGCGGCACAGACTTCGACGATTGCCGACAATCGCGCGTTCCCCTTGCGGAATGGTAAAAAGAACCCCAGATCGCGACCGCCCATCATCTCGCAATAAAGTAACGCGCCTGATAGTTGCGCACGCCTCCCATTCCTCGCCCGTGCCGCGCCTTGGCGACCTCATCTTGCCAGCCCAGGGCCGAGGGTTCAGATTTGAACAAGCCAGTTAGGGCACTACCCGATCACCCAGGTTCCAAGGGATCAGCTGCACATTCGGCGAACAGCCCTGCTTCGGCATTAGGGTTCATTGTCGGCCCATTCCTGTGCTGCGGCTTATTCTTGCACATTCCAGAAGACCAAAGACCCGATCATGTCACCGGTATCATCCAGCAGCGGCCGGACTTGGGCCACGCAACCAGTGGATTTCAGATAGTCGACAGGCGGGGCGGTTTTCCTGAGCAACGCGAGCGCCCAGCTTCTGGTACTTTTGGCAATAAGGGCAAACCAACATGTTATTCTTCCTTTAAGGGGCGGGGTCAAAAGCGCTTTCATCGCGCTGCCACATCTCCAAGCGGTTTCTCGACCAGACCTGCAACGGCGGCGGTGATAGGCAAGGTCCAGCCCGTTGTCTTGCGCCAGGCTATCCACGGCGCGCGCGGTGGCGGCCCCTCGGACGGTGGTGGCGCTGTCAAAGGGTTCCCCCCCGGCCCAAGGCAAGCACCCAAACGTAGTTACGCGACTGGGTCGATGATACAGGTCAGTGTCAGATCGCCAAAGCCGGAAAGCCCCCCAGCGTTCACGGGATCGGCATGGTTGATGGCCGCGGCTAGCCGCTGCATCCGGCAAAAGCCGCGGGTTCATCACGGCGGCGCGGCGCTTTTCCGCCCAGACCGGCCCCGATTGCGGCACGCAGGGCGATCGCCACACGTTCTTGAGCGCCCGCCCAGTTCGCGCACCCACAGTGTCAGCAGGTTGCGATAAGCGCAGGTTTGCCGTGTTTAGGCTCTGTTGTAGAGCCGCACAGTAGCTTGTCGGGCACAGGCAATCGTCAACGCCGTGGGTAACCCCCGTGGATATCGGCGGCAAAGCTGGGTCCGGTGAGGATCGCAGGCCGTGGCATTCGGCAGGCACCTCGCGGTCACGGCGACAGGGCCTAGACGGTGTCAGCTTCGATCCCCTTGCAGCAGGCGACGATGGTCTGTTTTGCCACTCCAGCGCGGGTGGCGTTCTCGGTCAGAAAAACCAACGCAGCTTTTGCATCGGCACCGCCGCCAGCAAGGTCTGGGCCTTGGCGGCTTCTGCCAGATCCTCAGGTGACTAACAGCCCCTTCGGGCAGCGGCAACCGGGCAAGGCGGGCTGGTGTTCTCTCGGCTTGCCCCATGCCTTGCGCATCCCTTGCCCACAGAGTCACGCGCCCTTTTCCAGCCAAAAGAAATCGCCAACGCGGTGCCAAAGGCGCCAGCGCCGAGAACAGCAATGCTCATGCTTTCGCTCCTTTTTTGGCCACTCCAGCATTGGCGGGCTGGCTTGTGTCCAGCGGCCAGCGCGGTCGGGCGACAGGGTCAGATCATCGGGGCCGCGCAGGCTGGCTTTGTTTCAATCCGCGGCAAAGGCGATCATGGGCGGCTTATCGTACATAATGACAGGGCGGCGCGAAAAGGCGCAGTTCTTAATTCACGTGAAACAGTTCTCTAATCCGTGGCCTATCGCCTTGTTCGCAGCCGACCACCACCCGCAACGCCAGGGTCCGCACGTCAGGCGGGCGTGAACCAAGATATTTCCGCAACGCGCGGCGGGTCTTTTTCGGCCAGCACGTCGGTTACAGGCGCTTGGAACCCTCGCGGCCAGATCGGGGCCTGGATTCCTTAAAGCGCTCAACCGCCCTTTTGTTTCATGACCTTGTCGCGGGTGCGCAGCACGGCGGTTTTCAGCCCCCCCGAGAATGACCATATCGCAATCCGGGCCGGTTCCACAGGGGGCGCAGGCAGGGCAAAGCGTTTGGAGTCCCCCCCTGGAACTGTTCATCGCCAGCCCGACCGGTTGCGCAGCGAGATCAGGCGTTTGCAACTTTGTCAAAGGCTTCGGCCCGGTGCGTCGTCGATTGGTTGCACCCAGTCGTTCAAAAACCGGTCCGGCCCATGCGACCAGCAGAAAACTGGCAATGCCCAACCCGATACGAAGCAGCATTCAGATAAGGATAGGCACACTCATCGGTCAGCCGTGGCGTCAGCGCGGTGGCCGGCCAGATGGTTCACGCCCGTATAGCGGTTTGCCGTCGGCCGACCGACAGCCCCTTGGCGCACATCCACCGCCGACACACGCCGCCAATCAGCCCTTTGCCCGCCGTCACGGCCAAAACCGTCAACATCTGCAAAGGACAGAATCGGCCTCGGCCAGCGCCTTTTCCACGCCAAAGTCCAATCTTTTCCGCATGGGCTCGTGCTGCAGATTCGGGGGACGACACCGCAAAAAGAGGCATGCTAATTCGGTTATGCCCCCCACCAACGGACAGACGACAAACACCCGAGGCGCGCTGAACCCAGGCATCTGGCGTTACCAGCGCGGCGGCCCGTATCGTTCGCAAGCTGCTTTCCAATCCAAGAAGTAACTGGCTGTTCCATGCAAGGGGACAGGGAGTGGCAAGTTAAACACCTGGGGAGCATGTGAACAATCCTTGGGCCATACCGAAAGATGCACAAAACCGGCGTTGATCCTGAACCCGGCCCTAGCTTTGGCCGTGCACCCGCTTTGCGCAAAAGCCTGTCGCCCAAGCTGCTGCCCCGGGTAACGCTGGTGGTCAGTCTTTGCTGCAGATCGAAACCGGTTTGATAGCCTGTTGACTTGACGGGTCGGTGGGGTGATTTTTCACCTCCGGCAATGGGCGTGATGCATGGGCTGATGGGACGGTGGTCACGGCCTATTGTTGTGGGCGAGATCACCGGCAGAGGCCGCCACACGACGCGGATTGGCGCGTGCAATTCACGCCCCGGATGCAAGCGCGGTGGTAACCATGCTGGTTCAACACGGCCCCGCGACTTCCCGCTGCTGCACCTGCGCGGCACCCCCACCAACGCGGGGATGTTGCGATAAGCTGACGCGGGCCGGTCTGCCGACGCATGTTGCGGTGCTGTATGTCAAAAGGGCGTGCAGCTGACCGTGCCGCCGCAAGCTGCACTGGTGGCGGGGCTTCCGGCCATTACGTGCCGATTATTTTTCCCCACGCACCCGCCGCCCAATTTGCCGAATTCGTGTGCCCGATATTGGCGAATGCGACATCATAGCCCCTCAGCGATGCAGTGGCCGAGGCGTTGGGGCCAGGGAGTTCGACAATGCTGGTCGCAGGCTGAACCAACTGCCACGTCACTGCGTTTTACGCTTAGAAAACTGCGGTGGATTGGAACAGGTTAGCTTGAGGTCGGCCTATATTGCCGTCTAAGGTTCATGAATACGTCTGATATCAGTCGTCAGAAGCGGAAAGGTTTTTAAGCTTGGCGAAAGCTCGAAAAACACCAATTCAGGTGACGACACCCCGAAGAATCTTCGACATCGGCGGGCGTCTGCTGCCCGCCAAGCCGAGACGACTGCCAAATAAACCGGAATCACCCGCCGCGCGAAGACGGACGGCATCCAGTGACATCTGTCGACAAGCCAAACCCAAAGCCCGCGGATCAAACCAGTCGCGGCCAGCGCGCGACGCCTGATATAAAACGACGCCTGATAAAACGGCGACAGCTAATCGGCTAAGGATTACATCGACGGGCAAGGCGGCGGGCGGACAGCATGCCTGACGACACACCGGTCGAAACCTCTTGCAAAAAACAAACACCCACCAAGGATGTGACCCCACCCCACCCCCCCCGCGGACAACAAAGCGAGCGACACACCTTTTGCAAAAGGTACCTCGGCCACCGCTGCAGCGTCCAGTGCCACAACCTCTACCAGATCGAAACGACCGCCAAGTGATACAAAACCCCGATCTGAAAGGACGTGAACGGACACAGCAGCAACCAACCGGCGACGACCGCGTCCAAAGCCCGAGAACGCAAAACCTGCAACCCCCTCAGCGCTTGGCGACAGTGAAAACCTGCTGCAAACGACAAGACGGCCGCCGCCTGCGTGCCCCAAGGGCAAGGAGCCTGAACAGCGTGGGCGAGGTGTTCTTTTGGCCCATGCTCTTTTGGCGGGGTCCATCCCGGCGGGATCGGGCTTTGCCGTGCGAATATGATGTACTGGAACAAGCTGGCCTGCCCCCCGCAGATTACCACGCATCTACCCGACAAGATACGCTCGCCACCGCAAGAGGCCCGGATCAAGGCGCTGGAAGAAGGCGGCCCCGTGTCGCAGCGCCCGCGATGACGCCAGCCCGCAAGAGGTTTCAAGCGCAGTCGCTGATTTCGCACAAAACGTGTTGAAGCGCTGGCAATCGTCCTGGCGGCAGAGGCAGCAGCCCCCCGGCGATACCTCCGCCGGCTTTACACACCAGGAACTGGCCGCGCTGAATCCTCGGTCGAGACGCAGCGCGAACGAAATCGAACGTTTGCTGGACAAACGCGCTTAGTGTTTGGAAGAAGACGACGCCGCGGCCGCACAGGCTGCGACGTTGGCAGTCTGCTTTGGGACGGATCGTATCGGCTCGTTACCACAGGCCAACCCGTTTGAAGCCGAGATCGCAGCGCTCAGGAAATGTATTCAGGACATTCCCCCGCGCTTGCAGATAAACGCCGCACGGGGTTGTCACGGGTGCAAACCCTACAAGACCGCTTTCCCGATGTTGGGCTCGCGCGACGCTTGGCAGCGGCAGTGCCGCGACCCCAGAGGCAGACGGCGGCGGTTTATTTGGTGGGCTTTCTTTTAAACAACAGTGGGGCGCGCGGTCGGTTAGCACCCCGTGACGTGGGCGACGCTGATGCCATTTTACTGTTCCCGTGCCGAAGCTGCCATTCGTGCGGGCGCCTTAGACGAGGCGCTGGCCGAGTGAAAGCCCTGCGCCCGAGCCCTGGACCCCATGTCCGATTGGCTCGCCGTATGCGCAAGCGCGCCCACGATGCCCAAGACGCACGTTACAGACATTGACACAAACGCCTTGACGGCGAACTGAGGGAACGCGATTTTATGCTTTGTCACCTGATTTAAAATCGTTGTCTTTAGTGGTTCGTTGTGCGGTGATTGCCGCCATCACATGGGGCGGCATCGTTTCCTTGCTGGAAAGCTCGGGCGGTTGCAAGTGACTGTGATGGGCACCGAATACAGCTTTTGGCCCGCTGCAATCTGTGATCGCGGTGGTTGCTGTTGGTTGTCCGCCGTTTGGATCGTGCTCAAGGATTTTTGCGCTGCCTCGTTGCGGTTTGGCATTTCTTTAGAACGGGACGAAACGGGCTGTCGCTTATTTCGACGCAACCGCGAACGCAAGGGATACGAGGCCCTGTCGAATGGGTTGATGCAGCTGGCAGTGGCGAAGGGCGTTTGGCAATGGCCAAGCCGCAAAGGCAGACCAAATATCGTTGAAAACGTCCTGACCTTGAACAAACTGCTGATTGCGGCAAGGCTGCTGAACTGCAGGTTGACCACCCGCCAAGGCGGAAGAAACCTATCGCAAGCTGCGGACCAACGGAACGCACCCGTTTCGGTCGGTTGTAGCGCGGCGATCATGAAGCAAAAACTGGCCGAGGCTGACACCGAGACCAGCGTTGAAACTGGCGAGAAGCCTTGCCAATTCAAACCCGAGCATGCGGAACCGGCGATGTACTGCTCAAGCTCCAAGCAGAGAAGGAAGACTGGGCCGGCGCACCGTCCAAAACGCTGAACACCCAAAGCTCAAGAAAAGAACGGTTCAGACTGCGCGCGATGTCCAGCAAGCGGCCGCCGACGCCGTTGCTTGCCACTGTCCGAAGCGGAAAGACATCATCGCCGAGGCAACAGCATCGAAGCACGCGAAGCCCGAATCGAAGCGAACGTCTGTCGGCCCATCTGAACTCCTGCGGCCGTGATGGCCGCGCATGGGTACATCGATTCAGGGCAACTCGAAATACGCGGCCGCGTGCTTGAAAAAAGGCATGGAGCGTGCAGTCCGCATCCGATCTTGCCGGTGCTTTCGCCGCGCATCAGCGGATGAACGCGAAAGAGCGCTGAAACCGCTTTACCGCGCTTACCACGGGTGCAGCCGGGGACCATCCTGAAACTTAAAGCATGCTGCTGGCAGAGTGAACATCGGCCGCCGAGGATTTCCCGCCAGGCGCGCCAGCTTTGGGCGATCTCGTCGAAAAAACCGATCCGAGCGGCCGCTCGGTCACCCTGATGGCCGCCATTCCGAACGGGGCGAAGGACGCGTCGGACACCAGTTCGTCAAAGGGCTGGCTGGCCACGGGCACTACGGTGATCCGCGGCCCGCAATGGATCTGTTGAACAACTGCCACCACCTTCACGCAAACTGGAAGCCGGATCTGCGAAAAACTGCCAAGCTTCGATTACCAGCTGGCGTGGAAAAACGCCGCCCATGTCCGAAGTCGCGATGCCAACGGCGGCGTGCAGATGGCTCGCACTGATTTGTAGGCGCGCTGGAGGACAACTCCGGTGCCGATGCAAAGCCAGCCGCGCCACACGCCGCCGATATCGAGGATGCAGAGCTGATCGACGATGCGCCAGGCAGGCGCGGTGATCCGGCACTGAAGGAAACAGTCGTGCAAAACCCGAAAAAATAAGCCGCATTGGCGTCATGGCCAATTCTGACAAAGGGCGGCACATTGAGTGTCGGCCTTTTTTGCGTTGGCTGACACCGGCCCTTTACCGGGCGTTTTGGTTTGTCCTCTGATCTGGTGACGGCGCCTGCGCAGGGGCGTAGCAGGGCGTAACACGATAAACCAAAGGGATATGCCACATGCCCTGCTGATGATTTTCGTATTTCCCCCTGCCCTCAGGCCAGTCTGGCAGTGCAGGGCACCAGACGCCCGCTTTCCCATTCGCCGGATTTTTGCGTAGCCGCAACTACGAGGCCGCATTGGCCGCGAGATGCGGCAAACGATCGGACACGCGAGGCCCACCGTTCTTTTTTCACCAAACCTTGCCGGACGCCGCGGCTGGTACGCCCTGCACTTAATCCCCTACCCGGCCGCCAGACAGAGGATCTTGCACCACGAGATTTGACGGTGATCGCCATTGCAAAGGCGGGACGCAAACATCCGCCGAGGAAGACGTTGATGGGTCACGATCTGGGGGGGGCCTCTGTCAGGGGATCGACCTGACCACGCCGCATCTGCAGGCGAGGCAAAGGAAAGCAGGGCGCCCATGGGAATTGGGGCCAAAAGCGTTTCGACAAACTCCGCCCCGATTGCGCCGCTGAAACCCCAATCGACCGATGTGCCATCGATTGAAACAGCGGACGCATCTGGGCTGGCTGTGAACGGGGACGTACGGAGGACGCCGATCTTGCAGATCTGAATCTGGTCGGTGCCGCGACACGTGTCGTCTTGGTTCCATTCCATGGTCGCTGACCGGGTGATAAAGTCATCATGACGGGGGGCACCCACTTTGCCGGCGTTGCGGCCCTTGTCGAAGGGGATGTCGTGGACCGGCGGCTGTGGGACGGGCAATCAGCTACAGCTTGAAGGTCAAGGATAGGCCCCACGCGTCTTGAAAAACCCCGAACATCGCCCCGCGAAAAAAACAAGGCCCCCCGTGACCATATGGAGGGCCCTGGAGGCTTAGGTTTTAAACGAATGGATGAATGAAATATGGGAAATCGCCAAATGAAAATATCTTTTTATTTAAGCCGCACTTACTTCGCCACCGTTGGATCCGGCGGGGTTTTTTCCGGGCAGCTGGCAGGGGACAGCCACCCAAAGCATGGGCGACCCGCCGGAAGGGCCGGGCGAAAAAAAAAAAGCCAGTTTCGGGGGCAAAAATTGCAAAAAAAAAAAAAAAAAAAAGCCCACCTTGTTTTGGGGCCCAAAAAACCCCCATTTTTGATTCGTCGTACGAACGCCAGCGAGGGACGATCAGCGGGGCGGGCATCCTCTCTCTTTTT
>Ga0163217_1058576_pt1 | contig 12437 bp, 4 predicted proteins | sample SynspAceP_FD_185933 | JGI IMG/M metagenome (GOLD analysis project Ga0163217, IMG submission 185933) | Saline lake microbial communities from Ace Lake in Antarctica - Synechococcus sp. Ace-P (PacBio error correction) | ecosystem: Environmental > Aquatic > Non-marine Saline and Alkaline > Saline ... | reverse complement strand
GTGTGATGATTACGCGAGTTCAGCGTGGGCAAAACAAAGGATTCTGTATTAATTCATTTTTACTTACTCGACTCGGAATATGACAACTAAATATATCGTATTGAAACCTTTGAAACTGGAGCAAAAAAAATGACTGCTGGATTTTTAACACTACACAGCTTTTTGCCATCGATATTCTGTCTCTGTCTCGGACGTTGGAAAATTGCGTTAAAAAGCGCGGATTTCCAAAAGCCGGCGATACGAGCAATGGCGCACAGAATTATTTACACCTTGCTTCTATTGATCTTGGGAAGCTAAGCAAATGGAGTGAAAAAACAAGAAAGCTGTCGGTTGCATAACCGCCTTAAATTCAACTTAAAAAACAGGTAAATAAAAAATATGATTGATTACAATAAAAAAACGGCCCGCTACAATGTTGATGAATTATTTAAGCATGTTTGCTTTGTTCACTTTCTGGGTTCCGTTAACGATTTGCTTACGGTTTATCTGATTCCCGCTTTGTTGCTATTGTATAAAAAGACCTTCAAATGTGTTCTGAAAATTGGATTAACAGGCCGTCTTAACCTTAGGTAAAATTGTTTTGGGTATTTGTCTATCTCCATTAATTCCGGCATTAACCTTTTTACTTGGTTTTTGATGCGCTAGCTTCTTTGTTTAAATGGTTGGGGCAGGGGTGGCTGGATTCCTTTGGTTTCGGCTCGGTGAAGTTAATGCCCAAGTATAAAGATGGGCGATTTAATCCAGTTATTTGGCGATATTGAAAGACCCACTACATAAAGGTCACGTTCAAACGCCGCAGCTCAAAATGGTTAAATGGATAAAGAGATATGGGCGATAAAAAAAGTTAATATCAATTAAACATACTTTTGCTTTTTGGGCGTGTGGGCTGTGATGAAAACTGGGCCAGCCCATGCCAGATATTTTATTGATCGAAAGTTAACCTGGCCGCGGTCGATTCAAAGTGACTGAGGTTAAAATATTCTGTGATATTTATGAAGAGCGCACTAAGCGCCTTTGCTTTTGGCCTATCACTGTCACATTGTCTCGCTGGTTCCAAATATTATCTAGTCTCTGGTACCAACTTCTGGTACCCGATTAACTGCTCTTGAAATAGCGTATTTGTCGTAAGTCTCAAATCGCCCGGTTAGTGCGTGCCTATCATCTTTTCTGCGATATGGGCCTGTGAGCTTGCTTCATGTGGTTCGCAATGGTTTGCCTTAAAGTCGTGCTTAAGTCCAGTGCTAACGTTGGCCTCTGTGGTGCGTTTTTGTTATCTTGTGCGTTAGGCGCATGTGAAATGTCGAGTAGGGGCGTTTCGCCCCATGGGTTCGCCGTTCTCCTTTGGAAAATAAATATTTTACTTTTTGGTTTGGAGCTTTATCGCCTGGTTGAATAGCTCGATTGTTTCCGCAAATTAATGCCGCTTTATCTCTCGCGTTTTAAATCTGGCCTTTTTTGGCATTCTGGCTTTGCATTTCTCTTGGTACCGCCAACCGGCCGTTTTTAAAAAAATCGAGGTGGTGTGGTTGCAATAGCCTTAGTTCGATTGTTCTGCAGGCCGTAAATAATGAGGCAGCTTTAAACAGGAATCTTATTTCCTTGGCTTGATGCGGCTTTCTCAATGGCATTAATACCAGGTATAGTTCCTCGTCGCTGAGGTGTCCGTTCGGCCTCGCCTTGTTGCCTGATCCCAAGTGTCGCTTCTGCGGTGAATTCCATCAATGGATGCTTCCTTTGTTAGTCCGTTGGCCTACTGCCCATTCCTGCGGCTGATTTTACGGCCGTGACCATTCGCTGTGTGATTGCCGGCACTCGCCGTTTCATGTCCTGAAAAAGCGACGACCATGCGATCTGTCAACTAGATTCCCATTGGTGTTGACCTTAGCTTCGGGATATGTGTGGATCTCAAAGCCCCTTTTTGACTTCATACGGGTATTTGTTTCACTGACTTGCGTAGTCTGGGTGATCTTGGTTGAAAAATTCCTCCCCACCATTCAGCAAAACATGCGCCTAAAACTGTGTACTCGGTCGTTTGCTTTGCGTTCTATCGACTATTCTTTCGCGCTTCGGGTTTTTATCCTCTGCCGATCATGGGCCTTTGGTTATTTTTTGGCGATCTCTGACGCTTTCGGTGATCCCTTAATTTCGGGATAACTACCGATGGCGATCTTTTCTTCTTTACCCAGCCATTTATATTCGAAACACAAAAGATAATGGATCCGGTTTTTGCGGATCCTGGCACTGGAGCCGTACCGGTGCGTTGTGGACGACTTCCTTTCCTGGGGGCTTGGTTTAATTCTGCTGTTCTAAAAATTTGGACTGAAGCATTGCTGGCCTCGCGTTATGGTATTGCTGTTCCGTGTACCCAGTATTTTAAGCTTTTGCCTGTTTTCGCCGCTGGGGTACACGCTGGCGGTCAACATGAAAAACCGTTGCTTAGGTCTTCTGTGCCTTTCTTTGCTTTTCGTTGGTTGTTGTTTTGGAATGTTACTGTTTTTATGGGGATTGGTCACGTTTTCTTGCGTTTTGAGTTGCGCGGCTTTTCGTCTGGGTTTCTAGTGTCCGATGGTTCACGTGGGCTATTATTTGCTATGTTCCTCAAAAAGTCTGTTGAGGTTTTGCCGGTGCGCTCATGCATCTTATCTCTATAGGGGCGACACTAGTTCGTTGCTTCGCCGATTAACTGAAATTATACTGGGCGCGGGATTGTACAGGCTAATCATCCATACTAAGCGAATGACAACATAATGTTTGTGAAAAATTAACTTTCTAAATCTGGGCAGATTAAAGGGGTTAGGGATTAAATGGCAGATAAATCAGGTTTTGTGCCAATTTTGGTGCGACATTGCTTATTTTTTTGGTGCCGCATGTTTTTGGCGTTTTCAATATAATGATGCCAAAAAAATCGGAGGTTAATTATGGCATTCGCTTTTCTTGGGCTATTGTGGCATGATAATAGCTCCACTATCTCCATAGCTTAATATAAGTTAGTGATTTTTTCGTAAATACAATCCGGAGGATACCAATGTCAGCCACAAAAAAGGCCTTAGACCTATCAGAAGGCAAGCGAAGCAAAATCGTTGATTTACGTTTTTACCGATACCATTGGTAAAGAAACAACACGTCTTCCAATCCCCTGCTCATCAAAGTACTGATAGCTTTTTTTGAGAAGGGTAAAATGTTTGACGGCTCTTTCAATGCCGGTTGGAAAGGCAATATCCAAGAATCAGACATGGTGTTAATGCCTGATGGGTGATTACTTTGCTGTGGTTGAATCCTTTCGCAGAAGAAAAACTCAGGTTAAATATTCGTATGTTAATATTCTTAGCCTCATTACGATGCAAGTTACCGACCGTGACCCTCGCTCTTTGCGCAGCGCGCGGAGCCAATATCTTATATTCTACGGAGTAATCGGCGACAAGTATTAATGGGACCTGAGCCAGAGGTTTTTCTTATTTAATTGACATTCGTTTCCATACTGACATGTCTGGCTCAATGTACAAAATTGATTGCAGTGAAGCCAAATGGACTACAGGCCTGAATACGAGCAAGGTAACAACAGGCCAACCGTCCAGGCGTTAAAGGCGGTTATTTCCTGTTCCTCCAGTCGACTCAGCCCACGACATTCTTGCTTTGCCATGTGTTTGGTCATGGAAGAAATTGGGTTTGACAGTTGGAAGCCCATTCACCATGAAGTTGCACAGGCTGGACAAAACGAAATTGCTGTTTGTTTAACTAAACCATGGGTTTAAACAAAGCCGACGAAGTGCAATCTATAGTATGTAGTGCATAACGTTGCCCATGCCTATGGCCTTACGGCTTACCTTTATGCTAAACCGATAGTAGGTGATAATGGTTTCTGGTATTGCACGATTCACCAATCAATCAGCAAAAATGGTTAAAAACGTGGTTTGCTGGTGATTAAATTATGGCTGGTTTGTTGAAGAAGCCTTTCTATATTGGTGGCACCATTAAACACGCTAAAGCAAATCAATGCTTGTTACAAACCCTAGGTACCAACTCATCACAAAGCGTTAGTACCGCCACTTTGAAGCCCCTGTTATGCTATGCATTACTTAGCGCGTAACCGTTCTGCCTTCTATTCGATATTTCCTTATGTAACGAGTGAAAGAGCGCGCCGCTATCGAAGTTACGTTTCCCTGATCCTTCAGCTAACCCATATTTAGGCATTCGTTGCGTTGTTGAATGGCTGGTCTGACGGCTATCAAAAAACAAAATACATCCTGGCGATGCGATGGACAAAGACTTGTACGATTTGCCTGCAGAAAAGCCGCCGCCTATTCCACAAGTTGCACGTCTTTTTAGAAATGGCTAGATGCATTGGACAATGCATCGTGACTCTTAACGGCAGGCGGTGTTTGTCTGCGATCATGATTAACGCTTATTTATCGAACTTAAGCGATAGAGAAGTACAAAAAACTTAATAACTACGACTCACCCTGGGAGTTTGATATGTACCTACAGCTGTAATACATATAGAAATGAAATAAAACAAGCCGAAATTCGGGGCTGTTTTTTTGCCTGTTTTGCGGTTACACTATTAGTTACTGACATCCAAAAAAACTGCGTAGAATTGAGTTAATCATGAAAAAATGCATTTCCAGTTAATTGCCTTGTTATGCCATTGATAATAAAGCGGCCCCATTGCTAGGGCAACGGACCATAATAAACGTTAAAGGCAGATGGAAACAGTGGTTTTACCAGTGATGTTCCTAGTCGTGGACTCTGTGCCAGTTTAATATGGTGCAAGGCCAATAACCGTAGTTATTCCTAAAACTCGCTGATCCCGTGCCATGGAGCAAAAATAGATTGGAACTAGAAAGTCCAATACGCAATATCAAATTACGCTTGCTCTCACCTCTATCATAAGAAACCATCAGAAATAATAATGGTGAGGTAAATATTAGCTTTGAGATTTAGTCCAGACTGATGTGGGTAAGTCATATTTACACTGATAATCAGATAGTTAAAAAGAGGCAAAACTTCAAATGGTCGGCTTAATATATAGAAAAGCGTGAAACATTTCATCGAAGTTCAATTACGCGGACCAACTCAGCAAGGTCTTTGCATCATTCAGGAAAGCAAATCCTTCTATTTGCACAAAAGCCTCGGATTATTAATGCTAATTAGCTATAAATTATATAATTAGTCCTAAGTATGGGCAAGGTATTAACCGTAGCTGCACCGCTTTGGTGCTTGATGAATCTGAGTTTATGTCCAGAATTTTTCCCAAACTTGGAAATTATATTAGATAACTTGTCAACAGCCGTATTGTTGTTGAATGGGCAAGTTGCAAATCCAATACGCTAAATCATGCTGCCCAGTCAGTATTTGACCGTTGGTTTCAAATCTGATTAGTCGGGTGTTCTATTTTTCAAGTATTATCGCCTAGCAGCTTAGATTTAATCGATTTAATCAGGGGTATGCAGCCACGGTGAGGGCTTATTCAAGCATGGTTGAAGGCAGAATCTTTTGCTGACGGTCGTCATTATCAATTTGGCAGATGTATCGGTCACCAACATTGGTCGAAGCTCACAGTACAATATTGCTCGAAATTCGCTTAATTCAGCAACAAAAAGAATTAGTCAAGGAAACTCACCAGTGGCACAGCCAAGCAAGCGGGCAAGAGAGTTAGGTGCGCGGTTTAGCCCATGAAAATAAGAATCCCCTCGGGCCGGGGCGATTCGTGGTGCTGGCCAATTATTAGAAAAGACAACTAGTCAGTGTCGATTTCAAAAAAAGGAATTTACCACGGTAATTATTGAGCAATCGGATCGCCTTTAACTAACCTCGTTGACCGTTTGTTAGTTCCCAACATGAGGCCTAATTTCAAATGGCAAAATATTCCTTCAAGTGTTAGAAAAAAATTGCACCTTTAATGAGTTTAGATTTGAGTCCGACATCCACAAAATTGTTTAGAGACTATGATCCGAGTATTCCTGACCTCTTTATCGACCAAGATATGCATGCAACAAGCAGCACTCAAACATAGTATAGAAATAGTTGTGCAAGTACTCCACTGAGAACAGTTGTCATATAGAGCCCAGATTACCTTGATTAACGCGGATGAACGTCATGTCAATTCATTTCACGGCACACCGTTTCCTGTATGTTTAAAGATCCAAAATTATCGATTAATGGGCCGGGTATACCACCAATTAAAAGATACGCTTTTTTTACCCTATTGGTAACCAGCAAAAAAGATGGAAACTGTTGGACTGGGCTATCGATTTCACCAAAACCTTGATTGGCCATCATCGCCGGTAAAATTGAGTCGATAGTTTGGCCAGGACACACAGAAATTTACCTTAATTTACCATATTAAGAAGGAAGCGATAAATTGAGTCAGAACCCGTTAGGATAGTGGATACGATAGTTCAATCGCTGGGGACTTCAAAAAGCTCTTTCAAACTGGCCAAGCCTTGGTTTGCGTGAGTTTGAGAAATTTCCACAAGACTTATTGCTTACAAATTAGAAACGGTGGGGGTCAAGACCTGAGGTAATAGTGTCGGATATTCGAATGCCAACAAAATGGATTGGTATGCCTTATTAAGAAAGGACACCAAACTTTATCCTAACATTCCGGTGATCATTATGACTGCCACACTTCTGACACTTGATAGTTGCGGTGAATGCCTATCAAAGTGTGCCTTTGAATATTTACCGTAAACCCTTGATATCGGATTGAAGCGGTTGGTTTTGGTGCGGCGTGCCTTAACGCCATGCCCGAGAGCAAACTAACAGCACCAATTGCGACAGAACTGATAAAAGCACCGAATTATTGGTGAAGCGCACCGGCTATGCAAGAGGTTGTTTAGAGCGTTGGTCGTTTATCTCGCTCGAGTATCAGTGTTACTCATCAACGGTCAATCAGGCACTGGTAAAGAGCTGTTGCCCAAGCATTACAGGTCGTCATAGCCCCAGCGGCTAAAACAAACATTTTGTTGCCTTAAATATGCAGCGATACCCGCTGATTTGATTGAGTCAGAATTGTTTGGCCATGAAAGGTGGCGTTTACGGGGGCGCCAAAATGCGCGGCAAGGGACGGTTGAGCAAGCGAATGGTGGTACCTTATTTTTAGAATGAAATATTGGTGAGTCATGGCCGCCATTCATGTGCAACAACCCGTTTTGTCATACAGATGGTCTTAGCAGTATTATAATCCACCATGCCATGTATATGTGGTGTGGCTGGCGGGGCCACATATCGTGTTATCGGTAGATGTTATACAGAATTATTGGCGGTCTCTCTCTAAAAATACTCTGTAGAGCAGCGACGTGGCTGGTCAGAGTCGGACGGAAAGTTTCGCCGACATTTATATCATTCGTCTTTAACGTGATACCGGATCCATATCCCAAATTAAGCGGAAAGACGTGAAATATTCCAATCCCTAGCCTCATTTTTTTACAAAGCCGGCCGCTGAATTGGCCGTAGAGGGAACTTAAATCGCCCTAAGCAAGGAAACTAAAGAAAATACTGGCTCAATTACCCTGGCCAAGGAAGTGGTGGCGTAGCTGGGAAACCTATGTGTCCTCTCTCTGTAATTGGCTGTCAAAGAGGTTCATACCCCGATGATTTAGCCCCCTCAGCAGTCCATCACATTGTTTTCCTGAGCTAATCGTCTATAAAGCTCTAATGATTATGGCAGTCTTATTGTCCCCAATTGAGCTGATGGTGCAACTGCAATCGGAGGCAAAGTAATATATTTTAGATGAGAAAGCCGGTAGCAGCTACGGCTGGCTTAAATTTATATTGAAGTATATACTTGAACGAGCACTGCACTACACCAGGTTCATAAACAAAAGAAGCGGCTAAGCGCCTGGGCTGGGGCGAAGAAAACCTTAACACGCAAATTAAAAGAGCTGCATTTTTAAAACATATACGAGGTATTGACTACAGCGACTGCGGTTTGCTTCAACTCAACCGCAGTCGCCGTTTACTCTAGGAAAATTACTTATAAGCCGAACTCAAGGTTAATAGGAGCAGGCTTAGGCGGATTTTCTGCTTACTTAGGTCAGCAGTGCGGCCATACCCGAAGTTAAACGCCTTGCATCCGATTTTGTACTGAATTTGCCCCTTTGGACAATACGATGATTCTATCCCGCTTTTTTTCTTGGCGTCTTTAGTAAATGGCTTTTCGTGAGCCCGGAGCATAGCGTATCTTACTCGCAATATCAAACAGGTATCTGATGTATGCCTAACAGATCAAGTCCCCATTACAGTTCTTGTTCTCTTTAAGTTGCCCTAATGGATTAACCCCAGAGCCATCAACCCGCTCATGCGTGTTGCATTACGATTTTACGCGCTTTCATTCCATGGCTTTAGGTTACTCAGTAAGCGTTGCGCGGTTTTGTATAGACTAAGAGTATAACATGTGAGGCGCCATGTTTTAATAATTTGAATTACTTGACCTTTTTCTTAACCTAGGTACCTTGCCTTCAGTGCAAAGAATATGTAATACTGCAAAGTAAATTGCCTTACCAAAGTCGCTGCACTGTGCTATCTAGCAGGCCGACGGTCTAATTCGATGTCCAGTTCATCAATGGGCGAGGCACCAGCGTATCTTATTTACTGTAAGCGGCTAACTTGGGCTCAGACGACTTCACTCGGGCCCTCCCAAAACAAATTGAACGTTTTTTCTTGGTTTCATCAGATCTCGAAAAAAATTAACAATATCTGTTAGAGCGTCTTTGTCGGCTTGCTAATGGATTTTGGGTATGCCCGGAGTGGTCTGCTAAATCTAATTAACAGCGCTCTCTGTAATGTGGCGTGTTTCTCCGACACGTTGTATTTGTTCCCGATCACCATGGTGTATACTCTTAACTCAGGGGTCTTATACAAGCGTAGTACGGCTTCTGCCAATAGTTCGATAATTTGTACTACTATCGGCACTGAATATCGGTCTGGCAGATATCAGAGCACCAGTCACTTGGCGATCACACCGTACCACCGTGAGCATGTTGAGTTTAAGTACATTCGTCAGAGCGTGTGTGCTGCATTTGCCTCATTGTATACAGCTCGTGGTGCGAGCGAAATTTTAACTCTATCACATAGTACAGATATCCTAAATCACTATATATATTATCTAGGTGTACCTTACATTTGATGATCTCTGTATCTGCAAAAAAATCCGAATAAGTCTTCAACATGTGCATTAGGGGGATCAAGGGGCTGAAACTCACTAAGCCCTAGTTCAACCTTTTATTGTATGAATGGAGCGAATAGGGCTCTTTGTAGCTCTTTGTCGTGTGTTTTTAGTTTCTAGCTCAATGAGCGTTTGCTGTCACTGCCTTCATAGAGTCTTCATTATTCTTTCAATTAAGTCCGTCAGGAATATCTTCATCCAAATCTTCATGTTGAAATTGTTTATCATTAATTGTTGCCTTTTATGAGTCAAAGAAAGAATTTTGCGCGGCGGAGTCAATTACAGAATTATCGCAATTCGAGACAGTACTCAGACAGGCAGCTTACACTTTTTTTTTTTTTTAAATTTAAACTTACCATCGCAAACAATTGCGGCCAATATTTGACACATAATGTCAACTAAATAGTGTTCAACTTAATAATCCCTCGATAGACCTATTTCTCAATCAAAATAAATAAATCAAATTAAAGTTCAAGGTTTGTAGGCCCCAGCATTCATAAAAGTCGCACATTATACTGGGCCCATGTAAACATTCCTTCGGATATAATTTGTGTTAGCCCTTAGCCCGCATCTGTGTGATATTTTTTTTTATTTTTTATTGATCACTTGTTTTGATTTAGTCTGTCTGCGCCCATTTCACCCAATAATGTTCTATTTAGCGGGAAACTTTATAGCAGTGTTTCTTTTTTCCTAGGGCTTAAATTAGAATTGCGTGTGCTGAGAGTATTCAAGCCAAGGTGGGCCATTTGTATTTATGCTAAACCCATCAAAATGTTACGATTTGTTAAAACCATTCTTGTTGCCGCGGGCGCAAAAAGGTACGTGACGGTAGGCAAAAAAAGTTCTTAAGTGGATCACCCGAATTTTTGCGGCAAGTATATGGGTTGTCGGGCGCAATTGATTATGATTGAATGTAAAAGACTTCTGAGTAACGGCAACAAGTTGACCTTGCAAAGGTGCGGCCCATAAGATTCAAAATAGAAAACTTTCTAGTGTGGTTTTTACGATGGTACCCGCAGCTATGGAACAAGTGTGGTTGCCATTTAAATCGGGGGCGTTTCGTTTTAGCCCAAAGTGATATGCGAAACACCTCGACTCGGTGGGTCACGATGGCTGCGAGTAATCTACATAATAAAATTATACAGTGACTCAATCTTTGGAATAATGGCACCACCACTGTGCTCTCAAATTGAAGTGGAGCGTGCAACCGCAAAGTATTACAATGGACAGTAGCCGGAGGTATTAAGGCGTGGAAATAATTCTCTCACAAGATGGCGGCTCAAATAGAAATTTAGATTCTTGAATTGGCGCAACGGTTAATTTGAACCCCCAATTTTAAGTAACTCAAAATCTAATACACTCCTTACCATTTAATATGAGACAGAGTTAAGCTTATTGGCTATATAGATTTTATAATATTTTTTTTTTCCCCCAAGAAACTATTGAAGCATTAAATCTGAAGATGCAGTGACCATCAGTCAAGCACCATTACTATTGAATATCCACTTTGCCAGCTCTAATTTTTGTAAGCCTTAGGAAAAAAGCTCTCTCCTCTCTCTTTGCGAAGTGCGGTGATGCCGAAGAGCTTAATTAGTACGATTGGGTGGCGAAGTATTTTGTTTTGAATGCACTGTGGTTAACGCATTGTTAAGCCCTTGAAATAAATCAATCAAGATACTGAAAAAGTTACTCGCCATTGCCACCAAACATAAGGTGCACTATGACGGTTGCGGGGTACTCACTTTTTATCGAAGTTCGAAGAATAAGCATCGTGTTGTGACGATCGAGCAGTCGCTGGCAATCAGAGACGACCATTCAACCGTAATGGTCGTCTTGTTTACCCTTGCTAAGCTTACAGAGGATGTTGAGCGAGCGAGACGGCTAATAAAAGACAGGTGATAAGGCGCTATTAAATTATTTTTCTTAGTGCACCGATTGATCCTTGTATACGCCTTTCACAAGTGCCCTAAAAATAAAAAGAGCTAAAGTATCGGGTCTAGCAAATCAGTAGCCAGTAGACTTAAACTCTTTTTTTGCTTTGATTTTCTGCAGCTGAACACACACTTTTTATCCAAGGCGACTAAATTTGCTTGCTCTTGTTGCTACAACTTCTTGGCTATTATTTAGAACTATAAATATTCCGCTAACATTAATCTTTAATTGGCGATTTGGATGGACTATATATCAAAACTGTTTTAATTTAAACGTGAAAATTTTCCAATTTTATGTATTTTAAAGACGAATGGTTTGCCACAAGCCAATAATGAACCCTATATTTAACAGCAGTAAAAATTACTACCAGTCCCCCATAGAGGGCATGCCCGCGGCTTTGAACAATAAAGACCCTATTACGCCGTTTATGAATCAACCAAAGAGTTCGATATCATGGCAGGACATGATCGAAGGCAGTTAAGCAAAATTTTAAAGCGGACGGGATTGCTTAGATAGTAGCCACTTTCTTTTTTGTGCCCAAACTGTATTTAATGGACTTAAACCGTTGTTGGTAGGCGGTTTAATTAACCGCCACGGGCGGTCAAAACGTGCGCTCAATTTGAAGCGGCCTAAAGGCTAACTCCCCTCCTCAGTCGATGTTCGGTTGACGGTTGTCAACTGACAGCTGGGATTAAGAACGAACGTAACAGAGTGAAACTAATACACTCCGCGCCAAAGGCAATACCCGCGGCGGCGCAACCGATTTTCACTGGCGTAAGAGCGCAAAACATTTCGTGAATTTTGCCATTTGTCTTGTAGCTCTTGTGTTGGGTTATAGCGATTGATTCAAGGCTGAATGTTGTTGCAGAAACCTCGTAGTTTTCTTCACCGCCAGCGCTTTTTCAGCCAGGTTGAATCAACCGCTTTAATGCCAAATGCTTCAGTGGTTTTCTTCAGTAAGTGGTGAAAGCGCTTTGAGCAGAGATTTAGTATTTGAGTTTGCGGTTGTGCTAGTCATTTAGAAACTCACATTAATTGATTGTTGCTTAAGTACAAAATATAGTGATTAGGTTCTACAAAACTCATGTTTAATCGAGTGCTAGTTGTATTCACTGATTTTTCTTTATGTCTCTTTACAGGGAAGCCAAAACCTAAGCAAGGCTGGTTCCTTTAATTTAATCCAATTGATAAGTTATTTAGGGACTATTTGTTTTAAAGTGAATTTTGGATTTAAAACCCGCTCTAGCGGAAATTACCGGTTAAAATCCTTACACGGGTAGGGCAAAAACGTTCAGGACTAGGTTAACGGGAACGCTAGGATAAATCATGGAAAAAAAGC
>Ga0163217_1049855_pt1 | contig 12437 bp, 14 predicted proteins | sample SynspAceP_FD_185933 | JGI IMG/M metagenome (GOLD analysis project Ga0163217, IMG submission 185933) | Saline lake microbial communities from Ace Lake in Antarctica - Synechococcus sp. Ace-P (PacBio error correction) | ecosystem: Environmental > Aquatic > Non-marine Saline and Alkaline > Saline ... | reverse complement strand
GTTTAACAATATCTTCATGGCGCAACTGCTGAACAAATGGCCACCAACCATCGCCTGAGCGCGCTAGCTTCGGGCCGGCGCCAAAATCTCCATTCCGGGTGAAGTCTGGATAATTCGACCCATGTAAAGCACCTGCGTTTAACGATTCATACCTCTCGCTGCATTAGACTCAGATCACATGTTTCGGCCTGTACGTGCCAACTCGGTCATCTGACCTAAAAGTCGCTGACGCTTCAAGCAAGAATCTCAAAGGAGGGTCTTCCTCGTCAAGCTCATCAATCAAACCAAGATCGGCGCACCCCCCGATCGTCCTGGCGCATCGCCTCAGCAAGTCCTTCAATCAGAAATCAATCGCTGAACAATTCGGGTAATCTACGTCCACTAACCCGGTCGCCTCCGCCGTTCGGATGCGACCATCTGTCCTGAAAAATTCCTATTTCGTAATACTGCTTCAAAACATCCAGACCTTACGTACATGCATCCGATCAGGTTGCGTTTCAGTCGCAAGGGCAAGTCGCTATTCGTATCTCTGTCTTGCCGACGCCGCTCCCTTCCAGATAATAGCTTGGCGCCCAACTTAAGGCTCAAAGACGACTGTCCCCAGCGACGGCCGCAGATCATAGCCCCGGCCCCGCAAATCTCACTCTTGGCACGCATCAATCAAGGCCATGCCATGGCGTTCTCCTTTGGCTGCACGGAGTGGTGCATTCTTATCGGGCCGTCAAGGCCAAGCGCTCGAGGCACAGAACTTTGCCTTGATCACCCACACAATTCTTAATAAATATCCTTAAATCTCCGCATTTTCTCGTTAATTCTCCTTTTTATTTCCTCATTACCATAACTAGGTTCCTTTTCCCATTTCTGATTAACGTTTTTACCTATTATTTCTATTACCCCTTCACTCTCTAGTATCATCATTTGTCCATTTTTCGAATATTATTTTTTTTCCATATCCTCATCATTCTTCCCAAGCCCGCGCAGACACCATTCTACGAGCACTCGACCAAACAATCATGCCCTTCTTATAAAAAAAGACAAAACTCTCATAATCACTTTGAAAAACCACACACAGGGATCTGTCCTTCGCCAATCATTACGCACAACCTGAATGGAGGAAATGCCGCAGCAAGAACCTTCGTCCTATTTGCTCCTGATAGATACTGGTTACGCGACGAAAATGGTCTATCCTTCTTCTACCGTGATAGACGACGTTCTTTACGGGGTTCACCGGTAGTTATACTGTCGTTTCCGTGTGCTATGGCGCTGCGCCTAATGCAGTTGGCCCCCCCGGCGCACGTTTTGCATTCAAACGCAGCGACGCTAATCCAGTTGGCCGAATTGGACGATTCTTCATCAATCGCCTAACAGATTTCACATCCCGTTTCGGCATGCGCCTAAAATGCTAGATCCGCCGAAGCACGTATTATTTAATTATCCAAGCAGGCCTTAATGCGATGCACGCCATTCCTCTTATACCCTCTCCAATTCCACCAAATTATACTCTCTCCGGATTTATGGATCAGCATTCAATTCAACTGCCTAAATCTGAACTTCATTCGAACCTGCTGACCTTTGCCCAGACATTAACGTCAGAAAGCATAATTGCCGCCTGCGCACTGTCGCTCACGATCAACCGCCCCATCTGCCAGCCTACTAACGCACTAGAGGCAGGATCAACCAAACTTTTAATCCTCATGCATGGTCCTCGTACTAGGCCGCATTCTCTGCCCCGCGTTCGCCACGCGTCAAAAACAAATCGAGGCCGACATCTCGCCTCTAAAAAACGCTCGCGCACGCTGACGCGGATCAAACAAGGCCCCACAAATATCGGGATTAACTTGCCGATATTACCGCCGTTCAGTCCATCCAAGACTAGCCGCCCGCACGCCTGTCTACACCCATTACACAGACCCTCACCTTCACCTTCCCGATATTGCACCGCACCTGCCCACGCCGATGTTCTAAGATGCTTCCCTATCCCATACCCCGGGCGATTTCGCCCGTGGCCAATCATCTATGCCAAATCTTGGCCTACTCGTCGCCCGGTCCCGCACTCCCTACTCTGATCGCTTATCCTGGCCTCCCAGCAAGACTCGTATTTCACCGCCATATACGCTTTATCTGACCGAAACACCGACCTGAGATTGTCCGCCACCACGTCTGATCACTGCGGTCAAAGCTTTTACCCTGCACGCGTGCAACACCAACCTGCCAGCGGCGTCGAATTTCACAAACGTCCCCCGTCTTGAACGGATGCCGAATCGGCTGCCCGGTGCACCCACGGCCATGAACGACCCCGAAAATTATATTTTCGACCCAGCCGGTTCAATCGACCAGCGTCTACCATCCGCAGCCCACGCTGGGCTAATCTATGCACATCACACCCACGCAGCCAGGTATTGACCCAAAGTACAGCAATCTGCAGCAACCATCACCACCACCACTGGATCAATCGCAATCCATATCCTCCGCGTAATTAAGCCGCATTACTATTGCTTGCCTGTTGCCAACGCGAATTCCACCTTCCTGCGTCTGCAGCGACATCCGCGATTCCGTTCTTCTTCACGATCCGCCCCCACACGACAGAAACAAACTCTCCCTGGCTGCGCGGGCTCTACCCGCCCAAACACCATTCGATCCTCCCCGAGGTTCGAACAGAAGACGCCTGAAGCACTTGAAACGCGTTATACCTATCTTGACTGCCAGATTTACTGTCACAATATACACATGACGCTCACCCTTCACACCGGCATCTTATCCGATCATATTACACGCCTGGAAGCTCACGTTGATCCTCTGATGCCTGTTAACTGCCGTCAACTCTGATTACCACCCCGCGATATAGACTTTGTGCCGCCCAGCTAGATCCCGCAACCAACACTCCTTGCCAAAGCCCAAAAAGAACCACACATATTCCCTACAGCTACCCCGGACTCTACCAGAAATGCGCCCTACTGCCGAGGTTCTGAAATCAAAAGCTTCCATTCAACCGCGTCCGCAACCTTCACCCCTTCGCTCGTCTGCCAAGGCCCAACCTATACGGACTGCCCAAAGTGTATCAGCTATCCAGCGTATCCGCCCACATGATTTCCTGACTGACTGTGGATGCGCGAAGGCCGGTTTCAGTTTTTCGATCGACAATTATCGCGGGGCGTTATAAAACGCGTATTCCTGTTTGCCCATCCGAACGCATCTCTGCCTTAGACCTAATGTGCCAAAAAACGCCAAAACTATCAGCCGCCAACTCCCGGATCGAGGAAATACCAAGCCAAACGTTTTGGCTTCGAAATCCTACAACCACGGCGTCAAAGAATCCAGCTTGTCGACCGATTTCTGAACGTTTCACCTTGGCCAACGCATATCTTTTACTATCACATTTTTCCCGCAAACCAAAAAGACCTTGGCGATCACGGTACGCTCATACTGTTGCACCGTTGACTTGCTGGCCGAAGCGAAACGTCAGATGAAACGCTTTTTGACCACCTGAAACCCTGGCCGATATGCAGCCTCCTGAAGCCCCAAGCCTGCAAATCGCGGAAAAACCCCACTAATAAGGTCCACATAATTTGGCTGCTCGCGTGGTGCAATGCCACCACATAATCTACCTAGCCCAAATCAGTTATCCACAGCTTATTAAAATTCGGGATACCGCCGGTAACAACTCTGTGTCATATTCATGACGGACAACGTACCATGAACAATTTCAAGCACCCCAACCAGCTTACGTTAAACGCAGAACGATGCCGCATTCCATTCAAGCAACTATCAGTCTGTCAATCTACGAACAAACTATATCTTATATCCTTCTTCTCATTGCCCAAGCATTCTAGACCCCTCACGCGCGTATTTTTCAATCCCCCGCACATTAAAACACAACCTCCTTCCCTGATCCTCAGCGTTCATGGAGATACAACTGAAAAAAGCGGGCATGCCTTATCTGTGCTCTGCCGTGCACGCCGATCAAGGCCTTTCCGTGCTATCTATGGGCGTCATGATATCTTATATCTTCGGTGGCCCTACATATCCAGCTTGCCCGACATTTCCGCCAAATGCAATCACAGTTCGAGTCGCATTCAAGCCCGTAACAAATCTCAGCAGAACAAAAACTCTATTAAGCTGGGGCAACAAGGCCAGAGCCGAAAGCGTCTTCAAGCTTTCTAAAGCCGTACCGATGCGTGAATTTCCAACGCCGCTTATCAACGGATGGCCTTGTCTGGTCTCTACCGGTTTGATTATATGATAAAAAGCTGCGGGTGCTGCATCCCGTTCTGATCCTTTATCTCTTGTCTTCCTGTCATGAAAACCTCTCTGGCGGTACGAACATCGCTCTTTAACTTGCCAACAGCTTATACCGCGCACCTGCAACGACCGAACGCTTCCTAATGCGCTTGTCGTTTCCGTATTAAAGTACCTCGGAATCAGGCGCTCAACAGGCTGCCCACGTAGTTCCTTCCGAACGAGCAAATCCCGTCGCAGCAGATCCTCCTGATAGAACCTAGACCGAATTCCGCGCTTTACGCGCAAGGCCTCGACCTGCCCCCTGTATATTCACGACACGCCTCCCTCCGATCGACAACTCTCCCGGTCGCGGCGCCAAACGGAACCCACCGTTGACGTGTTGTTCATCGAACTACCTTCAACTGGCGCACAGCAAAGCGAACCGATCTGAACTAAACTCAATCACCATCCCTTCGAATACCGCCGAAAGCTGCACATCCCCTAATGCCGCTTCTCAGCTGTCGGCGTACAGTGAAAAACGCGAGAAACAAACGCCCCGCAAAAAGAGACTTCGGGATTTGCGGTGGGATAATCCGGGTGTCGATCGAACAGTGGATGCCACGTTCGTATGTTCTTTCCCAGAATACTATAAAAAACGCAAAACCTCTGAAGAATATCAACAATTTCTGCAAAAACAAACTCGATCTGCAAGATGAAAACCTAACAAGCGTCAACTTTATCGCACATGTTATCGCAGCAGGTGACTCAGCGACCCATTGACACTCCGACTAACTTCGAAGGACCTTCACCCGTTTGTCAACCTCTGAAACCTTGGCAAATGAATAACACGCCGCCGATCAAATCTCTAATCACCCCACACCTCACCATCACCCAGCGGTTTAACGGACTGCCTGGCGCGTGAGACTCTGCCTCGACAGTTGTATTTCCGCGCACGTTCCCGTGCCGACCACCTTCTCATCCGACGCATCCCCAACGTTCGATATAATTCGACCTTGGATGCTTCCGCTCTCGCTTGATTGATTTCCCCATCAACCATCGATCACTTCCCCCCGCAACGTAAACCATTTACTGAAATCGCAAAATCTTGCTTTGCTCACGTCACTACCTTCTACCCGTTTTGGACACATTCAACATGTTCTTCATTGAACCACTCTAGATCAAAAACGTCAGCACCCGCCTACAGGCACCACTGCCACCAAACCCACCCCCCTTCGGCACCCCGATCACGCGAACACCCCAAAGCACGCCCCCGTTCACCACCACCACTGCAACGCTACCCAAATCGAACGAAAAACAGTGCTTTTTTCGTCGAAATCCTATGGTCTCTTAATTGCCGCCATATAATAGCATCAACGCCCACTGCGCCCTTGGCGGTTCATGGAAAAAACATAACATGCAAATTGTATTCATTCAAGCAATTTCTCCCCGACCCCAACGGACCAATCGCCCACCCACAATCCGACCTGATACCAGCGCCAAAGCCATAAGCCCTGCCACGCATCGCGGCCGCCATCACCTCGACATGCCGTCATCACAACATATACCAAACCAATCATCCTGCCCTCTTATTCAGGAGACATTGGTTTCATAGCCAACCCCTGCAGTGTCCTGTCTAACCTTCAATATTTGTTCCTCTTTCGGCACCTCCCTTCATCTACCAACCCCTCTTTGAGTTTTCGACGAATTCAAATAGCCTCCATTTCTCGCTTTCATCTGTCCCCATCAACAGTGCAAATGCTGCATATTTCATACGCCCTTCCAACCGATCATATGTCAAATGAACCCCAGATCAAGACTCATCCAAGATTCTGCCGTGCACATGGGCCCCCATTGGCCCCAATTTCAAATCACAACACGGTCACCTCTTTGCTTCTCCCAAATTCGCCACCCTTTCTAGGACATACCAGGTCTTCCGACCCTCCAGAACAGCATTCGAATCTACGCCCTCACTCATCCAGCGTCCAAAAGCCTGGTCATACCCCAGCCGATTGCAACCCCGTCTTGATCCGCCAGCAGTTGGAGGTTCTCTATCCCGCCTGATGGATACCCAATCCTCCCCCCACCAATATCGACCAAGCTTCCGTCACGCCGCGCCTCAGAATCACCGCGCTAGCCGCCCATTCGAATACCGGACAAACGGTGTATCCGCTCACAATCCGTTCAGAAGAAACTTTCATCCTGCGACAACCGCCATTCATCCAAACGAAACCAGCTGTCCACGACCGTCACCAACTGAACCAAAGCCCTGCGTGCAGATAGGTCAATCCGTGTGGTCTATCGACCCACGAACATACCTTTTCACCGGATATTTCGCAATCACATCAGAACCGCATTACCTGAATATCCTGGAAACGATACCAACGATACGCTCAATGGTGCAGGATCACTCGCCATGCTTGCTCCGCATCTAACATGACTTCTCTCCAATCGACGAAATAGAAACTCCTTGATCCGTTCCCCTGCACCCATCTTCGAGACCAACCTCGAAACAAGCGCCATACGGTGGCATTCGTTTATCAAGCCGCCGATACAATCGACCAAGAATACATATCATCCTATGCACCAAATCAAGCGCGCACACCCCGAGGCACCCCCCTAAGCCCCATATCCGTGCGTCGCATCGAAAAATTGTCATCGTTCCTGGCCTGCCCATGGCGCCATCCCATGCTGTGACCACCACATATGCCAATCCCCTATCTTTTTGTTAGCAAATCGCATAATGTTCTCTCTTCCCCTACCATAATATTCGCTCTATCTAGCCTGTCTTTTTCATGGCAAGCTACCCTTCCTTGGCCACCATCAACGTTCATCGGAAGTCGTTACGTAGAAATTCAGTTCGATAAACCCCGTTCCAGGACGATATTAACGCGACGGTTGCTGTGCCTTACCTTCGCGGGGTTATCCTCGAAACCAAATCTATGACAACAGCGACCCTCTCATCGAACCTCAATCGATGCCGCCAACTGCACCTAATGAAATGACGCTGCAAACCGTGCCGTAATCAGCCAACGCCTATGCTGGATCACCGGCTCCCCTTTCTGGGCAGCCCAAGGTCGCCAATCTTTCCGTCCCGAAAGGCGTAGCCTCGCGCTTATGCCCGGCCTCCCATCAACGTCTTTGCACATATGCCCGGAAACCCGATATATCCCGCTCTGCCGACGCTGACACCGATCATCAATTCGTTCTACCACTATCGCGCAACTCCGAATCACTCTCTTCATGCCTCATCTTCGAGCGTTCACTCAACCACGCCTATGGAACCGGTCTGTCAGACCCCTTCTCCGAATTTTAGGCCCCTTCTGCCGACATCGCATCGCCCTATATGTAATCGGACGCTTATATCTCTCACTCTTTCGCCAGACAATCTAACACCCCGTAATAACTCTCTACTATCGCCAGTTGCAAACTTCCGCAAGATGACGACGACTGAACGTACCCCGTCACTCCCCACGTGGCATTCTGCCGTGCTGTACTATCACTTATTGACCCCGCCCCTATCGCTTTATGCGGCTGCCCTATCTGACCACAAGCCGACTGACTGAATACCCTTTTATTCAGTACTCCGAGTCACACAGCCACTCTTCCTATGCTCCTTGGACTGCACCGCCCCCCTCGAGGTCCCACCATCGCTGTCCGCTATGCGATTGGCTATCCGGCCTTGTCTAAACCACCCTGACACACGATCCGCACAGTTGTCACGTCATCGGCGTTCTCAATGCTTTATCACGATCGACGTCATCAGCTCTTCCAAGTCTCCAAAACATCTCTGGCATGATCGCTATCAGCCTATCAATTCGTTCCATATCTCGTCGCTAACGTTTTCATCACCATCATACGAATCTGACCCCTTGGGTCCGCTATGATCGGATCTATTCGAATATCCACCGCAAAACATTAAGACCTCGCACACATTATCCGTTGTATTTTTGAACCTGTCTTGCTATCCTTATCCCTCTTCATTCGCCCCTGCTGCGCTCTCCCACTGTTCGGACTGACGAGATCTCTTTCTAGCGTTTGAGAAATCCTTCAAATACCGACATGTTTTCTAACTTTTTAGGTGCCTATGCCTTCGCCCCCTAATTAAAACTTCGCTCGCTTGCAGTTTATCTATCCCCCGCCACCCTACCTATTCTCAGTATTGCAAACTCGTCACTTTTTTAATTCCCCATTGACCTTAATCAAAAGATCGAGATCGATCATAGGAAACGGGCCTGTCTTTATCTTTTCACTGCATGTATTCTCAGCGTCTTTTTAATGCTATCTACCCAAAAATCGCTACCAATCGGCACCATCACCACACCTCCCTTAAGGTGAACTATATATTTGGGCCCTTTAATCATTCTTTTTACCAAAAATAGAAGATTCTTCCCTTTGCGGCGGCCGCATATCTTCTTAAACGGACACATAACACAAGTAGACAATAAACCCGATTACGCACTTATCCATATATCTTCAAAGACTCGCAGTCGCGCATTCCTGTTCCGCCGTCGATTACCCTCTCGACTTGAATGCGCCTTGGATATGCGTTTGACTCCCCATCAGCTATGCCGTAACTTCTTAGATACCGGCATTGTACGCACAAATCGTTGACCCTTTCCGTCGCATCCTTTTCCTATTCGACCAATCCGCTCTTCATGGGTGCAGCTTAAACTGATCACACCCCCAGCTCCTATGAATAGAATTGACTTAAACCGCTGCTCTAACTTTCGTGGGCATGTCGCGATCCTATTTTCAAATTCTCAGAGTTTCATATTCCGTGTCTCAAATATACCCAATCTATAATGAACTCTGTCCTATCTCGTGACCACCCTACCTTGACACGCTTACCCCCTCTCAAGTTGCCACAATACCATATCCCAGAAACTCACGGACGGTCTATGCCGGACAAAAATTCAACGCCGCGCACTTTCCTAAAGACCCTCAGGAAGGATAACCTTTCAACACCTCTGAATCAGCCAAATATCCACCACCGAGTATATGGCACTCTGCCACAGTCGCTTGAAGAAAGGCGTTGTCTGCTCCACTACCACCTCTACGCGGCCGAACGCCGAATCATGCTCAGCAGACTCGCATCGACCGCATGGACCTCCTATGATATTGGACGCTGATTCACGGTTTCAACTGCCCCCCAAAGCCGCAGAGTAAACTCTGCTTACCTGCACGTTTGCGCGGACCCACTCGGGTCGCCATTAGAAAGCGCCATGCAAATTCCCTTACATTTTCTCCTCCCCCTCGCTACCATACATACCAAAGTGCTTCTCCGCCACTGTACCCTGCTTTATAAAAACTCACGAGCCAGCAAGACAATTTGCGTGGCCCTCGAGTCGCATTTAACACGCCCAATTAATAAATACCTTACACCGCCGCGCGCACATGTGCTGACCAAACCTCCTACCAAATTATCCCCCCTACCCACCACATCGCATCACTAAGAATGCTTACCACTTTCTACGCGCCAAATATCCCAGGCTCTCCATTTCTGTTTCAAGCATCGGGAATCTCGGCAAATCCAACACTCATCTTGCCACTGCCCCGTCATTTCCCCGCAGACGGCTTAAAAAACGATTACTCCCAGCACAATCACCGCACAGGTGCTATCTCCACACATTGGGTTCCTCTCTCAGTCCTCTGTCCGCACTTTTCTCGCCTAAAACCAACTCTGGCCATGATCTACCACTCTGGAAATATAAAATACACCGTATCTCGTGGTTTGATTCGTCATCGACTCAGCCACACAGCTTTTCTAAGTCACAACATCCGCTCTATCTTTCATCGTTACAAGTCTAAATTCCTCGCCCTACAGTCCAACTCAAACTCACAAACAATTATCAATTATCCGTATTTCTTATTCTGATCCTTGTCCATGTCACCTACATAACGTCATACCATGCACCTATCATCTATATTGTCGAACACCTTCTCTATTTCATAGGCGAGCTCTCACCATTCCGATATTTCCTGCCCTCTATATATATATATCTCTATTTTGCCCGCGTATTGAAATACGGCGTGTCGATAATGACGCATGCTGGCCATCCAGACCAACCCTCTCCTTCTGTCCGAACCGGCACCCCGCCCTAACGTCGTTCGCATATGAATATACCCCCCCTATGCACTCACGCATTTCCCCTCCCTCATCTCAAGCACGGCGACGTCTCTCTGACCCCTTGCAATATCCCTCCCTCTAAGGCCCCTCGGCATCCCCTTTGCAGGCTATGTATATCTAACGTCGCAGCGCATAAAACTCGAGCCCGCACATCTTCGCCCGATCTGTTTGAGGCGCACGAGAAGACGTCCCCTGCCCGCAAAAAAACCGTATTTTGGAATCACCTTCCCTGCGCTTACGCCCCGGCCATTCAGACCGAAAATATGAAAGAAGCTCAAAAACTTGTTTACCACGCCATCCGCCCCTCGGGAAACCTGGCAAGGAACCGGCATAACGCTTAATACCATGAACGATCTAACCGGATTGTACCGAAAAAATATCGCTGTAACCGCCCCTTCCAACGAAGGCAAGAACATCATGAATTTTACCATTCATGACTTGGCGCTTTCATTATTCTGTCCTCTTTGCCCTATGCCGCGCTTACGGCGATTATGGCCATGTCGGCTATCCCGCCCATACTTCGCTTTCTCTTGGGTCGCCCAGGTCGAACCCGTTCAAAATTCCTTTGGGAAATTCTTGCCGACAGTTGTGAATTATCGATAATCAAGCCTTCAATGTCTTTGCCATCGCCTGATGTTTCCTGTCACCCCCTTTCTCGCGCTTACAGGCATCTTCTGCTATCACTTGGGTTCCTCTTGTGTCCCCCGCATACGCCTAGATGCAATCGCTTCTTTTCTACACACCCTCATCACATCCTCCTACCATGTTATGAAACCCTCTCTCCAAGTGTCGCCATTACCCATGATTCAAAACCAAAACCCAAGTCACTTTGTTATCACCACCCCTAGAACGACTGGTTTGTCTCAACGTCTTATCCCCCCAAAATCCGAACATAACATTACACCCCCTTTCGGGCGGATTTCTTGGCAATACGTTTGCATCAACATTTGACCGTTGCAAATTTTTGGAACCGGGACAAGCCTTTTTGCTAAGCCTTACACAGGCCCACCGTTTGCAGCATGCGAGGCCCCTTTGCTCAAGAGTTTCAGAGCCCCCTCACACCCATTGATCCTTTGCGGACTCTGACAATGAGATTAAACTGAAAAAGGAAGGGGTTGCCGAGGCTGCAACCTGCGAACTTTTCCCCCGGCGCTCCACGCCGGCACAGGCCGTTCAATAACCGCGGCGGCACCGAGACCCCATCTCTTTTCAAATTCTCCCCCTTGTCTTCGATCGCCTCACGACCGTGTTGCAAAAAAAGCAGAATACCTGCCCGCCAAACTGGGCGATTCGTCACGTTCGCGACTCTAACCCGCAGGGCGCAACAAAGCCCGACAGCAGCGGTACGTGCAACGTCCGTAATGGCCCTTCAAACCGTCCCCGAGGCCGCATAACGGCAAGAAAGGGCGACCCAAACAGCCAACGACGCGCCTCCTCTATATTAAGGTTTGAATTGAACCTCATCTGGCATCCTGCATCGGAAGCCAGCGGTAATCGGAGCCGACGAAGGGCAAAGCTTCACCTGCGCTCTCAATACACGAACGAGTCCCCCGCAGGGCAAAATTAAACCTCGCCAGTAAGCCAGACTCTTCAAATCGGAACCGGTCTGGAACCAGACCCGCCACACACAAAAAGACCCGGAGCCCTGGGGCAGTCTGCCATGTGGAAGGCGTCCTGCGAAGGCATTCACCGCCAGACCGCGGTGACGCGAAACCTGCGAAACCGGCGCATGACAGCAGCTCGCCATGCGCGAAATCAACCGGGCAAAGTGGTCAGCACCCCCAAAGGCGAAACCACGCCGTGCCCCGGCGCGCCTCGCTGTTAGCAGTCCAAACATGACGTCGCGCCTGACAAGCATCCCGGGCGCCCGGCAATTGACAACTCTCAGCATGCGCCGAACGCCATAAGTAAGTCCCCCGTCACCGAAGCCCCTGCCAGGACACCGACTCTTACTCCGGCCAAACAGCGAGCCGGCAACGATCCCCTTTAGCCCGATAGCAGACCCACCCGCTATTTACAGTGCCTAACATTATGCCGAGTAGTCCTCAATTAAGACCCGAGACACGACCTATCTAATCTCTTTTCGTCCCGT
>Ga0163217_1001415_pt1 | contig 12437 bp, 6 predicted proteins | sample SynspAceP_FD_185933 | JGI IMG/M metagenome (GOLD analysis project Ga0163217, IMG submission 185933) | Saline lake microbial communities from Ace Lake in Antarctica - Synechococcus sp. Ace-P (PacBio error correction) | ecosystem: Environmental > Aquatic > Non-marine Saline and Alkaline > Saline ... | reverse complement strand
GTACTAAAAAGTTAGCAAGGTATTTGCCTCCAGCCGTAGTATCCGAAACAAATTAACACCAATCAATGTATACGCATATGGTTTTCTGTTCCGCCCACTTACATTTTTCAGCTTGGATAATAGGCCTCTTGAGTACAGGTATACGGCTGTATTTCAACAGATTTCCTTGAAATGCCCACTTACATAGGGCCGCCAATAGTAAAATTAGCAGCTTTATTATTCACAAGTATCAGCTCCTCTTGTTTGTGTTAAGGAACAGAATAATCCTCCTTGTGCTTAAAATTTGTAAAGGTACCAGAAGCATTGGTAAAATAGGGTTTCCTAGGTCATCCATAAAGGGTAATTCCACAGTGTACCCATTGGCATTGTTCACTGATATACACAATGCTGCCATCCGCTAGGCAAAAACAGGTTTCATCTGTAGGGCGGTTGAGCTAAAAATCTACCGCCGGCGTTAATTCAATGGTTACAGGATTAGAAAAGCTAGAACCAATTATTCGATCAATAACCACAAACGTATAGGGTGCCAGGGATTCAAGAAATACCGAATGTTGACTTGTTTGAAAAATTACCTCCATGCAGGAATATCATTTACTGTAGGGAATGACGGTTCACACATTTCGCCTTCGTCTACATATGAACCATTATGCATTAGTTGTGTGGATTTCTCCACCACTTGATTCCGATTTAAAAATAGTCCTTTTCTATGCAGGTTATGTTGTTGCGAAACTCTAGCTGATAAACTTAGATCCGTAAGGTCATTGATGACCACTGTTTGTGTTAAGGTACAACATCAAATCAGTAGTCACTAACACATCATAGGTACCATCGTTTAAATTTTCAAAAAGTATAATTATTATCATTACAGGGCCATAAGTAATCAACAACCACACCTCCTCATTGAAAATCTCATTAGTAATTGTGTCTAACCATCCAATGCAGAAATACTGATTTCTCCTTAAACCAGTTACATCGTTTCTTTAGTGGTAATATCTACATCAAAAGCGCGATTTCTAAACCAATACTTACAAGAACTTAAATACACAACCGATCAACCACACCTTGTTGTCTAATTCAAAACAGTATAGGCGCATTGGTGGCCAATATCAAAAACTAGGGCTTGCTGGTATAGGCCCACTACTTCGTATGGTTACCGCATTCATAAGCCTGTATTCATAGGTTTGCAGGGCAAATTAGTAACGGTAATATTAACCAGGGTAGCAACAAATAATATCCGCTACGGTAATTTGTGGGTCTAGATTGTTTTTGAAGGCACTAAAATAAAAAGCGACTTTTAACAGCCGTTTTGTTAGTTAATAACGGACTCTATAAGCACCCCGAATCGGAAAGGCGTAACGCATACCCGTCGCTAATTGCATACAACTACTCCCTTTTGTTAGGCAGGATGGATCAGCAGAAGTACATGAGGTTTCATCGAGTTTTGCCATTCTATACTTGTAGCATCCGGAATATTTATTTGGTAAATCGAATCGCTTAGGCCACATAAAAAGATATTGGCAATGAATTCCACCGTCAATGAGCATTGCAGTATTTCACCATTGAATATTCATTGTTAGGGTCATGTATTCACTATTTTGCAGCGTTAAAAAGATCTAAAATTGGATCGTTTGAGTGGGCTCCAAACCTTTCAACGGTAATTATTTTCTTGAAATCCTTTACATGGATTTCTGCTACAATTTTATCGAAGCAATATAGGTGCCGATAGGGTCACATCAAGGCTTAAATCCCCATCAGGATTACCATCATTCAGTACAGGATCACCTGCATCGATGAGGCCATCATTATTTAGCATCTAGGTACCAAGTATAATCATCAAAAATTATCACCTGCGTCTAAAAGCACATTATCACCGCATGAACTGTACCGTTCTTCTAAAATCACAATCAGCTAATCATCTATAAAAAGTTAGTCGCACCAGGCGAGAATAAACCCACAAGAGGTCAAAGTCTGATACACTTTGGATCATCTGTTATTTGGTTGTCGTTTATTTCACCTCGATAAGTGGCAATAGGCAAGATTTTGAATCAGATTCAGTACCATGCATCGACAAAATTCAAAACAGTTTTCTTGCCACACGAACTTCTTAATCGTATTCTAGATACCGGATCACCTACTTTCTTACTAAATTTAGGTGGAAATGTAAACGTAATAATATGTGTACTAGATCATATTACATACGTAATCTGGAGGAAGTTATTAAAATTTCCAGGAATAAAAAAAAATTACATTGGTTGGTAAAGAAATATCTCTTAAGGTAAAAAATTTACGGCATTATCATTTTCCAATGTTTTTGAAAGGCTAATAATAAACTCTAAACTCTTGCCCTAAATAACACCTAAAAAGCCCGTAATTGTTCATACCGGCTATGTCCTCTACTGTTTTCTCAACGACCCACACTGGGTTCATTAATCTCTATATTAAAAATGTTAAAAACGGGTAATACTTGTCTCCGGACCGAGTTTAAAACCTAAAGTTTGCCGCAGTTTCGTTATTTCTAATGATACTGTTACTCGGGCTACATTATTGAGGAGACAGTTAAATCTGTATCGTAGCTAGGTTATTTACGCCTATTGGGGTTTCTATTGTTTCGTTGATAAACATCATTTCAGTGTGTGTTACTAAAATTAAAGAAATATTGCCCCAGGATTGGTCGTATTGGCTATTTCTTGTAAAGGTAGGCGGTGGTAGCTCCGTTTGATAGTATAATTCACACCAGATAATTCTAATTGTCACCTTCCAAGGCTGCCACGCCGTACGGGTTAGCGTTTATGGAGCCGCTAGGAATTGTTTTGAAATCCTGTATAATCTATATTGATGATTCGGGTTGGCATTATTACCGTGCAAGCCATCGTAGGTAGTAATAGTTACCCGTTAAACCCGTTGGGTTTTCATAGACAATTACTAAAGTCCAACCAGCAGAAGCACCACCACCAGGACTTAAAGGCGCACCTGTACAAGACTAACACTGGCAAATAGGTAATAGTCACCGGTAGGATCAGCCATTGAGGAAAACTAAAGCCAGTTACATCTGCATAAACAGGCATAAGGGCTGTTTAGCCTTATGGAAGGATCGGTTACTAGTAAAACCCAAAATAATACCTCATCTGCAAGTTAATATCGGTATAGGTAGCTGAGCCAGGAATTTTTAATTTACTTGATTAAAATCGTTTTGCCGATTAGTTCCAGTGGCTTGCGAAAGCAAAGTTTCGCTGGGATAGAGTTGCTGACCAATACAAGCCTGCATATCTAATTTGACTTACAAATGGGTTCCGGGAATACAAAATTTGCGGTACTTGAACTAAAAGTTGAAGCATCGCGCATCTTTATATCACATTAGCGCATGTTAAATTATCATCTGTACTCTGAGCTGTTTCCAGTTCATTGTACGGTATATCTGTATCTTCTCTGGAATAGTGCTTGTTAACATACACCCAGTTACCACCCCTTCTTTCCCAAACGCCCTACTGTTGCGCGTCTTCTGTTTTTCTATTTTAGGAATTATTATTCGCAATAAAGGTTAAATCTCCCTTTAATTCGCCTGATACCGAAGTTATCACGCTGGTATACTTCTGGTAAAAGGGGTATACTCTTGGCTATTACGCCGTTAGTAAAAAAGGCCTAAACTATACATAGAATGAGAAAAAAAATTAGCGTTTTTTAAAAAACAAAGTTTGCATTGCAATTTAGTTTGGTACGTTGGTTGTCTAATCTTGCGTTGTCTCATTCATTTTGCACAAAAAACATTGATAAAAGTCAATTAGACGTAACTTACCAAGATTTACTAACAATATGCTATATATTCCCGTAAGCTGTAGAATTTTTATTGGTAAGGCTTGGTTGTATTCTGTTGTGAAAGTCTAGTAATGCTAAAGTTTCTACAATTGAAGCCTTGTTTATTTAGATGTTCAGGGTTGTTTTTAGAGTCGCACTCATTTTTTGCAGCCAATGTGAGCGGGTTCGTAACGATAAAACCTTTAGGCTCATTCGACGCTTTTGGAGGTCAATTTTAACGATTAAATAGCGCTTGAAATACGCTAATAAAAACTGTGCATCAAAGATTTAAAAATACTGTGAAGCCCAAATAAGTTGCGCTACAAAAGGGTGAAGAAAAAAGTTAGAATGAGGGTGAACGTTTTTAAACCTTCCATCCAGCTTCGTTAAGAAGTCTTTAAAGAGGGTTTTAGGACTATAGACAGAAAATGGCCTAAAACGTTTGGCCCTTGGATCGTGTGATGCTACAGTACCGACTTGAAAATTCTGGGTAGTCCTTTATTAATAAAATCGCTTCCATTGTTAAAACCAACCGCTGTAAAAGTACCTCGTTTATGCGTTATAGCTACTAAATGAAAAGTCCCGTAAAAAACAGTTTAAAAACTCTAGCAAGCTGCTAGCGGTTCCAATACAGACTGCATATTGGAAGCCACAGATAGTTAGGTGAATCAGAAGTAGTTCTCCCTCACGTTTTTAAAAGATACCTACATTGCCTTCGTCAAAAACCAATAAATAAAGGGCCCTTCTTGGTCAAGCCATCGATTTCCTCGAATGCTTTTTCTGGAGTATCTTGGGTAACAGTTCTTTTAAATTTCAGCACACAGCTAATCAGCTTTTAGCTTCATCGATTGGGCGATTTTGTGCCAAGATTAGCGGGGTTAAGTTTCATTTCCATATTCGCGAAGTGTGGTCGAAATAAAATAACCCAAATGGCAATTTACCTTGATTAGGATGGCCGTATGACCACCAAAAACTCCAAAGGAGTTCCGTACAATGAGGTATTAAATTTTATCTACGATTGATCTTGTAAATTTGTGTTTTACATGATTCAAAGAAATAGTGCCTAATGAAAGTTTGCTTTTAAGCTTTTTCAAGTTCAGCAGCACTTCATTTTTGTATTGGAATAGGAAATCGCAATACGTATCTATTATTTTTTTTCGGGAGGTCCTAAATTTTCGCATTCTTTCTAAAATTGCATCATTCAGCTATTGGCAGGGGCTTTTCAATAGCCAAGTCGTTGGCTGAAGACCTTGTCTGAATTCAGCGGGGATTTCGTTTAAAAACCAAATGAGAGTAGTAGTTACAAATAAGAACATAAGCGTTTTTTTAGATAGATTATGGGAATCTTATCTATTCTTAACGTTTTAAGTCTTTAAAAAATTGATTGTAAATTGTTAAATTTTAATTTTCCCTTAGCTTTTTAGTCTAGATACGAGGTTTACGGCCCACCATTACTTGGTTAATCACGAGGTCGTAAGGGGACGGTAACTTTGAAACCGTTGATCTGCAATTTTAAGACCTATTTGATTTCTTTTTTTCATCGCGGACATAGCCTATAAAGATTTGAACGAATTGGCCATAGGGATCTAGTTTTTTAACAATTTACTCCGCGCATACAACCTCTTCATAATCATCCTTTTTAAAAAACGCCACACCTGCATAAGTGCTCCAGTTTCTTAACTGGCCAACTCCAAATCCTGTTGACATCAACGCAAGGGTGCCCATACCGGCATACAGCAATAGCTCCTGCATTGCCCTTACCTCTATAGGTCTGAAGGCGTCGCCATCCGCTGTTGGGTACCCGAAGCGGAAACATAAAGAAAATTTAATACTTTCTTTTAGGCGGTATATAAAATTTTGGAGCCCATTGCTAATCGGGTAAATTCTTGGTACAGTAGATGCCCATAAATTTCTTATAGCTTTCAAAAAACGGTCTTTACTTACGCTGAGGCAATGACCACCAGGCTCTTTATTAGGTGCTATTCAAAGTAATTTTCAACAATCTATCCGCTACCGGACTGCTAATGGTCTACAAGTATTAGGTTTTGCAAATTCTATTCGACCCAACAATGCCTAGCTATAATTTCGGGTTTCTTCGGAGTAGTGAGTTGAGTTGTTCTTAGCGAATCGGCCGTAAGAAGGTAACAATGGTATTTTAGGATCCGAGATTTCTCGAATAAGTTGGTGATCATCAAAAGCCATAGGCTTTGTTCCTCATGAACACCATACCCGTAATGCTGTTCATTTGCCAAAGCTTTTTTGATTCCGAACCCGCCAAGAATTGGTCTTTGGGCTTTATTTTTTTATTCGATATGCAGCCCGTAAAATAAGCCTCAAAAGGCAATGTAAAAAGTAAAACGTAGAGCATTTTTTTTGCCTTGGGTTTAAACAAGATACACTTCATTCTTTAATCTTATTTGCTGGGTTTTTATTAAGTAACTCAAGCGAGCCAAATCCTTAGCCTAGCTACATTTTTTTAAAACGTAACTAAACCAAAAGCAAAGGTTAGCCACACATTCTCTAAGTTTTTTTTAATGACAATATTCGAAAATCGGGACAATCATTTAAAAAGGATGTCTACTGAATTTTAATAGAAAATTAAGGCTGTGCGGCTTCATCATACAGCGTTGAGAAAAACCTTCGTTGCGCAAGCTTTTTTGGGGTGTTACTCATGTGTCTAGTTTAAAAAAAAGAAGCACATAATTTTTAATAATTCAAAATTTAACTCCTGTGCTACGAAACACCAAACAACTGCCTTTAAAAAAAAATATTGAAGATGTATTTTACTTCATTTACTGATTCTTGGTTTTTTTCAAAGCCTTAATATTATCCAATGTGTCGTGGTAAATTTCAGGCCATCGCTTCTTTTGTGAAAATGCTTGATGAAGAAGTGAATCAATACATTTGGAAAACTATTGAGTCGTAAAAGAAGGTCATCTGGTTGATACGTTCTGAAAAAGCTTTCTTAAAAAATAGGTTTCTTCTTGTTCATAAACATCAATTCCTAAGTAGCCAATTTTCGTTATTCGAAAAAGCCCTTGAATGGAATCGGATGTATTTTATCAATGCACCTCTACTGGTATTGATAATCATAACCCCTTCTTTCATTAAGGGCTATGCATCTTTGTTGTGATATGTTTGTATTGCCTGTTTTATATTGGGCAATGTAAGGACAAAATAATCTGGATTGTTTAAATACCTTCTTGTAATGGAAGATACGCGTTACTCCTAAAAGCGATCAAACTCTTCTGATTTTAAAACATCAAAAGCTATAATTTTACAGCCAAATCGCTTCATTATTTGGGCAAAAGCGTTTACCAATCCTGACCCGTGCCAATGACCACCAATTGTTTTACCGTTTAGATTAATAACCAATTTAAATTTTTAATTGAAAAAAGTTTCCTTCTTTTCGTACTCTATTGTAGGCTTTATAGCGTTTTTCTGTTTAGGTTTCAAAATTAAGGCTACTGCATGTTCCGATACTGCCTCTGGGGGAGTATGCGGGCACACGAACAACTTTTTATTATCGTTGTTTTTTGCAATCTTCAATGCCACATTATTAATCCGGCACAGCGCCAATGGCAATCAAGCTTAAACGCCACTTTTTTGAAAGTATTTTCAATGGTTTTTATCCACGATATCATTCACAAAAAGCGCAAAATGACACAAAATTCCTATTTGCTTGAGGTTAGGGCCGTATTGCACTAGTAAGCGCTGTTTCAAAGAACGAAAACTATTCGAAGCATCTTTGCCATACTTTTCAAAGTATTCTTGATCATATGATATTTTACTAAAATTACGGCTATCATTCATAGGTATATGCTCATGCGTTTCAATTAGGGTTCTTTCTATATTTTAATTACTGCTTTTTGCCTGATAAAACGACCTTTCCGTCAAAAATAGTCATCGCTATTTGAGTCTTCAATTATTTTCATCTTCGGGAACCGTCATTAAATCTTGATTGTAAATGTTAAATCGGCCAGCTTCCTGCGCTGATAGATCTTTTATCGCTTCTTCAAAAGCACATTAAGGCAGAGTTCTAAGGTATATGATTTAGGGCTTGAGGCTCTCGTCATTTTTTGATCAGTTCGTAGGCCTCCTTCTGGCTGTTCTTTAAGTTTTTGTTCGTACTGACGCTGGCCATAAAAGCGGCTATTGGGTTGATGGTTCAAAACGGAAACATCAGTTCCATTAACCAATGGGGTACGCCACTTTGCAGATAAAAGCTTGCCACATATAGGACGCCTTCCTTAATGCGTTTTTCGCCTAACGATCAATGGCCCAAGGCCTGTCGGAAGACATATGCACCGCCTGCATTGCGGGGAATCACACTTAATTCGGCAAAAATCTAGGATATCATCTGGGTGTAAATGCTGTGCGTGGCTCAATACGAAACTATGATTCGGTACCTAAATTTTTGAAGCTCATTTAATGCGGTTTCATAGCGATCTAGAATTTCTTCTATTGGCCCGACCCCTATGGCATGAGCGCAACTTGAATCCCGTGTTGCAATCCGTTTAATGCTGTTTCTTTCACAAATTTCCATCGGAAGTGTTTCATGTTCCAAAATGATCCGGACGGTTCTGGTAGGGTTCTAAAAGCCAAGCCCCGCGTGCTCCTAACAGCACCATCGCAATTTAATTTTTACGAACGAATGGTAAAACATGGCTGGATTCTACCTGTGGCCCTTTTGAATCCATTCCCTTAAGCAGGTTTCTCATCATCCCGTGGAGCATGGCATACATTTTATTCCCCATATTAATCCTTTCGCTTTTCATTTCATCACAAGAGGCGAAATGTTTCTCGACAATCCCGCATCATGAAAACTAGTAATGCCCTTTTTTATATTAGCAGGCTTCCACGGCCTCTAGATTTAAAAGCTTGCGTATTTGTTTCTGGGGTCTTTGTGGGAATGTGCTTGCCAATTAAGGATTGTGCACGCTCATTAAAAAATACCAGTTGGGTCTCCCCGATTTATCTACAATTACTTCACCACCCTCTATTTCAAAGCTTTTAAAAACCTTCTGGATTACGATTTGTAAAAACCTGCAATTTCCATAGCTTTTTGCATTGCAAAGCCTGCATGGCCAAACTAGCATGACTTAAAATACACCGCGATTAGTTTGGAGAAAACAGCCACTAAGCCTGTCAGTGTTGTTTGAAACCCCATTGACATGTCAGAAGTTACTATCCACTTACTTTTGGTTGCCAACCTCTGCTTTACAATCCAGCTCACCCGGGTTTCGCCGTTTTTACCGCGTTCTGCCACCGCATCAATTAATTTCTTGGTAGCTGCTCGTATTCATTTAAGATTCGAGCTGCAGTTTCGTTATACCCCTAGGCCCATAAAAATGACCATGGCTTCATTAAACCTGGCGTCATGGTCTTTCCTTGCAAGTCCATATCTTGAGTTTGTTCATTTTATAGCTTTGCCGCTCGGCTAAACTTCCCGCAAAAGAATGGTGTTATCTTCTTATAGTACTGCCTCAACCGTCGGGTTTGGGTTGCGTCGACCGTATTGTAAAATGAGTTCCACCGTGGAATAACATGGGTTGCAAATTCTTTGTTAGACATCGGCACAAGAAACCCAAAATAGCATAGGCGATGGCGATAGTACCTAAAAAAAGGGGGGAGAAAATCGTGATAACATAGTATTTAATTTTTTATAGGGGTAAGTTACATTATTTATAAGCAAATGGATTCTTTTGATTTTTTCCTGTTTTTAAGGACCTCAACATACCTCCTTATGCTTTTTTGTTTTTTGCGATGGCCTTCATTCTAGAATGATGGCGATTTCTGTGTGCGTTACCCTGCTCGTAGGCCTAGCTTATTTTTGATTAGGTAGGCTCACCATATACATCCTTCCCAGAAATGAAGACCTGCAGGCCAAATTGCTAGCGCTAAACCCCATGGGACGGTAAATGCCAGGTTGTCCTGTATTGAGGTGCTATTATTTGGTTATTATCTCCTTTATATTCTTCCTGAAAAGCCGATTCAAAATGGGCGGGTTTTGTTATTCCATGTGGGATTAGAAATGGCTTTGTATATTTAAGGAGTCCATAAAACATTTCATATTAGCCTTCTCGAAAGCAATCCTTGCACATCGTGGTACGCGTCTAGACAGTTGCATCAGAATTTCTCCCCACCTACCTTTTCGCTGTGGTGCCTCTCTGCTAATTGTTCTTTTGAATAGTCAGAAGTGCTGCCGAAATTTCTAATTAATTATCTTCGTAGGGTTTTGAAGGCTATCTCTTTTTACATAGGTCGCTAAAAAAGAGCTCGACATCGGTTCTAAAGCTAGCGCACCATTGGTTTTTGCCGAAGGTACTAAATAGGAATTACTAGGGGGATCAAGGGATGACGGCGCCTAATGAATCTTAATCTGAAATTGCGCTTTTTCAAATAAAACCTGAATATTCAGCATCTATTTTATTCGGTCGCTGAGCTCCCTAAGAACACCTATTCTGGCTCCTACTAAGCCATTCGCATCTAAATATTGCCGATAGGTTATCCGGGAGTTTTGTTGATCGAAATTTGGAGTACTGGGTCTTTTGCATCTACCACCCACCATTACTTCATCATTTTTTGTGCATCTTCGACGCTGCGGCACATTAGACGACCACATTTCATTTCTTAAAAAAATGGCACGATTCCCTTCTCTACTGATGGAGGCCAAATGGTAGTTCTAAAGCCAACTAGCCGCCGTATTTGCGATGAAGGGCCTCGAATAGAATTACCTGTATCGGTACCCAACCACCAAGCGGCAAAGTTGCAGCCACCGCTGCTTGCCCGTTACCACCGCTTGAACCCGGCGAGGAAACATTAATCGAGATGTTAAGGTTTAAGGTTGTGCCATGGGTAGAGCTTTCTGTATGCATGCAAAAAAGGCCCCATTCGGCCATATTTGATTTGGCGAGAAATAATAGGCCAGCCTTTATAAGGTTTGCAATCACAAAGGCGTTTTCTTCCGGAATAAAAATCTTGAGGCGAAGCACCAGCAGTAGTAGTAAAGCCCCTTGTTGTTGATGTTGTCTTTAATGATGATCGGGAACCATGAAGCGGGCGTAAAAACCTGGTACGCTGGTATTCTTCGTCAAGGCTCGTTTGTGTTTGTTCCGCATTTGGGATTATGATCGTGATGGCATTGATTTTATTTCATCACTGATATGTATAGCTTCTACTTATATGCCTTAACTAGCTCTTGACTATTGTATTCTCCTTCCTTTTCATAGGCCTTTATGATCGCAGTTTTATGTTTAGTGCTTCTATGTTGAGCTCCTTTTTTTGCTTCCGTTGGTTTTACAGGAAAGTAGGGCATACAAAAAGCAGGGTAAAATCGTGTAAAAATTTTAAGTGTATTCATGGTATTGCATGGGTTTTTCGGGTGTGCATGGGACAATAAAAACTACTGCGCGGAAAAAGTCTCTTTTTATTTTGATGCCCCTAAAGCGCTAGCCTAAAGATTAGTACAATTGCCCTTCTTTTTGTATCTTAGTGGAAAGACTTGGGAATTGTTATTAATCCTTGGTTTTTTAAAGTGTTTTCTTAGCACTTATTACTTTTTAGTAAGTTGAGTTCCTTGAATATGTATCATGTATTCCTTGTTCCGCTACCAAACAAATAGGATAAGGCATCGAAAGGAATAAGCCTCAAAAATGAACGAACAAATATTTTAGTCATGGGTGGCTTTTCACCGTTTTTACCAACACTTTTGGTTTTTGTGACTAGTTGCCTATGATTGCCCGCTTATGCCTTCAAAAAAATTGAATAAATAAGCAAACATCATGGCGTAAAAGATATAACTTATTGAAATCATTTGCTTGAAATACAGCCAATGACCATTTGTCGACAATATTAAAAGATGGCAAATAGGGCAATCAGGTAATTATGTAAGTCTAGTTGGGCTTTGTCTATTTCTTTCATGTAAAAAAAGAGGATTTTAAAATACCTTATAGATTGTTGTTTCTGCATTTGGCCTTTCTTTTTTATGAACTTACGGTTGGGCCTCTTCTGCTATTTTTCATTCTCTGGTTTTGGACCTTTTGGCAAGCAATTAGTTCTCACCAGGCTAGGAAACAGCGCTGCAACCAAACAAAAACTTTTCCATGGGGTTGTGAAAATATAGTCATTTTCGCTTTCATGATGGCCTTCACCATAACTTTTGCCGCTTTATATGTGGCCACATTAATTTTGACGGGGACGGTGGATCTGAAACGTTTCAGGATGCCAAACGCCCGTTCATTTATCAATTCATTGGCAAATCTCAGACTCCACCAAAAAGCCAGGATGTTATGGTAGTTACCAACTTACACCGGTACCCTTTAATTTCAACTTGTTAAGGTTAGGCCAATGAATTACCCGCTTTGGCTTTTGACGCGCCAATAGGCACCTACATTGAGGATTAGGAGATAAGCCCCACCACTGCCGAGTAAACCAAATACGGGCCCTGGTTTTGCTTCAAAATGTGGCAGGCATAATTTTTACCGTTTAAGGCTAAGCCCGTGGGACCCATTTTTCCCTTGTAAATTGCCTGTTTTCCAATTCTTAGCCGTCCAATTGGCTATATACTTTCCAAAAAAAAAACCCAACCCAAAAATCCAGCATTGGGCGGACGGCAAAAAATTTTTCTAAACGATCTCTCTCTG
>Ga0163217_1019615_pt1 | contig 12439 bp, 7 predicted proteins | sample SynspAceP_FD_185933 | JGI IMG/M metagenome (GOLD analysis project Ga0163217, IMG submission 185933) | Saline lake microbial communities from Ace Lake in Antarctica - Synechococcus sp. Ace-P (PacBio error correction) | ecosystem: Environmental > Aquatic > Non-marine Saline and Alkaline > Saline ... | reverse complement strand
GTTAGGACTATATCGGGAACAATCAAGCACGAGAAAACTTTAGAAGCTGGATTTAACATTTGTGCAACTTATTTGGCTGAACCTGTATCTTCTTTATCGGATAATGCTAACGAAATGACAAATGCAAAAGCTTATAGGCCAAAAAAGTAGTCGAACGAAATCCATGCGGAGAACAGGCCATTGGCTCCCTATTCTGTTTGTAATTTAGCTGCCATTTAATTACGGAAATGGTAAATAAAAGATTAGCGTGCAATCAACTTTAATAAAAATTAAACAAAACTATTAAAACTGGTGTTACGAATGCAAGACAATGTCATTGATGCTACTCACTTATTTTTTAGAAGAGAACGAAAAGCAAGCGTTTAGAGCGAACGTCGTGTTGGTCTTGGGCATTATGGATTAGCTGATTTACTCATTTACGCTGGCAAAGAATACGTTCTACTGCTGGAAATAAGTTAGTTAATCAACTAATTCGAAACTATTGCTGTTACCAGCTTTACGAAATGTCCATTGGAATTAGCAAGAGAAAGGAAGTTTCCCTCTTGATTGGTAAAACAAATGAAGAAACCGCTCAATTACGTGAAAACGTCATTAATACGGTTATATGAAAAAAAATGCCTTGATCTATCGTTTCAACTATTTTAAACTATGGTATCCGTAACTCTCATTGCTACAGTTGCTCCAACAGGTCAAACTGGCTACGGATGGGCTTGGAGTATCAAACGGTCTAGGCCTTACTTCTCTTTTAAGTTATTTTAGAAGCGGACGGTTAGAAAATTTATTGAAGTAAAAGCAGATATCGTATCAAGAATTATTTAAAGGCACCACCCTGAAGCAGATGAAAATCATCTACCTAGCCCAATTCATATTCCTCTTATGATTTTAGACCTGAGTGCGCCATGTTTGATGTTCCAATGCATCATTTCAAAATGGGTAGGACAGTTCGATTTCGAAAACATTTAATGCCTCGTGGTTATGGCGTAGAACAAGTCCAAAGTTCTATGAGCGTTTTATACAAAAAACGGGCTAAGGAGGACTGTTTATGTTGATGGTAGTCGGTGATTCCCAAGTATTGACACTAGCATGCCGAAGAAAAATAATCGGGAGATTGATAAGATTACTCTGAAAATACTGTTCACTCTACCCAAGCATATCAGAAACACTATGGTAATGAAGTAGGCACACTTGTCTATCTGGTCGGCAAGGAATTATTGAAAGTTTAGGTGGCTGTAATACTGTGCCACCAACTGTAATGCTCAATTAAAAGCGCTTATAAATAGAATAGTAAAAAAATAGCCTCTATTGAAATAAATTTCTACAGAAAATTTTTAAACCGTGGCTAATGATTCCAAAGTGTAGTTAGTGACGTTCTTGATTCAGGCTCCTGATTTACTACAACGTTTCAAAAAGTAGAGCTTGCTATTTTCAGTGCTGTTAAAAACTCGAAATGCTCTCGACACTATAAAGAAACTTGTCAGAGAGATAAAAAGTATTTTAAAATGATACGGGTTACTGATTTCAAAAAGATTCAGGAGGAACTATCTAGACATCCGTAGAATGCTAAATTAAGTTTAATGTCTTCTACAGAAATAACATTCTCCTTTCAAAGCATTAATAATTGCTTTTGGAGGGAGAATGTTATTTATCATTCTCTATTTAATATTGAGCGTCCAGGCATGTGATGTACTTTTCCTCCAATCGGACTAAAGCCTTCACCTAGACCACGCTAATAAAAATACTCTCCCTGTCCCATAATTAGTTAGCTAAAGGAATTTCATAAACATCACTTAAACGTTAGTAGAAGCAACTGACGGCCTGGTTCATGAGGTTGTTGCTGTTAATGGATCTCTCAAAAAAATCACATATCTATTTTATTCATCTGAAATATAGCTCCAATTTGTTGATCTCCACCTAATGGTCCTGACTTAAACGGTGGACACTTAGATCAGCTCGGCATCAATAATTCTTTTTGCCTGTTGTTCCGGTAGGCATAAAGAGAATGTCTTTTTATATCCTTGATAAGAGAAATTAGTTTGACCATTTTCGTCTTTTTCTTATCGTGATGCAATCAATGCAAATATTTCAATTCTTATTCCTCCTTTTCATCTAAACCCTTACACTAATTAATAACATGGAAGAATGAAATCGCTATTTTACACTAAACCTAAACCTAACTAAGAAACAAAAAAGAAGCTCAATTTAAAACTATAGCCAATAAATAGTAGCTTGAGCCAATTAGTATATTTAAGCATTGTAAGCACACTATGATGAATTTTAGTTTGTTCTACAAGAATTGTTTTACGCTATCGTCAGTTCATTTACAATTGATATTCATTTCAGTTGTGGAATCTACTATATTTCCACTCTTTTATACCACTTTAGGCTGAGTTAAGCTCCTTTCTTAATTGAGAGGCTTGTGAATCCTCGGTGCACGCCTCTTTCAGATAAGCACGTTAGTGAGTTAGCGATAAAAAATCGGTAAAAACTTGTCCATTCTTTTTTCTGGGTGAAAAATAAGAAAATATCCCAGACTTATCCATTTCGCACTAAAATTGGACGGAATGGGAAAGGAAATTTTTTAAAAAATTTTTGTTTTCTTGAATAAAAACCGATAATCTAACTAGTACGATAAACATTAGTTCTGAAAAGATCCTATGACTGCTTCAGGTATAAAAAATTTAAATTTTCTCCTTCTTTTTCAATGGCGTTAACAAAAAGTCATGTTTAATTCATACATTTCTTCATACTGTTCGTCAGTATAGTAAGGACATACAATAACAAACCACCTTTTTATATTTTCATTTTCCGAATACTTTCCTCCAAAGTATAGTACTACTCCTTTTAGCCACTTGGTTTTTAAAAACAAGTGGCTTTTTTGTGTGTATCTTTATCTTTATATTTTCTGATGAAAGTAAAAAAATTGATCTAAGAATTTACCGTAGATTGATTAGGTGTTTATTTCTTGAACCTCTGTTTCTTACGATACACTTGTATTAATAAATAATAGAAAGAGGGAATACGAAGCATGGGAAAAAATTGCTAGTAATAAACGAACCTTATTTGAAGATTAGCGAGTTTACCTCACCGAAAGAAGCACTGAACAAAAAGCATGTCATGAAATCACCACTATTGAAAAAAAAGCAGGAATTCAAGTAGTGGGCGCCTAAAGAACATGCCATTGTTACGATTGACAAAAGTATTGATGATGTTTCTCCCGCAGATTTTGATGCTTTATTTTTCCAGGTGGGATTCTCTCCTGATTCAACTACGTGCAGATGAGCGATTCCTGACTTTTTGTAAAGGGTTTGTACAGGTTATAAACCAATCTTTGCCTATTTGTCACGGCCCTCAACTTCTAATTTAATGCCGAAGTTGGTTAAAGGCAAAAAAATGACTTCTGTTAAACAAGTCGGTGTTAGAATTAAAAAAATGCCGGAGCTTTGTATGAAGGGACAGCGAAGTCGTTAAGGGACGATAGTGGTCTGATCACGAGTAGAACTCCTGAAGACCTTTACCTGCTTTTAACAAAGCCATTTTAGAAGCTTATCTTAAACTATCAATTAAAGTTATTGAGACAAGTTAATCATCAAAGGCTCCTTACAGGAAAAAAATCTGTGAGAGCCTTTTTGTTTGAAGCAAAATAAAAAATTACTTAATAATAGAATAAACTGTACCAGTCAGCCGTCGTTATTTTCTACTATTCCTTCAGCATAATGAGAGGATAGTTTTCTTTCAAATCGAAAACCTGTTAGACATTGTAGGCAATTGAAGTTTAGTTAATTTTTTAAATTGGGACTATATTCTGAAGAAAGAATGGATGGTGTAATAATAAAACAGCAAGCAAACTTTTAGCAACAGTGGAACGCGTTGTCATAAAAGTGGCACTTAGCACGATTATGATAATCCTAATGAACGGTTAATTTTACAAAAAACTAGATAAATTACTTTGTTCTAAGTGAATTTAAGAAATCAGGTAAAGAAGTGATATAGTTTCTTCAGGAGCCGTTGTCGTTGGGCTTCACCGATTAAAATACAACATCTTTCCTTAGATCTATCCTGAAACAACAAGCTGTTTGCCTCAGTTGGACAAAGTGAGCTAATGAGTTTATTATAGTACTTTTTTTCTTCAACTATGGTCAAATTATTGGACAATCCTAATGACTAGAGATATTAATTTATTTTTTCAGAAAGGTCGTTTGAACGCTATTAATACTTTGAAACAACTTACTCAAACAAAAGTGTATTCCTATTGTGAATGAAAATGATAACCGTTGCTGTTGATGAATTAGATCATGCTACTAAAAATTTGGCGTAAATGACCAATTATCAGCATCGTAGCAGAAATCACTTCAAGCCTGATTTATTGTTGTTATCAGACATAGATGGTTTATGATCGAATCCTAATGAAGATGATCAGGCTAATTTGTTTCCATGAAGTAATTGCTATCACTCCAGAATTATAACTCACTTGCAGGCGCGTGTTAGGTTCGAAATTCGGAACAGTGGTATGGTTTCCAAAAATTAAGCAGCTGAACATGTTTTTAAAACAATCCAGTAAATGGTTTCTAGCGAACGGTGGCAAACCAACAGAATATTTTTAAATTATGCCGGTGAGGAAAATTGGTACACTTTTTACCCCTGCACACGACTAACCCATAGAGAGGAATCTTAATTCATAGAAAAACATAATAAAATTTGGCGAAGATGCTAAAAAAAGCTAGTCGCTATCTAGCACTAGGCTTCAACAAAAGAAAAAAAAGAATGGCCTAAGAATGATGAGCCTAGCAATTCTTAAAATAATATGACGAGATTCTATCAGCCAATCAAAAAAGACTTAGGCCGCCGCCTAAAAAAATAATATTCCAGAAACGCTTTTAGATCGATTAATTTTGGAATGTAGATCGTCTTCAGAAATGGCAGACGGTCTGAATCAAATGCTGAATTTACCGGATCCTATTGGATAGTAGATGGTTATGTGGAAAACGGAGCCGGTTTAACTATCGGAAAACAAAGTGTTCCTCTTGGAGTAATCGGTATCATTTATTGGAATCTCGCCAAATGTGACTACAGGATTGCAGGAGCGTTTATGCTTTTTAAATCAGGTAACGCGGTTATTCTTAAGAGGGCGGGGAAAAGAAAGCTATCTACTCTAATAAAGCGTTGATTAAAATTCTTCAATCTACTTTAGCAACTACTGCGCTTCCCCACAGCTTGTCTTCAATTAGCGAAGATACTTCTAGAGAACGGCTCGTGAGGATGATGCGTTTAAATCGTTATCTGATGTTTTGATTCCTCGTGGACGGAGCACGCTTAATTCCAAACCGTAATGGAAACGGCCACTGTTCCTGTTATCGAAACCGGAACAGGCAATTGCATGTTTTATACGATAAAAGATTGCACAATTAAAAATGCAACAGATATTATCGTTAATGCAAATGTTCTCGCCCTTCCGTTTGAATGCTGCAGAGACTTTGTTGATTCATGAAGACGTTGCTGTTGAATTTTGCCGATATTGAAAAAGCTGCTGAATACCACTGTTGAATTAAGAGCTACTGCGTCTAAAATAACGCGCTTTTCATCTAATGCTATAGGTGATAAATTCATGATAAAGCTTTTCATCCTAAGACTAAAACGAGAGAACAGAATATGTGGCAAAACAGCAAGTCTGTCTGACAAATTATATCCTAGTCAAGCCTCGCCTAAACGTGTTTATCATCCTAGATGAGGCCATCACGCATATCCAAATCAAATATAAGCACTGGTCATTCTGAAGCCATCGTGACAGAATACATTTCATTTCAGGACAAACATTCCATCGCGAAAGTCGATTCTTCAACCGTTTATATCAACGCCTCGACACGTTTTACAGGACGGTTTTGAATTTGGCTTTGGTGCTGAAATTCGGGCATTAGTACTCAAAAAACTACAGTAGAGGACCAATGGGTCTCGCTTGAATTAACCTCTTCAAATAATATCGTCTTTGGAGAAGGACAGATTCGTTAATTTCTATTTTATTGAAAAATTTCATCATCTATAATTTAAAACCAATGGGGTCGTTAAGCTTTGTGTTTTTTTATTTGTTTCAGTTCTACTTAAGTCATTTGAATCAGATACCCTTGAATATCTATTTTAACTCCATTTAATAAAAAATTAATTTCTACTTTTTATTTTTTGTGTTATGCTACACTAAGAGAGATCTAAAAGAGAAAAGGTGACTCATTATGAATAAAAAAGAATCCATTGCTATTGTCGGTGCTGGCATCGTAGGAGCCAAACAAACTTGCATTTTATCTGAGTTCTGAAGGCTACGGATGTCACCATTTATGATGAGGGGAACAGGGCAAGCAACATCGGCCGCTGCTGAATTATTCTGCCCTGGCTGTCACAACGCCGCAATAAAAAAAAATTGGTATTCAATAGCCGCTGCTGGTGCAGGCTTTTTACCCAACGTTTGCTCCATTGACTTGAACGAAGATGCGGCTGACTCTGACATTTATCGTCAGTCGGGACACTGGTTTTTAAAAAATCTCCTGAATTATTAACAAACTTTTTGAAAAAATAGCTTTAAAAAGAAGAGAACTAGCACCTGAGATTGCGTGAACTCGCTATCCTTATCACCTGCTGAAATTAAAAACAAGCTTCCTTTGATTAGAAACAAATCAATCGCGCTTTATTTTGCCTCCGGTGGAGCCTCGAGTTGAATGGTCATTACTGACTAGAAGCTGTTATTAGATTACGGCTATTTTAAATGGTGCAGGATTTGAACGAAAAAGCCAGTAATATCTTTTCCAATAATGGAAACTTATTCTATCTCAACAAAACTAAAGAGACCCGACCCAACCATTTCTGCTGTATTTAAGCTGTAGGTGCTTGGCTGCCGGAATTTTAGGAACCTTTAGGCTTTTCTGTTGATATCCGTCCACAAAAAGGCCAATTAGTTTATTTAGAAGTTTAGCAAAAGAAAACAAAAGATTGGCCAGTCGTTATGCCAGGGATGGCGAAAAGTATAATCCTTTTTCCAAACGGACGCATCGTGGTTAGGCGCTACCCACGAAAACGCTGAAGGTTATGACTTAACGCTCACTTAAGAAAAATAACTGCGATGTAAAACGAGGCTTCTAATTTTGCCCCTAAGCTTAGCGAAAGCAAAAATTAAAGAAGCAACGCGTTGGTCTCGTGCGTTTACTTCTGACTTTGCTCCATTTTTTTGTGAAGGCCACAATCTCTAAGGCTTTACGAAGCCAGCGTTTAGGTTTCTTCTGGATCTTAATTCAGGGCCAATTATTGCTCGTTATGTCTTGACTCAATTAATCATGACAAGCCCACCGATCTTGCCAATATCTGATTATCCTGTAGCCGCTTACATTAAAAAAATCGCCCGAAACAGCTAAAACAATTACTACCCTTATAAAAGAAGCTGGGACAATACTGTCTCAGCTCCTTTTATTTTTCCTATTCGTTTTATTTAATCTTAGCAGTTAAATTATATTGTTTTTACTGCGTAACTTAAAGGATCGATTAAAAAATTCTTCTTTGTCTCACATAGGACACGGCTGCCAAACCATAAAACGTTCAGCACACCCATATTTTACGGGAATGATCAATTACCCACTCGATGTTGTTTTAATAAATCTACTACGTATTTTGTATTCAATAAATGGTCTGTTGCAGAATCATTAATAATCTCAAAGCCCCATCATAACATTTCATCTTTTAACCAATGACGAATAGGAACTGGGAACCCCAAGTTTTTTACGATATAAAAACGTTATCTTGGGACTATCCCTTTCAACAGCTTTTCTAAAATATATTTTGTCGTCCATTGCAATCTTTCAGCATTAGGCTGGGATTTGCTGAGCAAACCTTAAATACTCTTTATCAGGAAAAAGTGTTCTTAAATTTCCAAAGCATGAGCCATTCGGTTGTTCTATCTGCGTTCGATAATAGATCACCGCTAAACCATGTATGATGTCAATCAACGCATTCTATCTATAGGGCTGTATTCAATTGTCTGCTGTACAAGGTCTCTGTTACTGCTTTATAAGGATAGTTTGAGATATAATTGTTTAGATTTTTTTCTTTTCTACGGATTCATCAAATATCTTAGCATTGCCTACGTAACGTTTTTCTAAGAGGTTGTTCCTCTAAAAGAAAACTTTTACCCCTTCACCCCTTCTGCATTAATTAGGTAAGTAGTTTGATTCGCCGGTAATTCGTTACCACGACCTGTAATTAGCAAATAGTTCTTAAAGAATGTGGTTCATTATTAAATGCCGTACCCACCAAAATAGTTCATCTGCACCTTCCGCCTGATAAAGCCAACTTTCACATGTTTTCGAAAGCTAACTTTGATAGAAAGAATGAGGTACAGCTGCTGGAATCAGCTAAAGGGTCATTCCATAGCCATACAAATTTAGGGAATTCATCCATAAACTCTTGGGCGGTTAATGGTGTAACTAAAATTTCTACTTTCAAATTCTTCTTGCCGGTTTCTTCGGCTAAGTTTATTTTCATTATACCCTTTCGTTCAAAGCCACGGATAAGTTTTAATTTAGGATTAAACTCCTTAGCTATCGCAAACAATAATGGATTGAGTCATCCCACCTTGATAGAAAAAGGCCTACCGTTCACCATCTGAACGCAATATGCTTTTCAATCGAAATCCATATAGACTATTTTTTATTTTTTCAGCAAAATATCGTTTCAGTATTCTTTATGGTCTAAAATCAGCCTGCCAGTACTTTGTTAATTAATTCATTTCTTCATTTTCTTTTTTTAGTGAATATAGTGTCCTGGGGGGTAATTCTTTAATTGTTTTTAGCAAGGTGTTTGAACTAGGTACATACTGAAAGTTAAAATAATTTTGTTAGCAGCAACCTTGGGTCTAGTTCCCTTTATTACCAATCACGGCTTAAAATAGCTTTTTTTTCAGAACAGATACAGTTAAAAGTCCTTTCATCTTCAATTGCGTATAGAAGGGTTTAATACCAAATTGATCACGTGCTTCAAAAAATTTGTTTTTCTTGTTTATCCCAGATAACAAAAGCCAAACATGCCACGTAGTTTAGCTGTTATCTTTTTCTTTGTACTCTGCATAAGTAAGCTAATATGACTTCTGTATCACTATCTGTCTGGAAGGTATAGCTTTAATAACTAATTCACTCTTAACTCTATGTAATTATATACCTCACGTTGAAAATAATCCAATTTACCGTTCTTCTTCATAAATAATGGTTGATGGCCATTTTCAATATCAATGATACTTAAACGCCGAAACCCTAGTGAATAGATCATTCACGTAGTAAGCCTTCTTCATCTGGACCCTCTATGCCACAATAGATTGTTATCTTTGGAACAAGCTTTTTTTGATTCTAACTAATTGTTCTTTTATTCGATTAACAATAATCCAACCAAATCCACACATTTCTAATTTTCCCTCATATCCTTCAGCTCTTCAACAAAAAATTATTTCTAATACTGTCATTTACATTCATATTTTTAAGTAACAAAATTACTATTCCTACATAGTTCAATTACAGGAAGTTCTTTTTAATTTTCAATATAAAATGACCAAAATCCAGCCACATATGTCTAAATCGTTGCAATTATTACTTTTTGTTATTATTTATAAGAAAAAAAAGCCACTATTTAGCACAAAAGTAGTTATTGGACAGATAACTGTGTATGAGGAAATTATTTTTTTAAATCGTTTAAAGATAAAAAAAGAAAACACTCTCTAATTCCTTTAGAGTGTCCGTTCTTATCGTCATCGTTTATCTTATTTTGTGTAGACGTTATATTCTCCGTGGTCAAATGGATCCAATCTTCATTAATGTTTCTGTTAATAGATCATAACTTTAAACATACCCAACCATATTCGATATTTCTACCCATCCACCTCATGAGCATAGCGAACTTCTACTTGATAGGTTTTTTTCATTCCTCTTTGAGCTATAAAATTGATTGTCTTTTGCAGAAATACCCGTCATAGTTACAATTTTTTCTAATACCATGATTGTTCTTCTTCGACTGACATTACGGGACTCGTTTTGATGGTTCTGAACTGTTGCTTGAGCTTTTCTGATTTGAAACTCTGATGTTCTGGCGAATCTGTTTCTACAGTTTCCATTGCGATTATTTTCAGTTGTTTCTTTTTTTAGCTAAAACCATGTTTTAATATCATTCATCACTAGCCTTTTTAATGTCTTGGCCCGTATGGCATCTCTGAAATCAGTTGCTCTGCTAATTTCAGAAACTCTTTTCCCGTTTTATATTCTGAGTTTGTCAAAAGTTGTCGCTGTTTTATCAGATTTAGCTTTCTCGGCTTGTGCAGTATTAATCCTTTTGTTTTCAATTCAGTTGCTGTGCTTTTTAACTCAGGCGTAGGTCAGATAACTCATTGCTAACACATTTTCAATAGTGCCGGCTGCTTCATCTAATTATCATTTTCAAATTGCCTGCAAGCATAGCTTTGTACACTGTACGGTAAAGCCATTCTTCAGAGGTTGTGTGGTGTAGATGAATCTACTTCTATACACTGGAAAACTCGTTGGATGATTCCATATGATGTATTATTTGTCGTTTCACCGCAGGCACCTTATACAATAGAACTATGTTTGTCGCTATAAAAAAAATCGTTAATTTTTAGTCATCTTTAATTTCCTCCTTTAAACATTTCTCTTTCCTTCATATACCTTATAATTCTGACATCTTCCTTACTGCTTTATTAAATATTTTGTTATAACCTCTTTGGTCTTCACTATACGTTACCTAACAATAATATATGGGAGGGATGATCCTCATAAAAAAACTTCCTAACTGAGTTTCAAAGAGTTTGCCTTCAGAGGAAATGTTCTTGACCTAGCAAGCCGGCATTGTTAAATGGTGCTGCTTTTACCAACAATTATTTACTTCTTTGCGTAGAAAAAACATTAGTATACTAAGTAGGTTGGTAATACTAACTGGCGGTCATGATATTTCAGCATTATCCGTTACATAGGATCCGCTAAAGCTAGCATATGGATTTTACAAGCTATTATTAACTTTTTAATTATGACTTTTTAATTACTGTACTTGTTGTTTGTATATTTATAAAAAATGATTAATAACGCTGTGCTAAGTTTTAAACAAAGAAGAAGGAATTGAAAAAACAGAAGTTAAATTCCGCCGCTGAACAATATTTGAAAAGATATACGTAATTTGTCTAGCTTAAAAGGAAAGAATTCCTACTGATTTACCATAAAACACAAAAAAACTGCTGAGGAAACTCCTTCAGAGTTTTTTCGTCACTTTATTCTACTTTGATAATCCCAGGTTTTGATAGTTTCTTTCTTCAAGCCTTTAATACTCATCATAATGACAAAACTAAAAAAAAAAAAAAAAAACAAGGTTACAAGTTGCTGATTAAAAATTAACAATAACGGGCTTAGTAAATTGTTTAATTATCTAAAATAACCCCAATTATTACAGAGGAAAAAGCCTCCACTGCTCGGCCAACGTTTCAAAATAACATTATTAGCTGTCGATACGAATATGGGTGGTAAAAGTCTTCCAACAATTCGCCCCATAACCCGCAAACATTCCCGTTAGGCAAGAAATCCTTACCAACGGCTCCGCCAACAAATAAGGCCACTCCACTCGTTGCTGTTACAAAAAGGAAAAAAACGAGGCAGCAGAAGCTAATAGGAATAAACCCGTATGCTGTCTAGCACCTAATTTATCTAAAAAGTCTTACCAAACAACAGGGCATTCCCAAATACTCATTTCCAATAATCGTAGAAAATCATCCAGGATTAGATGAACCAGATTTACGGATAAACCTAAACTTTTTGTAAAATAGATGGCCAGCCAGTTCAATTAAGTCCAAAATTAGCCTGCAATTTGAAACCAGTAGCCATCAAAACATTAGCGATATAGTCAGTTTTGCCAATTTTGCTGTTTTAAATAACTTCTTTAATTGAGATAGAAGGTCCATTTTTTCTAGTTTGTTTGTTTCCATTCATCTGTTTCATCTAGATGTTTACGTACTTAAGATGGCCATTAAACGACAGGAAAAACAATCCAAATAAAAAACAAGGTATTCCAGCCCAATGTCGGAAAATAATTAATTTTTGGGGGCTTGCTAGAATGGCTGCTATAAGGAATTGAAACCCATTTGACCAGAAATTGTTTACAATAGAAGTCATAGCGACCCATTTTCTTCCTAGAGAAAAAACTTCAGCAACCAACGCCACCCCTTATTTTCCATTATTCCACCAGCCCTATACCCCGCCTTAAAAAACCGGGGGAAAAAATATAGGATTAAATTAGGGATTGGTCATTTGGCAAAAGTTTAAAACATCCCCGCTTTTGGCCAAAGTGGCAAAAACGCCAAAAAAAAAAAAAAAAAAAAAAAAAAAAAAAAAAAAAAAAAAAAAAAAAAAAAAAAAAAAAAAAAAAC
>Ga0163217_1024447_pt1 | contig 12441 bp, 8 predicted proteins | sample SynspAceP_FD_185933 | JGI IMG/M metagenome (GOLD analysis project Ga0163217, IMG submission 185933) | Saline lake microbial communities from Ace Lake in Antarctica - Synechococcus sp. Ace-P (PacBio error correction) | ecosystem: Environmental > Aquatic > Non-marine Saline and Alkaline > Saline ... | reverse complement strand
ATTTCCATGATTCCAAACACTCGGTTCTTAAATTTTTATTTTGCTATGGAACCAAAAAAAATTCAGCAATCCCGGGAATATTCGAAACTCATTTCGAGTTCAAACATCTTCCAAGTTCGTCAAGTCAAGAGTTCCTTGAAATTTTATTGGATACTGTGTGGTGGATTTCTGTTTCCCCTTGATTTCGGATTTTGAAAAAGGAGGCCATAATCATAATAACTTTAGATTCTTCCGGTTCTACATCTGGGGAAGTGGTGGCATTATTTATGGTGGAGGTACCATTGTCATCAAAAAGTTCGCGGTTACCACCTTCAATTTCATGTAATATCCTTTCAATTCTTTTAGCCTCCCTGCCTTAAAGGATTGCATTACTGTAGAAAAACTCCATTCTCATCAAAATTTTCTCGAACAAACTGAATCTATTTACCATGGGCCGATAGAGCATTTCATCTTGGGATTTTAACCGCAATAGGAAATGAAAAAGGGTTATAATGCGTATACTTTTTTTCATATAGTGAGTGCATCTCAGTTCTTGTTTACCTCCTTGGCAATGATAGTCGCTTAATAGATCATGCCGTTGATTTGATGGGGTTATGGTGTTCCAAGTAATGATATCTTTAACATCGGCATCCCAACACAATCTTGATAGGCATTCTCTTGAAAAAAACGCATTTGAGAATACCACTGCATATTGGGAGGTTTCATCCCCGCATTCTTTAAATCCTCTTGTCGGGTTTTATCATGGTATCTCGCTTGCTAGATTCATATCATTTCAATCCAATGACCAGGTGGTGGACTCTTGTTGTATACTTTATCAACATTCACGGTACAGACACTTTCCAAACATCCGGTCGCCATGGCGAATTTTTCTTAATACGATTAAAGCTGAGCCCTGCCTTTTTCGCCAATCGGAAAAAACCCATTGCGTTCACTTCAGCGGCGGGACGATAAATGGGCAATTATGTACTATGTTTTTCATTAATGTATTTGGCATATTTCGTTCGATGCGCATGACCTAATTTCGGCATAGCTATCATGACTCGCCCAAAGAACTATTCGTGCAATATGAGGGTCAATGGTTTGTTAATGCTATCCGCCTAATCCAGTATATCCTTTTCAAAAAAGTGGATGTTTACCCCTTCTGCCTACGTGAAAACATCCTTATTTCTTGCGACATGTAAGCCAATATGGGCACTAAGCATGGTACACGTGGCTCCCAGACTTGGCCGATGGCTCTAATAAATATTAAGAGGCAAATAATTTCGTCTGTTTGGTTGGCAAGGTGTCAGACCATAGTACCGCATTACCTAACGTTCTGATAGGCATGTACGCGTATAGGATCACCCATCGGGGAACCATTTCCAGTAAACCTACACTTTCCTCCCGCATTTCAGGCAATTCCAATTGCTCTTTGCAAAAAGCTCTGTAAGTTCTTGATTACAGGTGAAGGACTCTATAATAGTATTGTTTTCACTGTATGTTCTTTATCACATGGCTGCTCGATCAATCTCATCGTGGATTTCTCATTACCTATGATCTCAATGGCATAATTCAATTCCGCTTCCATCACTTCTTGCATAAGAGCGTTATAGAGCAATTGCCTTTTCTATTTTATCTCCAACTTGATACGCTTCAAATAAAAACCTGAGATTTTATCGATTGCGGCAGTTCCCAGATAGTTTGCGATTTAGAAATCTTTCGGTATTTATTCGTTGAAGTTATCCCTATGTTTTCCGGCACGGAACTTTCATGCGAATAAGATGCCTTTAGAGGGGGTGGTGAAAGCCTTCTGGGCCTGCAAATGGCCTTTCGAATTTTTTATAGGCCTTTCCCGATTCCAAAAATTTTGAGTCGCGGTTTCGTGCCGTTATCTAACTCAGTTTCCTTCCGATAATTCGAGCAGTTGCCCTGCCAAGAACTAGGGCCCTTTCTTGAGGTCTTGTTTGGCTGCTTTTTCTTTCATTGCGCAGTACACTTAGATATCTCTATGGGCCTCCAAATTGGGGGCCAATTCCCACTTCAATAGGCTGGCTTTGCCGTCGGTAATAACTACTTTAACTTTTAAACGATAGGTATTGCCAACATTTCCATTGTATCTTGTAGTTTTTGTGCCGTTACCAAAGATCGTACTTTGGCACGTCTCGCCCACGGAAATATCAATGACTACATGGAGAACAGCGGCCGCTTTTTTGGGAAAGTACGGATGCAATCAACTGCCCTTCCACTAGGCAAATAGCCAAGGCTTTTTCAATTTTGATGAGCCATATCATCTGCCGGACTAATTGTGCAGATACTCCCACACAATTAGGCATGGTCCACCTTCTTTTTTTTACCACAGCCTTTAATTTTCTTCGAAAGAGGGCAACATTCGAATTACCTCCATGGTACTGCTGTCTGGCCGGGGACAGTAATGGCCTCGATTGATGTTTTTGCATGTAAGTCATAAGCCGCCAACAAAAGGCACAACGATAGTGGGTTGTCGCGTTACCGGAGCAAGCCACCGATACAATGTTTATCGACTACCGATTTTCCTGTTTCAATCCCAATTGCTTTCAGAAGCGTCATAGCTGCGTCAGGTCTGAGATTCAGTGACAATCAATCTATTTCCGGCGCAGGCCGTAATAAAGGCAGAGAGATGAATGTTGGAATGTCTCCTTTCAAACGATATCGTAATAATCTCATTAAAGGCGTGTTAATCCAGTTTTGATTGCTAGATTCGCCCTTACATTGCTTTAGATGAATCTATGGTTCTTAAATGGGATAACTCTAATGTTTCATTACCCGATTACCTTTAATTTTTTTGCCGCCGCATTGATTGTCCAATGTTCATCAGCACAGAATGTCCGAATTTGTATAAGTTAAGGCTAGCCCACTATAGAGCGGTTGTATATGGCAACCTTAATCTGGTAAGTGCCTCAAACCCTCGGAAACAAACGTGACATCTTCTCGCATTGAGACGACATGCTCGTCTGTGTGAAATCCCAAGGTTTTGTATTTAGGATATTTTGAACGTTGATCCAATTTAACTGTCATTTTTGAGGATTTTATAACTACCCTATTTTTTCCAATGCTATAAAGCTAGGGATCTTTTAGAATCCCAATCGAATAGGTTTCCTTTATTCCCTTTTGAAGTGCTTCTGCACCTCTTTTTCGCCGTGCACAATGAAAATTGCTCTCTGGTTTTATTCTTTATTTTTATTAATCCAGTCCAGAAGCTCTGATGCGTCGCGTGCGCGAGAGACCTTCTACTTCTTGCTTACCTCATATGAAAGGAAACTGTTTTTCCAGTTTACTTTCCAATTCCCTTCGCCTCCAAATAATTTCCTTCCCGAGTACCTTCCGCTTGATAACCTACAACAACAGCAGCGTATTATTTGGGTTATATGCTTGTGTTTCGATGATAATTCAGCATTCTGCCTCGTGTGAGCTTCCGCTATCCTGCGAATTACAATTTTTGGTTTGTTGTCGGTTTCTTAATTCCATAGTTTCTCGATAGCTGCTGACGATACGGTGAAATATGAAACACACTGTCTCATCACATTCAAGTTCCTTAGTTTGTGCCATCCCTAGTGCGACTGAACAATCCAGCAACTTGGCTCCCATTAGGGCTGTCCATTAATCATCGGGACTTTCGGGCATTTTGTTTTCCTTTTAGTAACCTCCAGAAATGAGCATCATCCAACTGGGCGCGCGTTCTACGGAAAAAACTTGGATAAAACAGGCTGCCGCTCTATAATGGTGTCATTGACCAATTTTTTCAATTCTTGAGGAATGGCTTCCACTTCTGTCAGGATGCAAAAACCTTCGCCATAGGCGATTCTATAAAAAGTAACATCAGCTTTTTAGGTTTTTTAAAGGCGGATAAGGTAATAAATCATTGCGTTCTGCATATCTCCGAAAAGACAAAACGTTTTCCGTTACTTTCCAACTCGAATGACGTTGCACCCAAAATATGTCCGCATTATACTGAAAACGAGGCTTTTGATACCTTCAAACATGGAATCCATTTGAGATTTGGGAATCGCTTTAAAAAGCGGGTATTGGTATTTTCAACATCCTTAATCGTAAGAATGTGCGTCGGGGACTATGCTTGCGAATAGCCTTCCTTATTTTGCCGCTTCAGCTTCTTATGTTCCGGAATTTTTGCACTTATCGTTCAAAGATGATTGCTTGCAACTGTCCAATGTTAGGGTGGTACCGTTAAATAGGACCTTTAAACCCTAATTTCACCACCCTGGGCAAATACCTGTGCATGTAACACTATATAACGGCGTTCAGATTTATGGACATGTGGTAAGCAATACCGATATCAATTTCTGAAACCTCAACTGGCGGATATTCCCCGAAATTTTTTAGGCGCAAATTCCTTAAGTCCTTGAAATAAGCCGCAAGATCTAATAAGTGATTTTTTTATCCCCTTGTTATCCATAAATATTTTGAACCGTTACTAGTACGCTGCGCCCAAAAAGGATGTTTATTTATTTGTGTGTTCATTTTTTTAGTTTTAAAAGAGTGTTCTGTAAATAATTCTAGTTATCTCTGAAATCTTTTTATTTGCTAGTATCAAGAATCACTACTTACCTATCTAACAATTCACTCTTGTTCAATATTTCACCTGGTACGGACTTCAAGCTCTGCTTTCACAATTGCCAAATATTAAAGTCCCCCACAACAGGAAGGTGCGTTCCTTTGTCTTCGATCCGATATTCATAATCTCTATTCTTTGTATACCAGGTCATGATAAAGTCCTTTTTATAGAAGTGCCAGTTTCTTTGCGATTCAGGCTCCGGGAGTTTTACCATCTCCAATAGTGTTCAAAGGCCATCTTCAAGTTACCTTGGTTCATCTTCCAATGCTTGGTTAAAATGCGCTCAGGTCTATGTTGCTCTGTTTTTGTAGTGCTTCTGTTTTCATCTAATATTCTAATTTAAGATTATAAAATAGTTTATTTACTTATTATTCAGTTTTAATGCGTGGTTACATAATTTTTTCGAATCTTTCAAGATGTCTTTTTGTCGCCGTTTGGATATACCTTATCCTTGTTCCAATAGTGAAGTTCTTTTGTTAATTTTCTTCGCAAAGCACAAATGCCATTATCCAACTAATTTGGACTTCTCGGTCTTTGTCAATGTTTGTTAAAGGAGGTTAAAGGATGTAAATCCGATTTGTCAGTACCGTTCTGTTAGACGTCCCCCTTTGGTATCCAACTTCGTGAGCAATTTAACCCAACCACCAGGTCCATATTGTGATTGCATCTCGTCGTGAGCGCGGTGTTAGTATGATACACCACCTTGATGGGGAATTTGTTCATGGCCTTGCTGTTTCTTCCATTGTTTTTTCTACATCAAAAATCTTAGATTGGATGTAGAGTGGAATCTTCACATTTGCAGTACGCGCCCATGATTCACTATGGTATTTGCATTTCGACATATCACATGTTTATTTGGTCCTTTTTGGGCTGATCACATCCACTTCGTTGCTTGCACACAAATTGCCCTGAACAATATTACCCCGACTTTTGTATCAAAACCTTCGTATGCCAATAATTGCCTTTTTACCAGTTTTCAAATGGGAATTTTAAAAAAAACCCCCCTGACTAAGGGGGGGGAGGGGGGGCGCGGCCCCCCCAAAAAAAGTTCCATTAAGGCCTTTTAAGCTCTATATTCGAGAGGCACTATACCCTAGCCTTGACACTTTAGCTCCTGATAAGCCATTTGAATATATCTCTTTTGCGTAGTCATTCATCGCTAAACTTCCTTTACAATATTCTTGAACTATCTTCTGTCCACCAAACAATTATCGGTTCCAGCCCGTTCTGAATGAGGATTCTACCCTTTTTTCTATTTCAAAGGTGCTTTGTCCCCGTATTGCTTTTATAATATATTATCGTTAGCCATGATGTGCTATTTTTTTAATATTGGCAAAGCAAAGACTATCAAGAAAAAAACTTAAAAATATTTCTAGGCATAAAACGAATCTTGCTACGTCAGAAGTTGAGAATAATAATCGCCGTAGGCCTACTGCTGAAAAGTAATCACACTGAAGTAAAAAAGTGGTACAAATTATACAAGTACGAGTTTTGAATAATCGGGAAGTACCTTCCAAATGTGGGTAGGGGACTTGAATGGACAAGACCAGGACATCAATCGTTGCAAAGGAGAAAAACTTGTTAGGACGATGCAATCAAAAACCACGTAGCAATCTCTCCCAATGAAGACAGATCTTTCATCAATTTTGACAGTCGTTTCAAGGTAGTTTTCGTAATCCACTATGGTCCTTTCCCAAATGCGGCGTTTATTATGGATGAATGATGAATGGCCCAAGAAGTAACTATTGATCGATTTGTTGAGCATTAAACAACATAGAAGAATACCCAATTCCCAAAATGCGTTGATTGAGTGGCAAGACCGTTACTTCCCAAAACAAATAATTTGTTAAAAGGGCTTTTTCTGTATTTTGATTGAAGCGTTATCCGACATACGTATGTACTTTTTTTTAAATTTTAAATAGTCAATTACCGGCATCGTAGCGGCATCATGGTTGGCCAATACCTTCAGCGATACTTTTGGAAAACAAACTTCAAAAAATCCGTACTGCGTGGGTGGACATAGCAATCAAATCCGTTGGTTCGATGTTTAACGAACGTGTTTATGCCGTTTCCAAGCACTGGTTCGCTTATTGAGTTGACATTGAATAGTTTTTTTTAATCCGCGGAAATTTCCTCCAAGGAAAATCTCTTAATCGGATCTAGACCTGCTTGCGATACTTCATCTTGGTATCAGTTATGGCCTGATTTGATTCTGCAAACAAACGAATATGGGCATTGCATTTTTTCGCCATTGAATTACCGCTCGAAAGCAAACGACTCACGTCCTCCATAAAATCAGAAACCAAACATACATATATTTTTAAAAGGGAATCCAAACGTCATCTCCTATACCCACGACTACGGCGGTTACATCTGCATATTTACGACATTGATTTTTCCAACAATTCCGAAAACCTGACACCCAATGTAAATTTCCCCATCATGGTCCCTTTGGGTTGCAGCTTCCCGCTAATGCTTATAAAGAATCATGTGGAAATGACCGGAATGTTTTAAATATCTGGTTGTTTCTATTTGGTATTTCCAAAGATGTCTGGCATTTTTAAGCCTTCCTTTTGCAGCCTTTTTTTCCCAATTCCCGCAATGCGGCTTTGGCCACCCCGATTTCCTCAAGGTATCAGGGTATCTTTTTTCCTTCAGCTTTTCAGTTTTACCAGATCTACGGGGTACGCTGTATCAAAGTGAAAGAAATGGAAATATTTCCGGCATCATACAGCTTTGCCATTTCAATCCCAAATTAGCGCTTTGGTACAGTTTTCGAAAAAATCGGTTAGAGTACTGTATATTTTTCCATAAGTTGATTGTTTTTTAAGAATTCATTGATATTTAAAGATTAAAAGAAACTTGTCGTTTTTAGTTACTAGCGAACTTCGTTTCCCGAATCGATTTGTTTCTTCAAGCAATCAGATTATAACAATTGTGGTGTCCGCGAATGTTTGTCAGATGCCAGTATCGGTCCAAGAAGCCTGGATGGCTCGTTATCAGAAACATTGTGAAAAGTCAATTAAACGCGCAAATTCACATCATCTAAGTATTTCATCCGAAAAATGATCTTCAAAGAAGAGTCCTTCCTCTCTTCAGTGGGACATCATCCCAAATTAACAACTTTTCCCCGATTTTAATTCCTTGGAATAACGCTTTGGGTATCACCAACACCTCTACTCGCTATTTGATAAAGCATTACTCCTGGTTTCATAAGCAGAAATTATGGCTTGTCATTGATCAATGTTTGGTGAAGGAGTTAATGGACATGTAGCTAATGATATCAGATTCACGGCATAGCGTTTTTACAATCAGTATAGCAACCCCATATTTTTCAACGAGCGTTTTCATCTTCGGACGGTAATCAAGGTTCAAATTTTACAGCCAAAAAACCATGGAGTATTTTTAACAAGGATAGCCCCGAATTTCCCGGCTGCCCATTACCCCCGATAACGTCTGTTCCATTCAGGTCAAAACCCGTCAACTTCCGTTACAAGGAGAAATATATCCCGCACCCTATTGTGTACACTGATTCAGTTTCTGTTTCAAGGCAATATCAGGCGACGGTATGATTCAGGCAATCGGCATAAGGGAGAGAGTGGGATGAACGGTGAAAAACTTTGATACCAATTCAACGGCCTTTTAGTATTTTACATTGTTGTAATCCAGCGGTTCGCAGGGCAATGTATTTATTTTCCAGGCCACTAAGGTTTTATCAAGTACTTCGGCCCGAAGCATCCGTTCTCTCTGTAAATAGGCTCACTGCATTTGCTCTCTGAGCCAAGAAAAGTGATTTCCGTCAGCCGTACATCAAGTACGGCTTAAGCTCGTGCTTGCCTTTCTGATTTCGCGGCGCCCCAAATGCCTCTTCAATTTGCGGTGATGAATCGTTGTTTTCATTATTGTTTAGTTAAAATTTATATGTACTAATTCTTGGGAGTCTAATAGTCTTTTAAAGAGACCCATTTAGTTTTCCAATTTCCCAGTTTCTTGATCTTCGGCAATCCAACCTTTTTTCCGTATGAAATAGTTGGATGCTCGATCAGTTTATCCTGCATTTCCTGCTTCAAGATAGCTACTTCATTCATCCACGTTTCGGGCAAACCTGTCCAAGACATCTGTACAAATGAAACGATCATATCATTTGAACCGTCAATTATCAAAAGCGGTCGTGTATTAGTTCCTTCATTCCGTATACCCCTTACGTGAATCATTGCATGGTTCGTTGCGATTTATTAGGTTTAGCCTATTATAAGCCAAGGATAAGCCGTGAAAGGCGGAACGATGACAGCTTGGTTTTATCGTGAACAACATATCCAAACTCGGCATCCTTTAATCCATGAGGTGGCGCCGTATCGTTTGTAGCTTCATTAGAATCCACCCACATTTACAACACGGAATTTTCAGATAAGGTGAAGAAATTTTCTTCCACGTAATTAATGGACACTGCTGCCAACGTTCAAGGGTTGGCACTCACCTGCGCAGGCCATAAAACTTACATCGGGTTCCTCATCTTTAATCATTAACTGCCATTCCCAAAAATACCGTTCCCTTGGCACAATTGTATGACGCCTTCATCCATGCGGAAGCCATTTGAGGTGCGGGAATGTTTACCGGCTATCACGACTTTACAGTAATTGTTTGCTGCGGAAGGGAAACAATGCGTCCATTTACGGATAAAAGACAGTGGCATCGGTTGGCAGACTTATACCGGACTTTTTCAGGCTTTTTTATTTTACGACCAATGATCAATAAGCCTGGATCCTGATGGGCTAACCCATTATTGGTACTTAGTCTCCATACATTGGGAGGCCAGCAGAATGCTTCAGGGAAGCAATCTTTCTTCGCCAAGGCAACTCTGAGGTTACTTTAAGCCACTTGGCATGTTGGCGAAACATTGATCTTTATATGGATAAAATGCCCTCTAGCAATTAAAACAAACCGTGGCGTCGTTCAAGTAGATACCCTTCTAACCAACGCTTCGCATTGAATGTTCGCTCAGGCATTTCACTACACGTCCGTCTTTTTTTAAGAAGTTCATCGCTATCTTATGGTCTCTCCTTCCATGCCTTACTAGTGGGCCTCGAAAACTGAGTTCAAACGGTTTGAAAAGTCTCTTCATCAGGGCCAAAAATCCTAAAATATTCGTCTGTTCTGTCGTTCAACTTGATCATATTCCCTTCGCGAATTCTCCTTAGGACGCGTAGTTATCGCCGATTTCCCACTCTCTGCCACGTACACCCTAAATTCAACCATATTCCCTAAAGTCGCGGCATGCGAAGCTTTGCGAGTAAGAACCTCCATTGGCATGCGGATTGGAGCACCCCATTCGGCTTTGGTCGCCTTCAGGGGCCAAATTGGCCAAACTCAGGTAAAAGACGCCCTTGCTTCATCAAAGTTTTCTTCTTGGGTCTGTTAGCTTTTGAACCCATGACCAAGTTGTTTAAGGTAGTTCCCGGACTACTTACAACATCTGAGCAACGGAAGCCTGATTGATGGAAAAATGGTTTTCCACGGGCAAACCATCCACATTCACTTGGACCTGCATCCAATCCTTTGGGGGACTTTAAGAAATAACTCATTGCCAATGGGACGTTCCCAATTGTCATTTTGAGCCGCGTTTTCCATTTATCGTTTGTTATTTCCTTAGTTTACTTGGTCTAACAATCGCGCCATTTCCGGTGCATTGTCATCGGATCATCGCCTTCTATGAAATAGGCGTTTCCATCCATAGGCCTAAAAAAGCTTGTTGCCAGTTCCTCGTCCCCAATCGGGCAAGAATCGTCAGGAGTTGGCAATCTGTATATCCATTTGAAGGTGAGAATAGGAAAGTACGTTCCATCGGTTTACTGGATCAGAAAATTTGTTGGAGTGCATTCGGTTAGCCAACGGCCATCTCCGGCTTCCCGTCGCCTACTACGCAGGTCACCGAACAGATCCGGATCTATCGAAAGGCCGCCCGAACGGCAATGGCTGAGCGAAATAGGCCCAGGCTCGCCCTTCGTAATGGATCCCCGGGACATCGGGGGTTACCATGGCTGGAAACCAACCAGGGAAAGGAAATGGCGTAAACAGTTCTCAAACCCTCTTCGTCCTGGCTGATGTGTCGGATAGATGCTCACATAAGTTCCCTCAGATAAGTCTGCCGACAAGTGCCGGAACCACCGTGCCCACGCGCCGGAACACATAGATCATGTTCAGATCATATTTTTTGATTGATACGATTCAAATTGGGACATTAAATTAAAAGTTCTGGCCCCGGGTTAGTGCCCCAATGATCCTAATAGCATGGTTTGATATGTTCGGCTTTAACGGCCTTTCGACAGTCGTGGGATTGTTCCCACTAGATATATCTGACCTACGCGAGAGGTAGTTCGCCGCCCGCCAAGTACGCATCCATTTTATCCAAAAATTCCGAGCTATTTTGAACAGTCTAATTCAACTAATATTGATTTTCCATGTCTTATTTTAATTTTTATGCTGTTCTTTCTTTACTTTAAACTCGTTGCTATAGATCTGCTGTGATTTGCAATCATCACTCTTCGTTAGTAGGGATTACCAATACTTTTACTTTGCGTCTGACTATCGAGATTTGGAATCATTTAGTTCGTTTTGCTTCGTTATCGAATGCTATTCTAGTTTAAAGCCTACCCCTTTCAAAATCCTCGAACCGGCATGATAGGAGGCAGTTTTCACAATACCGCCTGGAATAAACCGGGCTCAGTATATTTCATATCCCGTCTTTTCATCATTTTCTGATTGGGAAAACAGTTGAAAGTCGTTCTTGCCAACCCCAATTCGGTTAAATACTCCCTAGAACAATATAAGATTCGGAGTTTTGGCCATTCAATACATAGCGAACTTGATGCTGGGAGAACCGCCATTGATCGTTAAAAAAGATTTGAATTTTTCCCGGAACCATTGTTCTTACTATTTTACATCTTGGTATTAACTTCTATTGTGCGGTATAACACCATCATACTAGTTTCGGAAAACCTGTTTCAATAAATTTGGATTCGTCGGAGCCACGATAGGACTACCCCGTAACCTATATCGTCTGTTCTCCCATATGTCCGATGGGATGTGCAGGAACTGTCCAAATTGTCTTTCTGCCTTCCTCAATCAACCCTGTGGCTTTGAGAGGTTTCTTACCATTGGGTGTTCCAGAATATAGGGCCGGCGTGGATGGAGATTGACACGGATGCCACCCTTGTTGATTCGCGCAATGCAATGCGGCCGACTTGGTAAACAAGGTCACACCGCCTTGCTTGCATTGTATGGCCCGGGTAAATTAGGGGTCGCCAAATAAGGCCCCCATCGAATGGAGGGAAAAAATTAATGATCGAACCTCCCTCGCCGTGCGTTACGCATCGCTTTCGTATACCATACTTGGCGTGCCCCAAAGGAAAGTGCCTATCACAGATGATGCTTAGCAGTTTTTTCCAATCTGCAAACGTAACGTCACGTCCACATTCACCACCCTACACCAGTATCACCGGCAGCATTGCCAGCGCAATGACAGCTTTGTCGAATGTTTTGAACGTGCCGTTTTGATTACCTTCTCCCAATTCATCTTCCGTTGACACATCTTGGTCCGGATAAAATGACTGGCTTCGCCCCCTTCATCACTTTATCAATTTCAACCTACTTTTTGCCCTTGTTCCTCGTTCCAGATCCGTTCATTCTACTGATTTTGGCTCCTTCACGTGCCAGCAGAGAATAGCGCTTATATTTCCCCAAGACCAGAAGCACCTCCCGGTTGAAATGGCTAACCTTTATTTTTTACTCGACCCATAGTTTTACGATTTAAGGTTACTACATTACATTTGTATGTTTTAAACTTGCCGCCGCCC
>Ga0163217_1020377_pt1 | contig 12442 bp, 21 predicted proteins | sample SynspAceP_FD_185933 | JGI IMG/M metagenome (GOLD analysis project Ga0163217, IMG submission 185933) | Saline lake microbial communities from Ace Lake in Antarctica - Synechococcus sp. Ace-P (PacBio error correction) | ecosystem: Environmental > Aquatic > Non-marine Saline and Alkaline > Saline ... | reverse complement strand
AGCAGGCCTGTCGACCATTTCCGCCCGGCGACCATGCCAGCACCTTCGGCGGCCAATCCCTTACGCCTGCCGCGCTGCGCTCACCGTGGCCCAGGAACTGGAACGCCGCTGTTGGTGCCGCATGTGGAGGCAGATTGGGTGCTGCTGCAGAAACTGCTGGCTGATTCTGAGTCAGCCGCCGCCCCAGCAGCTCGAAGGGTTGGAGGGGTGGGCTTGCTGCAGGCCTGGTTGCTGCGGCCGATGGCCCGCAGCACCTGAGGTGGTGCGGCAAGGCGATCGAATTTCGGCCTGCTGGTTTGTGCCCGCTGACCGCGGGTGGTGCGCTTTCGTTGCCACCCCTGTGATTCAAGCCCCGCCAGCTGAACCTGCCGTTCACGGCCTGAGCAGGCGTTGCAGGCGGAATCGGCCGCCGCTTGAGTGCCAAACGGCGTCGATGCTTTGCAAGATCGATCGAGCCCTTAGCCGCCGCGGCATTGACCTTGGGCCTGGAGGTTCTGACAGGCCGCCTGGCCGAACTCGGCCATCCCGAACGTCGCAACTTTTGGGCGGCCGTGCGAGATAGGACACAAAGACAAAAACAACGGCAAGGGCCGGATCTGTTCCCTTCTCATGCGCTCTTCAGCCGCCGCTGCGCTTGCGCTGCGGCTCATACCTCCCCCCCACCTTTGGTGAAGCTGGTGCGAGCGGATCCCGGCTGGGCCCAAGCGAGATCCCAGGCGCCCCCAGCTGCGCTTCTTGCTCCAGGGGCTGCAACCCCTGGCCCAACGCCATGCCCTCACTCCGTTCGAGCTGATCACCGCCGCCGCGTTCTGCCTTCGCCGAGGCCGGGCTGGAGCATTGTCGTGCTGGTAGGTGGGACATGGGAGCCGGCTCGATGCCTCCAGCGTGCAAACCCGTCGGCCAGGTGGTGGGCTTCAGCACGATTCGGACGGAAACCTGCGAGATTCGCCATTACCCTCGGCTGATCGCAGCGAAAAGCCGGAGCCCTGAGCCCGGGCGCCGCCGGCAGTCAGCGGCGGGCCCCAGCTCCCGGAGGTGCTGCCGCCCTGCAGCAGCGGGCGGCAGCCCTGGGGTGTTCCTTGCTCTGGGTGGATCCGTTTGAGGTTCTGCGTTGATGAGCTTTTGTGCGGAACTTTGCACTGGCGTAGTGGTTTGCCCGGGCCAGGTTGCAGCGCCTCAACAGCGCCGTTGCCCTCGGCATTTGCTGCAGACGTGGCGGCAGAAGGGCCTGGACGATTTCCCTGGGACCAGGCGATCACGCGGGTTTTGCTTGCGGCCCCGCTGGCCGGCCCGGCTGCAGCCGGCCCTGGTGGCGCGGCCTTACCCCTTGCTGCATCGTGGGGCCCATAACGTTCGGCCGCCGTGGCCTGCAGCGAATTGGATCAGCGGGTGCCCCGATCCGGGCGTCCCATTTTCCTGGCTGTGGGTGGTCGGGCATCCTCGCCAACAAGCAGGCACCCGGAGCTTGCTCGGTTGCCCTCTGGCTCCTGGAGAGCGGGCCTGGCTGGTGCCGGTGCCCGGCCAATCCCAGGGCTGGAATCGCGACCTCCCTGCTGGCCGCCTGCCCCGAGCTGGCGATCAGCTCAAAGCGCGCGGGCCATTTCTGAAGCCCTTGGCCGCCGCTGCCACAGCTTGCCAAGTTAATCCACGCCAGTCGCCAGCTCAGCGCCGGCGCGGCCCGCAGGCTGTGGTCGTGGTGGGTCGCTGTATCTGTGGGCAGCCTGCTCGCTGGCGGCAACTTCAGCAACACGGCGAAAGCTGAAGGGTGAGGAATGGACCCGTTCCGGGTGAGAGTGAGCGGTGGTTGCGAGATTGAAGAGATGGCTGCGAATCGACACGGCCAGCGCCCGGAGCTGGTGCTCCGCCTCGGGGCCGTTGCGCTTGTCTTGCCTGGCGCTTGTATTCCAGCAACCGCTGCTGGCGGTCCGAGGGCAAGGCCTGTTCCAGGACCGGGTCGACTACACCTCACCGATCAGGAGCGGCACTTGGATTTCAAGTGGCCAGGCCCTGGCTTCAGTTCCTTTGCCGGGGCCACCGCGCCGATGCCAACCTTCGCCGGCGCCGACCTGCGCGGGTTTCGATCCTCACCCAGGGCCAGTTTTTAGCGGGCGATTTTCCGTGGGCCGATCTCAGCGATGCCCTGATGGACCGCGCGTCGACTTCAGCGGTGCGATTTCAGCGGTGCCCTGCTGCGCGGCGGTGATTGGAGCTGGCAGCAACTTCGGTGAGGCCCGCATCGAGAACGCCGACTTCAGCGAGCCCTGCTCAGATCGCGCCGACCAACGGCAACTTTGCCTGCTGGCCCATGGCAACCATCCGGTTCACGGGCGTCACCACCCGACTCAGCTCGAATGCCGTTGACCCCGGGCTGCCTGCAATGTGGCGTTTTCCTCAATGCTTGCTTTCAGCGCTTTCGCTCAGCCCAGCCCGTAACATTGCCTGGTTGAGCAGTCCGGCCGGCGGTCATAGCAATGTTTGGCTGACCACCTGGTCGGCAATCGACCACACCGGATTTCCGCCGTCCTCGACGGTTGAAGACGTGGGGGTTGGAAACAGCAGGCCGCCGTTTGGTGGACCTTCAGCGATCAGCTCGCAAGGGACCTCTGCCGCGCGCCAGCGCACAGCGGAAGGCCGCCAGCCGCTTGGCTCCCCTGTTTGCCGCACCCCCTCCAAGGTGGCCAGAGGCAGATCCTCGCCCCAGCGCTGTTTCAGGGCCGAGAGAAGGGTGCTTCCGGTTGGGGCAGCAAGCATCTGCAGTAGTTCCAGCCCGGGTCATGGGCCCGCGCATGCAGGGTGGTGTGGTCCAGCAGAAGTACCCGGCAAGCGGCAGCCCCCGCTGGCCCTGTTCCGGCGCCTGCAGATGAGGGTCCGCCAGATCCGCCACAGGTGGGGCAGGATTTCGAGGCGTATGCGGGCGCCGCCACAGCAGCAGGCGATGGCACGGGCCGCTGGGGCAGCCGCTGCTCCTTGGCCGCCGATGGCTGGCATTTGACGGGCCACAGCTTCCTCCAGCAGGCAGGAGGCTGTGAAGCACAGGCTGTGCCAGGCAACATCCGGCGGCTTCGAGGCGCGCTCCCAGTGGGCTGAACTCCACACCCAGTTGCTGCCAGTTCACGGCGGCGGCGTGGGCAGCGGACCGCCGGATGATGCGTTGGTTTCCGTAGGCATGGTTGATCGGCCGGCTTTGCTCTTCCATCGAGCTGGAGCAGGCGGGTTCCGCCTCCAGGGTCACCAGCTTCCAGGCCGATCAGATTGCCTGGCATCGCGGCAGGAATTCCCCAGCGCAGGGAAAGCCGATTGCCTCCGGAGCCGCCAGCGATGAAACCCAGCCACGGTGGCGGCTGCGCCAGGTGCTGGGCCAGCCGCAGTAGCGGCCTGAAACCGACAGTTGACGGTCGAGGTCGGCAGCAGGCAGCCCGCTTCGGCCGTGACGATTCCCAGAGGCTGGCCTCGAGCTGGCCGCATCCGGTTCAGGGCCACTGAGGGTCGGCAACCACCCCGCCGCGAGCGGCACGCAACTGGGCCGTAAATTGCCGGTGCCGCTTCCGCGCAGGGTCAACGGAAACACCCTGCCGGCTGGCAGGCCTGGCCACGGCCAGCACCTCCTCGAGGCGGCTGGCTTTGACCACCGCTGGCCATCGCCGCCTCAGCAAGGGCTGCAACACCGGTGAATTAGTCGGAAACAGTCGTCGCGAGAGGCGCGCCAGCCTCTGGGCCCGTCATGCACCAGGTTTTGGCCCTGAGCCGGTGGCCCCGCTGGCCTCGCTGGAGATTCGTTTTCGATCGCCGCCCAACTGGGCTGCACGTGGCCGCTGCAGGTAGAATCCTCGGGCAGGCCCTCAGGGAAGGGGTTCAAGCAGCTTGACGGACACGGCGCAAGAAAAGATGGCGAAGCCCATGGTGAAGCTTGTTTTCTGAAGTGGCCCTCCCCACGGGCAGGGGGCATCCGAGCAGCGGGACTGCAAGGCCGGAGCCTCCAGGCACCTCCCCTCCTGCCGGGGGCAACCACTGGCCCTGGCGCAGCACCGCCGCGCGGGCAGCGGGCCAGCAGGGTCTGCTCCAGTTGCTGGCGGCCAGGAGGGATCAGGTCAGCGGGCGCCCCTTTCGCCGCAGCCACCCCGTCCCAGGCCAGCCGAGATCTGCTTGGCAGCGGCCACGGCAAGCCCAGTTGGCGCGATCGAAACCGAAACTCAGCGAGGCCAGCCGGGGCCACCGGCTTCAGGGCCAAAACTGGTGATGACGGGCCAGAGCTGGCAGCGCCTTCGCGGCGACTGTTTTGAACTTACTTCACCGGTGTTGCAGCCCTTGCTGAGCGGCCGATTGGACCCAAAAGCTGGTGGTTCAAGCCAAAGCCGCCGCCTCGAGGAGGTGCTGGCCGGTGGCAAGGCCTGCAGCCGCAGGTGTTCCTGTTTTGACCCTGCGCGGAAGCGGGCACCGGCAATTAACCGGGGCCAGTGCGTTGCCTCGCTTCGCGCGGGTGGTGCTCGACCTCAGTGGCCTGAACCGGATGCGGCAGCTCGAGGGGCCAGCCTGGGATCGTCACGGCGAAGCGGGCTGCCTGGCTTTGGCCGACCTCGACCGTCAACTGTCGTTTCTCAGGCCGCTCACTCGCGGGCTGGCCCCCAGCACCTGCGCAGCGCCACCGTGGCTGGGTTCATCGCTGGCGCTCCGGAGGCATCGGCTCCCTGCGCTGGGGATTCCTGCGCCGATCCAGGCAATCTGATTCGGCCTGGAGCTGGTGAACCCTGGAGGCGGAACCCCGCCTGCCTCCAGCTCGATGGAGAGGCAAGCGGCCGATCAACGATCAACCATGGCCTACCGGAACCAACGGCTATTCTCACGGCGGTCCGCCTGCCCACCGCCGCCGCCGTGAACTGGCAGCAACTGGGGTGGTGGAGTTCAGCCACTGGGAAGCGCGCCCTCGAAGCGCCGGTGTTTGCCCTGGGCACAGCCCTGCTGCTTCCCACACCTCTGCCTGCTGGAGGAAGCTTGTGGCCCGTCAAATGCATCCATCGGCGGCCAAGGAGGGGCAGGCGGCTGCCCAGCGGCCCGTGGCCATCGCCTGCTGCTGTGGCGGCGCCCGATTACGCTCGAAATCCTTTGCCCCACCTTGCTGGCGGATCTGGGCGGGACCCTCATCTGGCAGGGCGCACGGACAGGGCCAGCGGGCGCTGCCGCTGCCGGGAAACTCTGCTTGGAACCACACCACCCTGCATTTAGCGCTGGGCCCATGACCCGGGCTGGAACCTACCTGCAGATGCTGCTGCCCCAACCGAAGCCACCCTTCCTCTCGGCCTGAAACAGCGCTGGGGGCGAGGATTCTGCTCTGGCAACCTTGAGGGGGTGCGGCAAACAGGGGAGCCAGCGGCTGGCGGCCCTTCCGCTGGTGCGCTGGCGCGGCGCAGAGTCCCTTGCCGAGGCTGAATTCGCTGAGGTCCACCAAAACGGCGGGCCTGCTGGTTCAACCCCCCACGTCTCAAAACGTCGAGGACGGCGGACTCGGCTTGGTCGATGCCGACCAGGTGTCAAGCCCAAACATTTTGCATGACCCGGCGGGGACGCTCAACCCAGGCAAGTTACGAGGGCTGGGGCTGAGCGAAAGCGCTGAAAGGCAAGCATTGAGGGAAACGCTAACACTGCAGGCAGCCCGGCGGTCAACCGGCATTCGAGGCTGAGTCGGGTGCTGACGCCGGTGACCGGGTATTGGGTGCATGGGCCCGCAGGGCAAAGTTTGCCGATTGGTCGGCGCGATCGAGCAGGGCATCGCTGAAGGTCGGCGTTCTCGATTGCTGGGCCTCCAACTGAAGTTGCTGCCAGCTCCAAATCCACGCCCGCGCAGGCAGGGCACCCGCTGAAATCGGCACGCTGGAAGTCGGACCCGGTCCATCGGGCCATCGCTGAGATCGCCCCACGGAAATCGGCCCGCGAAAAAAAAAACTGGCCTGGGTGAGGATCGAAACCGCGCAGGTCGGCGGCCGGCGAAGTTGGCATCGGCGGCGGTGGCCCCGGAAAGGAACTGAAGGCCAGGGCCTGGCCACTGAAATCTGTGCCGCTCTGATCGGTGGAGGGATGTAGATCGACCCGGTCCGGGAACAGGGCCTTGCCCTCGAACCGCGCCAGCAGCGGTGCTGGAGATTACAAGCGCAGGCAGGACCAGTCGCCAACGGCCCCGCAGGGCGGAGGCAGCCAGCTCCAGGGCGCTGTGCCGTGTTTCGGATTTCGCAGGCCATCTCTTTCATCTCGCAACCACCGCCTCACTCTCACGGAAACGGGTCCATTCCTCACCCTTCAGCTCGCCGTGTTGGCTGAGTTCGGCCCAGCGAGCAGGGCTGCCCAAGCAGATACAGCGACCCAGCCCGACCAACAGCCTGCGGGCCGCCGCCGCGCTGAGCTGGCGACTTGGCCGTGGATACTTGCGCAAGCTGTGCAGGCGCGGCCAGGGCTTCAGAAGATCGGCCGCGGCGCTGACGCTGATCGGCCAGCTCGGGGCAGGCGGGCAGCAGGGGAGTCGCGATTCCCACTGGGATGGCCGGGGCACCGGCACCAGCCAGCCCGCTCTCCAGGAAGCCAAGGCAGGGCACCGAGCAGCTCGGGTGCCTGCTTTGTTGGGAGGATGCGCCGAACCACCCACAGCCAGGAATGGGACGCCCCGGATCGGGGCAACCCGCTGATCAAATTCCGCTCGCAGTGGCCACGGCGCCGAACGTTATTGGCCCCATCGAGCAGCAGGGGGTAGGCCGCGCCACCAGGCCGGCTGCAGCCGGGGGCCGGCCAGCGGGCCGGCAGCAAAACCCGCGGTGTGATCGCCTGGTCGGGATCGTCCAGCCTTCTGCCGGCAAAAACGTCTGCAGCATGCGAGGGCAACGGCGCTGTGAGGCGCTGCACCTGGCCGGGGCAAAACAACTACGCCAGTGGCAAAAGTTCCCCCGCACAAAGCTCATTCACCGGCAAGACCTCAAGGCGGATCCCAACCCAGAGCAAGGAACACCCCAGGGCTGCCGCCGCTGCTGCAGGGCGCAGCCACCTCCGGGAGCTGGGGCGCGCTGGACTTGCGGCGGCGCCGGGGCTCAGAGGGCTCCGGGCCTTTTCGCTGGCGATCAGCCCGAGGGTATGGCGAGATACTCGCATGGCGATGCCGATCGTGCTGGAAGGCCCACCCACTGCCGATCGGGTGCACGCTGGAGGCATCGAGCCCGGCCTCCCAGTCCCACCTCCAGCACGGACAATTCCCAGCCCGGCCTCGGCGAAGCCAGAAACGCGGCGGCGAGTGATTCAGCTCGAACGAGTGAGGGCATGCGTTGGGCAGGGGTTTGCAGCCCCTGGAGCAAGAAGCGCAGCTGGGGCGCTGGATCTCGCTTGGGCCCAGCCGGATCCGCTCGCACCAGCCTCCACCAGGTGGGGGAGGTATAGAGCCGCCAGCGCCAAGCCAGCGGCGCTGAGAGCGCCATGGAGAAGGGAACAGATCGAGCCCTTGCCGTTGGTTGCCGCACCTGCACGGCCGCAAAGCGACGTTTCGGTATGGCGAGTTCGGCCCAGGCGGCCTTGCAGACGCTTCCAGCCCAGGTTCAATGCCGCGCGGCTGAAGACTCGATCAGATTCTGCAAAAAGCTATCGACGCCGTTTGGCACTTCAAGCGGCGGCGATCGGCCTGCCAACGCCTGCTTCCAGGACGTGACACGGCCAGGTTCAGCTGGCCGGGGCTTGAATCACCAGGGGTGGCACGAAGCGCACACCCGCGGTCCAAGCGGGGCACCAAACCAGCAGGCCCGAAGTCGATCGCCGCGCACCAACCTCAGGTGCTGCCGGGGCCATCGGGCCCGCAGGCCACCAGGCCCTGCAGCAAGCCCAACCCCTCACCCCTTCGCAGCTGCTGGAGGGGCGGCGGCTGACCAGATCAGCCAGCAGTTTCTGCAGCAGCACACCCATCTGCCTCACATGCGGCACCAACAGGCGGCTTTCCAGTTTCCTGGGCCCACGGTTGGAGCGCAGCCGCGGGCAGGCTAAAAGGGATTGCCGCCGAAGGTGCTGGCATGGTCGCCGGGGCGCGAAATGGTCGACGGCCTGCTTGACGGCAAAGCGCCCCGATCGCGATGCCACCGCCAAGCCCCTTGGCCAGCTTGTCGGCATCGGCTCCACCCCAAGCTTCTCGTAACCCCAGAGGCGTCCGCTCCGGCCCATGCCGATCTGCACCTCATCAAAGATCAACAGGATGTTGCGCTCATCGCAGAGCTGGACGCACCCGCCGGAAGAAGGCCGGATCGCCGGGTTTTACCCCCCCTCACCTGAGGGGCTTCGAGATCACGCAGCACCCGGGGGCCACTGCTTCGGCTTCGCAAGCCAAAAGCCTCAAAAGCCTCAGGGTCGTTGTAAGGAAAGAGAAGGGAATCCTTCCACCATGCGGCTCGAAAGCCCTGGTGGTTAGCGGGGCTGACCGGTGCCTCACCGCCGCCAATGTGGCGCCGTGGAAGCTGGGCCTGGCGCCGTGAGGATGACCGGCCGCTCATGGCCTCGCCACGAGATGGCCATGCTTTGCGGGGCCAGCATTGATCGCCGCTTCGTTGGCTCGGCTCCCGGAATTACAGAAAAAGACGCGATCGGTGCAGCTGCGCTGGTGATCCAGGTGCGAGCAGTTCCTGTTCCGGGATTCCTGTACAGGTGGAGACATGCTGTAGGCGCCCGAGCTGGCGGCTCAGGGGCCCGACGCATTCACCCGCATCGCTATGGCCAAGAGGCGCAGGGTTTGGCCGATGCCGGCGACGCAATCGGAGGTTAGCGATTTTTCCGCGGACTGTCCTTGACCCAGACCCCCTTAGCCCCTCCACCAGCTCAAGGAGGAAAACCGGGTGTAGGTGTTCCATCACCGCACTTTTGTGGCGTCGTGGCGGACTCGCCTGGGGCGAGCCAGGGCTGTGCGGCCAGGTTTGCAATTGGGAGCGGTGGGACTTAAAAGAACCCACAAACCCGAAGGCGCTCGATTTTGAGTCGAAAGTCCGTCTACCATTCCGGCACCTTCCCATGGGCAAAACTTTAGGCACGCGCCTGTGCTCAGACTTCAACGCGACGGATCGCGGCGCGACACTGTTGAGCTTTGCCTTCGCGAGGTCGGAGTTAGCCCCCGATCGAGGTGGCAAAGCCCTGCACGGCGTGGATGCCTCGGCCGCCAGGCCCGCCAGGACCATGCCGCAGAGGCGCCGCAGTCGTGCCTTTCACTGGCGCTCCGCTGAGCTGGGGACGCCCTCTAACAAGGCCGGTTTGCCGTTGGACGAATGTGGCCCCATGCGCTGCAGTTCGGCCACGTGCTGGAGGCGCGTTCTCGAAGATTTCTCACCACCATTGCTGGGTGCCGGGATCGTGGCCAACAGGCTCATAAAGGCGCCTGCAGGTCTGTGGGGAACCCGCGGAAAGGGTGGGTGCAGATGTCAACGGGACGAGGTACGCCTGGATGGATGGTGAGGCCGGCTTCGGGAAAGCCGTGAACGAACAGGCCGGCATCTTCGAAGCTTGGTGATCACAGCGCTGAGATGGTCGGTCGCGACGGGCCAGAACGGTCAGCTCCGAGCGGTGTGATCCGCAGCAGCCAGCCAAAACAGGGTGCCCGGGCTTTTCGATGCGATCGGGGATCACGGCGTAAATCGGCTCCATGCAGGGGCCTTGACGCCAAACCGATGGTGATCGTCGGGGTCCGGCGCCATGCACTTCTTCCGCCCATCGCCACCAGAAGACCGGCGAGAATCCACCACCTCAGGTTCGAGCGGCAGCGTTCTCGATCACCGTCTCCCCATCGGCCAGGGGCGAGCGGCATCATCAGGGTTTTCGGTGCCCCCAACGCTGGGTCAAATCCAGCAGATGCGTCCCACCGAGAGGCGGATTGCGCGGGCCTGGAACGGCCGCCTGAAACGATTTTCCGTGCTCAATGACCACCGAGCCCCGAGTGCTTTCAGGCCCCTTGACATGAACCGCGACGGGCGCGAGCCGATCTGGCCAGCCCCCTGGCATGGGATCTGGCTACACCGAGCCGGCGAGGAGAGGGCCCGATACAGAAAAAGCTGGCACGCAGGCTGCTGACAGCTCGTAGGGCGGCATGGCCCGGCTCAGGTGGCTGGCGTCGAGGCTCGACCCATTCAGGGCCGCTTATTCACCTTTTGACGCCAAAGGGCCATTCAGGTGTATTTCCCCATGGCCGCAATGTCGGGAGAGGGGGACGTGCTGAGGCGCAGAAGGATTCTTTTGTGAGGCAGGCAAGCCGGCCTCAACACCAGAGCGGAGTTTTTGGCCCCCGTTAACGCGTACTTCACCAAGCCAGGCGACGCCACCGGAGGATCTCCAGCTGGGGTGTTAAGCAAAAGCGGGGAGCCACGGTGGGCGTCAGGAGCATGGCTCTAGGGCATGGATTTGTTGGGCATCTTGACAACCAAGCCCACGGATCGTCTAGGCGTCCGCCAAGAAACTGTCTTATCTAGGTCACGAAATTCAATTCAGGAGGTTCAGCTGCAGGGTGAAACAGCTTCGGCAAACCCAGCCTTCAGCCCCCGCCGGGAGATGGGGGGGATGGGGCACCACAGATTTTATGGTTTGGAGCCACTTCGTGGCGGGGCCAGCGGATGTGGCGATTGGTAGCGCGCTAGTTTCAGGTACTAGTGCAGCAATGTCGTGGGAGTTTTTCAAGTCTCCCCATCCGCATTTTCACTCCAGCTTCCCAAACGTTGGTACTGTTTCTTTGCCCGGTGTTGGGTCCCACTGACCGCGACCAGATTTCCGATGATCGTTCCTCAAGATCACCAATGCGTCCGGATTGTGGTGCGGGAAAAAATGGCAAAATTCCTACGAAAGCCTCACCCCCGAACGCCTTCGATCCAAATCACATTGAAGGACATCGTGGTGAAGAAGTTGGTGGAGAATCTCAACAGGGAAGGCCTGAAAGGAGAAGTGGCCTCGATTCCAGGGCATTGACCTGGGTAGAGGCGAATCTGCTGGCCTGGAAGAGTCCACCATTGGTTGTCGCCATCAGCACTCTGAGGCCGCTGATCACAGCCGCGCCATCCGCTTGTGGCCCGATTCCGGGCCTTGGCAAAAATCTGAAGGGGCAGGCGTGAGGCGGGCCGCTGCTTGCCTTTTGAAGGCACCCCAATCTGCTCGAAGAGGTCATCAGCCTTGGCCTGGCACCCAGGAGAGGTGGGCCACCCCGGCCTGCTGCAGCGGCATCTTGCCTGGGGCCCGCATGCCGGCCCTTCGCCCCGTGTCCGAAGTCGGGTGCTGGCCGCCGTCGCCACCACGGCCCATCCCGACGGGGTGGTGTCAGCCTGGCCTGGCCCGATCCGGCCGCTGAGGGCCAATCGGCTCGTTGCTTGGCGCTTCGATCATCTGCAGGATCCGGCAACCTCGGCACCTGATTGCGCCACGCCCTGGCCGCCGGGGTGGAGGCTCTCTGGCTCGCGGCGGGCTGATCCCTTGGCAACCCAAGGTGCTTGCGGGCCTCCGCAGGCGCGCCCTTGGCCTGCCGGCTGCAGCGGTTTGAGGCCCTGGCTTCGCGCGGTTATTGCCAGCAGGCGCGCCAGCAGGGGTTCAGGTGGCGGCCAAGCGTGGTTCCAGCAGGGCGACGCGATGGCCAGCCGCCACCCCAAGCCACTCCGTATTGGCAAGCTCGATGGGACCCGCCCCACCGTGCTTGCTGCTCCCGGCAATGAAGCCGCAGGGGTGGCCGCCCCCCGATCTACTGGGCTGCCTGCAGCCACCCACGTCACCATTCCCCACAGCCGCGCCGTCGAGTCGCTGAACGTGGCGGTGGCGGCCGCTCCCCTTGCTATGGAGCGCTTGGCGCCAGGCAACACAGGAGGAGGAATTTGCCGGCTATTAGCAGCAAACGCACCACTGTGAGTTTCGGGACTTCGGATGTGAATTTCGGATTTCGCGGGCCGGCTACGGCGGCTTCGATTGCCGCCAAGCACGCGGCCCGATCACGGGCTGGCGCACCGCCATCGTCGAATCACGCGACATGGGGCGGCACCTGCGTTGAAACCGAGGCTGTGTGCCCCCTCCAAGGCCCCTGCTGGCCGCCAGTGGCGCCGGGTGCGGGGGAAAACTGCGCCGGGACGTTGAGGCACCTCAGGGGGTTTGGCATCCATGCGGCCAAACCGGTTTTCCGCTTTCGAACGCCAGGCAAATTCGCCCGACCAAACGCCCAACCAGCTTGTGGCCGCCGGGAATTCGCGCCACCTCACCAAAAAACCCTGGAGCGCTCCGGCCACCAAAAGATCCTGCGGCGGCAAGGTCGGGCTCGAGGGCGGGCCCAGCGGGGGCGGTGCCGCAGGCCAGCGGCGTCGAGGGGGGAAGGTTTTTACAAGCCGGGCCAAGGAGGTGATTTCATTTCGCCCCACGGTTTCCCGGACCCGTTTGTCCCCACCGGGCATTTTCAAAAAACACCAAATCCCCTCCTTTTCCCTTG
>Ga0163217_1104752_pt1 | contig 12443 bp, 18 predicted proteins | sample SynspAceP_FD_185933 | JGI IMG/M metagenome (GOLD analysis project Ga0163217, IMG submission 185933) | Saline lake microbial communities from Ace Lake in Antarctica - Synechococcus sp. Ace-P (PacBio error correction) | ecosystem: Environmental > Aquatic > Non-marine Saline and Alkaline > Saline ... | reverse complement strand
TCCCAGCCCCTCTGCTGCCGCCCCTTGATGCTGCGCTTGCTGGGTGCTCGATGTCGATGGTTGCTCACCGACGCGTGCCTTATACGGATCGGAAGCGAGCCACTCAACGCTTCGATGTGCCGCGATCCTGCGATTCCGCTTGATTCCAGTCGCTGGGCATCGAGTGGCCGTGTCTCAGTGGCGGCCGGGGCGAGCCACCCCAGCTGCGGGCGGCCCCATCTCGGCATTCGCACTGCTTGGTGGAACAAGACAATGGCCGCGCATCGTCGAACTGGCTGCTTTGGTGGTGTGGCGCGGAGCAAGACGCCTACGTTTTGGCGACGACCTCAATGATTCTGGTGGTGCGGATCACGTTGGCCTGCTGCTCACCCCGGCCGACGCCACCCGACTGGTTTCTGCCGCCGGGCCTATCTGGTCTACCAGAAGCCCGCGCCATGGCCAATCCCCGCTCTGGCTGAGCGCCTCCTGACCGCATGGCCGACATGGAGGCCCTGTTGAGCCAGGCTGGACGGACCGCAATGCTTAAAGCTCGAAGGAAAAGGATGCCAGTGGTGCTGAGGCCTGAGGACGCGGTATCCAGCCCAGACCACAGGAGCAGCAGGCGCTGGCCGGCTACGCCGCCGGTTGCATCAGCCTTCCACAGCCAGCCCTTCGCTCCCGGGCTTGTGCTGATCTCTGGGAGGAGGACGGTTTTGTCTCAGCCCATGGTCTGCCGGCCTTTCACACCCCGGCGCCGGCGTGAGCGCGAAAAAAATCCTCGCACCACTACGCCACGACATCCAGCTGAAGCGCATGGCGGACTGCCCCTGCATCGCAGCGCCCCTGCCCTTGCTGCTTGAGCATGCCTCAAGTGTCCGGGGTCGGGTTCGAGGACTCCCAAGCCGTTGGTCGAAGCCTTCCTTTTGCATTGGGACCGCTAAGAAGCCCATGGGGACGGCGAACGGTTTGACCTTCCGGCGCTGGCGATCGTCCCCTGGATCGGGGGGGGGGGGGGGGGGCCTATGCCCCGCTACCCTGCTGGAAGGCCCCGATCGGCAGCAAGAGCTGCTGAAGCAGCTCGCCCCCACCCTGTGTTGTGCTGGCCCACAGCTGGGACAGGGTTGGGAGCCGAGCACGTATCTGCCGGCCCTGCCTCTCCGCCCATCGAGGCCATCGGGCAAAGGGGGCTTCCGCTTCGGGTGATCTGGTGCGGCCATTGATGGATCCGAAGTTGCCCGGGGCTTCACCCGACTGGATCGTGCGCCTGCAACGTCCATCGCTCCAAAAAACCCCGGGGTTCCTGGATTTCCTGCGCACCTTGAGGAGCTCTGCATGGCCTGGTCCAATGTCCTTTCGCACCCATCTGGGTTACGCATGGCCTGATCTCAAACCTGCCACGGACGGGTGGACCGCAGCATGGACCTCTCCGGGTTGCGCTCTGGCCAAGGTCGATGTCGAGTCAAACGAGTGAGGCCAACGCCTGGCCCTCAGTCCGCCAGGCTGCTTCCCTGCTCGATACCGGGCGATCAGTACAGGCGACACGACAGCGGCCCTGCGCTTGCTGCTCCAGCCCACTGGGATTGATCAGGTCAAGAGCCCGGCGGAAAGATGCGCTTATCCTCCGTTGTGATTTCTCCGCGTGATGCGTCGCCAACTGACTCCGATCAGTCCGCGCTTCCGGCCGCTGCCTCTGGGGCGGCCTGTTTGAGCGCCTCGTCGCAGACCCACCGAGGCCATCGATCTACACCTTCATCGTGCCTCCCGCCCAATCAGCAGACTTCGAAAACTTGCTGGCAAACCGCCGGCCAGCGGGCCATGCATTTGATCCCGATACCCTCGCCTGTGAAGGGGTCGGCGAAATACCGGCAGTTGGGCCCCAGCACGATGTGCTGATCCGCGATGAAAGGGGGCGATGTGATCGCTCGGTGTTCCTGGGGCGGAACGGGCTGCGCGAAAGAGGCGGAACGCCGATGGCAGTTGGGTTCTACCGGGGCTTGCAAGTCTCCGCCACCCATCCGCTGCTGGGTCAAGCCAATTTATACTGGAGCCTGGCCAAGGGCAAGTTCGGGTCCGCGCCACATCAGTTGAAACTTGCGCCTTATCCGGCCTGTTGATCGACCTGGAGTGAAACCTTTTGCAGCTGGAGGGGATAGATCGCGGCCAGGAAATAGCCGAACAGCGGTGAGGATGGGGACCTTCATCATCCCAGCTCCACCATTGGAAGCCGAGTAAGTAGAGGAAAACAGCGCCGTGCTGCTGTTAAGGCCAGTTGCCCGACCCATCTCCTGTCCGCTCCAGGCTGAGGGCTGTGAGCCGTGTTTTGCGCAGCACTCGGCGGATCATCAGCACAGGAAGTAGACGACCAGCGGCAAGGGGAAACGACCCCGTTCTCTGCCCAGATCTGCAGCAACAGATTTGGAAAATGGGTGAGAAAGCGGCCGGTCACCTCGGGGGTGCAAAAAGAGTTGCCAGGAGTTCTGAAAAAGGCCGAACCCCATAGATGAACCGGTTTCTCCCCCATGAACGTCAGTCCGAGATAACACCCCCAGACCGACACACTGCCGATGTGTTGGCGTATGTCTCCGCCCGTAGATTGTTGAAACCAGGCCGTAGCAGCTGCCCGGGCGCTGATCTCCACGACCAGGACGATGGCCAAGAAGCGAGAGCGAACCGCACAGCAGCCAGCCGGAGGCCCCGCGCCGGCAGCTGGAGAGCCGGATGCGGTTGATTCAGCAGAAGCGCCAGCAGCAGGGCCAGGGGCACTCAGGCCCCCAGGGCCCCCGAGCAGGGTGTACCCTCCCAGGATCATGCTGGCGGCGAGCACGCCAGCATCGTCAGCCACCAGCGCACCGACGCGACCCAGCAACGCGGCCATCACACCGCAGAGGGCGCCCACTTCACAGCCAGGCAGGCCGTCTGTTCTTGGGTGAGGCTGTGGGCCTGAACTCGATCGCCCACCAGGCGAAAATCGATGATCACTTCGGCGTTGAGCAGGCACGGCCAGCAGCAGGCCCCACTCACTAGGGCGGCCGTGCGACGCCAGCCGCTGGCCGCTGGGCGGCCTAAGCCCACCAGGAAAGCGATGATTGAATCAGTACGTAGTCCATGTGCGAGACCGGTCGGACCGTCCTCGAGCACGATTCCCCGCACATTCAGCGCCAGAATAGCCCAGTGCTTCCCCACGACCAGGCAGGCGCTGGTTTAGGCGCAGGGTTCGATGGCGAGCCAGATCGTGGTGGCTCCGGCGCTTTAAAGCGTCTTGCCGTCTTCGATTGACAGCCATTCACAACGCGCCAGCACCAGGCTGCCCGTCGCTGATCAGTGGACACCAAAAAAACTGGCGCTAGTCGGTGCCTGTCTCGGATCCGCTCGTTTCAATGGAGGGCTGGCAAGAGGGCAGAGGTTCGCGTGATGGTGAGCGACCCAGAAGCTGCAAGCCGCAGGAAAGCCGAACAGCAGGGTGAGCATCGTCACCTTTCAAGCGTCTCAGCCTCGAAAGATGTTTTGAAGATCAGCAGAAACAGGCAGCTGGCCAGCAGCGCCGGGCCCGGATCAGAGATGGCCTTGGCCATCGATCGCCCGTGCCACTGCTGCGCGCCTCACAAGCCGTTTCAGCCGAACCGAAGACCAGACCGCCGCCAGGTCATCGCGCACACTGATCAAGCCTGAGTCGGCCACGATCTGTACGATGAAGTATTGGGCGTGGCTCACTGATGCCCCACATCCGGTCGTCGCAGAAGCGACATCGCTGCTCCGTATACCCTCCCGAAAAAAACCAGAAGCCCGCTCCAGGAAGGGCAGGCCGATATAACAGGCCAGCACGGTGAGCGGGCCTCATCCCCCACTGGGATTTTCCGCTTCGAAAAAACCGTATGCAGCAAGCGTGAGTCAAGCCCTCTGATGTCAGCAGGACCAGCCAGCGCCGCACTCCGATCCACCAGGGCAGCCTGCCGGGGCCGCCACCAGTCCCCGCGGGTGATGGCCATCCGCTCTTGCTGTGTGGGAGGGACTGGGCGCGGGAAGCAGCAGAGCTTGCTGCGCACCAGCAGCGAGGCAGCAGCATGCCAGCCGTGAGCCGGGTGCGAAGGCCGCGATGGGGGGGCCCCCCCCCCCCCCCCGGCGGCCTGGGGGGTTTTGGGGGGGGGGGGGGGGGCCGCCAGCGTCATCAAAGATCCGCAGACTCCCGCTGCTGCGGATTCGCCACAGCAGCGCTCGACAGAGGCTCAACCACAGAGAAGAAGCCGTCTGGTTCACGCTCAGGCAGCCGACCCGGAAGATTGGCCGGGCCCAGACTGGCGAGATAGCCGGCAGATCGCCTGCCCTGCCCAGATGGCCTGCAGCGAGACGCTCAAGGGTGAGGTTGAAGACAAAAACCGATCACAGCGCCACCGCCGATGGCCACCAGGGATAGCCTGCCAGTGCCGCAAAGCGTCGCCCCAGCGCCAGCTCACGAGGCCGGTGATCACCTACGATGTACGCATGTGAGAAAAGGGCTTGGGCCCTCGTTGCAGCCACCACGCCACGGCAGATTGAGCAGCAGAATCAGGAATCATGTGCCAGTGAAGGTCTTGGGCTTCCCGGGCTGATCGCAGCCTCAGCACCAGCCAGAGCAAGGCCCACCAGGCACTGGTCCAACATCGCTTGAGTTCCCAGGCCATCAAAACACGCCCAGGACCAAGCAGAACATCGCTGCTTCCGCTCCAAAAGGTTCGCGGTGCCCGCTCGATCAGCCTTGATCTCTCGGCATGGGCTCGACCCACCAGCTGGGCTCCCTCGCCTGCTTCGCGTCGAATTGGGGCCTGCCTCAGACATCGATGGCGGCCAATTCGAGAGGTCAGTGGCACCCAAGAATCTTGCCCCCGCAGCCAAACAGGTGGATGGTACCAAGCTCTGCTAGGCTGAAGCCTCAATCAGCAGCAGGGCTGTGCCAATCAAGTTGGGGATCAAAGCTGAGCCCATATTGAAATTGACAAAACCTCAACTACTTGGCGCATCTCTGCAGCCAAAGATTGGCTGTTGTTCTGAAATCTACGTTCAGGATCACAAAGGTTGCTGCGATCGCGAAAATGCTGGGTTCCCAGCAGGAGGCTTCTGGGTGAGGGAGGCGATTGCAGTGGCCGGATCAATTCCTGCACCGTGTAATCGGCGGATGAACGGAAAAGTCTGACTGTTGCCAGCGACCGCTTGATCACGCTCAATAGCCACCACAGGATCGTATCGAAATAGGGCGGAGCGCTCTTCTTGGCAGAGTTGCTGGAGCATCCCGTGGAGCAGAGGTCTGTTGCACGCAGGAAGCTGGTCTTAATTGCTTTGTAGTTTTTGCTGGGGATAATTTTGGCGGGAAAGAACCTCTTGAGAAGCCCGAAGTGCATGGCCAAGGGACGCCAAAACGATCCGGTGGCTCGTCTGGTCTGGTGCTCCGCTGTTAACAGGCTGTGCCGCCATCGGCTGTAGGCGAGAGCCAGGCAGGCATTTTTAGAACGATGAAATACCGCTCGGACAGAGAGAGTTGATCAGATCAATCAGGACCAGATCAGCCCTAGAAATGTGGCGCGCCAGCAAAGCAGCTTAGCCTTCCTGCTGTGGGATCGAGCGCAGCTCCTGATGCAGGCGTGAAAGGCGCGATTCTTGCCGCTTCTCTCACCAGCGCCAGGCCAGAATGGTCACAACGCCAGGGCCAGTGCAACGCTGAAGGCAGGGAAGCCCCGTGAAGCCGCCTTGATCACGCCGACGACTGCTGAGGTTCAATCCAGGCGGTTCGACCGCCGCCGCCGCCGAAACAGGGCGATGCAGCACGGCCAGGCAAAGTCACGACACCAATAAGATGCAGTCCATGCGCCGCGGACCCAGGCAAGGTGCGCCTGGCGAAAGTCTAGGGCAACCAGGTGCGGCATAGAAACCAAGCCGAAGTAATCGCTCAGGACAGCAGCAGCAGCGAATAGGCCAAAACCAAGGCGAAGTCTGTGATTTCGTATGGCGGATGCCAGCCCGGCACGCTTGTGATCGCCACAGCAAGGTCATTCTTGTCACCGCTGTTTTGCGAAACAGCAGGCCCAGCGTAGGGCCTGACCTCCTGGCATACAGGCTGAATAAGGGCTGGTGCAGAAACAGAATCGGATCACTGGCCGTGAAATCCGCCGCCGCGTGCCACGCGCCATGCAATCAGCTCAGCCAGGCTGAACAGGCTCAGCAGCCGGGTGGATATCTCAACAGACCCGAACAGGGGCCGCATCCAAGGCTTTCAGCAGAAACCAAATGGAAAGGAGGGTGGTGTCTGAAAATCCCATATCTTGAAAAAGATCCGCCCATGACTCGACGCTGCAGCTCATCTAACAGCTCATTCGTGGCCAATAGGAGTAAGCCTAAATAATCGCGCGAACTCAGAAGACTAGGGCCATCAGACCACCAGCTCAGAATGAAAGCGGCTGCAGCCCTTCCGTGCCTTGGTGAGGGAGCACGCTTGATCCAGTGGTGGATCTGGTTGTGGACCGCTTCATCTGGGCCGACAGGCTGCTCATGCAGGGCTCAATCGGTGCCAGGGCCGGGTTCGAGTCTTCGGGCCCATCCCTTCCAAACTTCCCACCGCGATCGAGGATCTTCTCGCCTGCTACCGAAACAGTGGTGATCGTGCTCGCGAATCTGGCGTCGCGCAATTGATCGCAATCGCCCAGGTTCGGGCCGGCGCACGCCGCCGCACCGCATTGGCCGGGGCTGCGGGGGCTGCCACCGCGGCCACCGTGGCTGTCCTCGCCATCGACCCGAGTAGGCGATCCACCGCTGGCTCCCGCCGGATGAACCGCCACGCTCTGGGGATGTCGCCCGATCAGCTCCGCGGCCAGTTCCGAGAGAAAACACCACGCACCGCCGCCTCGCGCATGCCGCCCCAGAGCCGCCTTTCGCTGGCGTGGGAGAGAACAGCCGCTCCTGGCGCGGGTTATACCCACGTAGCAAGGCGCCGCTCCTCCTCCAGGCGAGGGATCCTCCAGATCGGTGCTGCGGGAAGAAGACCCCTTGCTCCAGCCCACGAGGCAGACCACAGGAAACTCAGGCCTTGCTGCGTCAGGGTCATCAGGAGTGACCGGTTGTCCTCGTTTTGTCCTGCTTCGGCGCGCTGGCCAGGGCGGCAGAGCCAGACCCCCAGCGAGCCCTCCTCGTTTTCTTCCTGTATTGGAGGCGCATTGACGCAGCTCCTACAGGTTTGCGCCGGCCGCTTCTTCGCCTCATCAGTGCCCTCGGGTGATCAACTCGCCAGGTAGCCGCCTTTCCATCACCCGTTGCACCAGGCTCCGAGGGGGCGCGCCTGTATGCGGCTGCCCATATCCCCGAGCGGTTCGCTTAACTGCAACATCCCTGGCGGAGCGGCCTGCCAGGGAACGCACGGCCCTCGGACGCTTGACCACCTCCCCCAGAGCGGGCAGGACCCAGCGGGCGAGCGTCGGTGAGGCGCTGCACGGTGGTTTTGCCGATGTCCGCTGCCGCGGCGAATTCAGCACCCGCAGAGGCTACTCGTCGCCGGTTCACAGCAGGCGCAGGTAGCCAGCATGTCCTTTGATCTCGCGCCGTCGTAGAAGCGCAGCCCCCCCACACACATGTTAGGATGCCCAGCGCACAGCGATTGCCTCCATCGCCCGCTCTGGCGTTGTGCGATAGAGGATGCCATGTCGCCCCAGCCTCAGCTCGGGTGGGCCGCCTCCAGCATCCGCAGGTCGGTGCACACCCGCTTCGGCTCGGCGATCTCGTTCGTCGCAAGGGCGGGTGAGGGTGATCAGTTCGCCTTCGCCGCGGTGTGCCGCAGCACCTTGTCGATGCGCTCGCGTTGGGCGATCCAGGCGTTGGCCGCCGCCAGGATCTGGCGGTGGAGCGGTTATTCTCCTCCAGCTTCACCATCGTGCGGTTGCTTCGTCTCTGGCCCGATCGCCGGAATGTCGTCCGGGAAGCCCATCAGGATCGTGAAATCGCCGCCCGAAGCTTAGATGCTTCTGGTCGGCGTCGCGAACGACGAACACCGAGCGCTGGCCCCAGTCGTCAACTGCTCGGGTCCGGCCCGCCGTGACCAGCAGCTTGTCAGTCGGTAACTGGGTGGCGCGTCGGTCCTGGTACTCATCCACACACGTGGCGGAAACGGCCGTGCCAGTAGTGACGCACCTGTTCGTGCTCTGCAGCAAGTTGGACGGCAGCCGCCGCAAGATCGTCGAAGTCGAGGCGGTTGGCGGCCAGGGCGCGCGGTAGAGCCTGTAGGCCTCGGCCTCCTTGCGGCCCACGCATCCCTTCGCCTTCGGCCTCCATCACAATCGGGCAGGCCAGCCCTGCGTTCTTGGCATTGCATCGCCCAAGCGCACCTTCTTGGCTTCAAAGCGCTGGATCCAGTCCCAGCTCTCTGGTGACGATTTCTTTAACCACGGTCTGGGCGTCATACTTTCGTCGTAGATCGAAGAAACTGACGGGTCCAGCTGAGCCTCGGGGTCCTTTACTGTCGATGTCGAAGCGCAGCAGCCGCGCGAACAGGGCAGGAAAGTGCCGATCCAGAGCTCCTTGGTCACTTCCGTAGGATGCGGTTGCCGCAAGCTGCGCTGCTGCTGGGCATAGGGCTGTTAGGCTGGCCGAACTGAACTGCTGGCCAGCGTGGCCAGGAGCAGCTCCAGTCGGTCCTTCATCTCCCGCGCGCCTTGTTGTGAAGTGACGGCCAGTAAAGCTGTGGGGTCGGCCGCCGTGGTGAGCCGATCAGGTGGGCGATGCGGTGGTGAGAGCTCGCGTCTTGCCGCTTGCCCGCTCCGCCCCCCAGCAAGGGGCCGTGTGGTGATCGACGGCCGGCGCTGGCCTCATTGAGTCCACCAGGAAGCCACGAGTCGGAGGGGTATGACTAGTTTTACTAGGCATAAGTGCAGCTTAGGGTCTGCCTCCGTCATTGACTGCATACATCAGCTCATGAGTGCTTCCATCGTTATTCGCCGAGTGTTTTGAAGCCCATGATGATGTGTGAATAACTTCAATAGTTTTGAGCCCAGTTGTTTAGAGGCGACTCGCCAGGGATTGCTTTTTCTGTATCCTTCGCCAGCTCAGAGGATTTTGCATGTTAAGTCAGTCCGTGCGGTCATTGGCTTGCGTCGAGCCCGCATCCCAACTGGCGACGAGGCGGATGGTAGTCGGAGGGATGGTGTAGTGGGGGGAGTCTATTACGCCGCACTTAATAAACTGCTCGTCAGTACTCTCTTATGCTCGAGTCGATTTGTTCACACACAAGCGTGAATTCGGCTCAGGCCGATCGATCAGGAATTTTGGGAAATCTGGGCGGATTTCTCTATTTCAGAGGATTATGGAGGTGATATTTTCCTGAACAGTTGATATTAAAGTCACAGTTTCTCTTTTATGCGCTGCCTCATTTCATGGACTGTCCCTCGGCGGCGAGCTGGCTTGCGCACGTAGTGTTGCGATCCCGGTAATCACTGCTTCTGGTGGGATGGGTGCCCCCCCCTTTTTTTTCTTGTCTCGCCGTTTTCATCGCCTTTTACGCTTGTCTGGGCCATGTATCTAGCGCTCTGATGGGGCTCGTCCCGCAGGCATGGCACTGGTTGGCGGAGTGTAAGCCTTCTCGTCGCATTCAGCTCTGAGCCGTATGGATTGGCTTGGAACAACTTCGATGGCTCCTTGTGCAATCCTTCTATTGCGTGTCCTCGGTCGCCATCTCGTGGCTAAGCCAGCATGCGTTCGTGCAGAAGGTCTCTACATTTTTCTGCTTCTTTCTGCCTCTTCAGTTGTGGCCGGTCGGTATTTTGCTCGCTTTTGTGCTGCGCTGGTGAAGCTGATGCTCCTCCTGCGCCCCGGTGCATCGCCGCCTCCCTTTGCGCCGTCCATTCTTTAGAGCCATTATCGCTGCATTCTTCTTCCTGCCGCGTCTCACTACCATCAGGTTTGGGTCTATGAAACTTGGTTGGTCTCCTTCTTGGCCAGTGATTCATTGCGGAGATGGCCTCACCCACTGGTTACAAGGAGCTGGGACAGCAGAATATCGACTACCAGACACCCCTGAGTCCTTACTTCCTGTGCACAGTCGAAATGCTATCGGGGAACTTCTGCCTGAATGAAAATTACCTATCATTCCTCGTGTTGGGTGTTTGCAGCCGCTGTTATTTGCTCTCGTTGGTTCCTTCCAGGAGCTCCTATCCGGCGCGCCCTTTTCTGAGTGTTTCTTGTTGCTGCCGCTCTGCTGGTCTTGCTACTGAATCAATCTGCTCGGAGCATCCCGATCTTGGGGCCATCCTTTGGTTTGCCTGTGTACGTTCTCGGCTTGCTTCGCTTTTTCTTGGCGGGTTGTTCCGCTTTGTCTTCATCGATGGAGGCGCACAGCGCACTATGGTGTGTTGGCTCAATTCTGTACTTACTATTCCTTGGGCAAGTTCAGTAATTTCCTTCAGGGGCCCTATCCAATTTCACTGAATTGAGGGTTTGAGTAAGCTTTTTAGAGCAAATGGTTGGAGTACACCAGTCGGCGGTTCTATGGCCGCAGGCGGAGGCTGGGCGGCCGAGCCCGATCCAGGGATGACTGCCGCTGAGCCACTGCCAGTCCTTAAACGGATCGCGCTCCGATTGGAGGAATCGAAGCGCATGCGGTTACCGAAGGATTGACTCCCTTCGATCGTTTGAGCCGGGCTGAGCATCGTCGGCTCATAGTCAGAGCTCCGAGCCAAGCTGCAGAGCTTGCGCAGCGCGCCTCCGGAGCCGGGCCAGCTCCTCGTAGCCGAGCTGGGACACGCTAGCCGGAGCGACGTCAGCCACCTCGGCCACCTGCGCGTTGTGCGCCCAGCGGCCCAGGATCGCCAGGCGGCCCCAGGCAGAGCGCGAGCCACCGCGCGGTGGGCACCCAGGATGCGAACGTCGCGTAACCAGATGGATCATCCGCACCTCCACCCCTGGCAACGGCAGCAGGGGACCTCCAGATCGACTGATAGATTCAACCGCCCAGCTGATCGGCTGGCCGTGGGGCTCAAGGCTCACCTAGCCAGCAAGCCGCGTGCAGTTTGTCGCCGATCGCGCTCGTCATGCCGCAGCCACTCCAGGCAGCGCCCCCAGAGCGGACACTGCGCCGCCGTTGCCCCGCAGTGCAGCGGGCGCGGTGCGGAGCTCCCGCGCAGCTGGGGCTGGTCCCCGTTCTCGTCGCCAGGGCGGATCGGCTCAAGATCCGCACGCCTCGCCTCAGGCCCCGAGCATGCCGCGAGTGGCTGCCAGGATTGAGATCGAGAATATGGTGGCGCTGTGCCCAGCCCCGGATCAGCAGCAGATCGGGCCTGGGCCACAGCGGGAATGCGTCGACAGGGGGCTTACCTTACGGCGCCGCCGGAAGGCGAGGGGCCGTCAGCAACGACGCGCTCGATCAGGTCCATGAGCGCTCGATGTATGCTCACCCGTGAACTGGCTGAGCAGCGGCCGGCCGCGAGCCCAGCTGCTCCGCCAGCGCCGGGTCGCGGCCAGGCGCCGATCGCAATCGGCCCATGCCGTCGCGATCCGCCTTCTCCACCAGAAGGCCCGTTCCCTCCAGCACCACCTCCGGAATCCCGCATGGCGCGTGGCCACCACGGGCAGCCGCTTAAGGTGGGCTTCCATCACGCCACCGTGACCCCTCCTGTTCCGCCGTCTGGTCCGTCAGCGAGTGCTGCAGGAAGCACGCCTGCGGCGCATCCAGTCGGCGATCTGCTCCAGTGCTGCAGTCCGGGGAAGCCCTGCGCCTCCAACCCCCAGGGCCAGCGCAGCTCCGGCCTGCTCCACAGCCGGGGGGCCCCCCCGCTCCCACCATCACCAAGCCGCAGGCCCGCGGGGACGCCCTGTGCTTGGGCGAAGGCTCCAGTTGATCAAGCGGACTTTGCTTGCGCACGGTAAGCGTCCTACGCCAGGAACAGGCCGCTGCCCGCCGCCGGATCGGGCCCCGCTTTGAGCAGATCGGATCGGCGCCCGATGACTGTATCCAGCACGGGCAAGTGCGTGGCCCGCTCGCTCGCCAGGCCGCGCAGGTGTGCTCGCCATTGCTGTGGGATTTCACCACCACTGCGCTCCAAGAGCTGCAAAAACAGACGCCCGTTGCGCGCTTTCAGCCGCTTGCAGGGTAGCGGCTTGAAGGAGACGCCCCCGCGGAAATTGACGATCAGCGGCAGCCCGGGGCGGGCCCACCAGGGCTCCATGATCCCGCCACGGCGTGAAGCGGAATTCGGCCAGCACCCAACATCGGGGGGGGACCCCGCCGCGCGGCAGGATTGGGCGATTCGCCAACCTTTTGCGGCGGGAATTCCCAGCTGGGCCAAAAGGGCCCCGCTGGGGCAGGCCAAAGGGGCCGATCCAGCACCTTTCTGGCTTTTGGCCAGGGGATTTCCGCCCAGGCCATTTAAAAGGGCCAGCCGCAAAAGCGGCGCCACAACCAGGGCCGCTCATCCACCGCCAGTAGACGTGGTGGCGCAGGTCAGGCGCGCACTCTCTCT
>Ga0163217_1102900_pt1 | contig 12443 bp, 6 predicted proteins | sample SynspAceP_FD_185933 | JGI IMG/M metagenome (GOLD analysis project Ga0163217, IMG submission 185933) | Saline lake microbial communities from Ace Lake in Antarctica - Synechococcus sp. Ace-P (PacBio error correction) | ecosystem: Environmental > Aquatic > Non-marine Saline and Alkaline > Saline ... | reverse complement strand
TAAGATAGGTCTGATCCGAAATAAATAACTTTTTGCTTATTTACCTTTATTCCTTTACTTGGCAGTAAACGCAACTTCAGACTTTTTTTGTAGTAAAAAAAGTCTGGCAAATCCATGTAATCCATGATTTTTGTTAGACGAGTTGTGTTGAAAAAATATGCGACTGAAGGCTGTCTGGGCTTTTCTTGGTTTGAGTACGACTATATTCTAAAAAAAACTAACCATATTTTTTAAACGGTGATTTATTTTCCACTTGTGGACATTGGTACGATAATCGCCATTCTTGCGATATTGAGTGATTGGTTAAATAAAGCAACAGGACCGCACTTTATAGTGCATGTGGAGGGAATAAATGACTTGTTATAACAATTTGTCTTGACTCTAGAAAACCCTAAATAATTTTCACCACCTACTATACCACTGTGTTCCCCCAGCGTCCCCCCGCAACACAGGTTTCCTCATACAAAAGCCCTGTCTCATTGTTCATTTTAATATCACTCCTGCTTTGTGTTTATTTGAAATTAGTTTCGTTTTACTTGATTATTCTTGAGTTGTTTGATTGTCTTTTTTTTACCTGTCGGATTGATATGCCTTTTTGTTATTTGGTTTTGTTTTTTTTTATTTTTTAGCGTGACAAGACCGCAGTATAAAAAATCTGACGACTAAGTGGAGAGCGCGTAATTAAGTTTATCCCGCTGTGGCTTTTGGCCCAGGGTGGGTTTTATAACCAAGTCTAAGATTTAAAGGGGCTTTATTTCCGCCCAAATTTCCGTGGCGACCTACTAGTAGGAGGGAAGATTCAGGCTTGCCTTAGCGTATAATGTGTAGTGTTATTTGTTACTTCGATCTATTGGGTCATTTAACTGATGGAATAAAAATACCTGCTTATTAATATGGGTTATGCATGCTCCAGCAAAATAGCTCTTTAGGGTCTTTTGTAAACTTCTAATTGAAAACAACGACCCTATGATTAAAGTCTTTTTCTGTTAGCGCGGGCTGCTCTGTTTATGTTGTCGCTATTTTAGCGTCATTGCAAAAGTATCCTTTCACAGGGTACCGTTAATCTCTGACTGGTGTTTTTAATCTTGCGTTGGTTATGATTGTTTTGATACGACACACTTGCATAATTTATAACGACGCTTGCTTTCCCCGCTGAGAAGTATGCCCCTGCTTTCCATCGCACGCCACTCCAGGATCGCTAAAAAAAGCAACGTATTTTGTTAACAGTTTCTTTTTTTTGTTCCTTTATATAATCTTTTTCCTCATGGTACCTTTAGCTCCAAGGTTGATCCATGCTCCGTCATTTTGTTGGCACTTAAATTGCACAGGAGCTGGAAATTTCTACCATAAAGCTTGTTGTAGGTGGTTTAGTAATCAGCTTTGGACCGCTGACGCATTCCTCTTCTTTACGCTCTACACCACGCCTTCAAGGAGGACAGTTGAATTACGTGTTGAATATTCTTTTCACAATACTCTGTCTTCAGGGTTATAAGGATTGGACGTGTTTTTCTTTAAATGGGGATAATGGTACTACGGCAAGGAGGAACATATTATGTCGATGTTTCAAAGAAAGCTTTCGTGTTTTTCATAAGAGTATCGGGTCACATAATCGCCTTAGCGACAGGATCAAATTTCCTATCAGTATATCAATTAGCGTCAGTTTGAACATTGTGTACTCGCGCATGCACTCAAATGCACTTTTTACTAGTCGATCAACTAATATACCGCACCCTCTCTGTAATGAATACCACATCTTTACTATTCCCTTGTTGAACTCAATCCTATATCACGTGGTCCTGACTTCGCTCATTCATAACAGTTTTGATATAGTTATCATACAAACGAACATAGGACATTGAATATCCACCCCACGGGTTTCCATAGATCCCACCTTTGATTCTCTTTTCTTTTGTCTGTTACCTCAGCTTACTGTCCAATCACTGTTAATATTGGACTTGAGTAGAAAGCAAGTGAAGTTTTGACATTGAAAATGGGACGCCAGGTTATTACCCTATCGCCTCGCTAAACAACCTCGTATTTCTGCTTTTTTAAATCCGGGCTATCATGAAGTGCCAGAGGGATGTTGTCCGATGTAACCCCTTATTTCCGTTCTATCGAGCATCAATCAGAACTGTTTACTATTTTGGTTTATTAATCGCTCGTGATATCCAAAAGTAATGAAGGAGAAAAACATTGATAACCTCAGTCTGATTGGTTTATCGGGTACTTAATGATCTTTTGGTTACGGGGGATGCAAATATGCTACCTTTTAGAAGGATTTTCATATTTAGTAAAAGAAAAATAAGTTTATAATCTCGCTATTTGGCGCATTTTGAAGTGTATTTTATTTGTAATGGCCGCTCTAGATATCGCCAAGTCGCCCATGAGCCTAGTTGCCGCCAAACCCGTAAAGTGATGTTAAAAGTTATGCCTCGCGGCTTAGCTCAGGTTGATTATGCTCATCTCATACACAATGACCACGCTGGTGTGTACAAATTTTAGGACAACCGCATAGATTTATACAGTGGGCTTAATTAAGGGACCTTCCTCCTCCCACGGTGTAAATTTGTTTTGGAAGGCAGTGGAGGGTAATTGTGCCGATTGTTAACAATAAGTGCACCTTTTCCATTATGTGTTTCTACGCTTAATGAAATAGTTTCCTTTTTGACTAGGAGACAAGATAATAGGCCAGTTTTTCAGAACAAATACATTTTGTAACAGGCCGAATGGAAGGCAGAGCAGAAAAATGAGATTCAAAGGTCTTTGAACTGATGGCTTTAACAAATGTTCAATATGTGTTCGCTATGTAATACAACCGTATGAGAGAGCGCTCCAAGTTAGCCACCAAGTGGATGAGATGTTGCCAGATAAATATCGCCCGGTGGTGTTTATCGTGTGGTATTTTCGTATAAAGATTCAGTTGCAGCGTACAAAACACAAAGATTATTGATACGTTTTGTATACACCTCTTTTTAACGAATTCTTTAGAATAATGATCTAACCCGCTCCTTTAATAGAAAAAATGGCTCGCTTGCTTAACCACTGAGTGTCTGTAATCAAAACTGTCGACTTTCTTCAAATAGTGGAGAAGGTTTAATCAAAAGGAAATAAACCCTGTTTTTACTGGGATGTTCTGTGATGGCATTTAGTGCGGTGGGTAAAGAATAAAGGTGCCTTATATATTGAGTTTGCCTATCAAAGCTGTCAGGTCCTTTATACGGTTCAATCACTGTGGAGTAATTTCATCTGATGACAAATAATAAAAATCCGAGAATGTTACATTTTTTCGTACGGTGCTGATTTTTTTTCGTTAAAGCTTTTAGGACGTGTTTATTTACCCGCAATAGCTCAACATAATGTGATTCTATTTTTTTGTCTACCTCATAGATACTCGCTAGTACAAGGCTCTGTTCCGCCGTTGTTGTTGGAGTGTCCTGTCTAGCTATTTCCTTTTTATTGGTTTTGTAGACCCTCAATGATCTGTTTTAGATGGTCTGGGGAATCGGTTACTTCGCAGTTTTGTAATTTCACTTTTTACATTACATTCTTATGCAACCTGGTGTGTCGGAAAAACTTTTCTAAGTTCTTCCGGGCTTCTACCCCACTCTTTCCTTTAAGCTGCTCCTTTGTGACTATAATGATTTCCCTTTGAGAGAATCGCCGCTCACCATAATAACGCACGCATTCTTATGATCTCGGTTCATCTTCAAAAAACTCTTCCGTATTAATTTCTACGGATACGGAATTTCTTTACTGTACTGCTGTTCTTAGAAATTTTCCGCGAATAGTTTCATTGACAAAAATCGTCTGGCTTTCGATGTAATTTGGTCTTTTGGATAAAGGCTGGCGTCGATTCTTTGGTAATTTAATTTCTATGATACGCTCAAAAACACCTTTAATATTTAAAATTCAGTTAAGGCATAGTATTATTAAATGTATTCTTGCCTTGGCAATTGCTTCTTGGCCTAGTATTGTACTTCGTTTTTCTATGATGTTTTGCTTCGTGTAGTATCGATTTTATTCAACAACAACAAAAACGGGGAATTTTACTGTTTTGGCAATTATATCAAAAAAAAAGCGTTCGTCTTTTCAAAGCTTTCTCCCTTATTTCGGACGCATAGTAAATCAAAATATCCGTCTCTTCAAAGGCGATTTTACGAAATCCATCATCGACGAATCTCGTAAGGTTCATTAGGCTGGTTTAATTGATCCCTGGCGTATCGGATAAAAATCATTTGGGAAAATGCATCACCGTTGACGATTCCTAAAATTCGGTTCGTTGTGGTTTGTGCTTTTGAGGTTGATAATCGATAATTTTTCACCCAGCAAAGGCTTCATTCAAAGTAGATTTACCCACGTTTGGGGTTTCTATTAATATTTACCAAAACCTTGCTTTATGCTTATCATGTTTTTACTTTTTAAAAAATAGGCTTCATGGGCCTTATTAAACTGTCTTGGGGTGCCCAAAATATCAATACCGCTATCATTATTTCCCGGGATCACCATCAGCGCAAAATTTGACAAAATCAATTAAAATTATCCTTTAAATCTACGACGGCTACCTGCAAAGGTAATTACTTACCCACGTAAATGAAATTATAACTTTTGCCAATTTTCGCATTCGTAATAAATTTGGAAAGACAGTGTTGCGGGTACCATAATAACGAATTAGGGTAAATAAGGTCGATAAGGCAAAACGCACTCACCACCACCATCAATAAAAACACCGACGCATTAGGGAATAGAACTTTTAAAGGCATTTTAAGGTCATGGCAATTCCGTTGGTCTCAGGTATCTAAAATGTGCGCCAAGCTGGATAAATAATAAACGAATTCCGTAGCGAACATACGATGGATGGTATCAATAAAACGGCCCTACATGGCCACAAACCTTCTTGAATAGGGCTCCTTGGTTATGATTGTCCCGTGAAACATAGGTTGCGATGTACTACGCCAGATTCATTGAAAAAACAGCTTCTACGGATTTGCCTATAAAATTAATTCGCCCATTAAACCGCCAGTCACCCACCGGTTTTAAGATTAAAAGGTTCTGAAAAAAATAAGGCCAAAAGAAGGCAAAATATTCGATGCATTCGGTTATCAAAATAGTACACCACAGCCAATTAAATACACCAACACCATAAAACGGAACAAAAAAAAAAAAAAAAAAAAAAAAAAAAAAAAAAAAAGAAAAAAAATTGGCCGGTCGCAACTTTCGCAATTTTTTGGAGTCCTCCGAAATTGACAAATGAGGTGTATGATGAGAGCACCACACCGATACCTACATCTCCAGTTTAAAAATCGCCCAAAACCATAAAAGGGCTTCATCGGGTTTGTATCACGGTGCATTAAGGTTTGTGTAAACTGGTTGGTGGTGGGTTAAATGCGGGAAGAGCACGCCAAAAACAAACCTCGGCGATTACAAAAGAAATAGCCAAAAGTGTTTTTGCTTTTTTCCCCATACCTTGGGTTACTTTTAACATGTTATATAAATAACATAGGTCCGCCTTGCAATGGCAACCGTCAGAAATCTTTCACGCGTGGGTACTGGTTGATTAGACACATCTAAAGGAAAATAAAGTTAAATACACATCCCGTGATTAGCGGTCACCCAAATCCAAAACAACAACACAGGCCCAGCCTAAATAAATAGCTATGGCCCACCCCCTGCAAATTCCCCGCATCCCCACGGTAGCCGCTACGCCGGAAGTATAGTGAACTCTGGCAAGTGACTTACTTCGCCAGCCATCATTTGCGGAATCGTGTCGTACTTACCTGGCTGATAAGTGAATAGCACAAAGGCATGTTTTAAGTAGCGATAAGGTAATAATTTTAGTAGAATAAAAGACTAGAAAATAGCCCGCCACGATTGATTAAAAAAAAGCATAACCACTCTGTATAAGGGAGACGCCAGATAAGAATGTTTATGATTAAGTTCCATGTATTGATCTAAAAAACAAGTTTGGAGCGGGGGAATTTTAAGGATTTTAAAATGTGGAACTGTTTATAAAATATTTATCAATATTATAGTCTTTTATTCTAGTGAATTAATAAATAAGCTTTTCTTATATATTTGCTCAGTCCGATATAATTTCTCAGTATGCCCTTATTTTGAACTATAGCCTAATAGCTTAAAGTTGTTGTGTATGGGAAACCCATAAATATGCGCCGGGAATAGGCTCCAAAGTACCTTCGACTACGCTTTCAGATAAAAGGGGAGTGATTTCTATTCTTTAAATCTGAAATTTGTAAAGAAAATTTAGTGCTTTTAACGACAACCATGGAACATTTTATCGCGGGGATAGCAGCTAGTAGCGGATAGGCTTCGCCTGGGCTGCATTACCCGAAGGTGGCCACTGGTTCGAGTGCCATGGTGTCCCGCTACTAAGAAAGACCGATTGCTTATGCAATCCGTTTTTTTTGTTTCCTAAAATTGGCGTGTAGAATTTATCTTAAGTTTTGTAGAAGAACAAAAAAAAAGTGGTTTATATCGCCGTGAATATGCGTCGATAGTGGGGTTTTTGTTTTATTTAGATAATATAGGCGCGCCGCTCCGCACCTCCATATGGCCCTCTTCCGGAAGTGTGATATCAGCTCGGAAGGAAAGGAGATTCGTATGTTCCGCTACTAAGAAGCCTTGCAGGAAACTCATGAAAGGCTTGTTTTGTATTATTGAGGGTGTGGCGGAGCAGTGTACTTGCCTTAGCATACAACATAAAAAATAGCAAGGCCTGTTAGCGCTTGTAAGGCTTTTTTAGTAAAAGCCACCCCCAAGGGCCCTCGAAGTGCCAACGTAGGGTAAAGAATCCAGTTCCGCTACTTAAGAAGCCTTTCAGGAAACTGAAAGGCTTTTTTGAGGTGTGCGGGAGCAGTTTTACTTGTGCCTTAGCATACTAAAATAAAAAAAATAGCAAGCTTTTAGCCTTGTTAGGCTTTTAGTTAAAGCCACCCCTACTCTGGTTCAACGAGCGACAGCGAGCTTATCCAGTTCTCCTATCTGGTTCCAACGAGCGACAACGAAGTTAACCCCAAATTCTAACTACTTAGGAAAACGCGATGGGCTTTTCTAGTAAAGCCACCCCTACCGCTGGCGAAACGAGCCACAACGCGTTTACTCCCAGTTTCCCGATAGGAATAAATCTAAGGCTCCATAAAAAATGTCAAGCCTTTTTTAGTTTTGAGGTAGCACATTTCAGATTGGGTGTATAGTTACTGCGGCCTTTTATTTGATGTACTCCTAATGTATGATTAGATTTTGTACGCTTTTTAAAATAAACCTGAATTCTTTTTATAAACCTTGCTTTAAAATAAATAATGGATTAATTTTTCCAGCAGCCATATAAAAAATCAAAATTACATGGGTGGCATTACTTATTAGTTTTCTTGGGGTGCATTTATTTGCATAGACAATCACTCCATTACCTTTAGCTCCCGCATTTACCATCCATGGTTTTCTTTAAATAGTTTTTTAATTAAATGTGTGGTGCGGTCATTATCATTGGCGTAGCAAGCTCTGTTTTAGGGAGGTATAATTCTACTTTTATATGCCCCATTTAATATTCTGAAAAATACTAAGGAAATCAAAAAACTGAGATATTGAGTATCTTGGAACAAATGAATGAAGAAAAAAAATGTTCACAGTGATTTTGTTTTTTGCAATTTACACATGTGTTTTTTCGCCAAAATGATGTTAGATACGGATTCCATAATCACTATTAATTATCTAACTACTTTTCAGCTTAAAAATTCTCAAAAAATTAATAATTTAACAATAAAAACTGTGATTCTCTATTTCTAAAGAATAGCTCATTTATAATTATTTAAAGATTAAACTCTTCTTGTGTAACATTAGTGCTGAAAACTCGCATTATAATTCTTGAATTTACTTATAATTTTAAAAGAAATATACGATGAAAAGATCAAAAAAATAGATACAACATTTCGAGCATTTCCTTTAATTTCAATTTATTGGTGTCTCTTAACATTCTTAATTCATGTTACTGATGACGATAATGACCAATGAAATCGTAAATCAAAACAATACAGCGTCTGATAAGGCAGGCATTGATTTTTATTGCCTAGAAAGAAGAAAAAACTAGCAGAGACCACCTATGCATATTTAGAATGGTTTGTGGTCTGTTAAACCAGCTTTGCCACATAAAAAAATAGCCGAGCAACACACATGGGAAATGCCGTTAGAAATTGCTAATTCCAGTATAATTTAGACTATACAATTTTGCCCGTGGGCTGAATTTGCAAATCAAGATTTACAAAATTTGTTATAATTCAATTTTCTAATGACGAGAAGAGGTTAAGTAGTGCCAATGCTTCCAAAATAAGAGAAGACAGACTTATCGAAGATTTTTAGACATTGTAGACCTACAGAGTAATTTAGATGCTACTACAAATCAGCTATTATTTTCGGTTTTTGAAAAGTTACAAATGTGGCTTCTCGTTAATCATTTTAAGAAGTTTCATTCGCTACAATCGAAATTTCTGGAAGTACATTATGCTACCCAATTTTTTAACACAAGAGAATTTAACTTATAATTAAAACAGTATTAATTGGAACATTGTATCCAATAAAATCGTTATAACTATGGTTGTCATTTTCTTCAATGGAAATTTTTATGGGGCAAAACCCCTCGCTTTCGGTTGAAGTGATCGAGGTATATGGAAATATATGGTGTTTGAGGAAGAAACTTTAGCAAGGTTGATGTACTAATTGGAATTTTTAGGATACTTAAACTTGGGGTATAAGGGTATTCAATATATTAATAACAAAGTGTTGGCAACGCCATATGGAAATGATGCAAAGGGCCTATTAAGCACTAAACCATGTTTGAATATGATTTAAGTGAAGAGACACGGTTGTGTTTTTCAACCACGGAATTACAGAAAATGATATAATGATTTTGATTGCGAAAGGTTCAATATCGAAATATGATTGCTGCGTAGGAAGTAGGCTAAAACTTATAGAGGTTACCGATATTAAAGATTTGACTGATGCCATTAGAAAATTACGAATGATCTAACTTAATAAACAGTTTATTCAAATTTTACTTCAAGCATCCCAAAATCATTTAAAAAAGCTTTTGAAGACAATTATCTAAGTATAGTGAATTAGTAATTTTAGAGATACCATAAAAAATAGATAGCATTTTCAGAATAAAAAAACCAGTCGATAGCTTTTAAACTATAGACTGGCTGCTACTTGATCAATTATGGGAGGGAGGTTTAATGGGGAAACTTAATTAATTCATCTAGTTCTTTTCAAAGTTAACCTATCTGTATCAGCGCTTACCTATCGCCTTAATCGATAAGTTCAATTCTAGTAGGCAGATGTAGAAACAATACCCAAATTCATCGTTTTTAAGTGCATCAAAAATATCTTGAATCTGTAACAGGGAAAAAGATATTGAATTCAAAATCATTATCATCATTCACTACTGCTGCTGTCACCTTTCTTAAACCCAGTCTTCTTGGGTCGTTGTACCATTTAGTAGCTGACAATGGTTCCATCAGAATAGAAAAGTAAAATTATATCCAGCAAAATCTGACGTTTCATCCTGCCCTGAATCATTAGCATTGGTAATTACGACCAAGTTCAGATTCAAGACTTTCACTTTGCAACTTGGAGGCTATTTGTTGACTATTATTCTGGGGGGTTTTAATTCATTCATCACTAGAACAGCTGCAAATAAGTGATGCCACTTAATCCCAGCCCATTACGATCAATAAAATTGTTTTTTCATATTTGTTTTTTTTAAAGAAATTAATATTTTAATTTTTAATTCACCTCGGTTAAACGTAAAATTCCGTCACGCTAAAATTGATAAAATTAATAGTTACTCGCCCACTCCCAGGTTCCACCTGCCGATGTAACCCTGGGAAAAAAGTATCAGTTTTTCTGATTTCCGTTAAAGACCTTATCTAACAAGTATTTCCTTCGAGTCCAATTACGTATTATCTGGAAAAAAGCCCACTTACTTTGTGGCTGTAATATCAGATTGAATCTGCGGTTGTTAGGTCGTTTTGCCAGTTTAAATGTTTGAGAGGTATCACCACCATTTCCAGTAAAATCGCCACGAAAGTTCCTTCTACACCTTTCAGTTAATGGTAAAACATTTGCTGATTAAATCATCACTAGAAAAGCTATCGTGAGAAGCTTAACACCATTAGCAAAGGGAAAATAAATTCGTTTTTTCATAATTTAAATTAGTTTATAGCTATTTAACAGTTTACTTTTTAAAGCTTAGTTCATTCATCATTAGCTTTTTCAAATTCAATTTCTGTTTTCGCCAGATTCTTGTTCGATTTTCGTGTAGATTCCAAGTACATTAAAATCTGGTAAACTGGTATGTCTATACATAAAATCGGATACTTGTTTCGGAGCCTCGCTCCTGCTGACAGTTCCAGTAGTGGTATTTCCTTTTCAGGTTACGGTAATCGTTCCGTTAGATTCAACAATAAAAACGATACCATACTCTTCGGTGTCATTATCATTTAATTCCAATGCACAACCAGTCCAGTTAAGTACAATTAGCGAATTTATGCTTCTAAATCGCTTGTTGTACAATTTATTCACAATTCACATCATTTATAGTCGTTATCATCATCTTCATCACAAGATCTTCTATCTTCAAGGGTAGCAGATTGTAACTTGTTAATTATTATTGATAGGTCATTGTACTGCCATCCGCTAAGAATACTGTAATAGGGAAAGTTTTATTGTAACCGCCAGCATAGTCATCTAATCATTCAATAAATCATACATATCTTATCATTATTAAACGATAGTATCCAATTTGCTCTCATTTATTTTTATTAAAATAGAGGGCAGTTATAGGGTATGAAAAATCATACACTCTATATCTCATCATTCAGAATTTCCTCAGGGCATTGGGCAATTAATGCAAGTAGCTCTGGATAGTTGCTTACAACGCTAGTTTGTTGTAGGTTCAGAAAAAACTACTTGTAATAGGGAACATAATATCTAATGTTAATCCGTGTCATTATTATTCCGCATCAATATATCTTCTATTGGGTTTGGTAATCCATTTCATAGAATCGAACAGGTAACTTCTGTTCATTAGCAATTACTGTTACTGGCAATTGTACATTTAAAACAACTTGCGGGTCAATAATATTAATCAAAAAGAACCATCGTTTTTGAAGGAGGTTCTGTTCAGGCCAAACTTAGCAATTGGCAGAATTGGCTACTATAGTTGTTCTGCCAGGTGGGTCAATAGAACAAATTCATCTTCCGTTCGACACGGATGTGAAAAATACAACCGCTCAAAAGCATGGCTTCATACTACTGGTTTTAAAGTTTCATAAGATTAATTTTTATTTGTTGTTTTGCTTAATTGCAGTTAAACTATTAAAAAGTCAAAATGACTTCTAATTTACCTGCTTTTATACTTAAAACAACTTTTCCGATAGAAATGTCCCAAAAAAAATCATATTATTTTTTACATACCTTTGTAACCTAAATAATAATTACACCTTTTGCCTAAAAGATTTAAACAAAAATGTTTTGCGATAAAATAACTTTTTTCCAAAAACCTATACGAGAAATACGCACAAAGTCTTAGTGACTCTATGTACTATAAAATACGGTGATTAAGTTTAATCCTTCAGGACAAGGTGCAGGACGATTCATTAAAATGTGCAGAATTGCGCTAATATTACACCCCAAACTTGCAAATCATACATCTATACTGTTGCTAATAATATTATGGCTAAACGAAGTTAAAGCATTCATTAAGGTAGTACGACTATTAATAAGGTTAAGCCCAAAGACATACTTATGAAAGCCAAGGCTGAGTTTTTAATGCGAAAAGAGGAAGTCGGATTTTGTGTCGTTATGAAAGAACGTTAAACTTTCTAGCCTAAACTCATGAACAACGAGATGCGATTTACATATAAGGTTTTTAAAAATAGAAGTCAAAATACGCACTCAAGAATTGCAGATATGATAGGGTGTTACACAAAGAAAAGTAGTTGTGCATCGCTATATATTTGCAGGCTTTTTGCCATCTATAAAGAAATAACAGGCAGCTTGAAGATTTTCTAAACTTGAATAATTATATGGTTTGGCACATCTTATAGGTCTTAAGTTGTTTTCTCCACAGTATAACCTGAAAGTAAATGATAAAAAATTACCTTATTAAAAAACAAGTGGGTTTGGAAATAATGACCTTACAGCGAAGAGCAGAAAAGCCTTTGATGCGCTTAGAGGACAAGGTCGTTTTTTAATGAAATGTAAAATACTGAAGAACGGCCCGACAAGCGTTACAAAGGGCAAAATTACATCAAAAAGTAAGCACTTTATTGAGAAAAATATCTTGCAATAAATGGCAGCTTGAACAAAACCAGCCGAACTCTACATTTAATTTGGATCCCTAACTATTGATTAGTATTGCTGCATGTATTAGGTGC